>BCQL01000051.1_pt1 | contig 15078 bp, 15 predicted proteins | sample 1008151 | NCBI WGS metagenome assembly BCQL01 (sample SAMD00035459, study PRJDB4067) | museum specimen metagenome | biome: marine biome; feature: sea shore; material: organic material | host: Otohimella japonica | place: Japan:Kanagawa | collected 1927
ATATAATTAACTTTTTATACCACCAAAAACAAACGTTTCATCTAAATTAAGATGATTAAAGCTGAAATAAAGTTGATCTGGATCATCATTGTTAATGAATTCTTGGGATAGGTTTAGTTATCGCAAATTTTGAGCTCAGGAGCCCGTTATGGAATTGAAACAATGTGAGAAGTGTTACACAGACGTCTGCGTTAACGGGAAATGGTTTCATCATGATCATTTGACCACAAGTGCTTACATGTTAAATGGTGGCTCACCAGAAATGGTTGAACTTGCAAAAATGCCAACCACTGAAACTGAGTTAATCGATATGCTAACCAGTACTTTCTGAGTAAAGTTTGCTGATTTTATTCAGCTAAAAGTGGCAACAACGCCCTTTGAATTTTGATAAAAGAGCAGTGCTAACACTGCTTTTTTATGGCTACTATTTAAGCCTATAACCAGAGTGTATTTTGGCTTTAGTGCTATTTTAAATGATAAATTAAGTGCTATGTCGTAAAGAACGATGTGCAGCCTATTTATCACCTAATCTGCATTGTCTGCTAGTTGCTTCGCTTTCATAGTACGTAGCACTAAAATAACGATAGCAGTAACTGCTGGACTCAATATTGTCAGTGCAGTTTTGGTTGACCATACCGTTATCAGAGCATCGAGATCGTTATGGGATGTGTAATAATCAACAGGGAAATAGAAAATCAACAACCACAATGGTATTGAGCTTAAGACAATATGAAGCATGTACTTGCTGTTAACTTCTCGTTGCTTAGCTTTTTTATTGCACAGATGAATAACACCAATGGTGATAACAGAGAAAACCACAGCCACACCCCATAAAAGAAAAGCAATCACCATTCCCATTCATTACCTCAACAAACGATTAATTAAACTTCATCACTTCATTAAACTGACTTATTCGGACTTGCTTATTTTGTTTACTTATTCAACTCAAGTAAGTCCCATTTATTGCCGTATAAATCCTGAAACACCACAACAGTGCCATATTCTTCTACCCTAGGTTCCTCATTGAATACCACTTCATTGGTCTGCATTAACTTATAGTCACGCCAAAAGTCGTTAGTTTGAAGAAACAAAAATACCCGACCTCCAGTTTGATTACCCACCGACTGCTTTTGAGTTTCATTGCTGGCTTGGGCTAATAACAAATTGGTGCCATTGCCATTTGGCGGTGACACTAACACCCAACGTTTTCCGCCGCCCAAATCGGTATCTTCGACCAAGGTAAACTGTAGTTTTTGAGTGTAAAAGGCAATAGCGTCATCATAATCGTCAACGACTAATGCAATCATTCCGATTTGCTGCTGAGTAACAGTCGACATGCAATAACCTTTTAATTGAATACGAAATTAGCACTAAGATTGTAAGGGTTTAATTAGAAAAAATCTGATTTATTTTATTGATATAAAACAAGTTAAATTTTTAAAGGTAGGATTAAATTCAGCGAGAAGTAAAAATAAGCCACTCATTAAGGTGTGGCTTATTTCGAATTCATTGGTCAGCAAATAGTAAAGTGCTTTAGTGACAATTTAGCCTCTTTTAGCCACTGACAAGGGAATGGAAAAATCTATCATGCCTAGGTAAATAATAATTATCATTATTAAAAGACATCACAACACGCTTTGTGCGTCCGATGATTTCATTGCGAGGCACAAACCCAATCACACGTGAATCAGCACTGTTATCCCGATTATCACCCAATACAAGATAATACCCGGGTGGCACAGTAACCTCGTTAAACTTTGAGCGTTTTGAGCCCATTTTATTCACTCTTATTGAATGCGCCACGCCGAGTAAATCTTCAATCTTATCCTGCGTATCATCTTGATAACTTTTACCTTGAGAACGATTACTCCTATAACTAAGATCATGATAATTAATGTTTTGATGGTTAATCACTAATCGATTGTTGTTTAACGCTACGGTGTCGCCAGGTACGCCAATGACACGCTTTACCAGTCTATTTCCAGCAGCTTCGGAGTCAAAAATAATGATATCTCCGCGAGCTGGATCGCCTGTTTTATATAAAGAAACATGAGTAAAAGGAATGCGAACATCGTACGCCATTTTGTTTGCAAGAATTCTGTCACCGATTAATATACTTGGCTTCATTGAGCTTGTAGGCACGGTATACCAATCAGCAACTGCGCTTCTGAATACACTCATTAACGCAATAAAAATCAGCAGTGATTTATACTCTTTTAGCAACTTTGTGAGTTTGTTTATCATCATAATCCCTTATGTTTAGCTATGAACCTAGTGCTAACGCTAAGCTTGCGGCTTTACGCTAACCGTTTAATGTAATGCACTTTTTGTAATGAACTTTCTGTAATGAACTTTACGTAATAATTTGAGCACTTGGTTAAAGCAATTATAAGGCCACTATTATTTACGAATAAAATCAGTAATTTAATATTTTTAGGGTTAACTGAAATGAGTAATATCACCACCTTTTAGTCTTTTAACCTAAACAAGTGATACGTCGTAATATGAAAATGAGTTAAACAAACCACTCGTTCAAAATTTTCGCATTAAAAAAGGAAGCCGAAGCTTCCTGTTATTGTGGCACCATCAATGACGAGTCGTTAACTTAATTTCTCTGTAAAAAAGCTAATGGTACGATCCCATGCCAGTTTAGCGTTGGCTTCATCATAGCGACCTGTCGAATCGTTATGAAAACCATGCTTGGCGCCTTTATACATATGCATTTGATAAGGCACTTTATAACGCTTTAAATCAGCTTCGTAGTCAGGCCATGATTTATTAACCCGTTCATCTTCTTCACCAAGTTGTACCATTAATGACGCTTTAATATTTTCTCGAAGCTCTTTCTTAGCGGGTGTCCCGTAAAAAGGCACCCCTGCGATAAGCAAGTCAGATTCGACTGCAGCAAGATAATTGACGATATAGCCGCCGAAACAAAAACCTACCGCGCCTAGTTTTCCATTACTGTTTTCATGGGATTTTAAGAACTTGGCTGCGGCAATAAAGTCCTGCTGAATTTTATCGCGATCCATTGATCGTTGCATCGCACGGCCTTCGTCATCATTACCAGGATAGCCACCAAGTGGATACAGCGCATCTGGTGCGAATGCAATAAAACCTGCCTTAGCAAGGCGGCGAGCGACATCTTTAACATAAGGATTTAAGCCACGATTTTCGTGAATCACTAATACAACAGGTAATGGACCCGTTTTATTCGCAGGCACCACAAAATAACCTTGACCTTTACCGTGGCCCTGTGGCGAGTCAAATGTCTCATAAGTCGCTTTAATATCTGCATCATTAAATGATACTTGCTCAGCAAGAGCATAATTAGGTAAAAGTGCAGATGTCAGAACACTCATGGAGTATCCCACAGCGACTAAAGTACCCAGCTTCTTCATGAAGGTTCGACGGTCCATACCACCGTGGGCATATTCATCATACCAATCAAATGCTTCTTGCGGGATATCATCTCTTTTGGGTTGAGACATTGTTTTTCCTCCATCAAAATAATGATACACAGATCACGATTTATCTAACCTAGTGGAGCGAAGGAAAAAAGTAAATAGCGATTCCCATTTCAGTTAGTTGACGTCTTTTTCAATACCATAAATGTCTTCATCAATTGTTTCTATACGAGCCTCAAAAATAGCCCTTGCATCGTGCAAACCTTGGTTGTAAAAATGCGCGCCAATATTTTTGCCTAAAAAATCTAACAAGAACTCTGCTTCAAATTGACCTAAGTCTTGGTCTAGCTCATCTTCAAAATAACGTTGAAGCTTATTCACCATCACTTCTCTTTGTTCTGCTGTCAGTTCAATTTTAGACATTAAGCCCTTCTCCTAAACCACAATCTTGTGGGGGTAACGATGTAAAAACAGGTTGTATTTAATCTTATATCATAAATGTTTGATTGGGTTTCAGATACAAAAAAGCCAGCTTTCGCTGGCTTTTCAAATGCAATGACGTCACGTCAAATTAAGGATGACAAACGTTGTGCATCTCTAAGTTAGTACCAATGTCTTTGCTATTTGCTTTAGCATCGTCATTACGCAACTGTGTTAGGTGATCTAAGTAAGCTTGGTCAACATCGTTAGTGATGTATTGACCATCAAATACTGAGGTTTCAAAACGTTTAATTTCTGGGTTTTCCATGCCGACTGCATCAACTAAGTCAGTTAAGTCTTGGAAGATAATACCGTCAGCGCCAATGATTTTAGCAATTTCATCAGCATCACGGCCATGAGCAATAAGCTCATTAGTGGTTGGCATATCAATACCATAAACGTTAGGGAAACGGATTTCAGGAGCAGCAGAAGCAAAGTAAACTTTCTTTGCACCAGCTTCACGAGCCATTTCAATAATTTGCTCAGAAGTGGTACCACGTACAATAGAGTCATCCACTAACAATACGTTTTTGCCTTTAAACTCAGTGTTAATAGCATTGAGTTTACGACGAACAGACTTCTTACGCTCTTGCTGACCTGGCATGATGAACGTACGGCCAATATAACGGTTTTTAACGAAACCTTGACGGTAAGGAAGGTCCATACAACGAGCAATTTCTAACGCGATATCACATGAGGTTTCAGGAATTGGAATAACCACATCAATGTCGTGATCTTCCCATTCTTTTTGAATTTTAGCGCCCAACTTTGCGCCCATATTTACACGGCTGCCGTAAACAGAGATTTTATCCATTGACGAGTCAGGACGTGCAAAATAAACAAATTCAAAAATACATGGTGCATAGCTTGGTTCAACTGCACATTGACGAGTAAATAGCTGACCATCTAATGAGATGTAAATCGCTTCACCTGGCGCAACATCACGCATCACTTCAAAGCCTACGGCATCTAATGCAACGCTTTCAGAAGCGACCATATACTCAGTACCTGTTGGGGTTTCGTGCTTACCAAGCACTAACGGACGGATACCGAACGGGTCACGAAATGCAACTAGGCCCTGACCGATAATCATCGCTGCAACAGCGTAAGCACCACGAGTTTGTGCATGAACTTTAGCCACAGCATCAAACACTTCATCAGCGCTTAACGTTAAGCTTCTTGTTTCTTGTAGTTCGTCAGCTAACAGGTTTAACAACACTTCAGAATCTGATGTGGTGTTAACGTGGCGACGTTTTTTCACTAGGCCTTCAGCCAACTCAACTGTATTGGTTAAGTTACCATTGTGAGCCAATGAAATACCAAACGGTGAGTTAACATAAAACGGCTGTGCTTCTGAAGCACTTGAGCTACCTGCGGTTGGTTAACGCACGTGTCCAATACCGGCTTTACCTTGTAGGCGTTGCATATGTTTTACTTCGAAAACGTCTTTAACTAGTCCATTTGCCTTACGTAAACGAAACGCGTTCTTGTCAACAGTCACAATACCTGCTGCGTCTTGACCACGGTGCTGAAGCACGGTCAATGCATCATAAATGGTTTGATTAACCGATGACTGACCAACTATTCCGACGATACCACACATGGGTAAGCTTCCTCATTGTAAGATGTTTTATATTTATATTTTGGGTACAAAGCTAGATGTGTTTTCCAAGTAGTCAAAAAACCACTGAATCACCACACCAAATTGGGGTACAAGTTCTGACTCTTTCCACCAGTCTTGACTTGGCGAACCGGTAAAAGCATCCAGAAAAAATAAGATAGCGCTGACAATTAATGCCCCGCGTAATGCACCAAAACACAAGCCTAAGACTCGGTCGGTGCCTGATAAACCGGTTTTAGAAACCAGTTGACCAAGTAAATAGTTAACTAACGCGCCAATGATTAGTGTGGCGATAAATAAGATGGCAATGGCTACGCCATTTCGCATAGTTTCGTCGCTCATTTGAGTCAAATGAACGGCTAAATCTTGATAAAATTGGCTAGCAATAAAGAAGGCAGCAAACCATACCACTAAAGACATGGCTTCTTTGGCAAATCCGCGAACCAAACTTATGACAGTTGATATGCCGATGACGATGAGAATAGCGTAATCAATCCAAACCATTGAGATGGGGATCCGGTATAGATGTTAAGACGGCGCGATTCTAACAGAGACAGAAAACTTTCTCACCCACTGCTAGATAAATTGACTTTGCGCTGTACCAAACAATAGTGAATAGTTAGTTTTCTAGGGGATTGTATTTAACAATTTTACCTTGAAGACCCGTTATTTTTTTAATTTTCTGTTGCTGAGTTTTTAGCTTGTCGGCCGATAAATCTGGGCCAACAAACACCTTTGTGAGCGAGCCATCAATTGGTTTTGCAGGTAAGGTATAAGCGGTAAACCCATTTTGACGCAGTTGTTTTACTAACCCATCAACATTTTTAGCATTATTAAAACCACCGAGTTGTAGCGTATACCCCGCTTTAATTGGGGTCGCTTTTTTCACTACAGGCTCAGATTTAGCCACTTGCTGCGTTTGAGTATTCGTTGGTTTTTTAGCAGGTTCAGTTTGAGCTTGCTCCACAGTCTCTTCTTCAGAAGAGCTAACCAAGTCTTGAGTCTGCGCGATTTCTTCGACTTCAAAAGTCTCAGGTTTATACCCTTCACCGATATCATCTTTAGCTTGTTCAGTGATAACAGGGCGAAGTGGGATCTCGGTAAATTGTTCGACTTCTCGTTGTTTTTTCCCATCGAGCAAATCAGGTAAAAAAATCACCCCGAGCGCCACAATTACGACAGTTCCAACTAAACGATTTTGAAATTGAGCAGACAATGTGTATTCCCTTTTATAATAATTCGCTAAAGCCAGCCACAGTGTAAAATGAGCCAAAAACAATTACCACATCATCAGTGGTAATATTTGCATTAAGACTTTGCCATGCTTGATTTATCGAAGAAAAATGTGATGATTTTAGCGGTGGTTCATGTTGTGCAAGCATACCAGCTAATGCAGTGGCCTCTAACCCTCGTTCCACTGGTAAATCGGTAAAGTACCATTCATCAATAACGCCTTTCAGTTCAGACAAGACTGCGGCTGCATCTTTGTCTTTTAACATGCCACATAAAGCAATAATACGTGCAGGTTTATATTGCTGTAACTGGGAAGCCAAATATTTTGCTGCATGTGGGTTATGCGCCACATCGACTAACACTTTGGGGCTGTCTTGTACTTGCTCTAAACGCCCAGCTAATGATGCTCTAGCAATACCCGTCATAATATCTTTAGGGCTAATGCTTGGCCAAGTTTGCTCTATTACTGCAACAGCTGTGGCGGCATTGGCAAGCGGCAGTTTTGGTAAAAGCAACTTATGAAAGACACAATTAGCACCAATGTACTGCCAAGTGTCACCATTAAGGTGGTAATTAAAGTCATGGTTAACACGATAAACATTCGCATTAATTTCTGCTGCGTAATCTAACACAGTGTGAGGCAGGTCAGGCTCGCCGATAATAGCTAGGCATTCAGGACGAAACACGCCTGCTTTTTCACGCCCGACTAGCTCGCGGGTATCACCTAAGTATTCTTGATGGTCAATATCAATCGAGGTGATCACACTGACATCAGCATCAATAATATTGGTGGCATCTAAGCGCCCACCTAGCCCAACTTCCAATAGCACGACATCAGGCTTTTCAATATTAAATAAGTACAGGCCAGCTAAGGTTGCATATTCAAAGAAGCTCAAAGAAATAGTGGCACTATCTGGCAAAGTTCTCGCTGTTTCGATTGCATTAAATGCTGCTATTAATGCGCTGTCAGAAACATCTTGCTGATTAATCCGCACTCGCTCATTAAATTTTAATAAATGCGGTGAGCTATAAACGCCAACGGTAAAGCCGGCTTGCATTAATACTGACTCAATCATGGCGCAGGTTGTCCCTTTGCCATTTGTGCCAGCGACAGTAATCACTTTTGATTGAGGGGATAGTACATTTAATCGCTTAGCGACCTCTGTTACACGCGTTAACCCCATTTCAATTTCAGTTGGATGAATAGATAAAAGATAATCCAACCACTGAGACAAGCTTGCCGAATCTGTCGGTGCTGAACAAGGTTGATTGTCACTAACTGAACTCATGTTATTCCTTAACTCAATGTCATTGATTAGCGGATGGATTAATCAATCCAACATAAATAATGGCCCCATAGGTGGCTTAGGTAACTCATAATGCTCAGGGTAAGTTACATCCACTAAATATAGACCATTAGGCTTAGATGTTGGTGCGGCAAACTTGCGATCTTTTAGCGCCAAAAGCTCATTGACCCACTCGACTTTTTGATTAGATTGTCCAATCTCGATGAGTGTACCAACAATATTTCGCACCATATGATGTAAAAAAGCATTCGCTTTAATATCCACAATAATGAATGCGCCTTGGCGAGTGACATTCACAAATTCTATCGTTCTTACTGGACTATGAGCTTGGCACTGTAACGCGCGAAAACTAGTAAAGTCATGTTCGCCAACAAAAAGTTGCGCCGCTTGATGCATTAATTGATGGTCAAGTGCGTAATGATAGTGACTTAATCCGTGACGTAATATACCAGGCCTAAATTCACTATTATCAATAATATAACGATATCGACGCGCCGTGGCAGAAAAGCGAGCATGAAATGTATCATCGACTTCTTTTGCCCATCGAATGGCAATATCATCTGGTAATTTGGCATTGACACCTAAGGTCCACGCCGACATTTGACGTGTAGATTGGGTATCAAAATGGACCACTTGTCCAGTACCGTGCACACCTGAGTCTGTTCGACCTGCACAAATAATTTCAATGGATTCATTGGCTATTGATGATAAAGCGGCTTCGATTTTTTCTTGCACAGACACAACTTCTTTTTGTCTTTGCCAACCGAAATATTGACTACCATCGTATTCGACACCTAACGCCACACGCATTGAAATTACCCTCAGATTTAAAGAGCGCGCATTTTAGCACAAAAAAAACGGCGCATGCATTTAGCGCCGTTTGTTCGTGATGAAATAGGAAATTAATCGAATGAATGATGATTAATTAATTTCCTGCTTAACTCATCTCGTCAAGTAGTTTGCCAGCTTCAGTTTGCTGGCGTTCATTACCGTCAATTTGAACTTCTTTTAAGATTGCTTTTGCTGCATCTTCATCTTCAATTTCAATGTAGGCTCTGGCTAAGTCTAACTTAGCGTTCACTGAGTTTTCTTCATCGTCAACATCAATCATTTCAGCATTACCAATGAGTGAGTTCACTTCGCCCATTTCAACAGCAACATCTTTATATTGATCGCTGATTTCGACATCTTCATCAGCATCATTTAACAATTTATCGATGTCGATAAAGCCATTTTCTTGCTCGAAGGTATTTAGCGCAGTATCTGAAACCATGTCAGATGGCTCATCAGAATCTAACCTAGCATCCTGTTTATTACTTTCTTCTGCATCAAGAGCTGCTAGCGCTTCATCAACCGTTAAATTGTCATCGGTTAATTGGAAGGTCTCGTCATCGATATCATCAACTTGCGCTTCCGATGCTGGATGATTTGACGCTTGTTGGAATAAATCAGCTTCCCAATCAAGACTCGCTGCATCCGCTTTTTTAGATTTTAAATCGTCGAAAAAGCCTGACTCTTTCGACAATGCCTCTGTATCAGGTTGTTGTTCGATGATGGTATCTGGCTCATCGGCAGATAATCCCGCTAACATGGCATCAAAATCTTGTTCTGAGATGCTGTCCTGCTCATTTATTTCTTCATCAGATACAAATAATGGAACGTCATCTTGTTCATTAAGTTCAAGCTCATCAAGATCGGTCTCAAGTGTGTCGGCCACCTTTGGAGCAGTAACTTCACTATTGCTACTATCTAACTCACTCTTGTCTGAATCACTCTTATCAATATCAAAGTCTTCAACATTGAAATCAGCCAATAATGCGTCCAATTCATCAATATCAGAGTCTTGCTCATCATGACTTTGCTGCACTTGTTGATCGGCTTGCTCAGCTGCTAATAACTCAGCAACTAAAGGATCCTCTTGCTGCTCACCGGTCGGTATATCATCTTGAATATTCAGTGTTGATTCATCACCCGGTGCAAATTTCAACTCATCTGAAGATTCGGTATTATTTACCGAAACTGGCTCTATTGCTTCAACATCGGCTAGCAACTCATCTAAATCTGATTCAGACACCGCGGTGCTTTCTTCTAACGTTTCAGCAAACTGATTTTGAGCTTCATTTGCAGAGTCCGTTTCTAAATCAGAAATAAGCGAGTCAATATCATCATTATCAGTGTCAATGGCTAACTCAGATTCAATTTGCTCAAGCTCTGCTGTCAAAACTTGTTCAACATCCAATCCGTCGTTGTTTAATGGAGCAAACTCTTTCTCTGTATCAACATCAGCAAGGAGGTCATCAATATCGGACGATTCATCCAAACTGACAGCAACATCCTCTTCGAGCTCTGCGGCAATCTCTGCAGTGAAATCTTGCTCTTGTTCTGCAGGTACATCTATGGAAGCAAGTAAGCTGTCGATATCATCTTCTGCACCACTTTGAGTATCTATTTCAGCTGACCCTTCTGCAGCAGGCTCATCAAAGCCAGCCAGTAAGCTGTCGATGTCATCTTGCGCATCACTTTTACTATCTATTTGAGCAGGCTCTTCTGCGACAGACTCATTAACCGCTGGTTCATCAATTGCTGGTTCATCAATTGCTGGTTCATCAAAGCCTGCTAGTAAATTGTCGATGTCATCTTGCGGATCACTTTGACTATCTGTTTGAGCAGGCTCTTCTGCGACAGACTCATTAACCACTGGTTCATCAATTGCTGGCTCATCAATTGCTGGCTCATCAAAGCCTGCTAGTAAGCTGTCAATGTCATCTTGCGCATCACTTTGACTATCTGTTTGAGCTGGTTCTTCTGCGACAGACTCATTAAGCGATGGTTCATCAAAGCCTGCTAGTAAACTGTCAATGTCATCTTGTGCATCACTTTGACTATCTATTTGTACTGGCTCTTCTGCGGTGGACTCATTAACCGCGGGCTCTTCAAAGCCTGCGAGTAAGCTATCAATATCATCTTCTGCAGCACTTTCATCTGAGTCACTGTCGGCAGGAACACTGTCAACAGGTAATGGTTCTTCCAATGAAGTCTCAATGACATCATCATTGGTATCGAGCCCTTCAAGAAGGCTATCTAAGTCATCCTCATCCGCTTCAAGCGGCTGCATGTCCTCTTCTTGCTCTTCCATCGCCTCAGCCCAAAGATCATCTAAAGAAGTGCCTTCATCAGATTCTTCCGCTGGTTCTTCTTCGGTGATATACATATCAGCATCAGATTCACCATCGAGAGTGAGCTCTCCTGTATCTTGGTTATCTAGATCTAATAAGTCTTCAATGTTTTCTGGCGATTTCTCATCTTCATCTAAGTGAACCGCTAAATTATCAATATCATCGACTTCTGATACGGTCTCTTCACCAGCTTGATCAATCACAGGCTCTGTTTGAGCTGCAGACTCAGGTTCTGTTTTATTTTTACGACGCATGAGCCAGAAGATAGCGAGGAAAATAATAATCAGTGGTAATGCTGCAACAATTGCTAGCAAAATCATATTATCTGACAATGAGCGCCAAAAATCTGTTGGCTCTTCAATAACCTGAGGCTGATTATTTTTTTCAACTAATGCCTGATGTTCTGTATCTAATGCTTGATACTTCTCGGTAAGTAATTGCAAATCCTCTTGCATTGCAGATAACTGCAAAGTGAGCTCTTGGATTTTTGCTTTCAATGCATTGTTATCTGCATCTTTGACTAATAATGTATCCTCAGCGCGAGCCAGTTCATCAGTCAGTGACAATGCTTTGGTTTGCGCGTCTTCTAATTTCGCTGTTAGCTCGTCAATTTCAGGCTGCGCTAATAAAGCCGCTTGCTGAGCCAATTCTTCAGCAGTCGGTTGCTTGGCAACAATTTGTAATGGTTTTTTGCCCGTCGCAGGCACTGATTTTTCAACGGCAGTAGTATTGTTCGTTGCAGGTTTAGCCGGATTAGCGTTGGGTAATCTCTTGTCATTATTTTCGGCGCGTAACTTAGCATCTGCAGCACTGATCTGTGCCATCACATCAGCCGATGGCACGAGTAGGGTCATGCCACGTTCAAGTGAGTTGTAATTATTACTACTGAACGCATGAGGGTTAGCATCAAATAATGCCGCCATCACTTGATAAACAGAGACGTTCTGGTTTGGCCTAACTTTTTGGGCAATACTCCAAAACGTATCCGAAGAAGTCGTTGGCCCATATTGACGGGTTGGAGCGTTGACAACTTCTCCATTGGGGCCGGTAATTTTGAGCGTTTCTGCGTGGGCAGGCTCGATAATTTGAGATGCAGAAACAGCGGCCAATGCACAGGCCATCATGCCAACAAAATAAGAGGTTCGAAAAATCATCAATCTTTCCCTTTGAGCGCGATCGGGTTGTCTTCATGACAACTGGCTTTAGGTAATTGTTTTTATTAATTACGACTATAAACCAGAATTAGTCACCCTGCTACTGCTGACAGCGGTAAAACGAAAAAAGCCTGCAGGCTGCAGGCTTTTTAGTCTAAATAACTCTATTCATAGTAGATTAATAATAATCTCTGATCAGAACTTCAGCTATTTGAACACTGTTTAAAGCAGCACCTTTACGGATGTTATCGGCCGTAACCCATAAATTTATACCGTAATCGTGAGAAATATCTTTTCTTACTCGGCCAACAAATACAGGGTCGGTACCTGCTGAGTCAGTTACTACAGTAGGATAGTCTTCATCATTCTCGAAAAGCACCACACCTTCAGCGTCACGTAAAACCGCTTTAATTTGTTCAGCTTCAACAGGTTGACGAGTTTCTAAGTGGACTGCTTCTGAGTGACCATAGAACACAGGAACACGTACAGCTGTTGGATTAACAACGATATCGTGGTCACCAAAAATCTTTTGAGTTTCCCACACCATTTTCATTTCTTCTTTGGTGTAGCCGTTTTCCATAAACACATCGATTTGTGGTAACACATTGAAAGCGATTTGCTTTGGATAAACTTTATTTTCAGCAGGTAAGCCTTGTAACAATTTAGCGCATTGCCCTGCTAATTCATCAATAGCTTGTTTACCTGAGCCAGACACTGATTGGTAAGTTGCCACGTTAATACGTGAGATACCAAATGCATCATAAATAGGTTTTAATGCCACTAACATTTGAATGGTTGAGCAATTAGGGTTTGCGATAATGTTTCGATTACGGAAGTCAGCAATCGCTTGTGGATTAACTTCTGGCACAACTAACGGTACGTCAATGTCGTAGCGGAAATGTGAAGTATTGTCGATGACCACACAACCATGCTCCGCTGCTATTGGCGCCCATTTAGCTGAAACGTCACCACCAGCTGAGAAGAAACCAATTTGTGCTTGGCTCCAATCAAACGTGTCCACATCAAGAATTTCTACTTGTTTACCATTAAAGCTTACGGTTTCGCCAGCACTGCGGCTACTCGCTAATGGGTATAAGTTTGCGACTGGGAATTTTCGCTCTTCAAGGATCTCAATCATAGTTTGACCCACTGCGCCCGACGCACCTAAAACAACAACATTAAATTCCTGTGACATAATTAACGCTCGACTCCTGAAAAACCTAATTTAAACATCCAATCTACCTCACAATGACCCGTGTTGACTAGCGACAATGCACTAAATTCACGTCGATGAGTGTGATTTTTTCTCATATGGTCAAACCCATGGTTATTAAGGAAGCTATTTCTAAACAAATAGTCGTCATCTGCGAGGTTGTAGACCAATCTTGCTAGCGTGAGTAATTGAGTTTCAGATACCTTGTCAGTGATGTGTAACTGACTAATGTTAAATTTAGGCAGTAAGTTCAACAGCGATTTTTGGTGTTCAAGACCAAAGATTTCACACAGTTTTTCGAACAACATATAAGTGCCGCGAGCTTTACCTTCTAAGCTGTATCCTGCGATATGTGGCGTCGCAAACTCAACAAAAGGCACTAATTCTGGCATAGGGTTAGGCTCGCCTTCCCACACATCGAGTACCAGTTTGAGATCATCCCGTTGTTGTTTCACCTTAATCAAAGCGCGATTGTCAATAACCTCACCACGGCAACAATTCACTAACCAAGCATGCGGTTTTAATTGATTCAATTTAGCTTCGTCAAACAAGTACCAGGTTTTGTGCGGTCCAGTTTTAGTGATAGGAACATGTAAGCTTATTATGTCAGCTTGCTCAATAATGGTGTCTAACGACACAAACTGACGGGAATTTTTGTCGCTGATATTAGTCGCGCTGCGGTTGGATAACTGCTGTTCTTCAAGTAATGGATCGCACAATAAGACCTTCATACCATAAGCATTAAGACAATGCTCAAGTGCGCTACCTGTGTTACCCGCGCCAACAATTCCTACCACTTTGTCTTTTAAAGGCTGTTTGAATCGTTTAGCTAATTCCAGCATAGCAATAAAGGCAAACTCCCCCACTGCTGCTGCGTTACAGCCAGGTGCATTAGTAAAAGGGATATTACGTTGTTCTAGTAAGGCTAAATCAATATGATCAGTACCGATGGTGGCACTACCAACAAATTTAAGTTTATTGGCTTGTGATAACAACTCTGCATTCACTTTAGTGACAGAACGGACTAGAAGAACATCAACATCAATAAGCTGCTCTGGCGTTAACTGGCGACCATTTACACGGGTAATCTCTCCGATTTCACCAAATAACGCTTCGACGTACGGCATATTCTCGTCTGCAACTATGTTCATCCTAATGTTTGACCTTATTTATGTGAGTTATCCGATCATTCTATCAACTAATGACACTCAGCAGTTATCTACAAAAAGAAATAAAGTGTTCTTAATTGGTAATTTGACTGACTGTCAAAATGGGTTAATCGCAATAAAAAAGGCCTTTAGCATTCAGCTAAAGGCTTTATCGATATCAAAACACTCAAACCAAAACTTTTCGAGAAAAATGAAGACATCAACTGGTTCCCGGATCACGTGAAACATGGGAGATTTAAAAAATCTCTCGAGACAGCGCCAGACTGGTGTGTGAGTCGGTCGAGGTACTGGGGGACTCCGATGCCAGTATGGCTTGGT
>BCQL01000052.1_pt1 | contig 15073 bp, 13 predicted proteins | sample 1008151 | NCBI WGS metagenome assembly BCQL01 (sample SAMD00035459, study PRJDB4067) | museum specimen metagenome | biome: marine biome; feature: sea shore; material: organic material | host: Otohimella japonica | place: Japan:Kanagawa | collected 1927
AACCTTGACCAGAAACAGCCAGGTTTCCCTGAGCATATTCTTCCAGACTACTTTGAAACGCTGAACATTCCTTACTACATCGTAGACAAGGACACTTACTCAGTGGTTAAAGAGAAAGTGCCAGAAGGCAAAACAACTTGTGGCCTATGTTCACGTCTTCGTCGTGGTACACTTTATTCGTTCGCAGAGAAGATTGGCGCGACTAAACTGGCTCTTGGTCACCACATGGATGACATTGTAGAAACGATGTTCTTGAACATGTTCCATGGCTCGCGCCTAAAAGCGATGCCACCAAAACTTCGTTCAGATGATGGTCGTAACGTGGTTATCCGTCCACTAACTTACTGTCGTGAAAAAGACCTAATCAAATACGCAGAACATAAAGAGTTCCCAATCATTCCTTGTAACCTATGTGGTTCTCAAGAGAACCTTCAACGTCAATCGATTAAAGCGATGTTGATCGATTGGGATAAGAAAACACCTGGTCGCGTAGAAGCTATCTTCAAGTCAATCCAGAACGTAAGTCCAAGCCAGCTTGCTGACCGTGAACTCTTCGACTTTGTAAACCTACCATTAGATCGTGAAGGGAGCCGTGAAGAGTATGAGTTCAGTGAAGCGGTAGTGTCATCGACGAATATTGATGAATCGATGTTTATCGACGTAACAAATATCTAATCTTAAGAGGAGGCTCAGTTAGCCTCCTTTTTTGTACAGTGATGTTTACTTGTAACACGACGTATAAAAATCCCCCAATCGTTGGGGGATTTCTATTTTAGATAATAATAAAACCAAAAGCTGTTAAGTGGCGGTATTTGGGTCAAGAGGGCTGATGTAACCGTTTGGTTTCAATGCCAGTACGTCGCAATTGATTTTATCAATCACATGCTCAGCAGTGTTACCAATAAACACCGCAGAAAGCCCAGTGCGACCAGTTGTACCAAGAATCACCATCGCTGCACTTAGTTTTTCTGCTGTTGCTGGGATAATGTCTTCTGGTAAGCCTTGCTCGACGATCGTTTGCTCTTCATCAAGACCATGTTTCTGGCGAAGTGCTTTCATTGCGGTTAAATGATGCCCACGTACAGCGTCTGTATAGGTTGTAGGATCAAATTCCGGCAACTCAATTGTGATGTTGGCTGGCGTAACCGGGTACGCATTAACAAGGTACGGATCGGCATCAAGTCGGTTACTGATTTCTTTAAGACGCTCTACCATCGAATCATTCAAGTCAATATGTGTTGGATTTTCCGAGCCTACGTGAACAGAAGCGAGTATCTTCGCATGCTCAGGCCAATCAGCGTTCTTAATTAAAAGTACAGGGATAGGGCACTTACGTAACAAATGCCAATCTGTAGGAGTGAAAATGACGGATTCTAGAACGTCGTGCTTACGCGTTCCTTTAATAACGATGTCGTGACCGCCAGCAAAGACTTCAGCGATGATCGCTTCATAGGGGCGATTATGCCAAACAACACAAACATCAAAGTCGAAGCTATCGTCTAAATACGGTTGGGCTATCTTACGCATCCATTGTTCACGTTGGTGGATAACACCGCGACGCATAGCATCTCTTTCATCGACCGACAGCATTGAGGTCATGTCATACGAAAAATCGTAGATTGACAGAAAGAAAGTGATTCGGCTTCTGGATACACTTTTTCGAGCGAGTTGAACCGCTCTTGCAAGTGCTGGCTGCTCATCATTATTGATGTCAGCAACAACAAGGATCTTACTGTATATACTCATATCTAAGCCCACTTATTATTGTAAAACCAAATACCGAATATAAGGTAAATCAGTATATTGGAGTACACAAGGTACATTTTTACTGTAGCTCAGTTTGAGGAAGAATTTGAGGACTTTCGAAGGGATTTTAGAAGAAATATGATGTAGCTCATTTTCGAGCTACATCAATTGATAGGGCAAATTAGTCTTTGCTAACGCCTGCAAGTTCCATCAATGCATCGTGATCTAAGATGGTGATGTACTTACCTTTTACGCTCAGAATTTCAGATTTCTGGAAGCGACCAAGTAAACGGCTGATGGTTTCTACCGTTAGACCAAGATAGTTACCAATGTCACCACGAGTCATAGTTAAACGGAATTCACGAGGACTAAAGCCGCGCTGGGAAAAACGTGTTGATAGGTTGTACAGGAATGCAGCAAGACGTTCTTCTGCATTCTTTTTAGAAAGAAGCAGAATCATTTCTTGGTCGCCTTTAATCTCGTTACTCATCAAACGCATGATTTGTTGGCGAAGCTTAGGCATTTTTCCTGATAGGTCATCAAGGATTTCGTATGGAATCTCACAAACCATAGAAGTTTCAAGCGCTTGAGCAAAACTTGGGTGTTGATCACCTGTTATTGCGTCAAAACCTACAAGGTCACCAGCTAAGTGAAACGCAGTGATTTGCTCATCGCCTTGCTCTGTAATGGTGTAACTCTTTATCGTACCAGAGCGGATAGCGTACAGAGATTTTAGCTCATCACCTGCTTTAAAAAGCTCTTGGCCTTTTTGGATTGGCTTTTTACGCTCGATGATTTGATCCAACTGATCCAGCTCAGACTCGTTTAGAGTGAACGGAATACACAGTTGGCTAATGCTACAATCTTGGCAATGAATCGCGCAACCACCTGATTGGATACGCTTTGTTGCAGGTTTTTCAGAAATCATAACAACCTTTCACTATTTGATATACATCAATATTTTATCACCGCTTACTTCTAAAGGGTAGCAAAAAAATTATTGAAAACGACTTTCATACTATATGAAACCGAGCATTCGCATAGCTCCGGCGGCAGTATACACGCCATAAGTTATTAAGATTAACGCTGAGATGTTTCTAAATATTAACGACTTTTGCAACTTCTGAAAGTGACTCGCTCCGTATCCGATCGCGAGCATTGATGGAAGGGTACCAAGACCAAATGCCAGCATGATCATCCCGCCATTTAATGCGCTCCCTGACACTGCTGACCAAGTGAGAGCCGAGTACACTAAGCCGCACGGTAACCATCCCCAGATAAACCCAAACGGCAGGGCATGTAAAGGGTGTTTGAGTGGGAGTAGGCTCTTACCAGCAGGTGAAATCAATTTCCAAAGGGACTGCCCAAGTTTTTCAATAATCAGCAGGCCTTGCCACCACTTAGCAATATATAAAGCAACCAAAATCATGAATATAGCCGCAATAAAGCGGAGCCACGCTAATGATTGGGTTAATCCACTCAGTTCAGACAAGCCGGAAATAGCCCCACCAACCATTGCTCCAACACAACCGTAGCTAGCGAGGCGTCCAATATTGTAGAAGAGAGGGATAACGGGTGAAGGCTTAGTGTTTTTTGTGCCCATAGAGAGTAGTGACGCGATACCACCACACATCCCCATGCAATGACCAGCCCCGACCAAGCCAATCATAAAAGCACCGATAAAATCTGGACTCATAGAGTAACGTTACGGTTTTTTGTTATTTGGTTTTTCATCTTCATCGAGAAGAATGTTGTGGCCTTGTCGCTCTAGATCTTCGAACTGATCACTGCGAACGGCCCATAGGAAAATAGCAACCGCCACACAGACCAAAACAATGGCGATAGGGATTAAAATGTAAAGACTTTCCATGTTAGCTCTCTTACTTTACTTCTCTTTAAGCAGTCGCAATGAGTTGGATACTACAATGATAGAACTCGCAGACATACCAACAACGGCAACATAAGGTGCGACAAGACCTGCAACTGCCAATGGCAAAATTAGCAGGTTGTAACCTAAAGACCAAGCCAAGTTTTCTCGGATTATCTTTCTTGTACGTATCGCAAGCAATCTTGCCTCTAATAGCTTCTCTAAATTATCGCCTAGAAGGGTCATATCTGCAGAAGCTTTGGCGACATCCGTACCACCACCCATCGCAACGGATAGGTGTGCACCTGCAAGAGTAGGTGCATCGTTAATGCCATCACCGACCATCATAGTGATGTCGTTTTTATCTAGTCCTTGAAGATACGCGAGTTTGTCTTCTGGTTTTGCTGAGGCGATCACATGGTCAATACCCATTTCGTTAGCAACTGGTTGAGCGTTTTGCAAAGAATCACCGGTCAATAGCGTTGTCTTGATACCTGCATCCGCAAAACGCTGGATGAATGCTTTGCTCTCTTTACGAATCGGGTCGCGGTAATAGAAGGTCGCAACGTGTTTTTCGTCGACAGAGAGATAGACGGCGTTGCTTTCATCTCGGTTCTCACCAATCACAAAAGTAGCGCTGCCGATCTTTACTGAATTATTGTTCCAATTACCTTGAATGCCAGAACCAATGATGTTTTGAACATTACTTACAGTAACGTCTTCTTGACCAAACCCTGAGAATGCCCGAGCAATAGGGTGGTTTGCGTGCGCTTCAAGTGCCGATGCGATCGCAAGTGCTTCACCTTCGTTAAAGCTAGCGAAGGTTTGAGTTTGATTAATTTCGATGTCGCCTTTGGTCAGCGTACCTGTCTTATCTACGACAAGATGATTAATCTTACACAGCGTTTCGAAAACATGGCCTTTACGTAGCAAAATACCAAAATTACCCATTCGAGAGGTTGCACAAGTTAGTGCGGTTGGCGTTGCTAAGGATAGGGCGCATGGACAAGTCGCTACCAAAACAGACAGCATAATCCAGAACGCATCATCGGGCTTGGTTTGGTGCCAGTAAAGCCACGTGCCTGCTGAAATGATTAGAATTGCGCCAACGAAATAACGTGCTACTACGTCGGCAATTTCAGCGATTTTAGGCTTAGAATGCTGAGCTTCATCTTGAAGACGAACGATATTAGAAATCATCGAATCTGCTTTTGAATTCGTCACTTCGAGATCGAAAGACTCCTCGCCATTCAATGTGCCCGCGTAAACGGCATCTCCCGCCTTCTTAACTACATGAACAGACTCTCCGGTCAGCATAGACTCGTCGATATGGATACGACCAGAAATCACTTTGCCATCGGCAGGAATATGTTCGCCAGGAAGAACGCGAATGCGATCGCCGACCTTTAGTGTCTTAACTGGGATTTGTTCACCGTCTAACGTGGTGGCAATCGCAGGGATGAGTTTAAGAAGGTTACCGCTAGCAGCCGCGGCTTTGCGACGAGCACGCATTTCTAAGAATCGACCAACCAACAAGAAAAAGGTAAACATCGAGATGGATTCAAAGAATACTTCACCTTGCTCTGTCACCGTTGCGACTAGACTTGCCACATAAGCAAAGATTAATGCGATGGACACAGGGACGTCCATACCAAGCGTTCGTCCTCTAATACTTCGCCATGCATTGAGGTAAAAAGGAAGCGCAGAATAGAGCAGTACAGGAGTTGCGAAGATTAAGCTTACCCATCGGAAGTAGTTTTTAAACTCCGGCTCTAAATCGCCAAAAACTTCCAGATACAACGCCACCGCTAACATCATTACTTGCATGGTTGCAAGGCCTGCAATGCCTAAGCGATACAGGTATTGCTTCATTGTGTGGTGATATGCGGCTTCTTGTTTATCCGCTTCAAAAGGTGCAGCCTTATAACCGAGTTTGTGAATCACAGAGAGCAATTCGCTGAGACGAACTTGTGTTTTATCCCACGCAAGTAAAGCTCGGTTCGTGGTGGTATTTACACGGATAGACACTAAGCCTTTTACGCCCGAGACTTGCTTTTCGATTAGCCAAGCGCAAGCTGCGCAAGAAACGCCGTCCAAGGAAAGGGTGACTTCAGAGGTGTTCTCATTATTACGAACAAACTCCGATTGCACTTCTTCATTGTCATAATGAATCAGCGCCTGGAGCTGTTCCGGAACTAAATCTGCTTTTTCAGCTGGCGCAGTTCGGTATTGGTAGTAGGAGACGAGCCCACTCTCGACAATGGTCTGTGCCACAGTTTCACAACCCGGGCAACACATGTCGCGAATTTCACCCAATATTTCTACTTTGAAATCCGTGTTGGCTGGTACATCTTCACCGCAGTGATAACAGGATTTACACATAGACTTACTTCATTAATATTGTTGGTTGTGCAGGGAATTCAACTCGACCTTGAATCATCCATTCTTTGTTGTGTGGTTCAAGTTCAACAAACCAAGGACCTTGAATAGAGTCTTCTTGCGTCAAACGATAATTGCCTTTCGCATCGGCAGTGAGAAGCTTAGTAAAATCACGGTCTGGCAACGTGCGGTGTGTAAACGTCGCAGTTAGCGCAGGGAAGTGCGGCAGTTCCCCTTTGTTAAAAGAGATAACCACCGTGTTGTCATCTGATGAAACGGTAGCGTTAAGACCAAGGTCTCGTGCGACATTCATTTTACTAATGTCGATGTTAATACCTTTGCCCTTTTTATAGTAATCCTCAGCGACCAAAGATACCGAGTTGTTGGCGAATACGACCACAGTAACGATTGTCCAAATCACCACAGTTAGAGGTAGGATGATCAGGAACCACGGCCAAAATTGTTTATACCAAGGCTTTACCATAAAAAAGTTCTCAACAGCTAAATGAAAAAATGTAAGGCTTTAAATTTAAAGGAAAGACAGCCCCTATGAAAGGGGCTGTTATTGAAATGTTACTTATTGTCAGAGTTGCTTAAACTCCAGACGTATGCCGCGACAAGTTGAACTTTGTCTTCGCCTAGAATGTCCTTCCAAGCAGGCATTACGCCAGAGCGACCATTCATAACTGTTTCTGTTACTGCGGCGCGTGAATCGCCAAATAACCAGTCTTGGTCAGTTAGGTCAGGTGCACCTACAGCAGGGTTACCTTTACCATCTGTGCCGTGACAAGCTGCACACACTACAAAGCGAGCTTTACCAGCTTCCGCTTCACGTGCATTCACTTTACGACCAGATAGGCTTAGCGTGTAGCTTACTACTTCTTGAACACCTTGTTCGCCAAGTGCATCTTTCCACGCAGGCATCTGCCCGATACGGCCTTGCATGATAGTAGTAACAATAGCTGCTGGCTCGCCACCGTATAACCACGCGTCGTCAGTTAGGTTAGGGAAGCCTTTCTGACCGCGAGCATCAGAACCGTGACATTGCGAACAGTTCTGTAGGAACAAACGTTGACCAACTTTAATCGCTTCAGGATCTTGCGCAATCTCAGGGATAGGGCGTAGACCTTCTGCATTATGAGCAAGTGCACGGAACGCTTCTCCGAAGTAAGCATCTGCATCATCAAGCTCTTTAGCATATTGGTTAAGCTGCTTGTTTTCTTGTGCTCGTGCGATGGCTTCTTTAGATTCTTCCAACGTACGTACGGTTTGATCTGAACTCTGCCAGTTAAGGACGCCTTTAAAGCTACCTAGACCTGGAAATAGAGTTAGATATACAGCTGCAAACACAAACGTGCTCACAAATAAGTATGTCCACCATTTTGGCAGAGGGTTGTTAAGCTCGCGAATACCATCGTACTCGTGGCCCATGTCTTCCCCTTCCTCGACGCCCATTTTATCTTTAGCGCACCAAGTCAAGAGGATCGCACAGCCTACCAGCGTACCGACAGTAATCACGATAATCCAGAGACTCCAGAATGTAGTCATTACTTCTTCACTCCTTGGTTATTTGGGGTCGTTTTTTGCTCTTCGTCTGCAAACACCAAGTTAGCATCTTCCTCGAAACGTGCTTTACGTTTCTTACCAAATGCCCACCATACGATGCCAATGAAACTCGCGAAGAGTACTACGGTATAAATACTATGAATTGTACCGAAATCCATGTAACCCCCTTACTTCATTGCATGACCAAGAGACTGAAGGTAAGCGATGATTGCATCCATCTCTGTTTTACCTTCTACATCTTTAGCCGCATTCGCGATTTGTTCATCCGTGTACGGAACACCGAACTGGTTGCGGAATACTTCTAGTTTCTTCTGCGTCAGTTTACCGTCTAGTACGTTCTCTTCTAGCCAAGGGAAACCAGGCATGTTTGATTCAGGTACTAGTTCACGAGGATCAATAAGGTGAACACGATGCCACTCATCAGAGTAACGTCCGCCTACACGAGCCAAATCTGGACCAGTACGCTTAGAACCCCATAAGAATGGGTGTTCCCAAACACTTTCACCGGCTACAGAGTAGTGACCGTAGCGCTCTGTTTCAGAGCGGAAAGGACGAATCATCTGACTGTGACAAACGTTACAACCTTCACGGATGTAGATGTCACGACCTTCCATTTCCAGAGGAGTGTAAGCGCGTAGGTTTTCTACAGGCTCCGTCGTTTGCTTCTGGAAAATTAGAGGAGTGATTTCTACGAGCGCACCCCAACTAATTGCAAAGACGATGAAAATTGCCAACAAACCGACATTACGTTCTAGGATTTCGTGGCGATTATTCGAATTATTACTCATTCTTTAATCTCCTTATGCCGGTTGAGGGATAGCTTTTAAGCTTTCTTTAGGCGCCGTTACCGTTTTGTACGTGTTGTATGCCATTAAGAACATACCGAATAGGAAGATGAAACCACCTAAGAAACGTACGAAGTAGAACGGGTAAGATGCTTCTACAGATTCTACAAAGCTGTAAGTCAGTGTGCCGTCAGAGTTAACTGCACGCCACATTAGGCCTTGCATCACACCAGAAATCCACATTGCTACGATGTAAAGAACCGTACCGATAGTTGCCAACCAGAAGTGAACATTGATTAGGCTAACCGAGTACATGCGCTCTTGACCAAATAGACGAGGAACAAGGTGATATACAGAACCAATGTAAACCATAGCAACCCAACCTAGAGCACCGGAGTGAACGTGACCAATGGTCCAGTCGGTGTAGTGCGATAGTGCGTTTACAGTCTTGATAGACATCATTGGACCTTCAAAGGTAGACATACCGTAGAAAGACAATGAAACGATTAGGAAACGTAGGATAGGGTCATAGCGAAGCTTATGCCATGCGCCAGACAGCGTCATGATACCATTGATCATACCACCCCAAGATGGAGCAAATAGAACCAAAGACATCACCATACCTAGAGACTGAGTCCAGTCAGGTAGTGCTGTGTAATGCAGGTGGTGAGGACCAGCCCAAATGTACAGAGAGATCAGTGCCCAGAAGTGAACAATAGATAAACGGTAAGAGTAAACAGGACGTTCAGCTTGTTTAGGGACGAAGTAGTACATCATACCAAGGAAACCAGCGGTCAGTAGGAAACCTACCGCATTGTGTCCGTACCACCATTGAACCATCGCATCCACGGCACCGGAGTAAATCGAGTAAGATTTACCAAGCGATACTGGGATAGCCATACTGTTCACGATGTGAAGTACTGCTACTGTGAGGATAAAGGCACCGAAGAACCAGTTAGCCACATAGATGTGAGAGGTATTACGTTTGACCAATGTTCCAAAGAACACGACCGCGTAAGATACCCATACAATCGCGATTGCGATATCAATAGGCCATTCTAACTCAGCGTACTCCTTACCTGAGGTAAAACCTAAAGGTAGGGTGATTGCTGCGGCTAGGATAATTGCTTGCCATCCCCAGAAGGTGAAGGCAACGAGTGGGCCACCAAAAAGACGTGTTTGACAGGTGCGCTGAACAACATAATAAGATGTTGCGAACAGAGCACTGGTACCAAACGCAAAAATTACCGCATTAGTATGCAGTGGACGTAAACGACTGTACGTCAACCACGGCGTATCAAAGTTTAGCTGTGGCCAAACTAATTGAGCGGCAATCAAAACACCAACAGCCATACCAACTATGCCCCATAAAATGGTCACAAGGGTAAATTGGCGAACGACTGTATAGTTGTAGTTTTGTTCAAGCTGCTTTACTTGGCTCATTTGCATGCTTCCAATTTCTAATTAACTACACTTTACTTCCAACACGACTTGCGTCGTAACACCACCCAAGTAAACTCTAGAATTTAAGTGTTATCATCACTTTATTTCCATTGCTGACTTTAATAAAAAGTGGCATTTTCAGCGAGTCACTATACTTGAATTAACAATTCAATGACAGAGTAGTAACCTTACTAGGCCTCTGGAAATCATTTTTTATTTAAAAAGTTTGAAGTTTGTAACAAGGATATTAGGAATTATGGCTGCACAAAAGTTAACAAAGGCAAGACTTGCACAAATCTTAATCATGCTCAGTCTTTTAATTGGTGCATTTTTCTGGAGAACCTTTACTTATGAGACGAGTAGCGTTGTGGATTGTTCACAAAAACAACGATGTGATGTAACAATCGGAACAGAAAAAATCACAATAAACAAGGGTTCTGATGGCTTTTCGATCGAAAGCACAGAAAATGGCAGTATAAAAATTGATCTAAATCAATCTGGTGAGTTTATAGATCTGTCGGATAAATATCGCCAGAGTAATTGGAGTGATATTTCTGAGACTCGAGTAATTAATTTCAAAATAAGCGAAAACATTGTCCAAGTTCATTTATAAATCAGATCTGACGCGAGATAATGATGCTTCTTTATACAATTATTACTTTATTGCCTAGCGCTATATTGTCGTAATGGTATAACGGTTAAAGATCACACAATAATTAAACTCGTATGCAGTGCCAATCATTATTTACTCATATTACAGACGAATATTTAGCGATTAAGAAATTTCGCACGGAACTCTTTGAAGAGAACCTCTCTCACCTCATCTGCTATTACACAGAGGAGTATGACTTCCGTGCTATTCAATCAGCGTTTCGAGAGCTGTTTCCTAAACAGTCTCTCCACGGTGCGAGCTCGTGTCAGGCAATTATGACCAACCAAGGCTACCATCGTGGACCAGTCATCGCCGTTCTGGCTATCTATGATTCGGGACCACATTCCTATGGTACTGGAATTTCGAAATGTGGTGATTCTGTCGATACTTATGTGGATGAAGCGCTGAACATGGCCTTATCTCATGCTAACCGGCTCGGCGAGGTACCCAACCTTATTCTTTTACATGCCACGCCAGGAAATGAAGAGGCTGTAATTGAAGCGATCGATCAGCGGTTTGGTACTTTGGTTCCCATTATTGGCGGGTCTTCTGCCGACAATAACATAGAAGGGAATTGGTCTATTATAACCACGCAAGGAAGTGAGAAAGCCGGCATTAGCTTAACGTTATTTTATTCATCTCAACCTGTCGATATTGCGTTTAGTGCAGGGCATTCCCCAACGGATATTACGGGAATTGCAACGAAAACCCATAACCGATGTTTATTAGAAATTGACGGTGAGCCAGCACTAGATGTTTATCGAAGATGGACAAACCACCAAAATAATCAACCAGATAACGAACAATTTCTGTTTACTAATGCCAGTGCTTACCCGTTAGGTCGTGTTGCTGGCTACTTATATGAAAGGCCTTATTACAAACTGTCTCATCCCATTCGCGAGACCTCACACGGTGGCATCGAGTTGTTCACAACTATCGAAGAAGGCGAGCAATTAACGCTAATGAAAGGGAGTAGGGAGCATCTAATTGCAAGAGCTGCAAGGGTTGTGAATGCCGCTTTTAATCAAAAATTAGAAGAGTCTCGAAAAATAGGTGTGATCAATATCTTTTGTGCTGGTCCTATGTTGCACTTAAAGCAAGATATAAACAGTGTTTGCGAACAAATTAACCAAGAATTAGAACACCTGCCTTTTATTTGCCCATTCACATTTGGTGAGCAAGGAAGATTCATTGGTGGTGAAAATGGACATGGAAACTTGATGATATCATCAGCGATTTTCCATAAACCTTATGAAAAATAAATATTTAGAGATATATCAACAAGAAGCGTTGCAAGAAGCGTTAGTCGAACTTAAAGAAGCAAGGAAACGAGAAAAACTTCTGGCAGATGAAAACAAAGCCATTCTATCTGCAATCTCTGCAATGAGTGAGGCTCGAAATCGACACGAGATATTTTCCGGTCTTAACAACGTACTTAAAAAGTACATCAATTTTGATGACTTTATCGTGATCACTCGAGACCATACTAGAGACGCATTTAAAACCTTAATCTCTACAAATAGTGTGTTCGATAACTTAGATTGGTTACAGGGTAGCGTTTCCGAGCGAGCCTTAAACGGTGAGTGTATTTTACTGTTTGAGCCGCTAAGGTTACGTGAGTTTGAAAACCTTAACAGCTTCATACAAAGCCATGTTAATTCAGTTGTTTTAACTGGGATTAGAACCGAGGTAACACAAAATATCATCTTATTGATCGGTGCTCAAAAAGGGCATTTTAGCATCGAGAACAAAGAGACATTAAGACGCTTTAGCCCCTTAATTGAACGCGCTGTTATAGATATTGAAACCAAAGAGAAGTTACAACGTATCGTTGACGTGCGTACATCTCAACTCGCCAGAGCAAGAGAAGAAGCGGAAAAGGCAAACCAATCGAAATCTGAATTTCTTGCCATGATGAGTCATGAGATTCGAACGCCGTTAAACTCGGTATTGGGAATGTTAGATATACTGCGCCAATCCATGCTTACCGATGACCAGTCCGAAGTCCTTGATCAAATGGAATGCTCGGCAGAACTCCTATTAGCGATCATCAGTGACATCCTTGATTTATCTAAGATAGAGTCGGGCAGCTTTCAATTAAATGAACAGTGGGTTGATTTAAGTGACGCTGTAACATTTGTTATTTCCCAGCAAAAACAAGTGGCTACCAGTAAAAATCTGAACTTTAATTTAAGCTGTGGATTAGAAAAAAGTAAGCAATATTGGATAGATTCCACAAGGCTCTCCCAAGTTTTGTTCAACTTAATCGGTAACGCCATAAAGTTCACTGACTTTGGTGAAGTCAGTGTTGCAGTAGAAGAAAAAAATGGTGAACTCAACATCTCAATTACTGACTCCGGAATTGGAATTCCTAGGACCAAACTCAATCATTTATTTACTGCATTTCATCAAGGCGACGGTTCGATTACACGCCGTTTTGGTGGGACTGGCTTAGGGCTTGCCATCACTAAGCATCTAGTAGAAATGATGCGAGGTTCAATTACCGTCAATAGTGAGGAGAATGTAGGTTCACATTTTTGTATAACAATTCCTGTCCTTACACGTAACAACCAAAAACGACCAGTAAAGATTGAAACCAGCAGGCCATCGAAAGTATTGAACATACTCATTGTTGAAGATACCGAATCAAATCAATTAGTCATTAAGCTCATTTTAAATAAGCTAGGACATAATGTTTGTATTGCTAACAATGGATCCGAAGCAATTCAATTTCTAGAACAAAACTCTCAGGCTGTCGATATGATACTCATGGATGTCTCGATGCCAGTCATGGATGGGATAACTGCGACAAGACTCATCAGGAAAAAAAGGATTTCAATTCCTATCATCGCACTAACGGCACACGCATTAGAGAGTGACAAAAGTATGTGTTTGAAAGCCGGCATGGATGGATTCATTTCAAAACCAGTTCGTAGGCAAGATGTTTACGAAGCGATCCAATCATTAGTAGAAACTGCGTAGCGCCTTAATATAGATCTTAACAATCGTAAGATTATTAAGATCTATATTAAGTATTTTATGGTAAATCATGGTTATGTTTAATGGCACTCACAGGAAGCGTTGTATTTTGAAATCTGAGAGGGATAGGAGACCAAACTAGAGAAGATTTGGCGTACACGGATACTTTATTTAACATAACACATATAATGCGCACTGTAATTGTAAGCCCAAAGCGATAATGTCCTAATATTTCCAAGTGAATCTGTCCTATGTTTGCTTGGAGGTATTTAGGATGTTAGTTACGATGAACGACCATGAATTGCAACGTTTCTCCATTATCCAAGATGTGTTAAACAATAAGTTAAAGCGCCAAGATGCCACATCCATTCTTGGAATAAGCTACCGACACTTAGTCTCGCATACTTAAAACTTTTAAGGAACTTGGCGTTGAATCCCTAGCTCATGGCAACCGTGGTAAACCTTCGAGCAATCGCGTCAGCGATGACACCAAGCTCCACGTACTCAAACTTATCTCAGAATACTATCTAGATTTTGGCCCAACGCTCGTACATGAAAAACTTACAGAGGTTCACGGATTTAATATCTCCTTGGAAACGCTTCGCCAATGGATGATCGCTGATGGTCTTTGGGTTCCACACTCTAAACGCAAGCCCCGTGTTTACCAACCTCGTTACCGACGTGATTGTTTAGGCGAGCTCGTTCAAATTGATGGCTCTCACCATGATTGGTTTGAAGGACGCTCTGATAAATGTTGCTTACTGGTCTTCATCGATGATGCGACTGGCCGCCTGATGAACTTAAGATTCAGCGAAACCGAATCGGCCTTTGATTACATGCTAACAACGAGAGAATATCTTAATGAACACGGCAAACCAGTAGCGTTCTACAGCGATAAGCATTCGATTTTTCGGGTGAATCAGGAAAAGCAAAAACACGTCGGCCAAACTCAATATGCCCGAGCCTTAAAAGAGTTAGGCATCGAACTGATATGTGCGAACAGCTCTCAAGCTAAAGGTCGTGTGGAGCGAGTAAACTTGACGCTACAAGACCGACTTGTCAAAGAGATGCGCTTACAAGGAATAAACACCATCGAAGAAGCGAATGCTTGGCTTCCCTACTTCATTGCCGATTTCAATCGACGCTTTGCTAAGCCGGCAATGTATCCGAAAAACATGCATCGAAAAGTGCGTGAAACCCCACAGGAACTCGACGATATTTTCAGTTGGCAGGAAATACGTAAGCTCTCTAAATCGCTGACATTTCAATATGACAAAGTGGTTTATCTCATTGAACCGAATGAAGAAAATACTCGCTTAGTTCACGAGCATGTCAAAGTCTTAGACTATCCCAACGGAGACATTGCGATTGTGTATGGCCACAGAAAGTTGGAATTCAAAATCTTCGATAAGCTTGAGCATGTTCAGCAAACCCAAATTGTAGACAACAAGCGATTAGGCCAAGTACTAAAGTTTGCTCAGCAACAGCAAGAAGACTTCGAGCGACAACAGAAACGCACCAGGAGCAAAAAAGCCCCTAAACGCAGAGCTCAACAAAGAGCGCTTCAGGAACAACTAAGGGCGATAAACCCAGTTCTCATTACACCAGAAACCTTCAAAGCTTCTAAGAGTAAAACCTAACTCACCTACTCTATTT
>BCQL01000053.1_pt1 | contig 14621 bp, 19 predicted proteins | sample 1008151 | NCBI WGS metagenome assembly BCQL01 (sample SAMD00035459, study PRJDB4067) | museum specimen metagenome | biome: marine biome; feature: sea shore; material: organic material | host: Otohimella japonica | place: Japan:Kanagawa | collected 1927
CGCCTTGGCCGGGCTGGGCGCCTTCACCCTCGGCGTTCAACTGCAAGTCCGCCGGGTCGAAGAACCCCACCTGCGGCGCGAGCACGGCCAAGCCTACGAACGCTACGCCGCCGGCGTGGGCCGGTTCGTCCCCGGCATCGGCCGCCTGCACACCAAGCCCGGTTGATTCCTTCTACCGTCGGCTGTCGCCGGGCGCCAGCAGGCTGGTGACTTCGGCGAGGGCCTCAGCTGACGGCTTGAAGTACCTGCGGACGTTCTCCGGCTTCTTGTGCCGGGACTTTGCCATCAGCAGCAACAATGACGCGCCCTGCTCACCGAGGTGGGTCAATGCCGAATGCCGAAATTCGTGGAGGTCCCAACCGGTTCCTGGACCGCGCAGGGCGGTGTGGGCGTCGAGCAGGGCGCGGGCCTGGCCGTAGGACAGCCGTGCCAGCTCGGTGTCCGGGCAGGTGTCGCGGGGGCCGAGGATCTTGCCGGGGCCGGGGCGGCGGTAGGTGCAGAACACCGGCCCCCGGGTGCGGCCCTTGAGCAGTCGCGGCAGCAGGCGCGCGGTGCCGGCGTCCCAGTAGACGGTCTCCAGCACGACATCCTCGCGCTCCTGACCCCGGCGGCGGGTCTTCGCACGGGCTCCCTTGGACTTCACCGCCGCGCGGCGCCCGGCGAGGTCGAGGTCCTCGATATTGAGGCCGAGGATCTCCTCGGCGCGGGCGGCGGTTTCGTAGAGCATCCGGTAGAAGGTCTTCTCCCGGATCGCGACCTCGCGGCGTGCCACCAGCCGGTCGATCGCCAGCCGGGACCGCACCGGGGTCTCGGAGTCCGGGGTCGCCAGGCGCTTGCACCATCCCGGCACGGCCGGGGCCTCGTGGCGGTCCCGGCACCAGGCCAGCCACGAACCCACCGCGGCGCGGCGGGCGTTCCAGGTGCCCACGGCCGCCCGGCCCCACAGCGACTCCAACGCCTCGCCGACGTCGTCGTCGGTCACCGCCGCCAGCGGCTGGTGCTCGCCGAGCTTCTCGGCGGTCTTGCCGACCGCAATGGCGTAGCCGCGGATCGTGTTCGGGTTGCCCAGCGAGTCGAGGAACAGTTCAGCCGCCCGGCCGACAGTCAGCGCCGAGGGATTCGTCGGCAGCGCGACGACGGTAGACACCGCGTTTCCTCCTTGCCACAGATAACAGGGCCGCTTCACGCGCCGCCGCGAGGTCGTTCCCGCAGGACGTGATCAACGATGCCGCAGATAATAGAGCGTTATCTGTGGGAAGACTTCACGAACCCGCCGAAGCCAACCAGGCGCCGAACGGCGACCAGGAACGACGAGGGCTTAGCGCTGTTCTCCGTTCCGATGTTCCTCAGACCCCGAGCCGCGTCGCAAGCAGATCCTGGATGCCTTCCTCGGGCTGAGTCCGGAGGTCGTCCTCTACGACAGTTCCCGGCATCCTCGCCGGCGTCAGCGGGACGCCTGTCTTGAAGCGCTGATCGATGATCTCGCTGCCCGCGATGCGCAGATGCTCACCGTGGAACGGGACGAGTCCGTGCTCGAGGTGGACCGGAAGCTGCTGTATCGGTGCGTGCGCGGGGCCGGCTGCGCTGACACGCTGACCTACCGTCACCAGCGTGCCCATGAAGAACCACTGCTGGCGATTCCAGACGCCATCGCATGGTGCTGGAACCGCGGCGGGGAATGGAAGAAGCGGGTAGCACCGGTGGTCACCGTGGTGCGCCACCTGTAACGGGCCCGGGATGCGCGAAACCCGGCCCACTCACCGTCCGGAGAGCTGCCGGGTCCACTTCCCAAGGCTAGTGCCCTGAGCCATACACAGGATAGCAACACGCGTGCCAGCCAGCCAAACCCAGCTCGGGAGAAGACCAGAGCGAAGCCCTAGACCGTTCTCAACGGGCTGCATGTGGTCACTGCCGCGCGCTCGTGCCGACGAGGGCGCGCACCGCCGGCTGTTTGACGCGCGCCTCTACGAGAGCACCGTGGCCATAGCTTACTCACCGGCCCCCGGACATGCGTACGGCCAGGTCCTGGTCTGCGCCAGGTGTACCTGGCCGTGTGGCGCGCACCGCGCCCTGGGCACTGTACTCACCTCTCATCACAGCCCCATGGCCGCGCCGCAGTCCATGCGACGGCAGGCCAGGGTGGCTACTGCCCCGCATCGCCGGACGACAGCCGGGCGACGATCGCCTCGACCTCGGGGCGGTTGTGTTCGGCCAGCTGCCGGTAGTGCTCGTACACCGCGGCCATGTCCTGATCGCGAATCTGCTGGGCGTGTTCATCCGTGTACTGCGTCATTGCTACTCCTCCCTCTCCACTCACCCCAATCATACTAAAACGCTTGTTCGATTCGTGGTTCTCGGTACCGGGAGCCTGCACCGTCGCTACTCCTCATCGGGAAACGAATGCGCGGGGCCTAGCTCGACGATCGGGCTGTTCATCGGATCGACCCGCTCTTCTGGTAGCCGACCTCGGGGGTGTCATGAGGCCGGGAGGTTCCCATTAGGGATTGGTAGAACGTGGCGCATCGGGTGGCATGCGCGGCCGGGGTGAACAGCGGGGCGCGCCGGCCAGCGGCCGTGGTCGGTTCGGTGTCCTCGCCGCCGGCGAGGGCGTCGAGCGCGGCAGCCAGCGCCGTCGGGTTGCCGGTGGGGACGATGCGGCCGGCCGGGCCGATGAGTTCGGGCATGTTGGCCAGGCCGGTGGCCACGACGGGCGTGCCGGTGGCGAGGTAGTCGGCGATGGCGCCGGAGCCTTGGAAGCTGCGGTGCTGCCGGTAGGGGAACACTCCGGCGGTACTGCGGCGGGACAGCGCGGTCCGGTCACCTGGGGTGAGGTAGGTGGGCACGATGGCCAGCTCGGCCTGGCCGCGGCGGCGCGGCGTGCGGTAGTCGGCCAGGTCGATGCCGGCGTGCTCTGGTTGGTCCCAGTAGGGGCCGGCGAGCACGATTCGGGCGGGCACGCGCATCTGCTCGGCGGCCGCGGCCAGCAGGGCGGGGTCTTTCCAGGGGGCGGCGTAGCCGTACAGGCTGATCACCGGACGGGCGGTGTCGAGTGCTGCGGCCAGCTGCGGCTGAGCGTTCGGTGTGGTGCCGTCGGGGATGGTGGTGGGTAGCCAGGCGACCGTGCTGGGGGTGTGCACCCCTGGGGGCAGCCGTGGATGCCAGGTCCGCTGCGCGTACCGTCCGAAGTAGACGAATGCGTCGACATCGTGGCGCAGGGCGTGGCAGACGCGGCGGTGCCAGGTCGGGTCGGGCGCGTGGTCCCGCAGAAGCGTGGGGGCGAGGGTGTGCACGTGCGAGACCAGCGGCGGCCGGTCCTGCTGCGCGAGGAGCGCCGGCAGGAGCTGTTCGACTTCGAGGTTGCCGGCGTGCACGACCAGCAGGTCGTAGTCGGCCAGGTCGACGGTCTCGAACAGGCTGCGGGCGTGCTCGACGAGGTCGGCGGCGGTGGGAAACCCGCCGCGGTCCAGGTCGTAGGGCACGCCGGACGAGCCGTGCCAGTCGACGGCCAGGCCCTGCTGGCGCAGGCCCTCGGCGAGCACGGCCAGGTACGGCGGCAGACTCCCCTCACCAGAGGTCTCGGGGCCGGGGCCGAGCAGCAGCAGACGCATCAGGCTGCCACCTCCGTGGTGGCCAGCAGCTGGGTGTAGCCGGCCAGCGTGGCCGCGGCGTTGGCGTCCCAGTCGCAGGCGGCCGGCAGCCGGGCCGACAGCGTGTCGAGCGCGGCCAGGTGCGCGCGTAGCTCGGTGCTGTTGCGGTAGGTGGCCCCGCCCCCGGCGGCGAGCAGTTCGGCGGCGGTGCCGATCTCGGCGGGCACCAGTGCCGGCGTGCCGCAGGCCAGAGCCTCGGCGATGGCCAGCCCGAAACCTTCCCAACGCGAGGTGGAAAGCAGCGCGTCGGCGGCGCGGTAGGCGCTGCGCACGTCGGTGTCGTCGAGGTCGTGCAGGGTGTCGACGTCACCGGTGCCGGTCAGGGTCACCGCGCACCACGCCGGGGCGTGTCCCAGCAGGACGGTGATCTCGGCGAGGTCGGCCAACTCCGTGGCCAGGTGCTCGAGCCGGTCCCAGCCTTTCATCGTGGTGGGTTTGCCCACCCACAGCAGTCGGGCCCGTCGCCCGCGGGGCCGCCACAGCGCCGGCGGGTCCGCGGCAGTGAGCGCGTGGCGGGTGGCGGCGGTGGCGGTACCGGGCACGAGGGTGAGCTGCTGCCCGCTGGCCGGCGGTGTGGCCGGGCCCGGGTGGAACCAGTCGCGGTCGACGCCGTTGAGCAGCACCTGCGGGACGGTGGGCAGGTCGTAGGCGGCGGCGAGGTCGGCCGCGGCGAAGGCGCTGACCGCGGTGACGAGCTCGGCGCGGTGGCACAGTTCCCGCTCGGCAGCGGCCAGAGCAGGCCGGGCTTGCATGGTGGCGGCCGAGAGGTCCCCGCGCACCATGACCGGGGCGCGGTGCGGCTGGTCGAGGTAGGTCAACACCTCGGCGTCCCAGCTGGAGGCGTCGACCACGTCGGGTTGGATCGTGGCCAGCGCGGCCGCGACGTGGGTGCGGTGCTGGTCGAGGTTGTCGGTGCGCGGCACGGTGACCAGCTGCATCCCGGGCGCCACCGGCGGGTGCGGGGTGTCTTGGGTGAGCACGGTGACCTGGTGGCCGGCGGCGGCTAGCCGCGGGGCCAGGGCGCGGTAGACGGTGCAGATGCCGCCGCGGGTGCGGGCGTGCACGTCGCGGTGAACCAGGCAGATCTTCATGGTGTGGGGGGCTTTCGGTGCAGATCGGTGGACAGGTCAGCCCAGGCGTGCCGCAGCAGGTCGAGGCGGTGGCTGCGCAGCGGCCCGGCGGGCAGCTCGGCGTGGATGCGGCCTTCCCGGGCGAGCACCAGCGCGCGGTTGAGTAGGAAACCGGACCACACGCCGGCGACAGTGGCGTGCGCGGTGATCACCGCTTGGGCGGTGGGCACGCGGGCGAGCGTGGTGTGCAGCAGCGCCAGATCCCAGCCGGGTCGGCGGAGGCTGGCGTGTTCCCAGTCGATGAGTCGCGCGCCGTGGTGGGTGATGACCGCATTCGGCGGCACGACGTCGCCGTGGTTCGGCTCGGCGCGGGTGGTGGCAGCCAGCAGCTGCTGTAGCCGGTGCCAGTCCGTGGGCTGGCCCCACCCGGCGGCGTCGGCGCGGGCGAGCTCGCCGGCCTCGTCCCGGCCCGGCGGCCACGCGGTAGTGGCCTCGGCCGGTGGGCGCCACCGGTGCAGCTGGTCCAGGGTGGTTAGCACGGCCGCAACGTGGTCGAGACGCACGTCGTCGGGGTAGCGCTCGGAATGCAGCACCGGCCCGGACAGGTACTCGACGATGAGCACGGTCTGCCCGTCGGTGTCGTACAGCCGCGGCGGGGCGGCCGTCCCGGGCGGGCCCGGCTGCTGGTGCAGGGCGATGTCCTGGGCGAACCGGTCGCGCCAGTACGGGTCGTCGCAGAGCAGCACTTTGGCCACGGCATCGCGGCCGGCGAAGCTGCCGGCGAGCACGAGCGCCTTGTCCGACCGGGACAGCTCTCGGGCGGGAACGAATTCCTCCGGCAGGTCAGGCGGCCACATCGGTGCAGTGCTCCTGTCCGTCGCCGCACACGGCCTGCTCCAGCTGCTCCGGCAGCGCTGTCTCGGGCAGCTGGTCGTGCCAGGCCGCGGCCAGGGCGCGCACGCTGCGCAGGTAGTACTCGGGGTGCACCCGCCGGCGGGTGGTCAGGGCATCGAGCACGCTCCAGTGCACCAGGCCGCTGTAGAGCCGCCACCGGCGTACGCGCGCATCACTGCTCGGCCACCGGTGCCACAACGTGCGCACCAGCCGGCCCAGGCGGGCGATCGCCTCGGCCTGCTGCGCCAGCGACTGCAGCATGCTGTCGGCGCGGCCGCGGTGATACACCGCGGTCACCGCCGAGGTGTGGCGAAACCGCATGCCCTGCCGGGCCAGGCGCAGCCAGAAATCCCAGTCCTCCAGCGCTGGCAACGTCGCATCGAACGAGGCTGCGGTGACCGCGTCGCGACGCAACACCGCCGTGTGCACCGGCAGCAGGTTGGTCACCGTCAGCAGCTCGGCCGAGAACGGCACGTTCCACGTCTCCCCCGCCCCGTCGGCGACCGGGTGCTGCGGGTCGACGCGGGTGCGGCTGAGTAGACAGCCGGTGTAGGCCACCTGGCACGACTCGGTGTGCAGCACCTCCAGGGCTGTGCGCGCATGCTCGGGCAGCAGCACGTCGTCATCGTCCAGAAACGCCAGGTACTCGCCCGTGGCCTGGCGCAACCCGGCGTTGCGCGCGGCCGGTAGTCCGCGCTGCGGGGTGTGCTCGGCCTGGCGGACCCGCAGACCCGTCTGCCGAGCGTGCTCGAGGGCGGCGGTGATGTCCGCCTGGCCGTCGTTGACGACGACGACCTCGATCTCGCCGGGCTGCAGACCACGTTGTCCGGCCACGCTGGACAGCGCCTCGGCCAGCAGCGCGGGCCGGTTACAGGTCGGCACGATGACGCTCATCGTGGCAGGGCACATCACATCTCCCAGTTCAGCCAGTTGATCAGTGGTGCCAGCTGGCCGGCGTGCGCCCAGGACAGCACCGGGGCCATCGCGGTCAGCTGGCGCAGGATGTCGTCGCTGCCCCGCCCGGCCTGTGTCGACGCTGCGGCCGGGCGCGGGTAGTAGTGCGTGTTCGAGTCCGGATCGGCCCACCACTCGCCCCGCACGTGCCGGGCCAGCTCGGCGCGGGCCAGCGGGCCGAGCTGCTGCGGCCGCTGCGGCTGGTCGGCGAAGTGGACGAGCGCCACGGTCACCGCCCCGGGACGCAGCACGCGGTGCGGCACCGGTGGTTGGCCCAGCCGGCGGTAGGTGTACAGCACCCGACCGGGGTGGGTGCGCTGCTGCAGCAGCGACGCGTCACGGAGCCGCTGTTCCTCCGCGCGCGACAGGTCGACGCGGTCCCACGGCGGCGGCAGCTGCTCGCCCAGGGCCAGATACGTCCCGGTCTTGACTGGCAGCACCGTCGGCAACGCCGTTATCGCCAGCCCGTGGGCCTGCGCCGAGAGCAGGCAGTGGTCGTTCGACAGCACTGCCGCGCCGTGGTGTACCAACCCATCCAAGGCCAGCGTCGTCTTCCCACTGCCGGCATCACCGACGAGCAGCACCACCTGTTCGCCCACGGCGACCGCGGCGGCATGCAGCATCACCGCCCCGCGCTGCTCACACGCAGCCACCAGGGGTTCGCGCAGCGCCTTGCGCGTGGCCACCACGAGGTCCTCCAGCTGCGGCGCGGCCAGCACAACCCGGCGCGCGGCCGGCTCGGTCCGATGGCCCACACCCCACGCGGAAACGGTCATCTCCGCATCCGGCACGCGGTGCCGGGCTAGCACCGTCCACAGCGGAGCATCATCCGACCGGGCCGGGGCGAGCGTGACGAACTCGCCGAGCGCTGCGAGTAGCGCAGGGCTGTCGGCTTCCAACCCGGCAGCGACCGGGCCCAGCGGCACGGTGTAGGAGCTCATGCCGCCACCTCGCCAGCCTCGGCGTGCACCAGGTGCGCAATCCCCTCGGCCAGATCCCACCGGGGCGCCCAGCCCAACCGCGCAGCCGCGCGCTGCCGCGCCAGCGCCACCGCCTGGGCCTCGCCCGGCATCGCCGGCTCCCGCCGCGGCGGCACGGCCGATCCGGTCACTGCGGCGACCAGGGCGTGCACCCGTTCCACCGTCACGGGCTGGCCGGTGCCGACGTTGACCCGCCCGGCCGGGGCGGCGACGCAGGACCGCAGCAGCGCCTCGGCCACGTCGGACACGTGCACCCAGTCCCGGCACATCCCCTGGCCGCGCACCACGGCCGGCTCACCATGCACCGCCGCGCGCACGAACGCCGACACCGCGCTGGCCGAGGACGGGCCGTAGACGTTGGCCAACACCAACGTCGTCGCCGCCACCCCGCGCTGCACCATGTAGTAGTCCACATAGGACATCGCGGTGGCCTTGGACAGTCCATACGGACTTGCCGGCGCCAGCGGCTCATCCTCGCCGGCCGGCAGCGCCGGCGCCACGCCGTAGACTGCCGCCGACGAGGTGAACACCAACTGCGCCCTACTGCGCACCGCGGCCTCGCACACCTGGATCGTGCCGCCCACGTTCACATCGGCATCCCCAGCCGGATCAGCTACCGCACTGGGCACTCCCACCTGCGCGGCCAGGTGCACGATCACCTCCGGGGCGAACGCGGTCAGCTCATCCTGCACGCGTGGCGAACGGACATCGCAGCGCACCACCCGGTGCGGTGCCGATACCTCGGGCCCACCGGCCACATCGACCACGAGCACCTGCGCCTGCGCCGCCAACAACTCCGCGACCACCTCGGCGCCGAGGAACCCGCCACCACCGGTGACCGCCACGCGCCGTCCACGTAGCTGCGCGCGCCACGCCTGCGAGAACTCACCCACGTTCCTCACCTCCCCCGACGGGGAGCTCACCGGCGAACGCGCGTCGCCGACCCACCGCCGCGGCCCGAACCCGCTCACCAACCTCGGCGAGGGGGCTGCCCTCCGCTGGAACCTGCGGGGTGAACCACTCCCCTGCCGGAACGCCGAACGTGCCGATCCGCCCGGCGGCATCGCGCACCAGTCCGGGATGCAGATGCTCCATCGGGCTGCGCTGGTCATAGTCCCCAGTCACTGCTGCTCCTGCTGCTGTCGCTTCCACCTGCGCAGTTCATCGACCAACGAGTCGTTGTCCTCGTGGCGACCGCCGTCCGCATTGGACAGATAGCGCCCCACCAGCGCCTGGTAGAGCTGCTGCTGATCAGTGATGACGCGTTCCGTCATCCCCTTCGCCTCACTCATCGATGCCTCAAAAGTCGTGGTAGGCAGCGACCTCGGCGCCGGTCGGGGTCGCCACCGAGGCCGCTGCCGTCTCTGGGTCCTGCGGTCTCGACGGTTCATCGCTGGGCGATGAGGGCCGGAGGTATCGTCAGCACCCTGTAGACTCTGATCTGTAGTTGCTACATGGAGAAGCTACAACGTAGCAGCTACGTAGCCAAGAATGGATCTTGCCTCCGATCAGGTGATGTTGTTCGGTGACGACCGCACGCTGCGGTATGCGAGGCAGAGGCTGCGGTTCCGCACAGCAACTGGCGAAGGAGACAGCACGTGGACCTCACCCGCATCTCGAGCCGCGCCCTGCTGAAGCGGTGGATCAGCCTGAACTTGCGCGCCCTGCGTAAGGAGGCTGGGAAGTCGCGGTCCGAGGTGATGGAACGGCTTGGCATGTCCCGCGCCGCCGTGGGGCACTTGGAAACCGCCGAACGCCTACCCTCCAAGCCGGCGCTGGAGATCCTGCTCGACTTCTACGGGGTCCCCGAGCGTCGCGATGACTTCTGGCGCATCGTGGAAGCGGCTCGCAAGGGCCGAAACTGGTGGGACCAGCTCAGCGGAGCGGTTCCACCCTGGTTCAATCTGTTCCTCGGCTTGGAAGCTGGCGCGGCCGAACTCGCCTCGTTCGACGCCGTGTTGATCACCGGTCTCCTGCAGACCCGCGGCTATGCCGATGCCGTCATCCGCGCCGACAGCGACCTCAGCGATGCAGACGTGGCCCAGCGCGTCGAACTCCGCATGGGCCGGCAACAGATCCTCGAGCGCGCCGACGAGCCCGTGCGGCTGCGCAGCATCATGGACGAATCCGTGCTCTGGCGTCGCATCGGTGATACCGCCGTGATGCGCGACCAACTCGCCCACCTGCGCGACATGGCCGACCGCCCGGGCATCGACTTGCAAGTCCTCCCGTTGGGCGCCGGTGCGCACACCGCCCAACAAGGCGGCACGTTCACTGTGATGACCTTCCCGACCGACATGGTCGGTGACCCGGGCATCGTCTACCACGAGCTCGTGACCACCGGCTTCTACCTGGAAGAACCCGACGACATCCGGACCTATCAGCGCACCCTCACCCAGCTGCAGACCATGGCTGCCACCCCCGAGGACTCCCAAGGGATGATTGAACGGGCCATGAAAGAACTCTAAGGAGGTGACAAGCCATGACCCAACACCACCTCGTATTCACCAAATCCAGCCGCAGCGGACAGAACGGACACTGCGTGGAAGTGGCCGGACTCCGGACCGAGAACGCCGAGCAGCTGGAGGCTGTCGCGGTACGCGACAGCAAGCAGGGAAAGAACGGGCCGCTGCTCTGGGCCACAACCGAGCAGTGGCAGGCGTTCCTCGCCGCGGCCCGCTCGGACTTCAACCGCGGCTGACACCGCGCACACAGCGACGGCCCCGGCCTAGCCCTAGTAGGCCGGGGCCGTCGTCATCTCGGCGCGCGCCAAGACTCGATGGTGCACGAGTAGGCCGACCGTTTGCCTCCTGGGCGTGGCCAGTAGGGAACACGAGGACGGCGGCAACGTATCGTCTGGATCTGATCGGGAAATCACGGTCACCGAACCGCCCGGGCGTATACCGGGTATACACCTACTTGCGACAAGCTAGAGGACATGACCATGACTGACGATCAGGCACCTCCGCTTGCGGACCGCGTGATAAACCTGCGCAGAAAGGCAGAAGCTGAGCTGCCCGGCAAGGTCTTCACTGTGATGTCCGGGAAGGGCGGCGTCGGCAAGACGCTCATCGCCCTTGAGCTCGCGCACCTGCTCAATGCCGTGCTCGTCGATCTTGATTACGACGCCGGGAATGCCACCCGAGCTCTCGGGTACCTGCACGAGCGCTACCAGCGGGCCCCACTTCTCGATGCCTTCGCCAATGGGACGACGCCACGCCCCCGCGCCATGCATAAACGCCCCGATCTTGTACCGGGACACCCGGATTTCGAGGCGAACCAACCCAGCCCGGAAACGACTCGGGATGCACTCACGGCTTGGGCGAAGGAGTGGAACCGACCAGTCGTGGTCGATACGCATCCCGGTGGCAGTGATGCAGTCTATGGAGCGATCGCCGCGTCGGACGTCGTCGTCTCGCCCGCAGTCCTCGGCACCCGCGAACTCGAAGCACTCGAAGGACAACTCCGCGAGTTGCAGGACTATCCGGTCATGCTCGTGCCGAACCGCGTACCCAACATCCCGCCGCGCCCCGAGCTCAAGAAACTCCGCGAACTCTCCCAGACCTACGAGGTCGAGGTCGCGTCGCCTGTGTATGAGCACACCTGGTATACGCGTCGCAAGCTCCGCACGGTGCTCTCGGGCGCGTCCTCGTTCTCGAAACGCTCCGAGCCGTTCGTCGAGGAACTGACGAGTATGGCCCAGGAGGTGATGACCTATGCCGCCTAGTGGTCTCGACGATCTCGAAGAGCGACGGGAGCGGCGGACACGCAGCTCGCAGCGGCTCGAACCGAAACGCGTGAAGCCGGAGCGGCGCGGCGATGACGCGCCAGAGGCGTATACCCGGTTTACAGTTCCGGTGGACGAGGTGGCGTTCAACCCTTCGAATCCGAGGCAGTCCTACGACGAGGCGGCGCTCGATGAGATGGTCGTCTCAATCCGAGAGTTTGGCCAGCTCCAACCCATCGCGATCATCTCGCGGGAGGTATGGCTACGGCACCGACCCATGGACGAAGAAGCGATTGGGCAGGCCGAGTACGTCACCAATTACGGCCACCGCCGGCTCGCCGCCCGGATCAAGGGCGGCTGGAGTGACATCGACGCGACCCTAAAAGACGACCTCGGAAGCGGCGAGGTCGATCGATTCGACGAGATCATGCTCGTCGAGAACATCCACCGGCAGGACATCGACCTCCTGATGGAGGCGAAAGCGCTCCAGGCTCTGCTCGACAAGCCCCACGCCTCCTACCGCAGTGTGGCCCAAGCGATCGGAGTCAGCCACGGGTACGTACAACAACGTGTCGGCTTGCTCAGTTTGATCCCCGAACTGCGGGGGGCTCTGCAAGAAGGTGATCTCGGCCTACGGGATGCCCGGAAGATCAGTCCCCTCTCACCCGACAAGCAGCGCGAGGCATGGCGAGCAGGACCTCCGTTCGAGCCGCCTGAAGCGCTGGTAGGTTCGGACGCAGATTCAGGCACAAGCGACGAGGCCGCCGAGACAGGCGGCGCTGTACACCAGGTATACAACGGCAAGTCGAAGCCGAAGCGGTTCTCCGTGCCCGCCGGCGACCCCTCGAAGCTCGCCGAAGTCCTGAAGAAGAAACTCTCCCCCGACGAGCTCGCCGAGATTCGTCGCCTGCTCTCCGAGGAGTCGACGATCAACCTGTAAACCTGGTATACACCACCGAATTCGACCACCGCGACGTGAACGATCAACATGCCACGCAAGCGGTGATCATAACGCGTAGTCGTTATCCTGGTCGTCCGCGCCAGGCACGGACGCGGCAGGTGGACGAGCAGTGCCGCCGCCGCGAGATAGATCCGGCGGACATTGGGATGCGGCAGACGAGGTGCCGTCCAGTCCGGAGCACAGTCCCTCGTGTTCGCCGGCGGGGATAGCTGCGGGGAATAGGTCACGGTGACAATCCGCAGGCATGTAGCGGAGCTCGCGACATCCTCGCCGAGCACGAAGAAGCGCGCGATTGGTGGCGTGTAGACTTTCGGTTGCCGTGCACTCTCTGTCTGACACACCGCGAGCTGTGCGGCAGGCCCCTCGCCGTCCCGCGTGGACGCGGGGGGCCTTTTTCTGCCTCGCCTGGTCGCTGCGGCGATCCGTCATCCATCGATACCCGAGAAACTTGTATCCACATCTATGTTTGACAACATTACCAGTAATGTTAATATGGAGGTGTCAGACAGAGGGTAATCGGCGAGCGAAGGAGACGATCATGGACGCGGTGCGAATCAACCCGGATGGCGAGGTTGAGCACGTGCAGCTGGCCGCGGCGGACAGCGTGCTGCCGGCGCTGCAGCGGGCATTGAACTGCCAGCGAGTCGACAAGATCACGCTCGCCGACGGGCTGGACATGTGGCTCGACGACGACGGCTTCGAGGTGCGCGAGGTCAACCGACTGGCCACGCAGTTGGTCACGGAACTGTTCGGTGCCTACCTGCAGGACTACTACGGCCCGACCGTGTTGCTGGGGGCGAACGAGGCTACCGGGGACACGTGCTCGGTGCCCGCCACGCTCGCGGGGCTGGCGTGGATGCGCCCCGCGTCCGCCTAACCTCTGCAGCGCGTTGACGCCCGGCCTGCCCCGCATTCACGGGGTGAGCCGGGCATTGGCGTGTGTGCAGGGGACAAGCGAGAGGAGCGACGGACATGCGTCGGGAGGATCCGGCCGTGCCGGAACTGATCAACTTGCGTGAGGCCGCTGCCGAGCTAGGGGTGAGTCCGCAGCTGATGCGCACCCGCGCCGGTACGGGGGGACGGGCGAGCACATGGAGGCTGGTCTCCACGCGCATCGGCCGGCGCCGTGCCTACCGCGCGGCCGACATCACCGCGGTCGCCGCCGGGTGCTCTCCCAGCACCGAGCAGCTGCCGGCGTTGCTGACACTGACCGAGACCGCCGAGCAGCTCGGGACAACACACAAAACCCTGCACGCCTGTTGCCTGCGCGGACACGTACCGACCCACGACCTCGGCCACGCCCTGGTCATGCGCCAGGAGGTCGCCGACTACCTGGCCGCGGCCATCGAATCACTGGCCGATCCGCCCCCGCGAGAAGGGGAGTTGCCGGAGGGGTTGAGTGAACCGGACCGAGTGGGCCTCTGGCAGGCCGCCCGACGCATCCTTGACACACAACAGTGATAAACAATGTTTGATAACACTGCCAACCATGTTAATATGGAGGTGTCAGACAGAGAGAAAGGAACGTTCGATGAACCATGATGTCTATGACGAAGAAGCCGACGAGTGGATCGGGATCCGCAACTGCGGGCGCTGCGGCGGTGAGGGCTGCGACGCCTGTGACAACACCGGTGTGATCTACCCCTGATCCGCATGCCCGGGCAGAGCGTGATTGGCGTCGGCTCTGCCCGGGCTACCTCCGCCAACTGGGAAGAAGAAGGAGGCAGTCCATGTTTAGCACACAGCTCATCTGCTACACCGAATCCACGACGGGCACGTGCGCCGCACCTGGCTGCGGTGTGCCGGTGTGGGGCAGTCAGGTCATGTGCACCGACTGCGCCACACGGTGAGCCAGGGAGGGCAGTGACGATGCAACAGTCCACCCATGGCAGCACCGTGGAGGCAGCAGTCGCGTCAGCTCGAGCCAGCGGCGAGCGCTACCGCACCCTGTGCGCGCGCACCCGGGCCTGGTCGGTCGACGGCACGCCGGCCATGCAGCGTGCGGTCGAGGCCCGGGCACGGAGCTGGGGGCGGTGTTTCCCGGTGATCCCGCCCGGCTCTCCGCGGTGCTGCGGCGTTACGGCCTGGAGCCTGCCGCGGGCTGGTTCAGCGCCTTCCTGCTGAGCAGGTCCGTCGACCAGGAGTACGAGCGGTTCGACCGCTACTGCGCCTTCCTCGCCGCAGATCAGGCCCCATACATTGTGTCCGTCGACGCCACTCTCGGGCAGGGGGGCGCCAGCGAGTGCGGCAATGGTCGGAACGACATCGACACTACACCAGACACGTGTGGAGGTGGTATCGGGCTTGATCGCTTTGGGATAGCGGACGATGCAGGCACTGCGGCAGCCCCCATCAAAGCTCGTGGCCTTTGCTTCTCGAAAGGGCGTG
>BCQL01000054.1_pt1 | contig 14540 bp, 12 predicted proteins | sample 1008151 | NCBI WGS metagenome assembly BCQL01 (sample SAMD00035459, study PRJDB4067) | museum specimen metagenome | biome: marine biome; feature: sea shore; material: organic material | host: Otohimella japonica | place: Japan:Kanagawa | collected 1927
GAGCGGTGCGGCAATGCCAATCTGACGACGCTGATCCCGACGCTGCTGCTTAAGGAACCTTACGCGAGCATGTTTGAAACCGGCGTTTCGCGGGATGCGCTGAAAGGCCTGCGAAAGGGCTCTCGCCTGCTGGACGATATCCTGAACCGCGTACCTGCGAATCAGGCGCCCTACGTGGGCGCCTCGGCCTTTGCCCATAAATCGGGTTTGCACGCCAGCGCTATCGCCAAGGACCCGACGACCTATGAACATATCGATCCTGCGGCAGTCGGCAACACGCGCATTGTCCCGATGTCGAACCAGGCCGGGCAATCCAACTTGCGTGCACGCCTGCTTGAGGCCGGACTTGAGGTGGCTGCCGATAACCCCGCGTTGCCGCGCATCGTGGAACGCATCAAGGATCGCGAGACGCAGGGCTATTCCTACGACACTGCACAGGCAAGTTTTGAGTTGCTCGCGCGCGAAGAACTGGGGACGCTACCGCGCTTTTTTGAGGTTAAGCGCTACCGCGTGACTGTCGAGCGCCGCAAGGACAAGCGTAATCGGATGGTGTCAATCTCCGAGGCGGTCGTTGTGACCAAGGTGCATGGCAAGAAAATGCTGAACGTCAGCGAAAGTCAGGGCCCTGACGGGTCTGATCAGGGCCCTGTGAATGCGCTCAGCCGGGCGTTGTCCAAGGATCTTGGGCCCTATCAGGCAATCATCGACGATATGCAGCTGGTCGATTTCAAGGTGCGCATCACCAATGGCGGTACAGAGGCGGTGACCCGCGTGATCATCGACAGCGAAGACGGGCAAGGGCGGCGCTGGTCCACCGTTGGGGTCAGTGCCAACATCGTGGATGCCTCTTTTGATGCGTTGATTGATGCGATCAATTGGAAGTTGATCCGGGACGGTGCGCAGGGCACCGCATGAGTTTTGAAGCCTGCGCTGCATTGGTCGAACGAGCCGATCCCTTGCGGTTTCGTGTTGCGATGGCGGCATCTGTGCCATCCCGCCGCATTTTGTTTCCGCTTTATGCTTTCAACGTCGAAGTGGCGCGCGCGCCTTGGGTGACACAAGAGCCGATGATCGCCGAGATGCGCCTGCAATGGTGGCGCGATGCGCTTGAGGAGATCGCTGAAGGCAAGACGGTGCGCCGTCATGAGGTTGTGGATGCCTTGGCCGCGTGCCTTGATGCCGAGGGTGCGCACTGCCTGGATGGCCTGATTGCGGCCCGGCGTTGGGATATCTACAAAGAGCCCTTCGCGGATAGGGTCCATTTCGACGATTATGTGAGCGCGACATCGGGACATCTGATGTGGACGACCGCGCGCCTTTTGGGCCGGGCAGATGAAACTGTCGTGCGCAATTTTGCCTATGGCGCGGGCGTTGCAAATTTATTTCAGGCCGTACCGGCCTTGGCATCACAAGGGCGCACGCCGCTACTGGATGCGTCATCGGAGGGCATCTTGACGCTGACGGGTCAGGCCATGGCCCAATTGGACCAAGCCAAAGCTGGGCGCAAGGATGTGTCAAAGCAAGCTGGGGTGGCTTTGGTCGCAGGATACCATGCGCGACCGGTTTTGCGAATGGTACAGGGCGCGCCCAAGCGGGTCGCGCAGGATGCGTTGGATGTGAACCCCGCATTTGGCAGCTTGCGGTTTCTCAACATCTCATTACGTGGATGGTGGCGTTAGAAATCTTCGCCCCAACTATCGCGTTTCGACTTTAAACCTGAGACATGAAACATCGCTTTTTGCGTGCGACCGAAGGGACAGGCCGCGAAGAAGGAAGCAAAGGTTAAGTTGATACGCTTTTGAAGAGAAAATCTTTATGCGCCATTGGCAAATCTTGGCAAATCAGTGCAAGAGGGGCGCCATGACCAAACGTTTCTCTTTTTCCCTGGGTGCCACCGACGGCAAAGCCCGCACCGGTGTCATCTCGACCCCGCGCGGCGATATCCGCACGCCTGCATTCATGCCCGTTGGCACCGCCGCCACGGTCAAGGCGATGATGCCGGAAAGTGTCGCCGCGACCGGCGCTGATATTCTGCTGGGCAATACCTATCACCTGATGCTACGCCCCACGGCAGAGCGAATCGATCGCCTCGGCGGCTTGCATCAATTCATGAATTGGGACAAGCCGATCCTGACCGACAGCGGCGGTTTTCAGGTGATGAGCCTCGCTGGGCTGCGCAAACTGACAGAAGAGGGTGTGACCTTCAAAAGCCACATTGATGGCTCCAAGCATCAGTTGACGCCGGAACGGTCAATGGAAATCCAAAAGTTGCTCGGCTCCGATATCGTGATGTGTTTTGACGAATGTCCCGCATTGCCTGCTGACCGCAAACGGATTGCCGAAAGCATGGAACTGTCGATGCGATGGGCGCAGCGGTCGCGTGATGCGTTTGGCGAGCGTCCGGGTCATGCGCTTTTTGGCATTCAGCAGGGCGGGCTGGAGGAAGACCTACGCGCGCAAAGTGCCGAGGCTTTGCACGCGGTAGAATTTGACGGCTACGCTGTGGGCGGATTGGCCGTAGGCGAAGGGCAGGAGGCCATGTTCGGCGTGCTGGATTTCGCCCCCGATCAACTGCCCGTGGACAAGCCCCGCTATCTGATGGGCGTGGGAAAACCCGATGACATTGTTGGGGCGGTCAAGCGCGGCATCGACATGATGGACTGCGTGCTGCCCAGCAGGTCAGGGCGGACAGGACAGGTCTTTACCCGGCGCGGCGTGCTCAACATCAAAAACGCGCGCCATATGGATGATCATCGGCCATTGGATGAAGCTTGTACATGCCCAGCCTGCACGCATTATTCGCGGGCATATTTGCACCATGTGTTTCGTGCACAGGAAATGATCAGTGGGATGCTGCTGACCTGGCACAACCTGCATTATTTTCAGGAGATGATGCAAGATATGCGTGATGCGATCAGCCGCGGGACGTTTGACGCCTGGGAAAGTGAATTTCATGCAACCCGGGCGCTTGGCGACATTTCACCGCCTTAAAACGGGAGCATCATTCACCTTTTTACGATTTGTGTGCTTGCGGCGGATCGTCCGGACGGGCACTCTGCGGCAAGCAAATCACCCGATTGGTTGAAACCGCTGCGACACTGCCCCACATGTTGAGGCCTAGGAGACGCTCCATGTTGCCGCCAAGCGGGACGGGTGCGTCTTGCCAAAGAAGGAAAAGAACATGCAAGAACCGTTGAGTTCATCCTACCCCGTCCTGCCGCTGCGCGACATCGTGGTGTTCCCCCATATGATTGTGCCGCTGTTTGTGGGGCGCGACAAATCTGTCCGCGCGCTGGAAGAAGTGATACAGGACGACAAGCAAATTTTGCTGTCCAGCCAGGTTGACCCCGGCCAGGACGACCCTGATCAGGACGGCATCTACAACACAGGCGTGCTGGCAAATGTGCTTCAGCTGCTGAAACTGCCTGACGGCACAGTAAAGGTACTTGTCGAGGGGCGTTCGCGGGTCAAGATTACCGGATTTTTACCCAATGAGAATTTCTTTGAAGCGTCATGTGCCTATCTGACCGAGACAGCTGGTGAGCCTGCGGAAGTTGAAGCATTGGTGCGCAATGTGTCAGCTGAGTTCGAACGCTATGCGAAGGTCAAGAAGAACATCCCAGAAGAGGCGATGGCCGCCGTTGGTGATGCGACTGAACCTGCAAAGCTGGCGGACCTTGTCGCCGGACATCTGGGCATCGAAGTGGAGCAGAAGCAGGGGTTGCTAGAGACGCTTTCGGTGTCGGAGCGGCTCGAGAAAGTCTTTGGCCTGATGCAGGGTGAAATGTCCGTGCTGCATGTCGAGAAAAAGATCAAGACGCGGGTCAAAACCCAGATGGAGCGGACACAGCGCGAATACTATCTGAACGAGCAGATGAAGGCCATTCAAAAAGAGCTTGGCGATAGCGAAGAGGGCCAGAGTGAGGTCGATGAGCTTGAGGCGAAGATCGCCGAGACAAAGCTGTCCAAAGAAGCCCGTGAAAAGGTCGAGACTGAGCTGAAAAAGCTCAGGAATATGTCGCCGATGTCTGCGGAAGCCACGGTTGTGCGCAACTATATGGACTGGATCCTGGGCGTTCCATGGGGCGTGAAATCGCGCACCAAGAAGGACCTGCACAAGGCGCAGGCGGTTTTGGATGCCGATCATTTTGGCCTGGAAAAGGTCAAGGAACGGATCGTCGAATACCTTGCCGTACAACAGCGCTCAAAGAAACTCAAAGGCCCGATCATGTGTCTTGTCGGCCCTCCGGGTGTCGGCAAAACGTCGCTGGGGAAGTCGGTGGCCAAGGCCACTGGGCGCGAGTTTATCCGAATTTCACTGGGTGGTGTGCGTGATGAATCCGAAATCCGGGGCCACCGTCGTACCTATATTGGCTCTATGCCCGGCAAGATCATTCAGGCTCTGAAGAAGGCGAAAACCACGAATCCGCTGATCCTGCTCGATGAGATCGACAAGATGGGGCAGGATTTCCGGGGCGATCCGGCGTCGGCGATGCTGGAGGTGCTGGATCCTGAACAGAACGCGACCTTTGTCGACCACTATCTGGAGGTCGAATATGACCTCTCGAACGTGATGTTCCTGACGACAGCGAACTCATACAACATGCCCGGGCCATTGCTTGACCGGATGGAGATCATTTCGCTGGCCGGTTACACCGAGGACGAAAAGTGCGAGATTGCCAAGCAGCACCTGTTGCCCAAGGTCATCAAGAACCACGGGCTGAAAGAGACTGAGTTCTCGGTCTCGGACGATGCGCTGACGGCGATGGTGCGGGTCTATACCCGCGAGGCCGGCGTGCGGAACATGGAGCGTGAATTGGCAAAGGTGGCCCGGAAAGCGGTCACCATGATTGTGAAGAAAGAGGCGGAGACAATTGAAGTTACTGCTAAAAACCTTTCTAACTTCCTAGGCGTTGAAAAGCATCGTTTTGGCCTGGCTGAGGAAGAAGATCAGGTTGGTGTGGTCACAGGTTTGGCCTGGACGTCTGTGGGCGGGGAGCTTCTCAATATCGAAGCGCTGCGTTTGCCGGGCAAGGGCAGGATGAAGACGACCGGGAAACTGGGCGATGTGATGAAGGAAAGCATCGATGCGGCCTCTTCCTACGTGCGTTCAATTGCGCCGGAAATTGGGGTGAAGCCACCCAAGTTCGATGCGATCGATATTCACGTGCACGTGCCAGATGGTGCCACGCCCAAGGATGGCCCAAGTGCCGGGCTGGCGATGGTCACATCTATCGTGTCGGTTTTGACGGGTATTCCCGTGCGCAAGGATATCGCCATGACTGGTGAAGTCTCATTGCGCGGCAATGCGATGCCTATTGGTGGATTGAAGGAAAAACTGCTCGCGGCTCTGCGCGGTGGAATAAAGACCGTGCTGATCCCGCAGGACAACGCCAAGGACTTGCCGGAAATCCCTGAAAATGTGAAAGTGGGCCTGACGATCATCCCTGTGACACATGTGTCAGAAGTTCTGAAACAGGCTCTCGTCGCCGTTCCCGAACCAATTGAGTGGGACGAAGCGGCGGAAGAAGCAGCGGCGGCGGCAATGAAAGCCGCGGAGACGACTGAGGGTCAGCGCGCGCATTAAGCGCTGCCGCACGGTTGAAAAGAGGCACCCGCATTAGTGGGTGTCTTCATTTAAGTGACCCACTAATGCGGGTGCAAGGTCTACTCGGCTGTGTTGACATTCAGGGTTCGCCGAGCTGTCAGTTTGTGCTTCAAGCTGTTTACCGGATGGGAGACCCGAATGATTGAGCAGACAGGAACCAAGTGCTCCCATCTGGGTCAAGATGGAACGTCATCTGCCCGGTAAATCCACGTCCCCCGGATGCACTGGCCTGTCAATCGAAACTTTATGGAAGCCATTCTTTGGCTTGCGCGTAAAGGTGCGCATTGCCTACATATTTTGATATTTTGGCAAGTGGCATTCTGTCTACGTGTGCTTTAATCGCTGGTGCCGGGATGGCGTCCTTGACCGTCTTTTTAAAGAGGCATTGATGATCCTCAATGCGAACAGGCACTTTTGGACGCGTTCGCGCCGCAATGAAGATCTGCGTTATAGGGAATTCCGCATGCAGCCATGCGTTTGGCGGCCTTGAAAATATTGCGTATGTGTCACAGCGGCCAGCGACTGTGACACATGGCTGCCTGAGCCAGGCGTACTTTATGCGGGGCGCAAGGCGGTTGGATTTATCCGGAGCATAGCAAGAAGAAGACGTAATGCACGGGAACGCAGACATGGGGCACGGGGTCTTGGCTGATCTTTCAACGTGATTGTGGCCTGAAAATCTCTCTGCTGATCTGTTGGAGATCGGCTGCTGACATTGAAACGAAAGTCAGGACTTTCCCGTCTTTATGATACAGGCTACCACATGCCCAAAGAACCTGGTGCTCGCGCCCAAGCGCCCAACCAAAAGAGGCCAAACATGCCAGACATCACTCGTCATCACACCAGCGCCCGGATGAGCCAGTTGGTGATCCACAACGGCATCGCCTATCTGGCAGGGCAAGTCGGATCGCCCGGCGCATCAGTGACCGATCAAACCAATGATATCCTTGCGAAGATCGACACCCTTCTGGCAGAGGCGGGAACCGACAAGGCCAACCTGCTCACCGCGCAGATCTGGCTTTCCGACATCGGCACGCAATTCGCCGAGATGAATGCAGCATGGGATGCTTGGGTGCCCGACAGCCACGCGCCTGCCCGCTGGACGGGCGAGGCCAAGCTTGCCACGCCGGACTACCATGTCGAAATTATTGTGACCGCTGCGATCTGAAGGCTACAGCAGAAACAGCGCGGCGAGCCCGGTGAGCCCGATGGGCACGCTCATCGGTAAAATATTCTTGGCCATGACATGCCAACTGCTTTGCTCTGACCCGACTGCCTTGCGCAACTGGATCACGACAAAGGCCGTCACAAACAGCGTTCCCACATAAACGGCAAGAATGCCCCAGCCATTTTCCAACGGAACAAACAAGGCGAGCCCGGTCATCAGCTTGACCGCCCCCGCCCCCAAGCCGGCAAAGGCAAAAAACAAAAGGCCCACTACAAAAACCGCCGCTGCCACGCCGATCTGCCAATAGAGTGCGCTGCGGTTCTCGGCCGCGACGAACACGACCATGAAAAGCAAAATGGGAATGGTTGTCAGCCAGTTGGGAATGCGACCGGTTTTCATCTCAAACCCCATTGCCAAAACCAAAATAGCAGCCATGGCGAAAGGTGCATATTGCGCGATCATCGGCGCGTCCTTTGTTACTAGCAATCATCGCCTTATGGCAGAATTATGCGCTCAGGACACCCCATGGCTTTGCAAAAAGCCAACAAGTGCGGCCGTTGAGCCATCTTTGCCTTCGGTCTCCTGTTTGCCTTCGATCACGGGTTGTAATGCAGTTGCCAGTTCCTTGCCCAGCTCCACCCCCCATTGATCGTATGAATTCAGGCCCAGCATAGCCCCTTCGACAAAGACCCGATGTTCATACAACGCAATGATCTGGCCCAAAACCTCTGGCGTCAGTTGCGGATAGGCAATCGTGACAGAGGGGCGATTGCCGGTAAAGACGCGGTGGCGCGCTTGACGTTCCAGCGCCTCCCCTTCGAATTTATCAGCAATCTTCGCCCGCGCCTCATCCAGCGTGCGGCCGCGCATCAGCGCCTCGGACTGGGCCAGACAATTGGCCACCAGCAATTGATGCTGATGATGCAGATCATCCTCATGCCCGCGTGCAGCCACCAGAAATTCGCAAGGGACCACACGTGTGCCCTGATGGATCAGCTGATAGAATGCATGCTGTCCATTGGTGCCCGGCGCCCCCCAAACGACAGGGCCGCTTGGCACCTCAAGATCGGCGCCATCCATGCCGACGCCCTTGCCATTGCTCTCCATCTCCAACTGTTGAAGATAGGCCGGTAGGCGACTGAGACGATTATCATAAGGCAGGATGGCGCGGGTCGCATAACCGCAAATCTGGTTATGCCAGATGCCCACCAAGGCCAGCATCACCGGCAGGTTATCCTGCGGACCTGCCGCCTGAAAATGCTGGTCCATGGCCTGCCCGCCGCGCAGAAACGCGCGAAAGGCCTCAGGGCCAATCGCAATCATCAACGACAGGCCAATCGGACCCCAGACAGAGTAGCGCCCGCCAACCCAGTCTGCGAACCCGAAGACCCGCGACGGACCAATACCAAAGGCGGCCGTCTTATCCGCAGCGGTCGAAAGTGCGGCAAACTGCGCGCCGGTATCTGCGACGCTTTGGCCCATCCAGGCCTGGGCGGTCCGGGCATTCGTCATGGTCTCAATCGTCGTGAAGGTTTTTGAGGCGACAATCACAAGGGTCGTTGAGGGATCGCAGACGCGCAGCACGTCCGCAATATCCGCCGGATCAACGTTGCTGACAAAATGGCAACGTGGCCCGTCGTGATAGGGCGCCAAGGCTTTGACGGCCATAGCAGGCCCCAGATCGGATCCGCCAATGCCAATATTCACCACATCGGTGATCTTGCCGCCCTGTCCGGTAAAGCGCCCTTCGCGCACGTCTGTGGCAAAGCCTTCCATCCGCGCAAGCGTGTCCAGAATGCCGGGCATGACGTCTGCCCCATCGACCAATACCGGTCCACCATCAAGGTTGCGCAAGGCTGTGTGCAGCACGGCACGCCCTTCGGTGTCATTGATCGGCGCACCGGCAAACATCGCGTCGCGCTTGGCTGGAACATCGGCATCCTCAAACAGTTGCAGCAGCAACCAGCGCCCCATCGCATCGATATTCGTCTTGGCGTAGTCCAGCCGCATATCGCCAGTCTGGACCGTGAATTCATCCGCCCGGTCCGCGTCATCCACCAGCATCTCGAAGCGCCGATCCTTCACCTGCGCATGGTACGCGCGCAACTTATCCCACATCGCTTAACGCTCCGCCCAATGGATGATGGATCCGTTCAGAATGGCCGCTACCGGTGCCTGTTCAGGCGGCAGATTGCGCGCGCGCTCAAGTGCATCACGTTTTTCGCCCCCAATAATGACAATGTGCCGACTCATTGCCGACTTCAGCACCTGTGCGGACAGTGTGATGCGTGGCTCTGGCGCGCCAGGCGCACGCATCGCAACCAAACGTTCGGTTCCGTTCAGCGCGAGGTCCAGCTGATCAGCGCCCGGAAAGATAGAAGCAGTATGCATATCCGTGCCCATGCCTAGCAGCACAACGGAAATCGGCAGTTCCGGTGTCAGGGCCGCAGCCAGCTCCGGCAGCTTTTCCTCGGGCGTTTCTGCTTCTGCATAAAGTGGAACATAGACAGCCTTGGCCGCGCGTTCGACCAACAGCCGTTCACGCAGAAGCTTCGTGTTGGACCGGTCAGAGCTTTCAGGCACCCATCGCTCGTCCGTCAGCATGACATGGACGCGGGACCAATCCAGATCCGCAGCACACAGGCTATCGAAGATTGGTCCGGGTGTCGTTCCTCCGGGAACTGCGAACGATGCCTGCTCGTGCACCAGCAGGCAGTTCTTCAATTCCCCCGCCAGCGTGTCCGCCAACTCCATCATCATCATTTCTGCGTCTGGATACTCAACGATTTTCATCACTTAGGTCCTTTTCGTGATGGCTGCACGGGCAGTGTGGGCCCGGTGTGCCGACAGTGTACGCGCCGTGGCGGCAAGCGTCAGCCCCTGATCTCGCGCCATTTACGCCCATCGCGGTGCATCAACATCATCGCGTCCTCTGGCCCGGTCGAGCCCGCATCATAGAGTTTGGGCACATCATTGCGCGCCTCCCACCCGTCAATCAGCGGGTCGGTCCAGCGCCAGGCGGCCTCAACCTCGTCCCCGCGCATAAATAGCGTCTGATTGCCCCGGATGACATCCATGATCAGACGTTCGTAGGCGTCTGTCACCTCTTCCGCGTCATCGCCCAAGGCTTCGGCAAAGGTCATGTCCAACGGCACATCGATCAGGCGCATACCACCCGGACCGGGTTCTTTTATTGTAACCTGCAAATCCATGCCTTCGTTGGGTTGCAGGCGGATCGACAGGATATTGCGATGGCGGGCCGCGTCCCCTTCAAAGATCGTGTGACCAAGGTCTTTGAACACAACAGTAATTTCCGAAGCGCGGGCCTTCATCCGTTTGCCGGTGCGCATATAAAATGGCACGCCAGCCCACCGCCAGTTCGCGATATGGCAGCGCATCGCGATAAAGCTTTCGGTAAAGCTGCGCGGGTTCTCGGCATCTTCACGATAGCTGGCACCGTCTGCGGCGGCATCATATTGACCCCGCACGACATGATGTGGCTCAATCGTCTGCAACGCCCTGATCACTTTGAGTTTTTCATCACGCACCGCGTCCGCCTCAAACTGGCCGGGGGGTTCCATCGCGATCAGGCACAAAAGCTGCATCAGGTGATTTTGCACCATATCGCGCATGGCACCGGATTTATCATAGTAAGCGCCGCGCCCGCCTACACCAACCGTTTCGGCCACGGTGATCTGGATATGATCGACGTAATGATTGTTCCAAAGCGGCTCGAACAGCACATTGCCAAAGCGGACGGCCATCAGGTTCTGCACCGTTTCCTTGCCCAGATAATGGTCGATCCGGTAGATCTGGTTTTCGTCAAAATGCGCAGCCAAGGTCTTGTTAAGCGCGCGGGCGCTGTCCAGATCGCGGCCAAAGGGCTTTTCGACAACAATCCGACTTGCCGCATTTGCGATCTTGTTTGTGTGCAACCGCTTGGCCAGATCACCAAAGAGCGAAGGCGCAACCGAAAAATAAAAGGCTTGCACCACGTTCGGCCGGACCCGTGCGGCAAGCTCGGCCCAACCAACATCGCCCTTCGCATCAATCGCGACATAATCCAATTGGTCAAGGAAAGCCTGCAAGCCCTTGTTGTTACTTGCTTCTGCGCCGCCAAACTCTGCCACTGATTCGGCGATCATCTCGCGATAACCTGCACTGTCCAGCTCGGACCGCGCTGCCCCGATAATCCGCGACTCTGCGGGCATCTGGCCCGAAAGGAACCGCCGAAACAAACCGGGCAGAATTTTCCGCCTGGCCAGATCGCCGGTACCGCCAAAGATGACAAGATCGAATGTATCGACCGGAATGACGCGAGAGACCATGGCAAGCTCCCTTAGTGATATGCGTTAGCGCTAACGCTACATCACTATCCTGCCCATGCGACCAAGTCTAGGCTTTCAGTTCGGCATCCCAATAGAGGAAATCCACCCAGCTTTCGTGCAGGTGGTTGGGGGGGAACTTCCGGCCCACATTGTGCAATTGCTCGGCCACCGGTCGGCGCGGCGGCTTGCGCAGGCTCATCCCGCATTGTTTGAGCGCGCGGGACCCTTTGTGGAGGTTGCAAGGCGAACAGGCCGCGACGACATTTTCCCAGCTGGTCACACCGCCACTTGCGCGCGGCACCACATGGTCAAACGTCAGATCACCGCGCGCGCCACAATATTGGCAACTGAACTCATCCCGCAGAAACAGGTTGAAGCGGGTGAAGGCCACTTGTTTTTGCGGTTTGACATAGTCTTTGAGCACAACAACCGACGGGATACGGATGATGGTCGAGGGGCTGCGCACCACCTCTGCATATTCGCACACGATATCGACCCGGTCCAGCCAAGCGGCCTTGACCGCTTCCTGCCAGGGCCAAAGCGACAGAGGATAGTAGGACAAGGGCCGATAATCTGCGTTCAGTACCAACGCAGGAAAATGTTTGAGCGCGCCCGGCGCCCTCACAAAATCGGTTCGGAATTCGGTCTGCGTCATGGCTCACATCCTAAAGTCGGCACAAAGGGGCGCAGTCAAAGCGGCAGTCCCGCATATGCCATACTCAAGACTATATATAGCGTCAGAAATGTGACAACCCCCACAAGATGTGGCAAAAGTTGAAACCGCCGTGATAAATTACGCGACTTGTTGCTGCGCGGACAACATCACCTGGGCGGGGCCACGCGCCTTGGCCCGCAAGAGTGCAGACTCAGCCGCTTGCATGAGCTGCGACAGAGGCGTCAAACCGTCCGCAGCAGTAACACCAACCGATACTGTGACCCCAAACTGGGCCTGTCCCGCCTTGACCTGAATGCCCTCTGCCAGCCGTTCAGCAACAACTTGCCCGTCGTCCACTGGAGTCCCGGGTAGATAGACCGCGATGGCTGCGCCATCGATGCGTCCGATCACGTCAGTTTCGCGCGTCATCTCACGCAAACGGATCGCCAGCGCCATCAGGCACAGATCGCCTGCGTGGTGATCATACTCTGCATTGATCTGCCCCAACCGATCAATATCTAGCATCATTAGTACACCTGATTGAGCCAGTTTGCGTTCCGTCTGCTTGATGAAGGCTTGGCGCTGCAACAGGCCGGTCATCTGATCGGCTTCTGCCGCTTGGATCAGTTGTACCCGCAAACGCCCCATATCAGCCATTACACCGGTCGCGACCGCATAAAGCGGCAGACCGATCATGATCATTGCGCCCAGGTAGTCAGGCCAGTTGCCATGAAACTGATTATCTTGCAGCACATCATGGGCAAAGACGGTGCCCACAACACCCAGCAACAGCACCAGATAGCGGGCAGCCCAGCCCCAGCGGTTTCGGGGCCCCAAGAGCGAAACAATAGGGCTGTGCATGCGTCGGTTCCGACCGTTTGATGAGGGTAATCATCCCATATCCAACAGGATGACACGTAAATTGAAAATAATGTTTAACAGTCAACCACGAAAACAACTCAACCCAGCCCAAGCCGGTCGCGCATGAAAGCAAGTGCAACCGACAGGCCATCAGGGGCAATCCCATGCCCCGCCCCCTTCATAATATGCGCATAGACTTCTTTCCAGCCTGCATTTTGCAACGCTTCCGCGGCTTGTGGCAAAGACTGCGGTGGCACCACATCATCCTGGTCACCATGGATCAGCAAGACCGGCGGGCGGCTTCGTGCCTCATCCTCTAGCAATTCCGGTTCCAGCAAGCGACCAGAGAAGGCGACAATGCCTGCAATTGCATCTTCGCGCCGAGGCACGACCTGCAAGGCCATCATCGTGCCTTGGGAAAAACCCAGCACCATCATCTGTTCGGGCAGCAGATCCTCATCAACCATCACCCCATCCAGAAAAGCATCAAGGTCTTCTGCTGCGCGCGCAAGCCCTGCTATGCTTGCTTCTTCACTGGACCCGTCAATCCAGGGGATCGGGAACCACTGAAACCCCATTGGTGCGCCAATGCAGGTCTCTGGTGCATCAGGCGCGATGAAAAGTGTATCGGGCAGATGTTCGCCCAACGGGTCGGCCAAACCGATCAGATCCGCCGCGTTCGCCCCGTATCCATGCAGAAAAACCACGCAGGACCGTGTTTCGCCTGATACCGGTTCGCGCCGCTGTGCTTCCAAGCCACGTGTCATCGCATCCCTTCCCGTTGTTTGTGCTGTTTGTAGTAGGCCCACATGATGCGGGCCGCAACCGAGCGCCAGGGCGACCATGCGTGCGCCATGGCGCGAAAGGCCCGCAGGTCCGGGCGTTCCGGCAGATCAAAGATCAGCCGCGCCGCCTCCTGCAGGGCCAGATCACCGGGGGCAAAGACATCAGCGCGGCCCAGCGAGAACATCGCGTAGATTTCAGCGGTCCAGGCACCAATGCCAGTGACAGCGGTAAGCGTCGCGACGACTTGCTTCGCAGGCATCTGGTGCAAGGCGTTATAGTCGATCCTGGCGGCGGCCAGCGCATGAGCATAACGTGCCTTTGGGCGGCTGAGCCCCAAGGCGCGCAGGTCATCCACCGACGCTGCGGTGACGCGCTCGGGTGTCACCAGATCGGCGTCCTGCAACTTGCTCCAAATTGCATCTGCTGAGGCAACGCTGACTTGCTGGCTGACAATCGCGCTGAACAGTTCTGCAAACCCGTCCGGTTTGAGCCGGAGCGGCAGCGACGGCATTCCTTCCATAGCGGCGGCAAAACGCGGTTCTTGCACGCAAAGCCACGCTGCACCCTCCGCGACACAAGCGTTACCCATGATCACCCGTTCGTTCACAAGCTGCTGGCCCACGCGAGTGCATGCTCGACTGTGTCCACGACAGGCCAATCGCCTTGCGGCGGGCGGGCGATCATCAGCACCGGGATTGATAGTATCCGCGCCGCCGTCAACTTGGTACGGCTCGCCGCGCCGCCTGCGTTCTTGACGACCAACCAGTCGATCCCACGCTTTCTGAACAGCGCCACTTCATCCTTAACCGAAAATGGCGGGCGCCCCACTAGATAGCGCCCACCGGCAAAGGGAAACGGCCGATCCGGCGGATCAATCTGGCGGCAGATCACCGTGCGGCCTGCCAGATTGGCAAACCGGTCCAGCGTCTGACGACCCGTCCCAAGGAAAACGACTGCGTCTGGGGCGATATGTCGCGCGGCATGTTCTTCTTGCGCAATTTCGGTCCATTGGTCGCCAGTTTCCGCAACCCAAGGCGGTCGCAGAAACTGCAGATAAGGCATATGAAGATCAGCACAAATCGCGGCGGTACGATCGGTAATGCGATGCGCATATGGATGCGTCGCATCCAGCAC
>BCQL01000055.1_pt1 | contig 14514 bp, 25 predicted proteins | sample 1008151 | NCBI WGS metagenome assembly BCQL01 (sample SAMD00035459, study PRJDB4067) | museum specimen metagenome | biome: marine biome; feature: sea shore; material: organic material | host: Otohimella japonica | place: Japan:Kanagawa | collected 1927
GTACCCCAACCAGGAGCTACTTTACCATATTCTGAATTTAACGGTCTCAAAATTTCCCCTAATCTTGTTCTTAATGCCATGATGCTTTTTTTTTAATTTTTTGTTATGATAAAATATAAATATTTTTATATACTAGATAATTAATTTCTATTTTTGTTTACACATGGAAACAGCTACAGTGTTAAGTATTTTTATTTCTAGTTTATTACTAGGAATTACAGGCTATTCAATTTATACTGCTTTTGGTCCATCTGCTAAGAATCTGAGAGATCCATTTGAAGAGCATGAAGAGTAATCCAATAAAATAAGATATTCAGACTCTATAATTTAGGAAAGCTTATAGAGTTTGTTTATGCTAAACCATACTGTTAATTATATTAATATGTTTTATTTTGCTATCCTTGGTGGATCTCTAAAGAAAATGGCAAAAAAGATTACCATTAGTGTACCTGTTAATAAAAATACATATACCAAAGCTTCCATTATGACTCCTTATTTATAAATTTTGCTAATATTTAAACTGCTCCCTGCTTTTTACTACTTCTATCGCCTAGTTTTTGGAATGCACCAAATTCTACTTGTTCAGTCACTTCGGCTCCAATTCCAGCAAAGACATCCCTGAAGATCGTTCTTGAACCATGCCATAAATGTCCAAAGAAGAATATAAGTGCAAAGTTTGCATGACCAAATGTGAACCATCCCCTTGGACTACTTCTGAATACTCCATCAGATTCTAATGTTGTACGATCAAATTCAAATACTTCACCTAATTGAGCTTTACGTGCATATTTTTTCACACTAGGAGCATCATTGAATACCTTTCCATTTAATTTACCACCATAGAAATTGACAGAAACACCTACTTGCTCAATACTATATTTAGACTCAGCTCTACGAAAAGGAATATCAGCTCTAATGATACCATCTTTATCTACTAGAATCACTGGAAATGTTTCAAAAAATGCGGGCATCCGTCTAACAGTCAGCTCCCTACCTTCTTTGTCCTGAAAAATAGGATGTCCCAGCCACGCTTCAGCAATACCATCTCCTTTATCCATTGGTCCAGATCTAAATAGACCACCTTTAGCTGGATTATTGCCAATATAATCATAAAATGCTAATTTATCTGGTATTCTTGACCAAGCCTCTACAGGACTTGAACCTTCTCCTAATGCATTTTCTACTCTCTTCTCAATCTCTTGTTGGAAATATCCACTATCCCATTGATATCTTGTTGGCCCAAATAATTCTAGAGGTGTAGTTGCTGACCCATACCACATTGTTCCACATGTGATAAATGCACTAAAAAAAACTGCTGAAATACTACTAGATAAAACAGTTTCAATATTACCCATTCGGAGTGCTCTATACAATCTTTGTGGTGGTCTAACTGTTAAGTGAAATACTCCTGCTAATATACCCACTGTACCAGCAGCTATATGATGAGAAGCTATCCCACCGGGATTAAATGGATTGAAACCATCAGGACCCCATGCTGGCGCAACAGGTTGTACTTTACCAGTTACACCATAAGCATCTGACACCCATATTCCTGGACCAAATAGTCCTGTAGCATGAAATGCTCCAAATCCAAAGCATAGTAAACTTGATAAAAGTAGATGAATTCCAAAAATTTTAGGTAGATCCAGTGCAGGCTCACCAGTGCGGGGATCTCTAAATAATTCTAAATCCCAATATACCCAATGCCAGATTGATGCTAGAAAAAGCATGCCAGAAAGAACTATGTGTGTAAGAGCTACACCTTCAAAGCTCCATAATCCTGGGTTCGATACACTTTCACCTGTAATACTCCATCCGCCCCAAGAATCTGTCACACCTAGTCTTGCCATAAATGGCATAACAAACATGCCTTGCCTCCACATAGGATTTAATACAGGATCAGAAGGATCAAATACTGCTAATTCATATAATGCCATTGACCCAGCCCATCCTGCAACAAGAGCAGTATGCATTAGATGTACGGAAATCAAACGTCCTGGGTCATTTAATACTACTGTGTGAACACGGTACCATGGTAATCCCATTGAATTTTTATGCCTCCTAAAAAAATAGATAACTTGTATAACTTTCTTACAAAATAGAGTTGCTTTCTTCTCTCACTTCTATATTATAGCATTCTTATTATATTTGTTCCAAAGTTTTTTATTCTTCAAATTTATTGCATATAGCATTATAGGTAATAACAATAGATAAGAAATTTATAATTATCATAATGATATACGTATTTATTATACTCACTGATCCCCAGACTGTATCTATTACAATTGAACTATTGTAACAAAATTCATGCAAATATGCATATCGGATAATTTCTATAGTATAGCTTAATGGATTTAAGCTAGCTAAAGTTTGCAACCATGACGGCATAAATACTAGTGGTGCTAAAGCAGTACTAGCAAATAGAAGCGGTAAATTAATCATCACTAAACATGCTAAAAGTTCGATGTGACCAGGCATAATAAATGCAAGAAGTAGACTTATATTAGTAAAACTATTACTAATTAAAAGTAAAGCAATAGTAATAATCAAACCGTTATGAAAATTTGGTATTGAACTTCCCATCATACTATTTATTGCTATAAGACAGAGTACTTGAATAAAGCTAGTGATATTTATATATAATGATGAAGAATATATTATCGAGTAACGAGAATATAAAGGAGAACTTAATAAACGATTTAAAAATCCAAATTCGCGATCAAACATTAGTGGTAATCCAGCATTCAATGAGCATGTGAAAGCTGTAAATACAATAATACCTGGACTAATAAAATTACTATAACGACTGCTAGACGTGAATAAGTCAATAGGTGCATTTTGAAATAAAGCACTAAATAGTATTAACCATAACAAAGGCTGCAAGATTCCTGTTATAAGCATTGCAGGTCGCCTCCAGCTTTGTAAAATTAATCTTTTTGTCAAAGTCTGAATTTCTATGATCTGTAATAAAGTCAACTGGTTTAGCACAAGTTTAGGGTACATGTTTGGCGATAAGATAGATGTCGAATCCGAAGAATGTTGCATTATTAGTTAAGTTAAATATTTATAGTATTTTAAAAAATATTAACAATGTAAATTTATAGAAAAAAATATTTCTTTGTTTGTTTGGAGTTATTGCATATATTAGCTTTAATAGTAATTATCTACTTTGGGTAATATTATGTTATAGTGTAAGATTTAGCTAGTGCCCAGATTACAGATTAGCTGAGTACTTTGTATTTATGTTTTACCCTAATGGAGGACTTTATGGCTGATTATAAAGTTACACTACAAATGGAAGATGATGAAGTTACTACTTTAACATGTAGTGATAACACGTATATTTTAGATGCCGCAGAGGATCAAGGTATTGACTTGCCTTATTCATGTCGTGCAGGAGCTTGTTCAACATGTGCAGGAATTGTAAAAGAAGGAACTATTGACCAAAGCGATCAATCTTTTCTTGATGATGACCAGCAACGTGAGGGCTTTATCTTAACTTGTGTAGCATATCCAAAGAGTGATTGTACTATTCTAACTCATCAAGAAGAGGGTTTATACTAGTTGAAATAACTGCGTAAAAATAAGCAATTGCTAAAAGTGCCTAATATAATTTTAGACACTTTTTTATGTAGTTTTTTACAGCTTAACTTCAATATCAACACCTGCTGGAAGATTTAACTTCATCAATGCATCAATAGTGTGCGAAGAAGGTTTATCTATTTCTATTATTCTTTTATGTGTTTTTAATTCAAAATGTTCTCTTGAATCCTTATCAACATGAGGCGATCTTAACACACAGTAAATACGTCTATGTGTAGGGAGAGGTATTGGACCTATTACCACTGCATTTGTCCGATTAACTGTGTGAATGATAGTATTGCATGATATATTTAGTAATATGTAATCATATGCTTGTAACTTAATTCGAATTTTATGCGCTTGTATAACACTCATACTTCTTAATGTATATTCATTTCTATATGTTAGATATTAGTTAGATTATTCTAATATTTTGGATACTACGCCAGCCCCTACAGTTCTTCCACCTTCTCGTATTGCAAATCTCATACCTTGTTCGATGGCAATAGGATTAATTAATTGAGCACTCATTTTAATTCTATCTCCAGGCATAACCATTTCTGCTGTAGATCCATCATCAGCGGTAAACTGTGTAATAGTTCCAGTAACATCTGTTGTTCTTACATAAAATTGAGGTCTATAGCCTGAAAAAAATGGTGTATGTCGTCCACCTTCTTCTTGAGTTAAAATGTATACTTCAGCTTCAAACTGAGTATGTGGTGTAATAGTCCCTGGTTTGGCTAAAACCATACCTCTTTCAATGTCACTTTTTTGTATACCTCTTAATAGTATACCAATATTATCCCCTGCCATACCTTCATCGAGAGTTTTTTGAAACATCTCTAGACCTGTAATTGTAGTTGTTCTGGTTTCTCTTAAACCTACAATTTCAATTGTATCACCAACTTTAATAATGCCTCTTTCAATTCTTCCTGTAGCAACTGTACCTCGACCAGTAATAGAAAAGACATCTTCTACAGCCATCAAGAAACTCTTATCCACATTTCTTTCAGGTGTAGGAATATAATCATCAATGGCATCCATTAGTGAATAAATTTTATCAACCCATTTATCATCCCCTTTCTTCGTAGTTGGTTTTTGTGTAACTAATTCTAGAGCAAGTAATGCTGAACCTGCGATACATGGAATATCATCACCAGGAAAATCATATTGCCCTAAAAGTTCTCGGACTTCTAGTTCTACTAATTCTAATAATTCTTCATCATCGACTTGATCTTCTTTATTTAGGAATACAACTACATGAGGCACGCCTACTTGCTTTGCTAGCAAAATATGTTCACGTGTCTGAGGCATTGGCCCATCTGCTGCAGAAACTACTAATATTGCTCCGTCCATTTGAGCAGCACCAGTAATCATATTTTTAACATAATCTGCGTGACCTGGACAATCAACATGTGCATAATGGCGACTTTCAGTTTCATACTCCACATGTGCTGTATTAATAGTAATTCCGCGTGCTTTTTCTTCAGGTGCAGCATCAATTTCATCAAATTTTTTCAGTTTGGTATCTCCTGACAATGCTAGTGTTGCCGATATAGCGGCTGTTAATGTAGTTTTACCATGATCGACATGTCCAATTGTACCTATATTGACATGCGGTTTTTTTCGTTCAAATTTTGATCTTGCCATATCTATAAGGTTTAAATTAAATAGTATAAGTACTTTTAGCGACCTTGACTCTAATTAATATCGATAATGAGCAAAAGCTTTATTTGCTTCGGCCATTCTATGAGTTTCTTCTCTTTTTCTAATAGCGTTACCATTCTCACTGGCTGCATCTATAATCTCATTGGCAAGTTTAATAGACATATTTTTACCTGATCTTTCTTTAGCAAATCGGGTAATCCATCTTAAAGCTAAGTTGGTTCCACGATATGCTCTCACCTCAATAGGTACTTGATATGTAGAGCCTCCTACTCTTCTTGCTTTAACTTCTACTAAAGGGGTTGCATTACGTATAGCTTTTTCTAATATATGTATTGGTTCAGCAGATGATTTATCTTCAATAATTTTCAGAGTATCATAAATAATTGTTTGTGCAACACTTTTTTTACCACTCTTCAAAATTCTGGCTGTTAACATACTTACTAACTTACTCTGATATAGAGGATCAGGTTGTATTAATCTTTTTCTTGAGGTATTTCGACGAGACATAATATATTTTTATTTACTATTAAGTTGGTTTTTAACTATGATTTTGGTTTTCTTGTACCATATTTTGATCTACTCTTCCTCCTATCTTGTACACCAGCAGAGTCAAGTGTACCTCTTATTATATGATACCTTACTCCGGGTAAATCTTTGACTCTACCGCCTCTTATAAGAACTACAGAATGCTCTTGAATATTATGCCCAATACCTGGTATATATGCTGTAACTTCAAACCCAGATGTTAAGCGTACTCTAGCAACTTTGCGTAATGCTGAGTTAGGTTTTTTTGGTGTAGTTGTGTATACTCTTGTGCATACACCCCTTCTTTGTGGACAGGCTTGTAGAGCTGGAGACTTATTTGTTTTAGTAATTTTTAGTCGTGATGAACGTACTAATTGTTGAATAGTTGGCATGTAATGTTTATTATGAACCTATTATCTAGTATATCCTATTTGTTATATGAATTGACTGTTGTACAGCTATAAATTGATATAATAACTGATATTATATTTAATGTTTTAGTCTTTAGCTAATTTATATTTTCGCTTGAATCTTTCAACTCTTCCTTCTGTATCAATAATTCTTTGTGAGCCAGTAAAGAAAGGATGATTTCCTGACCATATATCAATATGTAATTCTTTTTTCGTAGAACCAATATCCATAATATGTTTACCGTCGCAGTATACTTTAGCATCATTATACCATTGTGGGTGAATATTTTGTTGTGGCATATTTAAATGTTATGTGGTGAGTTTTTATATTAAGTAAACTTTATCTTTTTGAGAATTGTGGTGCTTTACGTGCTTTTCTTAAGCCATATTTTTTTCTCTCTTTTACGCGAGGATCTCTGGTCAAGTGTCCCTCTGCTTTTAAAGCTCTACGATTATCTGGATTGATAGAACATAAAGCTCGAGCTATACCAAGTCTAATTGCATCTGCTTGACCTGTCAGTCCTCCTCCTTGTGTATTTACTAAAATATCATATTCTTGGCTTAGCCCTAGAGTGCGCAATGGACCATATGAAATTCTTATGTAATTGGGACTAAATTGTAAGTAAGACTCGCCTGGGAGCCCATTTATAACTAATTTACCAGATCCAGGAATTAGTCTAACTCTTGCAACCGATGCTTTACGCCTTCCTGTTCCATTATATATAGCTTTGTTTTTTTCAGCAGAAAATTTCATATTATTATTTACTTTTAGTTTATATCGATGGTTACTGGTTTTTGTGCAGCATGTGGATGGCACGCATTTTGGTATGTCTTCAGTTGTCTGAAGAGTTGTCGTCCTAAAGCTCCTTTAGGAAGCATTTTTTTTACTGCTTTTTGAATAATGCTGTTCGGTAATCGCTTTTGTAATTCTTCAAATGTTTCTGTTTTAAGTCCACCTGGACGTCCTGAATGTCTATAATATAATTTTTGTTCTTTTTTACGTCCAGTGATTTGAATATCCCCCGTATTAATAACAATAATATACTTAGATATATTATTGGCAGGATTATAGCTAGGTGAACTTTTACCTCTTAGTATATAAGCTATTTGTGTTGACAGTCTGCCTAAAGTTTTACCTTTAGCATCAACTAAGTACCATGTATTAGGTGCTATAGATTTGCAAATTTTTGTTTTATTCATAATTTGTTCATTAATCATCTTATATGGCTCAAGTTTATACTTGAGAGTTTATATTTTTTGTATCTGTAAATTTTACTGATGAACTTTTTCTTTTGGTAAACTAATACCCAGCCTCTTATGTAAAGCTTCAATAACTTCTTCTGCAGATTTTTGACCAAAATTTTTAATCTCCAAAAGTTCCTCTTGTGAATAATCTAGAAGATCTGAAATAGAATGGATGTGTGCCCGTTTCAAACAATTATATGCTCTGACTGATAGCTGTAATTCTTCAATAAGAACTAAGCTAATTTGTTGTTGTTCTTGTATGCTAGTATCTTCAACAGTTTTAAAGTCAATCTTTTTTAATGGATAAAATAAATTTGTTAAGATGGTTGCACCCTGACTTAATGCTTCTTGAGGTGTTAAACTGCCATTTGTCCATAGTTCAATTAATAAACGTTCTTGAACAAGTTGTGGATTTACTCTGACTTCTTCAATAGCATAATTAAATTTTTGGGCTGGCATAAATACAGCATCAATTTGTATGAAATCGATAGCATTGTCATCATTTCCTTTGTTGACTAGTCTATACCCTGTTCCTTGTTGAATTTGAAATTCCATCTCAAAAATAGTATTATTACATATTGTAGCAATATATTGGCGAGGGTCAATAATTTCAACTTCATTAGGCACATCGAATAAGCCAGCTGTAATAATGGCTGGACCTTGTATCCGCACTCTACCTATGTGTGTTTGGTTAGTATAGTTTTTTAAGACAACTTCTTTTAAATTTAGTAGAATTTCTAAAATATCTTCTCTAACACCAGCAATTGTAGAAAACTCATGATTTATACCAGCAATTCTAACTGCAACTATAGCCGATCCATACAAATCTGATAATATAGTTCTCCTTAATGCATTCCCCACTGTAATGCCCTGACCTTGACTTAAAGGTTCTAAAACAAAGCGTCCATACTGTTCACGAGCACCTTCTGTTTTTGACTCTATGCATTCTATTTGAAAATGAGTCATGGATAGAAAGTTCCTTACTAAGGATTAATATAGCGAATATACTATTTGTAATGTCTTACTTATCTTTTGTTTATACTCTGCGTTTCTTAGGAGGGCGGCATCCATTATGAGGCACAGGTGTTATATCCTTAATTAAAGTAATATTAATTCCTGTTGCTTGTAATGCTCTTATTGCTGTTTCCCTTCCTGCTCCTGGTCCATTAATCATAACCTCAGTTTGTTTCATACCTTGATCAATAGCGTACTTTGCTGCTTTTTCTGCGGCCGTTTGTGCTGCAAATGGTGTTCCTTTTTTAGCACCTTTAAAACCACTACCTCCAGAAGAGCACCAAGATATTGTCCTGCCTTTGAGATCAGTAATAGTAATTATGGTATTATTAAAAGTTGCTTTAATGTGAGTAATACCATTCAGAACATTTTTTTTATTTCTGTTTGCATTACCTTTCTTAAGTTGTCTTGCCATATTATTTATAAGCTTTATATTATAATATAATTATTTATTTTTTGGGTGCTTTTTTCTTATTGGCCATAGTTTTTTTGCTCCCTCTTCTCGTTCTTGCATTTGTTCTAGTACGCTGGCCTCTTAACGGTAAGCCAATACGATGCCTCTTACCTTTATATGAATTTATTTCCATTAAACGTTTAATATTCATAGATTCAATACGCCGTAAGTCTCCTTCTATTTGGTAACTACTATCGAGTACAGATCTTAATTTAACAATCTCTTCATCTTTTAACTCATGCACTTTTGTATTACTATCTATAGAAGTTTTTTGTATAATAGTTTTTGCATGTGATAAACCTATTCCATAGATATAAGTTAATGCAATCTCAATCCTTTTATTACGTGGAAGATCCACTCCAGCAATTCTGGCCATTAATCTCCTCCATGTGTTATATACTTACTATTTTAACAAGTCTAGAAGTTTTGTGTGATAAGTTATTATCCTTGTCTTTGTTTATGTTTAGGATTTGTACAAATAACCATTACTCTTCTATGTCTTTTAATTACTCTACATTTTTCACATATTCTTTTTACTGATGGACGTACTTTCATAGATGATATGATTTTGAGTTTATAGATTATAAAAAGTAATATTGAACTATTGTTATGACATTAGCTATTTCATCATAGTTTCGTACTGTTCTGAAATAAGATATGTCTGAATTTGTTTAGCAGTATCTATGGCAACACCTACAAGAATAAGCAATGATGTTGCTCCTAAACCTCTGAAAGTATTAATCTGGGTTAACTGCGCGATTATTGATGGCACTAATGCAACTATAAATAGAAATATAGCACCTAAAAATGTTAATCGATCTATAATTTTTTTTAAGTAAGTATTAGTCTCTTCTCCAGGCCGAATACTGGGAATACTAGCTCCCATTTTTTTTAAATTATTAGATAAATCTTGAGTATTTAATATAAGTGAGGCGTAGAAATAACTGAACATTATAATTAAGATACCATAAGTAGTAATATATATGAAGCTATTTGATTCAAACATGCCTAAAAGAAGTTGTACTTTTGAATTTGCAATAAAAGATTTTAAATAACTTGGCAAAGTGATTGATGCGGAGGCAAATATTATTGGCATAACTCCTCCTTGATTTAATTTAAGGGGTAAATAACTTGCTGAATTAAGACTATTGTTTTTTATTAATTGCCTTGCTGATATAATTGTAATTTTTCTAATACCTTCTTGGACTAGAATAGTAATAATAAGCATTATAATAAATAAAGGTATTAATAATATAAGCTTATTGATAACTTGTGTTCTGTCACTGATTAATGAATTGGTCAATATCTGAGGTATACCAGATACAATATTTTGAAAGATCAGTAATGAGGCACCATTACCTATACCTTTTTCAGTAATTACTTCTGCAAACCACATGATAATTAGTGAGCCTGTAGTTAGACTAATTATGATATCAATAATAAAATTAATATTCCAATAGAAGACATATGGTTTGATCCATAAACTTATTCCAATACTTTGAATAATAGCCCAAATTAGTGATACATATCTTATAATTTGTGTAATTTTTTGTCGACCTGACTCACCCTCTTCTTTTTGTAAATTTTCTAGTTTGGGTATGATTTTAGTTAATAGTTGTATAACAAGTGAAGCATTAATATAAGGTACAATGCCAAGTGCAAATAAACCTATGGTTGAAAAGCCACCACCTGAAAAAATATTCAGAAAATTTACCAACGTATTTTGCCCAATGCTTTTATAGAATGCATCATGATCAATACCTGGAATAGGTATAAAAATTCCTAATCTTGAAATTATTAAGAGTGTTAGAGTTAAAGTAATTTTGTGGGCAAGTGTATTATTGAATATCATGTATTATATTTTAGTTCAATAAGTTTTCAAGGGGCATACCCCTTTCATTCGCAACCTCACTGAAAGTTCTAAGATTAGATAAAGCATTAAGAGCTGCCCTTGCATTATTGAGTGGATTGGAAGATCCTAGCTGTTTAGCTAAAATATTCTTGACGCCAGCTAATTCTAAGACAGTTCTTACTGATCCACCTGCAATTACCCCTGATCCTTGTGCAGATGGGCGCATTATAACTTTAGCAGCACCAGATATACCATCAATAGGATGTGGAATAGAATTAAATTTTGTAAGTGGAATTGTAACCAAGTTTTTTTTCGCATCAGTCACAGCTTTTTTGACTGCACTAATCACATCACTTGCTTTACCAATCCCAACACCGACCTGTCCCTTTTCATCTCCAACAACTAGAATAGCTCTAAAACTTAATTTTTTACCGCCTTTAACAACTTTAGTAACACGCTGAACCTGAACTACTCTTTCTTCCCATTTGCTTTCTTGCTCTTTATTTTTTGAATTCTTTTTGTGTTGTACCATATTAAATTATTCACTATATAAAACTAATTAAAAAAGTATACCTGATTGTCTAGCTGAGTCAGCTAATATTTTAATTCTACCATGATATAGCTTAGATCCGCGATCAAAAACTACTTTGTGTATTCCCTTCTTAAGACACTTTTCAGCAATAATTTGTCCTACTATTTGAGACACATTATAATTATCAGATGATTCTTTTAATATCCTAATTTCAGGCGATAAGCTTGAAACGGAAAGCATTATACTGGCATCAATATCATCAATTACTTGAGCATATATATGCTTGTTGGATCTGAAAATATATAATCTTGGCCTATCATATGTTCCTTTCAATTTTTTACTCATTTTTTATTTACCTGCTTTACCAATTTTTTTCTTAGTAATTTCATTTTTGTATTTTATTCCCTTACCTTTATAAGGTTCAGGTGGTCTAACTGAACGTATCTTTGCAGCTAATTGTCCAACAGCAGCTTTATCTATACCTGTTACTGTAATATTAGTATTATTCTCAACATGAACAGTAATTGCAGGCGGAGGATTGATAATAACTGGATGGCTATAGCCCACATGTAAAATGAGTTTTCGACCATCCATTTGTGATCTGTAGCCAACACCTTGAATTTCAAGGTGTTTGGTAAATCCTTCACTTACCCCAATAACCATATTGTTAATTAATGTTCTTGACAATCCATGAAGTTGCTGGGCTTGTTTAGTATCGTTATTAGTTGTAACTACTAATACTTTACAACTATTATTATTATCAAGATTGACATTTATTGCTTGATTTACTTGATAAGATAATTTTCCTTTATTTCCTTCAATTATTATGTTACGATCAACAATTTTTATATTGATTTTATTTGATAAAACAATATATTTTTTTCCAATTCGAGACATATATACTCCACCTACTGATTAATTTACCAAATATAGCATAATACTTCACCACCTAAACCATTGTGTCTTGCTTTACGATCACTCATTACCCCTTGCGATGTAGAAATGATAGCAATTCCGAGGCCCCCTAAAACTTTAGGTATCTCTTTATGGTTAGCATAAACTCTTAGCCCCGGCTTACTTACCCGTTTCAGTGATGTAATAACAGATTGTTTTTTCTTACCTTTGTATTTTAAAGAAATTATTAGGAAATTTTGCCATTTTTCATCTATTTCCTCAAAATATTCAATAAATCCTTCTTCTTTAAGAACTTTTATAATATTACGAGTCATTTTTGTTGCAGGTACTTGCACTATTTGGTGTTTTGCTAAGTTGGCATTGCGAATACGTGTCAACATATCTGCAATTGTGTCATTAACCACGATATCTCCTTTTCTTAATGATAAAATAATTATTTACTTACAAAAGGCATACCTAAACCTTTTAATAAGGCAAAACTTTCTATATCTGTTCTAGCGGTTGTAATAATTGAAATATCAAAACCTCTAATTCGATCAACTTGGTCATATTCAATCTCAGGAAAAATTAATTGTTCTGTAATGCCGAGATTATAGTTACCTCTTCCATCAAATTTTTTGTTACTGATACCTCTAAAATCTCTAATACGAGGCAAAGATAGATTAATTAATTTATTTAAAAAATCATACATCTTCTGGCGTCGTAAATTAACTGTAATCCCAACAGGAATATCTTCTCTAATTTTAAATCCAGCAATAGCTTTTTTAGATCTAGTAACTATGGGTCTCTGACCAGTAATTAACTGAAACTCATTAATACTATTTTCAAGAGCTTTGGTATTGTGTGATGCTTCACCAATACCCCTATTTAACGTTATTTTTACCAATTTAGGAATTTCATGTTTGTTAGCATATTGAAATTGTTGCTGTAAATCATGAACAACTTTTTCTTTATACAGTTGTTGTAGCGAAGTATTCATAGCTAATCTTAAGATCTAGATTTTATTATTTTGTAGTTTTATTAGTAAACGTTCTCGTTGCCCGGTGGCACTGATAACTTTTTTATATCTGCTTGCCAGTTTTGCTTTAGAGTCGTAGAGCATAACATTAGAACTATCAATAGGTGCCTCTACGGTTAATATTTGGCCTGTTTGTCCTTCTTGCTCAGGTCGTTTATGTTTAGTTTTTAAATTAATATTTTGTACAATGATTTTTCCTTGATTTCTAAAAATTTTTGTTACAGTACCAATTTTACCCTTATCTTTGCCAGCTATAATTTTTACCTCATCCCCTAATTTGACATGCAGTTTCTTTTTGATTGATTTTTGTCTCATCAAACAACCTCCGGTGCCAAAGATATAATTTTTGAAAAGTTTTTGTCTCTAAGTTCTCTTGCAATAGGTCCGAATACACGTGTGCCTCGAGGATTATTTTCATTATTGATAACAACTGCAGCATTATCGTCAAATCGAATACTCATGCCATCTATTCTTCTAATTGTTTGCCTCGTTCGTACAATCACTGCCCTAACAATATCAGATCGTTTAACAGCCATATTTGGTGATGCATCTTTGACGACACCAATAATAATATCCCCAATACTTGCATATAGTGGATTACTAGTACCAAGTACCCTAATACACATAATCTTCCGAGCGCCACTATTATCCGCAATATTAAGATAGCTTTGTGTTTGAATCATTTCTGTTATTTTCTACATTAATTGTATTTAGTTATTAAGAGTACCCATTTTTGATATTAGAGTCCAAAACTTTGTTTTACTTAAAGGACGAGTTTCTTGAATTTTTACAATATCTCCAATTTGACATTTATTATACTCATCATGTGCTTTATATTTTTTTGTCTTCGCTAATATTTTATTATATTTACTATGCGCAATGTTAGTTTTTACTGCAACAGTAATAGTTTTAGCCATTTGATTACTAATTACGATACCTACTCTTTCTTTAATCGGCATATTGATTTCTTTTTTCCTTTAGTTTTTTTCAGTAATATTATATTTTTCGTGATAAATAGTTTTAATTCTAGCAAGCTGATTTTTATATGCTTTTAAACAATGTGGTTTAATTATTTGCCTCGTTGCCTTTTTAATTCTAAATTCGAGTAACACTCTTTTAATTTCTAAGATTGTAGTTTGCATTTCTAGTTCATTTAAATTTCGAATTTCACTAATTTCAAGCTTTTTCATCAATTATTTACTAATAAATCGTGTTTTAATAGGTAATTTATATGATGCTAATTTCATAGCTTCTTTTGCTGCTTCAGCCGGCACACCATCCATTTCAAATAATATGTGG
>BCQL01000057.1_pt1 | contig 14393 bp, 12 predicted proteins | sample 1008151 | NCBI WGS metagenome assembly BCQL01 (sample SAMD00035459, study PRJDB4067) | museum specimen metagenome | biome: marine biome; feature: sea shore; material: organic material | host: Otohimella japonica | place: Japan:Kanagawa | collected 1927
TGTTGCGGTGCCTACGTGGAGGCGCGGCGCGTCCGCGCCTCCACGGCGCCCTGTACTGGCCGATCGAGCTCGCGCTCGCCGTGGCCACGGTGAAACTGCCCTTCCACGCACCGCGACGCGTCGCCATACCGATCGCCCGCGACGCCGTCACCGCCCATCACGGGGTTCTCGACCTCTCGGTGCGCGAACCGGAAGCAGTCACCGTTCCGGAGGCAGAGATCGTGGAAGCCTGTGCGGACGCACCGGAGTCCGCGCTGCGGGAGTTCGCGCGCGAGCAGATCGTGCGGCGCCATCGCCCGACGCACATCCGGGACCTGGATTTCGAAGCGGTCCAGTGCGTCCACCTGCCATATCACGTGCTCAGTCAAGGTGAATCCGTGTTTCTCGTCGACCGGCTGGCAGGACGCGTGGACCATCCTGAACGCCACCCCCACGTGCGAACGGTCACCGGGCATCCCCTTATTGCCGCCGGCACAGCCCCGGACCATGCCGCGTGACCCCTTCGGGAACCGCACAACCAACACGAATGTCCGGTCCAGCGAGGTGAAGTGTCCGCTCGGGCGGGAACGGTCCATGGGGCGCACCGCTGAAGGGGGTGGGAGCGCCCTGGCAGACAACGAAGCTTTACACAGCAGCAGCCTGACCCCAAAGCGACGCGGAGACCGCCATACTCGTACAGCGCCAACGCCAGCCGCCAACGAGGTTGGACCAAACTGCCCTTATCGCCGGTTGAAGAGGCGTTTCCACCAGGAGCGCCGCTTCGTCCATGGCTGTGGCAGTCTATTCGTCGGCGCCGGCTTTAGCGGGGATCAGGTAGCTGCTGACGAAGCCTGACAGCCCGAACACGACCGCGGCGGTGATGCTGGGGATCAGTAGCGTGTCGGAGGTCCAGGTGATCCAGTCCGGTCGTAGTAGGAGCACTCCGGCGAGCTGTATCGACACCAGCAGTGTGGCCAGGGCGAGGAACACCAACAGGGTTGTGGTGAATGCCGCTCGGCACGCGGCCTGCGTGCGAGTGCGCAGCGTGGTTGTCATGTCGTCTCCTTTCGCGGCGAAGGTCAGGTGAGCACGGGCAGCACGCCCCAGGCGATCAGGCAGCCGATGAGCATGATCGGGAGCATGTAGTAGCCGATCAGGGGTAGGAACATCTTTTCTGGTTTGGCGCCGGTGATTCCGGCGGCGACGAAGATCGAGCCGGAGGCTGGTGGTGAGGCGCCTTCGGTGGAGGCGAAGACGAGGATCGCGGTCACGGCCAGGACCGGGTCGACTCCTACGGATACCAGCGCGAGGAGGGAGACGTGGCCGACGGCGGTGAGTGTGGCGGTGGAGGACAGGGGGCCGGCGATCACGGCGATGAGCACGCCCACGAGCAGGGCCATCACGTACTTGTTGAGGTGCACGTCGCTCAGGATGGCTTCGATGTCGCCGGCGAGTCCGAGGTTGGTGAGGGTTTCGCTGGCGGCGACGGCGAAGAACAGCAACGCGCCGATGCTGGTGAAGCGGGGCATCGCCGCGACAAGCCAGTCGGCCCAGGCTTGGGTGCCGCGGGGGAGCGTGCGTCTGCCGATGAGCAGGGCCAGTGCGGTGACCAGGACGGGGATCCAGGTCAGGATGGAGATTTCGTTGAGCGATACCCCGAGCAGGTTGTTGTTGCTCAGGGTGGAAGCGATAGGGCCGACGGTGATCGCGATCGGGACGAGGGCGCCGAGCACGATGGTCAGCGCCGCTCCTCCCTCGCGCAGTGCCCGGGACAGCGGTTGGAGCTCCGCTGAGGGGGCCCGTTGGATGCCGTCGCGGCGTGCGAGGTGGGCGATGAGCAGTACGCGCCACGCGAGCTGATAGATCCCGGCGCACAACAGGGCCAGGTAGACTTGGCCGGTGGTGACCATCGAGCCGGCGAAGCCGATCATGATGACCATGGATGAGCTGGGCGGCATCGCCGCGCCAAGTCCGCCGTTGCCGGCCATGAACGTGGCGCTGCGTTCGGGGCTCCAGCCGGTGCGGACCATCCAGGGACCGGTGAACGAGCCGGTCGCGGCGGTGTTGCCGGAGTTCGACCCGGACAACGCGCCCATGGCGGCCGATCCGGTGGCGTCGACGAGGACGGGACCACCCCGGATCCGCCCGACGAGCGAGTTCAGGATCGTCAGGATCTTGCCGATGAGCCCGGTCCGGTCGATGGCGTAGGCCATGAACACGAACGCCATCGCCGCGTACAGGACTTCCTCGTCGAGGGCGCCGCGCAGACCGGTGACCAGTGCCTCGGGAGCATCGGGGCCGGCGAAGGCGGCGGTGACGAGGAAGCCGAGCAGCATGGCCTCGCCCATGTTCCGCTTGCATGCGACGTTCCAGATGATGATGACGGCGATGAAGGCGCTGAGTGCGATGAGCCCAGTGGGCATGGACAGTTCCCCTCTGCGTCGTTGGAGCGGGGGCGAGGGCGATTGCCGGGGCGTCGAGTCAGTTGGCGCGCTCGCTGCAGATCTTCTGGCGGCGGGCGGATTCGTCGTCGAGCACGGCGCGTGCTCCGGCGAGAACGTCTTCGGCGTCGGCCAGCGGGACGGTGACGACGCCGTCGGAGTCGGCGACGATGATGTCGCCGTGGTGCACGACCGCCCCGCCGAGGGCGACATCGGTGCTGACCCGGTAGGGCCCGGACTTGTAGGGGCCTGCGGGCGAGGACCCCACGGCCCACACCGGGAAACCGGCTTCCTGCAGGGCCGGCACGTCGCGGACGGCACCGTCGATGACCATGCCGCGCACGCCGCGATTGATGGCGCGGTGCGCGATGAGCTCACCGATCAGCGCCCGCGACGGATCCCCGCCACCGGCCACGACGAGGACGTCGCCGGGCCCGGCCATCGTCAGCGCCTCATGGATCCCCTTGTTGTCACCAGGCCGGCACAGCACCGTTAGGGCACGGCCGGTGAGCCGCTCGGCCGGCCACATCGGACGCACCCGGGGACCGATGACGCCGAGGCGATCTCCCGCATCGCCGATGGCGGCGGTGGGAATCCGCGCGTATTCCTCCAGCAGTCCCGCCATCTCGCGCGGGGACTGTTGGCTCAGTGCCCGGTGCTGGTTGCTCACGGCCGTGGTCACCAGCGGCGCCACGCCGAGGGAATGCAGCAGGTCCGCCGCGGCGGCGGACTCGTACATACGGCGAAGCGCATGCTTGCGCGTGCCCCGGTCGAGCCGGTGGAGGGCAGTCTCGCCGCCGACGAGTTCTCCGGCGATCTGCGCCCGGACCCACGCGGTTTCCCCGGCTGCCTCGGCGGCGTCCATGGCCTCGGTGATCACCGCGCCGAGCCCTTTCATGAAGACCGTGCGCAGGTTCTTGCGTCGCGAGGCATCCCCCGGCGAGCCGCCGATCACGTCGACCGCAGCCCCCAGGCCGCGGAACAGCTCCGCCGCCTCGCCGCAGGCCGGTCCTGAACTGATCAACGCGGTCTGCGCGCCGAACCGGGGGACCGATCCGATGACGGCGACATCCACACAGCGGTGCGCGAGCTCTCCGAACGCGGCCGCGACTTCGGCCTTGCGCTCCGGAGAGGTGGCGTTGAGATCCGCGTACACCGTGGTCGGATCCAGGTGGGGCGCGACCCCTGTGGCCACGTCGACGGCGTGCGCAGCCGTCACCAAGCTGATGACCAGGTCCGCTCCCCACACCGCCTCGACCGCGGTCGAAGCGGCGGTGACCCCTTCAGGCATCGGCGCGTCCACCGGGTCATAGGCGAGGACAGAAGCCCCGGCCGCGGCAAAACCCGCCGCGTAGACGGTTCCAGCCTCGCCCATGCCCAGCACTGCGATCTTCATCGCTCTCCTTATCATTCTATGAAATAAAAGTTCATAAGACGATACGGAACATCACTGTGCGATCAATACCGACGGACGTCAAGAGAGATGAACAAAGTTCTCATGCAGTGATATATTGCAGAGCGGCGATCCGGAGGTGACATGACAACCGCGAAAACCAACACGATGCGCTCGGTGCACCGAGCTTTCGACGTCCTCAAGCACCTGGAGCTCGCGCAGCAACCGCTGCGACTGACCGACCTCGCCCAGCGCACCGGTCTGCACGTCGCCACCACGCAACGTCTGGTCACCGTGCTCACCGAACACGGATACGCCAGCCGGCACGCCAACGGATACACCGCCGGACCCGCCGCACTGTCGACCGCGCACGCCTTCGCCACCACCAGCCCGCTGCGCCTCGTCGCCCGCCCTGTCCTCGAGGAGATCGCCACCGCCACCGGGCTGACTGCCTCGCTGTACGTGCGTGTCCAGCACAGCCGGGTCCTCATCGAGCGCGTCGAAGGCGGACAACGCCCGCAGTACTCGCTGCCCGTCGGAGAACGGCTGCCGCTCTACCCCGGCGCCGCGGGCAAAGTCTTCCTCGCCGGCGAGGAAGATCTCGAGGCGACCGCGGCTGAGCTGCAGTCGGTCGCCCTCGCTAGCGGTACCGTGCTGAGCACCACCGACATTCACGCCGATCTGTGTCAAGTGCACGAGAACGGATTCGCGATCTCCGTCGACGAACGCCAAATCGGCACAACCGCGGTCGCCGCACTCATCACCGATCCCACGGGGGGCACGCTGGGATCACTCGGCCTCAGCGGCGCCACCAGCGCCCTCGGCGACATCCACACCACTCCGCTGCCCAGTGACGTCCGCCGCGCCGCCCACGCCATCGGATCCCGCGTCCCCTCGACTCCCTACTAATGAATCTCTTAGAAGCTGTTCCTGAACTGATCTTGGTCGGCTGGGGTGGGTGCGGAGATAGGAAGGGACTCCTGGTAGATCGGGCGATGCCTAGTCAACCGTCCTACCGAGGAGTCCCGAGTGCCATCCTGCCCGAGTTCGTCGATCACGCTGACGCGGGGTCGACAGTGTTGCCTGCTGACCACGACGCATGTTCCTTCGTACAGGTCACGGCGCTACCCGTCGGACATGACCGACGTCCAGTGGGAGATCATCGAACCGTTACTGCCCGCTCCGGGCTGGTTGGCAGGGCGAGGCGGTCGTCGGGCGAAGCACTGTCGCCGCGAGATCGTCGACGCGATCCTGTATGTCGTCGACAACGGCATCAAATGGCGTTCCCTGCCGGCAGATTTCCCACCTTGGTCCACTGTATACAACCATTTCGCTGAGTGGGAGACCGTCGGAACCACCCAAGCACTGCTCGACGCGCTCCGAGACCGAGCACGACTGGCCCTGGGACGTCGTGCTGCACCCAGCGCCGGCAGCATCGACTCGGCCTCGGTCAAAGCCGCCGAAACCGTCGGAGCCGAGACCCGCGGCTTCGATGCGGGCAAGAAGATCAACGGCCGGAAACGTCATATCGCCGTCGATACCGTCGGGCTACTGATCTGCGTGCTGGTCACCGGGGCCGATGTCCAGGACCGCACCGCCGCCCGTCACCTGCTGGCCCGGCTGCGGTATGTCTGCCCGAGTATCCGGCATCTGTGGGCCGACGCCGGCTACACCGGCACGCTGATCGACTGGGCGAGCGCCTTGTTCGGGATCAGTATCGAGATCGTCGCCAAACTCGCAGGGCAAGTTGGGTTCGTGGTGCTGCACCGCCGGTGGGTCGTGGAACGGAGTTTGGCCTGGATCAACCAGCATCGGCGCTGCGTCCGCGACTACGAACGTTTACCCGAACATCACGAGGCGATGGTCCGCTGGGCGGCGATTCACACCATCAGCAGACGCCTCACTCGTTAGTTCAGGAACAGCTTCTTAGTATCCGGGAGTGGAGTTGTCGAGGTGAAACGTCCGTGGCGAACTGGAGGCGGCGTTTCGCCCGAGCAATCCGCGATCAACGCACGGCTTCGATGATCTGTCCCGGCGACCATTCTCGCAATGCTGCAACCAAGTTGTCGCGAACCGGATTCGCATGTTGCTCGGACCAGACCGCCATGAGCGGAATTTTCGCGTCCAGATCATCCACGCACCGGAAAACCACGCCTGGTAGTCGCAAGTACGTGGTCAGCTCGGTCACCAGCGTAATGCCAAGACCCGAGGCGACCATGCTCAGCTGTGCAAGGATGCTGTCGCACTCGTGGCCGATCGTCGGGCTGAATCCCGCTTCCTGGCAGATATGGACGATCTGGTCGAAGTGCCATTTCCCCACTTCGCGGCTGAAGAAGATGAACTCTTCCTCTGCCAGGTCGGCAAGCTCGATCCGGCGCTGGTGTTCCAGCCGGTGACCGCTCGGTAGCGTGACGAACAAACGTTCGGTATAGAAGGCGTAAGTGGACAGGCGGGGCGACTCGATCCCGCTGCGAACCAGGCCGAGATCCAGCTCGCCCGTTTCCAGCGCGTCGTACTGTGCCCTGGTGTTCAGTTCCCGGAGCGTAAGCGTGACATCCGGGTAGCGACTGGCGAACGGTCGGACGATGGAGCCGATGAGACCGGCGAATCCGGCAGGAACACATCCCAGCGAGAGGAAACCGGATTCCCCGCGACCCGCTGCGCCGACGTGGGAGCGGATCGCGTCGGTATGCGCAAGCACGGTTCGAGCCTCGCCCAGCAGGGCCTCGCCTGCCGTGGTGAGACGGACGCTGCGGGAAGTTCGCTCGAACAGGGCGACCTCCAGCTCCCGCTCCAGCTGCCGGATCTGCTGGCTCAGGGGTGGTTGCGCGATGTGCAGCCTCCGGGCGGCACGGCTGAAGCTCAACTCCTCGGCCACCGCGAGGAAATACCGCAAATGCCGCAACTCCATCGGTTGTCTATATCTGAGAGATCTCGCCGTTGTCGAGAGGTGAGTATTAGACATACCGCGAAGCTCGGCTCAAGGTGGGGCTCAGCCATCAAGCTGGTCTGCTCGCTCGGCGGATCGGCAACGTACACAGGTGTTGCTGGAGGCGCGATGATCTTTGATTCCCGGACCGCACGCTTGCAAACGGCGCGTGTATCCGCGACGTATCCATGGTGGACCGAGGAAGCGGCGAGCGCCGGTGCGCTGCCGGAGCCCTGCTCGCCGCTGGTCGGATCGAACACTGTGGACGTGGCGATCGTCGGTGGAGGATACACCGGGCTGTGGACAGCGCTTGCGCTGCGCGAGCGGGATCCGAACCTGCAGATCGCCGTGCTGGAAGCGGAGACCTGCGGAGCAGGTGGTAGCGGGCGCAACGGCGGCTTCCTGCACGGCTACTGGGAGATGTTCAACAAACTGGTCGGTGTGCTTGGCCAACAACGGGCACTGGCCGTGGCCAAGGCCGGATCCGAGGCGCAGCAGGAAATCCTACGGTTCTGCTCCAACCAGGCCGCGGACGCTTGGCTGGCGAGCGCCGGAATCGGTCTCGTCGCCACATCAGAAGCCCAGGAGGAGGCGGTGTCTACCGCGTTGCACACCGCGACGGCGATACCGGAGGAGTTCCGCCCTCGCCAGCGGCAACCGGCAGAGTTGGCCCACGGCGGTGGATTCCGACACGGAGCACTCTTTCCCGAGGGGGCGACCATCCAGCCGGCACGGTTGGTCGGCGCACTGAAGAACGCCGCGCTGCTGGCCGGGGTCGACGTATATGAGACGACGCCCGTGGCTGAGCTGCGTCCGGGAGAATCGAACGTGTTACGCACGCCCCTCGGAATGCTACACAGCCGGGAGGTGGTGCTAGCGGGCAACGCTTGGATGTCCGGTTATCGACCGTACTCCCGGCACCTCACCAATCTGGGCAGCTATGCGATCGCCACCGAGCCGATCCCAGAACTGCTCGACCGGTTGGAACTGCCACGCGGTTTCGCGATCAAAGATGCACGAATGTTCTTGCACTGGGCGAGAACCACGCATGACAATCGGTTCGTGGTCGGTACCGGCGCCGGACCGATGAGCTACGGTGGCCGGGTCAGTACCGTGCATTCCGCGCACAGCCCTACCATGACGCGGTGCGTCACCGCGATGCACAGATTCTTCCCGGAAACTCGCGGAGTGCGCATCACACATGCCTGGGGCGGACCGATCGACATGTCCGCTGACCGCATTCCTTTCTTCGACACCCTTCCCAATGCCCGGATCCACTACGGACTCGGATACTCGGGGCACGGAGTGAACGCGAGCTGGATTGGCGGTCAGGTGCTCTCCTCGCTCGTTCTTGGCTACGACGACAAGTGGACGAAGTCACCGTTCTGTCACCGAGATGTTCCTCGGTTGCCGCCCGAACCGTTTCGCTACGCGGGAGGAAAAATCATCCACCGCAGTTCCCTTGCTGTTGAGGACAGCATGGACCGTGGCGAAAACCCATCCAGGCTCGACCGAGCGATCGCCACTGTTCCGCGAATCTTCGGCCTTCGCATCGGTTTGCGCTGAACCGCATTCCCCAGCACGTGGACCAGAACAGCCTGGATACGACATCGATTGGATGCGGCCATGAGCGTACTCGATGGCATCGGCATCGTTGCCTACCTGGCAGTCGTATTCGTCATCGGCGTAACGACGATGCGGCGGATCTCCGACCCTGCGGACTTCGCGGTCGCTGGGAATCGGATCACGTGGCCGCTCCTGTTCGCCACCCTGGCCGCGAGCTTTCTCGGCGGCGGTGCTTCTCTCGGCAGGGCAGGCGAGTCCTTTTCGGAGGGCTACGCATTCATGTTCGCAGCGATCGCGTTTCCTCTCCAGACCACCCTGGTCGGTTATTTCGTGGCACCCAAGCTCAAACGTTATCGCGGGGCGGAGACAGTCGGTGACGTGATGGGTCGGCACTACGGCAGACCGGTACGTCTGCTCACCGGCGTGATCTCGATCGTCTACTGCGTCGGACTGCTCGGCACCCAGGCACTGGCCTTGGGCACTGTCGTAAACACGATCTTCGGCATTCCCACCACGGTGGGGATCATCGTCGGCATGACCTTGGTTCTTGTCTATTCCACCGCCGGTGGCATGTGGGCGACTGTGCAGACCGATGTACTGCAGTTCGTGATGCTCGGGGTGTTGCTTCCGGTAGCGCTGCTGGCGGGCATCAGCAGCGCGGGAGGCCCCTCCGGGTTGATCGAACAGCTGCCCTCGGAGCACCTGAGTGTCTTCGGTGATTACAGTCCGTTAGCCTTCCTCGGTGTGTTCCTGGCCTTCGGGATCGGCGAGATGCTGATCCCGCCGTACGCCCAGCGGGCGTTTTCAGCGCCGGATCCGATCAACGCGCGCAAGGGATACGCCAGTGCCGGTGTTTTCGGTCTGTTCTTCTACTTCGTCAGCGCCTCTCTCGGACTCGTTGCGCTCGTGCTCTTCCCGGGCGTTGTCCCCGACCAGGCACTGCCTACGGTGGTCAGGGAAATCCTTCCTGCCGGACTGACCGGTCTGGTGGTGGCAGGGTTGCTGGCCGTGGTGATGTCCAGCGCCGACTCCTACCTCAACTCCACGACGGTCGTCTTCGCCAAGGACATCTACACCACGTTCATCAACCCGCACGTCGAAGGACGACAACTGCTGTGGCACGAGCGAACCACCAACTTCTGTGTTGGCATTGGGGCGACCGTGTTCGCCTTGTCCGTGCCATCTATTGTGGACGCACTGATGTACTCGTACTCGTTGTGGGCACCGACCGTGGTCATCCCGTTGGTTCTGGCGGTGTTGCTCGACGTGCGCGCGCCCAGGGCGGCCATGGCCGCGATGGTTGCCGGTATCCTGGCCACATCGATGTGGACGTGGGTGCTGGGGGAGCCATTCGGAGTAACTGGGCTGATGGTCGGACTGCTCACCAACGTCGGAACGTTCGCGATCGTCGCCTGGACAGTGGACAGGCAGCCAACTCTCGTACGAGGAGGTCAGGCGTGATCTACTATGTCATCGCATTGTACGTCATCCCGGTTCTGGTCGCCGTCGTCGCACTGGTCGTTGGCGCGATCGGGTTCAAGTTCTACTGGGACACGGTTGTGCGGAGGCGGTAGCCTTCACGGCGTGGCCGACGCAGGGTGCGTGGACTCTCGTTCAGCCGGGCTACAGCGCCGAGTCCGGAACCGTGGGCGGTGTTCTTGCGGGCGATCCGCGGTGTGGTTTTCCTGTTCCGCAAGGATTTCCGGTGGTTCTCGTAGTCGTAGCCACGATCGCCATAGAGTCAGCGTGGGCACTGGCGGGGTCGGCCACGCGTGCCGCGGATGATGGGAAGCGCCTCCCCCAGCGGCAGGAGTTGGGTGACATCGTGGCGATTACCGCCGGTCAGCATCACTGCCAGCGGAATGCCGTTTCCCTCGGTGATCAGGTGGTGCTTGGAGCCCGGCCGATCCCGATCGACGGGCGAGAGAGCCGTATGTGCCCCTTTTTTCGCTGCCAGTTGATTCCTCAGGGGCCTCAGTCAGGTGGTGGTGAAGTGGATGCGGGACCAGGCGGTGTTGAAGTAGCCCTTGGGGTTCCATAGGGTTGCTTCGTGTTCGGGCTGCACGGCCCCGGCGGTATCCCAGGCACGAGCGGTGATCTCTACGTCACCGGGGGAGAGGTCGAGGGTGATCTGCCACGGGCACCACGACCATCGGTTGGGCGCCGCATCGAGGCTGGCTTGGTGCCAGCCTTGCCCGCCATCGAGGGAGATGTCCACGCGGGTGACCCCTCGGTCATCAGCCCCCAGTGCATAGCCGGTGATGGTGGTGGGGCCGGCTGGGACGGTGTCGCCGTCACCTGGGGTGAGGATGGCGGCGTTGACCGCAATCGGGCCGAGCTGCAGGCCGTCGCCGGGCGGGGCGGTGTAAGGGTCCACCCCGGGCGGGACCAGTCGGTAGGCAACGGATTGGAAGAAGTTCTCCGAGTGCTGTTCCTGCACTGTGATGCGGTCGACCCATTTGACGCTGCGGGCGCCGATGTAACCGGGCACCACGACCCGCACCGGTGCACCGTGTACGGCCGGCAGCGGCTGACCGTTCATCTCCCAGGCCAGCAGCACGTCATCACTGGTGGCTTTCGCAAGGGGGATGGAGGCACCGAAACGCTGCGGCGGAGAGGCTTCCGGGGCCACATCAGAGGCCTCAAAAGCGACATGACCGGCGCCGGCGGTGATCCCGGCCGCGTGGAGCACCTCAGTCAGTCGGGCCCCCTTCCAGGTCGCGGTGGACGTCGCACCCGGTCCCCACGGGTGCCCAGCAATATCGCGCACCTTCATCAATCCGGATCGGCGATTGCCAGCGCACTGCATCGTGGCGATCACCTGATGGTGCTCGAATCGGCTGCGCAAATCGTCCAGCGATAGCTTCAGAGGCTGCTGGACCAAGCCTTCCACTGTCAGACGCCACGCCTGCGAATCCAGCTCGGGTACCGGACCGTGGTTGCGCACATAGAAGGTTTCGGTGCTGGTCAACGGTGTCTGTGCCAATGCAGACAGTGGAGGCTCGGCGTTGAACGGCTCACGTTCGTGTACGACCATGTCTGTCCTTTTGCCCCACATTGCGGTTTCCTCAGCCAACCTTCGTCCTCCTCGTTTCAGAGACGACGTGTCCATACGCGGAGTACGTCGACAGGCCTCTCCGATTCCCCGTGGAGGTCGGAATCATCCCTACCTTGCCGACATCCTGGACGTGGTGTCCTCGGTGCCGAACGCACACGCTGTACGGGTTACAGCGGGCGAGTGGGAGGCTCGGAACTGCCCAGTAGGTGTGCGAGATCGGTGGCACGTTTCCCAGCCTGTCGAGTGGGAAGCACCGGCGGAAGGGCAACTTGACGATGGTCTATAGCCTCACACTATGGGATACGAAGCCCTGCGTGGTCGGTCACGTACTGGGATACGGGCGTTGGAGGTGCTGCTGGCCCTCGACGAGCACGGCAGCATCTCTCGCGCAGCTGGGCAGCTAGAACTTGCCCAGCCGACGGTCAGTGCGAGCCTGCGTAGGCTGGAGCGGCAGCTTGGCCTGCCACTCGTCGAACGCACCGTCCATGGCTCGCAGCTGACCGAATCGGGTGCCGCAGCGGCCCGTTGGGCCCGTGAGGTGTTGGACGCTTCTGACCGCTTCGAGGCAAGCGTGGCCGCGTTGCGTCAGGGCGCTTCCGGGAAACTGCCGCTGGCGGCGAGCATGACCGTCGCCGAATACCTCGTGCCGGCCTGGCTGGCCGCGCTCGACCGGGAATATCCGGACGCCGCGGTCTCACTGCAGGTGTGCAACTCCGAAGAGGTCATGCGAATGGTCTCCGATGGGCACGCGGACCTCGGTTTTATCGAGGGTCCGCACGTCTATCCGCGATTGCGGTGCCGCACCGTCAGCCATGACGAGCTACTCGTCGTAGTTGCTGAATCTCATCCCTGGGCGCGGCGTAACCGCCCGATTGAGATCGACGAGCTGCTGCGTGCTCGGATGCTGGTTCGCGAGCCTGGCTCGGGAACTCGGGAAACGCTGGAACGTGCCCTGGCCACATCCGGGCACGAGCTCTCGGCTACCGGCCCGGTACTCGGATCCACCGCGGCTATCAAGACTGCCCTCGCCACCGGCGAGTTCGTGGGCGTGGTCAGTGCCCTGGCTATCAGCTCCGAACTGCGCCACGGAGAGCTTCGCAAAATCGAGATCAACGGCCTCGATCTGCGTCGGCGACTGCGCATGGTCTGGACAGCGCAGCGACCGCTGAGCGACTTCGCTGACAGGCTCAGCCGCATCGTCCTCAACCAACACCGCAGCAACGCCACATGAGCTCAGTCCTCCACTGATACGATGATCTCTAACCTGGTCATCGAGCTTCGCGCTCGGTCGCAAGGGGTCGTGTTCGCTGTGCAGAGCGGGCTTGCGCTCGTAGGGTGGCTCGCCGCCTCCCCAACACCGTTCCCGGAACCTGAAGCGTCCGCTCAAGCGGGAACACTTCATCTGTCCATCTCCCCGAATCAGGGCACTTGATGACGAGTGGGGCTCTCCAGTCCCAAGCTCCTGGCGCATCATCGACATTGACCACCGCAATGCGGTCTACAGGGGCAAATGCTGAGCAGGTATGGCCGGTTCTGCGGTTGCCATGGCGCCTCCGTGTCCGCACTTGTTGGATAATGGGCCCGAAAGATCCTTGACAGCCCCACTGGCTTATATCGTTGGTGCTGCCGAGTGACGTCACGGATCGAGCAGAGGTCTTACATGCAGGACAGTGCTTCCCAGATGCCGTCTGGAACGCAGGCGATCGGTCGTGCGTTGATGATCCTTCGGCTGCTGGCTGACGAAGCTGCCGAGTTGAGCGCGTCCGCGATCGCAGAGAAGCTTGAGTTGAGCCCGGGAACCACCAGTCGTATCTTGCGGGCGCTGCATATGGACGGTTTGCTAGCGCTGAACCCGGTGACCGGTACCTATCTGCTGGGCAATGGGGCAATCCTGCTGGGGCAAGCGGCGCAGCGCGTGTTCGGGCTGGACCGTGCGTTGCCGTTGCTGGAGCAGGTCAATGCGGAGACGCAGGAGTCGGTGAACCTCACCGTTCGTCAGGGGCGTGAGTCGGTTGTCATGTTGCGGGTGCAGTCGACGTTGCCGCTGCGGTTTGAGCAGCATCCAGGGGCTCGGTTTCCGCTGTATACGACGGCTTCGGGTAAGGCTATCCTTGCGTTTTCCGATGATCGAGATGAGTATGTGAGTTCGTTGCCGGATAGTCTTCCGCAGCTAACTTCGGACACGTTGCGGACGCCGGAGCAGTTGGCCGCTCAGCTTGCCGAGATCCGGCAGCGCGGCTACAGCATTGACGCGGAGGAAAACGTTGCTGGTGTGCAGTGTGTGGGGGCGCCGGTTTTTGATGCGGAGATGCGGGCGCAGGCGGCGTTGGTGATCCAAGTGCCCACCGTACGGATGCCGCCCGAGCGGGTACGGGAACTCGGGGAGTTGGCGATGCGGACGGCGAAGGAGGTGGCCCGCTTGGTGCCGGTGCATCGGCCGCTGTCACTGTGACCCGGGTTGTCGGGCAGGTTGCTTGTCGTGAAGGGTCCAGGCGCGTGCCGCGAGTGTTGCCAGGTGCGTCGGCGCGCGGTCGGTGAGCTCGCGGATCTGGGTGCGGCAGGAGAACCCGTCGGCATGCACGACGGTGTCGTCGTCTGTTGCGCGGATGGCTGGTAGGAGTTTGTTTTCGGCGCAGGCGATGGAGACGTCGTAGTGTCCTTGCTCGAAGCCGAAGTTGCCTGCGAGCCCGCAGCAGCCTCCCACTGTCTGCGTGTCGGTGCCCAACGCCGACAGGACTGCCCGGTCGGCGTCGAAGCCGAGGTCCGCGTGCTGATGACAATGCACTTGGGTCAACACGTTCCCCGTGGTCCGGGTAGGTGTGGGGAGCTCTGGCTGTGTGTGTAGGTGTTCGGCGAAGGTGTGCAGGCTGCTGGCGAGGTTGTGCAAGCGGGGGTCGTCGGGAAGTAGCTCGAAGGCGTCGTGCTTGAGCATGGCGGTACAGCTCGGTTCGAGGCCGATGATGGGTACGCCGCGGGATGCCCATGGCTCAAGCACATCGAGAGTGCGGCGCAGGATGCGGCGAGCGG
>BCQL01000058.1_pt1 | contig 14272 bp, 19 predicted proteins | sample 1008151 | NCBI WGS metagenome assembly BCQL01 (sample SAMD00035459, study PRJDB4067) | museum specimen metagenome | biome: marine biome; feature: sea shore; material: organic material | host: Otohimella japonica | place: Japan:Kanagawa | collected 1927
ACTATTTAATGGAACAACAAAAATTATTTTTGCGTTGTCGTTTTGAAGAATTAGAAGCAAGCATCGACCTTATAAATTGGGAGCCTCAAGGGATTCGAATAGTTAATAGAGAATTAGTTATTCAAAGCTTTCGCCAATAACATATACCTTTTGTCTAGATTTATATTGTTCCCAAGCCTCCTCTTTAGACAAAAGAATCACTTGGCCATTTGATTCCATATTAGCTAAACATATATCGAGAGCTTTATTGGCCCCCAACCTGTGCTCACGAAATGATTTACAACGTGAAATTCGCCGAGAAAGAAAACTTCGAGGAAATGCGTTTTTTGTTTTTGCTAAACTTTCGGTTATTCCATATTTTAAACGAGCATCTACTTTCATATTTGAATAATGTATCATTGCACGTTTTAAATCTCGTTCTTGTCGATCTTCGCCAATACCTACTTCTCCGAGATTAAACATATTAGCGAAATCATTCGTTTCTTTAGAAATAAATTTAGTTGCCCATTCTACGCATTCTTCAGTAATTACTGGTTTTTCATGATTAAATCCAATAGCTAATAACGCTGCTAAACGAAACGCTTTTAGACCAGCTCTTGTGTAAATATTTTCAATTGTTTCTGAGTTACTTTTTTCAGTAACTTTTTTCATTTCAATATCGAAATCGTAAAGCTTTTTCTTAATTTTTTCAGATGCTTCAACCTGAATTACGCCCCGACTTGCTGTAATAGTAACGCAACATTGAATTAAATTTACTAACTTTTTAGTAATTTCAAACGGAGGTTCAAAACCCATGTTAGGATTTAAAGGAACTTGTTTTCCGTTATATGATACTACTATAAATCTAGGAATAAGGCCATCGTTTACATTATCAGGGGAAATTGCATCATAAAAAGAAGCGTTAGAACCTTCACAAAGAATTGTTAAAGCGGGCGATGCTATTTGTTTAACTGAATTGTCATCTTGAGCATAAGCTGAATCACCATGAAAATCACCATACCCTGATGAATTATAAAGTGATAAAAGTTGTTTAACAAAATTTTGAGATGCTAATGATGCTTTTTTACTAGTTATTTCCGAAAGAGTTTTCCCAAACTCACCCATTACAGAAACAAAACAATTGTTTTTAGATAACGCACGATGAAGACCTTGACCAGAAGCAAACGACCCCGGTCCCATAATGCCATCAGCTAAAATCGGTGATTGATTTCTGACAGCATTTAAAAGTCTGGCTGGTCCTTTTCGTGTTTCGTCTTTACCTCGACCAGTTCCAGCAACGACCATAATATATTGGTTAAGGCCAGTATTCGAATAATTATAAGTCCTTCCACAAATCCCAGCCATTAAACCAATCGCAGAGCAAATTGATATTTGTTTTAAAGGGGCAGCGCTTGATTCGTAAATATATTTAGCCATTTCACCAACTAAGCCGGGTGGGAAAGTTGTAAAAATTTCTTTTTCCTTGTATTTTTCGAAATATTCTGATTTAGTGTCTTCACTGCTTGAACTGGTAGTGTGTTGTTCCTGAATACGAATCTCAGCTTCTTTTTGAGGCTGAGATTCTTTTTTGGCGTTAGATGCTAACAAATTAAAATCTAAATCCATTTCTACTTCATTTTTAGTATTTGGGGATTTAAGATTATCGAAATCAATAAGCGAATCGAATTTAATTTGTTCAGAACGTATTTTTTGCAATGAACGATGTAAATAATCATCACGTTTTGCCTTTTTTCTTTGTCCGAGTCCCGACATCCGAAACAACTCAATGACTTGTTGGTTACTATTAGAGTAGTAACATAACATAGACAGCAAAGCATAATCAGCTGGATTTTGACCCCTAGTGCCTTCGGGGTCCGGGAAATATTCTCGCCAGTTCCCATTCCATAAAGCTAAAAACTTTTCTTTATTTTTAGCTTTGGCTGCAAAATCATAAATTTGTCGATTTGTGTAAAGTGGTTCATTCCATTCAAGTTCTTTGACAACTTTTCTAGTTTTACCGCCGAGAGCATGAAATAATTCGTTAATCATTTCATTATAATCTCGAATTGGTTCAGCTTTTACTGTATTTCCAGTAAATGTCGCATATCTAGTATCTGAATAAATTTCAATATTATTTTTATTAATACCATGAGGAATTTTACCTTTTACAATAATATGAACACCATTACCTGAGGGTGTAATTTCAGCGTAAGAATCAACAAAATCAAAAATTTGATCTTGTTTTTGACGTTCTTCTTCGCTTGCTGGATTGCCGGGTTTATCATCTAAATCAATAAACGAATAAGGATCGTTTTCAGTAAAAACAAATCCAACCTGTGGGGATTTAGCGATTGCAGTTTCAAAATCACTCCACGTCGAAGGGTCTGAATGACTGGCGGCTTTCCCTGTTTTTGGATCAAGAGGTGGTTTTTTTCCTTCTTCATTTTTCCACCAATTTACCCATTGAGGGAGTTTTTTTAATTCCGCCGGAATATTGGCGAATTGACTCATCCCTCTAATTTTAAAAGAGCTTGTTCTAATTCTTCGATCTTTCGAGCTGATGGATTTTTACGTTTTCCTTTTTTAAACCGCCAAAGCCAATTATAATTGAGACCAGTGCATTCAGCAAATTGAGAGAGATTTTCGATAGAATCTAACTTCTCTTTAATTTCCGCGAGAGTCATATAAGCACAGGGTGGTTTGAAATTTAAATTGAGCAAGATTAAAAATTGCCATTTGGCAATAATTTTACTACTAGGTTTATAGTTTCAGCTTTTTGTCATAACTTTTAGTATTGATTATTAGTTAGTTATAAAGAAAAATTGCCATTTGGCAAAAAAAGTTCTTGGCTAAATGAATTCAAGTGTTAATCTTCAAACGTATTCAGAAAACAACATTATGTGCAAAACAACAATTACACCATTAAAAGAAGAAAGTGACCAATCGGAGCTTTTTAAAACTCTTAAAAAATTAAACGAAGTTAAAGCTTACATTAAAGAAGCTAACGAAATTAAAGCAACTTTAGAGAAAGAAATTTTTAGTCATTTAGTTGAACATGAAGCTGATTTTGAAGGGACAACTAATTATGAAGTGAACGGTGGTTTGGCTAAAATTAAAACCATTCATGCTTTGAACTATAAGGTTATTGCTGACGAACATGAAATTTATAAAGTCCTCGAAAAACTCAAATCTGACGCAAGCAGGGAACGTATTATTAAATTTGAACCTAAGATTTCTGTTAGTGAAATTCGCAAACTATCAAGTTTAGACATGAAACTTATTTCACCACTACTAGAAATTAAGCCTAAAAAACCAACTTTAACTTTTGAGGGGGATTTTTCTTAATGGTCAAAGAAACGCAAATTGGGACTATTGGTAATTATTATAGGGGTTTGTAACTTTTTAAATGTCAGTCGTCGGGTGAGATAAAAGGATCGGGAAGAAAAGCAAAAAAATACTCGTAAGAGAAAGGAAAAAACCGCCTGATTAGTAGCTACCAACATTCAATAATACCGAGCGCAACGGCTGACGCCTAATTTAACAATGAAAACGATTTTAATATTATTTACAGTATGTTGTTTACCTTGGGTAACTAATTATTATGTTGATAAACAATTAACAAAAGCAAAAGAAAATTTAGAGAAATTAAGAAGTGAAGCTCGTTGAAACACATATGCAAAATCCGCCAAGAATTATTTTACATGGTGGTGAAAAAGTCGGCAAATCGACCCTAGCAAATACTTTCCCTAATCCTATCTTTTTACCTACTGAGGATGGTTTAGGTGGTCTTAAAACTAGAAAATTAGTAGAAAATGGAAAATCCCGATTAGAAACATACGAAGAATTTACTAAAGCTTTAGATACTGTTTTAAGTTGGTCATCTTCCCATCCCGATTCTTTTGATACAATTATTATTGATTCAGGGGATTGGTTGGAAAACTTAATGTTTGATTTTCTTGTTAGAACATCACCCAAAAAAGCTACTAATATGGCTGAAGCTTGGGGTGGATACGGCAAAGCTTACAATGAACTTGTTAATTTGTGGCAAAATATTCTAATTAAATTAGACAGAATTAATGCGAATGGTAAATTTGTTATTTTAATTAATCATAGTTTTGCAAAACTTTTTAATGACCCTTTAGTTGAAGCTTATGATATTTGGAGCATGAAACTTTACGAAGACAAAAAAGGCAAAGTGTCGAGTCTTCGATTAGTTAGCGAATGGGCTGATATGATTGGATTTATTCGAATGGAAACATTTAGTGATAAATCTGATAATAGTGAAACAAATCATAGAGCCAATATTACAGGGACTAGAATTTTAGAATTTGAAGCATCTAAAGCATTTTCAGCAGGAAATCGATATGGTATTACCACACCTTTGAAAAATGAAGAAATTCATTTCGATTCAATCGAAAATTTACTATATTCTTAATAAATTTAACAAAAAAAACAAATACAAATAGAAAAGAAATATTATGGCAAAAATTGATTTTGACCTTGAAAACCAACCGGAACAATTATCTTTATTTAATCCACCTGAAGGCGTTTACGTGATGAAGGTTATCAAAGAAGATTATATCTCAACCTATAATGAAGCTGGCAAAATGCATATTTTTGATAGCCGTATTTTAACAGGTAAATATGAAGGGAAAACATGCAGAATACAATTTATCACACAACATGAGACTGATATGACTGAAAATATTGGTCGTTCAGCAATGAAATCATTTGTTAAAGCATTGGGTTTTGGGCCGGGTGAATTTACTGATACTCAAAAAGCTCGCGAGTGCGTTTTTATTGTTCGTGGTGAAAAATCCGGTAAGTATTTTCAACCCAAAGAATTTTTACATGCTGATGATGAAACAATCGAATTAAAAGATGGTGTAGAAGAAGACAACGCTTCACCTCCTAAACCTACAAATGCGTTACCTAGCAACGAAACACCCCAAAAAGAAATTGAACCTCCCCCTCATCAAGATAATGCCGCAGAATCAGTAAAAGAAGAGTCTGAAGAGATGGTGCAAGCTTCTCCTGAACCACAACCAACTCCATCAAAACTCAAACGTAAATGGAATAGACCAAATAGCTAATTTATAAGATGATAAGTTTGCGGTCTTATCTAAAACATAATGTTGACTAATACATTCGTTTCAAGAATACTAAAACCGCGTCGTTTAACCCTTGTAGCTCAGCGGTTAGAGCAGTGGACTCATAATCCATTGGTCACAGGTTCGAATCCTGTCGGGGGTAAATTCTCGCAGATAGGCTGACAACGTTACTGTCGTAAAAACTGTGTTTCAAACTTGAGCTATCTATAAAAGTTTGACGGGAACCATACCCTGTGATGTAGGGCGAGCATAAAGCCGAGACTGTATGGAGAGTGCAATCATATCATGCCAGATGGGGCATTCACGGTGAGGATATGTTCTCGTGAATTACATTCGTCAGAATGTAGGGGTTCCAATCCCCGCTTTCTAGGCCAAAATAAAGGGGCTGTTACGGTTTCGACAAAATTAAAGATATTTTACAGACAAGCCGTAGTTGATCGGTTGGCTACGTTAAAAGCCGATTATAAACTAATTGGAAACGATAATATCGTTCCTTTCCGTCGCCCAAATAATACTGAAAAAGTAGCTCTTGCGGCATAATGGATTGGGTGAGTTTTCCACCTAGAAACAGAATGAAAACATTTGCTTGCTGGGGCACAAGCCGGTTGCGGGACAACCCCTAAGAAAGTTGCGTTTCGTGAGATTCGAAACTGGTGGAAGGTCGCCTAGTGCGTCCCCAAATTAAGCTTGTATGAAGTATGATTGATTTAGTTTTGGACGCGGGTTCGACTCCCGCCAGCTCCACTTAAATTTTCAAATGAAATATATTAAAATATTATATAAAATTTATGTTTATGCTAAAAAACATAATATTTTAGCTGATGAAATTAATCAAATTTTCTATTCAGGTTGCGAAGAACTTGGCTATTTTGATTTCGAATAATTATAATGAACCCTCAAAATTTACATAAAGATTCAGGAGATGTTGAAAGATATACTCAAAATTTTATTATTAATGCTGTCCGAGATTTTTATGGAGGAGTAATAGATTTAGACCCCGCAACCTGTGCTGAAGCTAATAAATCTATAAAAGCACGATGGATTTTAACTAAAGAGGATAATGCTTTAGATGTGCCATGGCAACCACATTCAGAAAAATTTATTAGAGCTTGGCTCAATCATCCTTTTGGTCAACCAGAAAAACCTTGTAAATCTAATTGTATAAAAAAGAAATGTAAAAAACGCGGTTATTGTGTTTATGAATACCAAACAGGTAATATTGATTGGGCTAAGAAAATAATAGAACAGACTTATAAAAAATTAGATGAAATTGAATTATGTAATATAACTTTCGCAAGCACTTCTTCTGATTGGTGGCAATTATTAAGAACATATTGCAGTGCTGTTTGTTATCCAAAACGAAGAGACTGTTATAAAAAGAAAATTACAGATAAATCAGTTCCCCCTAAAGATTCTTCAATTTTTTATTATGGTAATAGAGTTAGTGAGTTTAAATATTTTTTTGAAACTAAACATAATATAGGTATTGTTGTATGAAAAATAATCCTAATAGAACTAAAAATGGTCATTTAAGAAATAAAGGTTTTAGAGATTTGCATGGAAAACAAATAAATAAAACTAAACAAATTAAGAAAAGAAGAATTAAAAAGTGATTACAAAAATAACTTATGAAAAAATGGTGACTAAATTATCTAAGTCACCGAAAGCAATTAAAAATTCAATAAGAACTGAAGATTTTCATATTCTCCATATGGGTTATTGTATGCAAGGTGAATTGTTAGAATTATTAATTGCTATAGAAAACAAAGATTATGAAAATATAATTGAAGAAGTTGGCGATTTTTGCTTTTATTTTCAAGGTTCACTTACATTTTTTAAATTACATTCTGTTGAGCAATTAATATATCAAGACCACTGCAAAAATAATTTTATAACAGAAGAAGGTAAATTTTTTAAATTACATTCTGTTGAGCAATTAATATATCAAGACCACTGCAAAAATAATTTTATAACAGAAGAAGGTAAATTTTTAAGCAGTTTTGAAAAAGCTGTTGAGCATTATTGTGATATAATAAAAAAATATATTTTTTATAAAAAAGAATTACCAAATTACAAATATTTATTTGCTTTAACACAATTTATTTATTATAAATTGCAATTAAAATTAAACACAGTTAGTAATATTACTATTATAAATTGTCTTGAAGCTAATATGAAAAAGTTAGCTATTCGATTTGGTGAAAATTATGATTATAGTAATCAAGCCGCAATTGATAGAAAGGATAAAAAATAATGGTCACTAGTGAAGTAGTAAAAGCCTCAGTAAACCCTAGGGGTAAAAAGATTGTTACATTTCTTTGGACTTATCCAAGATTTATTCATAGCGAAATAATGACTCATCGAATGTTTAGCCGTAATGCTGCTAGTTCGAGAGCGATACCAGTGGATAAAATGATTCAAGCGATTGAAGATGATCCTGCGATGCCGGAATGGTGGGGTAAAAATCAAAAAGGAATGCAAGCTGGTGAACAATTAGATGAATTTTCGATTGATAATTGCAAAAAAGAAATAAATTTAATAAAAGATGTTGTTATCGGTTCAAAATACAAGTTAATTGACAATGAAACATATTCACAATTATTAAGTTTAACTGAAAATAAACATGAAGATTTAGATTATTCAATTTTATTGGAAATAAAAAATATATTAGAAGAAAAAATAAAAACAGCAAAAGGTGTTAAAGGTTTAAATATTGATGGTTTGCATAAACAAACCTCAAATAGATATATTGAACCTTGGATGCATATGACTGTTCTTGTCACTGCTACAGAATGGGATAATTTTTTTGCTTTACGCGCTCATCCAGCAGCTCAACCCGAATTTCAAACTTTAGCTTATAAAGCTTTAGACCAATATTTGAACATTGAATGTCAAGAATTAGATTGGGATGAATGGCATATACCTTTTAGAGATAATGTTAAAGGTGATGAAAAAGATTTAATTTCATCAGTAGCGTCATGCGCTAGAACTTCATATACAAAACATAATGGAGATTTTACGCATGATGAACAAAAAGAATTATATAATCGTTTATCAAAATTAGGCCATTGGAGCCCTTTTGAACATCAAGCTCAAGCTCAAGAAAAAGTAAATATTAGTGGTAATTTTAGAAATGGGTGGTTGCAATACCGAAACACATTTGAAAATGAAAATCGCAGTTGTGTAAATCTTGCTAAATTGTTAGATTCCAAACCTGATTGGATCAAACTATGATTAGCTTAGTATTTTTATTAAATTTTAAACACATAACAGTTTCAGAAGATTTAGTTAATTGGAAATTAACTAGTATTATAACATTAGATAACAAAATTCAAATAACAGAAGTGAGAGAAGATTCGGTATTAATAAATACATATACAAATAATACTTTTACTTTTTATGAATTTTTAACAGATGAGCCTAAATTATTTTTTAGAATAGAATAAAAATATGTATATTCCTAATTTTTTAAAACCCCATCATTATCCGTTTACTGGAAAAAAGTTACCCGATAAACAAACAAAAACTAAATGTATTAAAAATAAAGATCATGGTAAAACAAAATATGATCGTTTTATTCAAACTAAACAAGATGGGACAGTTGATGTTTATAGTGTTTTGTTAGCTTTCGATGTTACTTGCCCAGCTAGACAACATGCTATTAAAAAATTACTTTGTAGTGGTATTAGGGGTAAAGGTGATACACTACAAGATTTAAAAGAAACTAAAGTTGCAGTAGAAAGAGCTATTGAGATTGAGAGTTCGGATTTAGTATATGAAAAAACTAAATTATCTGAAAAAGATAATACCCCATTCGTTTATAGAGGTGAAGGTATTAACCCAACCCATTTATGATCGCTAACGAAACCCTAGCAGCAATCAACAAAGCTTGTATTGCTAAAGCAAAATCACCTTTCAGAACTCATCTAGGGGCTTCTGTAGTAGCTCATGAATGTTCGTTACATTCAAAACTTAGTTTTCTTTGGGTGTCAGAAGATAAATTTAAAGACGATGAAGATCATGCCAGATTATTAAGACTTTGGGACCGTGGAGATAGAGAAGAACCTGTTTTAATTAATTTGTTAAAATCTATTGGCGCTACTGTTGTAGCAATAGATGATGAAACAGGGGAACAATTTTTATTTTCTGAATATGGTGGTCATTTCGGTGGTCAGTGCGATTCGATTATTTGGGATATACCTGATTTACCTTATTTGGATGAACCTATTTTAGGAGAGTATAAAACCCATGCTAAAGCACAATTTAATCAATTAGTTAAAAAACGCTTACAAGAAGCTTGTCCTAAATATTACAATCAAGCTCAAACATATATGCAAAAATTTGAGCTTGATTATTGTTTACATATTAATGTTTGTAAAGATACCGATAGATTACATATTGAAATTATTGAATATAATGAAGAGCATGCCGAAAGGGGTAACATTATAGCATTTAATTCAATTTTTGGAAAAACATTACCTCCTAAAATTTCTTCAAAAGAAGGCTACTATCTTTGCAATATGTGCAATCATCAGGATTTTTGTCACAGGGGTGAGGTTCCAATCAAATCGTGCAGAACCTGTGAATATTCTGAGTCATTAGAAACTGGTCATTGGCGTTGTAAAGAACCGATGATGAAAGGAATTTTAGATAAAGAAGCACAACTAAAAGGTTGTAATCAATATAAAATTAAAGAAATTTTAAAGGTATGACTGGGCAATGGGGAAAGAAAACTGGAGGTAAATTAACTTTAGAGTATATTAATAAAAGAGCAAAAAGATATGCTAAAAAAGGTTGGGGTAAACCAAAATGGATGCTTTTTGCAGAATATTTAATTAATAAAGGTTTTCAGTGCAATTTATATGAAGCCAGAAAAACAAATTCTAAGTATATAACAATCTCCAAAAACAATAAGCAATTTAAGGTTAGATTTAGTGATCATAAACCAATAAAACGCAGAGAATTAGCCGGGGATTGTGATTTCTTTGTTGGTATGACTCATACAGGAACAAGAACAACAAGAGATGCTTATGATGCAGTAATAGAATATTTTAATAAATAATAACTATGGCTAATTTAAATAAAAAAGAAGAAGTTTTATTTTCATTGTTTTTAACAAAAATTACATTGAAAGAAGCTTTACTAGCTGTTTATAGTAACAACTTTGTTAAAAAGCAAATGGGTAAATTACCTTCTCATGATGAAGAATTGTTAGAAAATTTTAAAGATTTTATAAACGCTAAATGATAATACCGCGATATTATCAAAAAGAAGCAGTTGACTCTTTGTTTCAATGGAATGAAGAAGGTCGAGAAGGTAATCCTTTAATTGGTTTACCCACCGGAACAGGTAAAAGTTTAGTTCAATCATTATTTTGTAATGAAGTGTTGCAATGCTCTGATGAAAGAATTTTATGTCTTACTCATGTTAAAGAATTAATTCAACAAAACTATAATTCACTTATTTATAATTGGCCTTCAACACCAGCGGGTATTTATTCTGAAGGTGTAGGTCGAAAAGATGTTGGATATCCTGTTACATTTGCGGGCATTCAATCAATTCATCGAAACTCCAGAATGTTTCAAAGAACATCAATTGTGATAATTGATGAAGTTCAAAGATTTAATAAAAGTGAAGGCACTTATAGCAAATTTATTAATGAATTAAAATCATTTAATCCTAATTTATTTGTTGTTGGTTTGACTGCAACTCCTTTTAGAACAGGTCAGGGGCATCTAATTTCACCAGATAGTTTATTTACTGATTTTGCTTATGATAAAACTGATATTGATTCTTTTATCGAATTTATCGAACAAGGTTTTCTTTGCCCTTTAATACCATTAGCGACTAGAACTAAATTAGAAGTCGATGGGTTGAAAATTTCACAAGGTGAATTTTCAGTTAAAGAAATGCAAGAGCGTTATAATGTTGATAAAATAACTTATAATGCAATTGAAGAAATAATACAAAATTCAAATGGCAGAAAACACTGGTTGATTTTTGCAACAGGTGTCGAACATTGTGAAAATATAGCAAGATTTTTCAATGAAGTATTTGGTATACCATGCAAAGCTGTTCATTCAAAATTAGATAATAACACTAGAGATGAATATATTGAAGGTTTTAAGAGGGGGGATTGGCATTTAGTTAATAACAACTTATTAACAACAGGTTTCGATTTTAATGGTGTTGACCTTATCGCTTTTTTGAGAGCAACTAATTCTCCCGGTTTATGGGTCCAAATGCTTGGACGGGGAACACGCCCTGTTTTTGCTTCAGGTTGGGATATAAGCACCCAAGAAGGTCGTTTAGCAGCAATCAAAGCTTCACCCAAACAAAACTGCCTTGTGTTGGATTTTGCAGCAAATACTGAGCGTTTAGGGCCAATTAATGACCCTGTTATTCCAAAACCACCTCGACCCCGAAAAGGAGATGAACCACCAAGAGAACCACCTGTAAAAATTTGCGATACATGCGGCGCTTATATGCACATGCGAATAAAAGTATGTGCATATTGTGGTTGCGAATTCGATACAAATTCAGGAAAAGGTTATTCGAAAATAAACCCTAATGCTTCAAATAAAGAACTAATTAAAACAAGAGAGCCAAAAATTGAAATTATTAATGTTCAATCTTTGGAGTTTAAAGAGCATAAAGCTAAAAGTTCAGGTAATGTTAGTTTTAGAATAACTTTCGTTTGTGGTATTTTAGATAAATACCACAAATGGTTATCTTTTCATATGGATGGAAAAACGGGAAAAGAAGCCAGAGATTTTTGGCGTCTAATGGTTAATAATAAAAAACTAAAACGTGAAACTTTACCAAAAAATTCAAAAGAAGCGATGGAAAGAACAAATGAATTAATCGTTCCCAAAAAAATTAGAGTTAGAACAGATACAAAATATCCCGAAATTAAAGATATAGATTTATTCGGGAATAAATTCAGAGAAAATAAAAATGAAAATTCAATGGAAAGAACCTAAACTTATTTTGCCCGGAGAAAGTATAGCATTTTTAAATGGTAATAAATTTTTAAATAGTAAAACAGTAAAAACCATAAAAGAACATAAAGACGGCACAATATCATTTGAATTAATAGATGGACGAACAACGAAATGTTATCCATCTATTAAAAAAATACCAGTAGTTAAGGAAAATGATTGAAGCTATAAAATTTGTAAAAAATGCAGTTTCTTCGGAATCTATTAATCCCAAATCAACTTTTTTTAAAATATCAGAAGGACGAATTACATGCACAAACAACAATTTATGTATTTCTTCCCCTATCGCATCTGATATAGACTTGGCACCTAAAGCAAGTCATTTTTATAAAGCAATTTCAACCTGTGATGATGAAATAAAATTAACAGAAAAAGATGATCATCTAATTGTTAAATCTGGTAAATTTAGATCAAAAATACCATGTGGTAAGACTACTGAATATCCAGTAATTATACCCACAGGTGATTTCTATGAGAATTCAGATCGTAATTTTTTAGAAGACTTTAAACTTTTATCTAAATTTGTCGCAAAAGAAGCTGATGGGGAAAATGAATGGTCAAATCATATTTTTCTAAATGGTGATTCTTTAATAGCTACTAATAATATAGTGGGCATACAAATAGCTTGTTTTAATTTTAATAAAAAAGTTGTAATACCTATAACTTTTATAAAAACTATAATTAAATGTAAAAAAGAATTTTATAAATTACAAATATCTGATAATACAATATCTGCTATTTATCCTGATGGAGAATATATTTCATCAAGACTCATGTTATCAAATTGGCCTGATTTCGATAATGTTTTAAATCAAATTGAAGAAATAACAAATTATGATTTAATTACTGCAATGGGTAAAGAATTGTCTGATGAATTTTTCTCTATTCTTAAAAAATTAGCTAAATTTTCAGATAACTTAGGGAGATGCTATATCGAAGAAGATAAAATTAGGGTTAATTCTGAAGGTGACGACGCCGAAATTGAATTTAACAATAATATACCTAAATCAATTTATAATATATCAAGTTTATTATTGCTTGAAAACTTAGCTGAAGAAATAGCATTTAATAATTGGCCAACTCATGCTGCTATTTGGTATGGTGATAATATGAGAGGTTTTGTAATAGGGATGAGAGAATGATTAAGATACTAGTAGGTAAACATAAAAAAGTCGCTTTATTTGATGATGATTTTAAAATACCTATTGGTTTTACTTTATCGTTTAATTCAAATGGTTATTTGAGATTTTTAAAGTCTACAGGTGAAATAAATAAATCAGGAAATTATATCTATGAAACAAAATATGCTCATAGATATATTACTGGTTGTGATAAAAATAAAAGAATAATTTTTATAGATGGAGATAAAGCAAATCTTCAAAAAGAAAATTTGCTTGTTGTTGAACAAGGAGTAACCACTCGAACTAAAGGGCCGACTCGCGGGAGATATAAAGGTGTTTATTTTTGCAAAAATCGTTTAAAATGGGTCGCCCAAATAACTCATAATTATAAAACTCATACTCTTGGAAGTTTCAATCACGAAGAGCATGCAGCAAGCGCCTACAATCAAGCAGCTATTCGATTTCATGGCCCTAACGCTTACGTTAATATTTTACCAGAAGACTAATAATCATGCCTCGTAAAAACTATTTAGGTGTTGGTAAAAAGTCTAATTCTGTTGGTTTGTTTTGGCAAAATTATAAAGAAAAACCAAAACCAAAACCAACAATCCCTGATCCTTTCTGGTTGCGTGATGATTATTTACCTAATTTAGAAAAAGCTCTCGCTTGGCAACCTAATTTTTATTCATATGATGAATTAATCGAGGATTTATCGTGGATTCCTACTTTTGTTTTCGATATTGAACATTATAAAAATTATTTACTTATAATGTTTAAAAATGTAAGTTCTGGTAAAATAACTTATTTTGAAAAAACACCAAACAATGATTTAGATTGTGAACTAATTGAATACATTTTTAAAAATTCAAGCATTATTGGGTTTAATAGTATTAAATACGACATACCGATGCTTAAATTAGCTCATGGTGGTGCTTCTTTTGAACAATTAGAAGAAGCTCAACGTATGTTGATTAATGAAAGTTTACAGCCTTATATTGTATTAAAACATTTTAAATCTAAAAAAGTTCATTTTTATTTAGATGTTAATGACCATATTGAT
>BCQL01000059.1_pt1 | contig 14269 bp, 13 predicted proteins | sample 1008151 | NCBI WGS metagenome assembly BCQL01 (sample SAMD00035459, study PRJDB4067) | museum specimen metagenome | biome: marine biome; feature: sea shore; material: organic material | host: Otohimella japonica | place: Japan:Kanagawa | collected 1927
ACAGATAAAAAAATGGCAACCCAATGGGTTGCCAGAAGTATTTCTTGCGGGACATAAGTTAATCAAGCGCTAGCGAATTAACAGGTTCCCAAATAAGGGGGGATGATGATGAACAATGAAACAGTCGTAAACTAATTCGGTTAGCGATCATTTAATGTTGCCGTGATGAAGGGCTAATCAAACTTGAGATAGTCGGTAAGTAAGAATCCACTTAACCATTATCAACTCGCTACACTTACTCAGAGTAGCGGTTTAACAAAAGGTTCAATGTCATGAGTAAAAAAATACATTTTTTAGGAAAAATTTTTTAGCTTAAAGAGACCTGTTTAAAATTAACCCAACTCTTCTTGCTTTGAACGAAACTTGCCCGATTAACCTCAAATTTTATTTGCTGAATTTAAGATAAAAAAATGGCAACCCAATAGGTTGCCAGAAGTATTTCTTGTAGGACATAAGTTAATCATACGCTAGCGGATTAACAGGTTCCCAAATAAGGGGGATGATGAACAAACAATGAAACAGTCTTAAACTAATTCGGTTAGCGATCATTTAATGTTGCCGTGATGAAGGGCTAATCAAACTTGAGATGTTGGGTAAGTAAGAATCCACTTAACCATTATCAACTCGCTACAGTTACTCAGAGTGGTGGTTTAATAAAAGGTTCAATGATTTTATAAAAAAATGATTTTTTCGTTCTATTTATATCCAAGATTCATTTTTAACCAACACTCCTTTCTATCTCATACCAACATAAGCGTGCGGGCTTTGTATGGAAGGGGTCATTTTTGTATTGATTAAAGCACAGATAAAAAAATGGCAACCCAATGGGTTGCCAGAAGTATTTCTTGCGGGACATAAGTTAATCAAGCGCTAGCGAATTAACAGGTTCCCAAATAAGGGGGATGATGATGAACAATGAAACAGTCGTAAACTAATTCGGTTAGCGATCATTTGATGTTGCCGTGATGAAGGGCTAATCAAACTTGAGATGTTGGGTAAGTAAGAATCTACTTAACCATTATCAACTCGCTACAGTTACTCAGAGTGGTGGTTTAATAAAAGGTTCAATGATTTTATAAAAAAATGATCTTTTCATTCTATTTATATCCAAGATGCATTTTTATCTAACACTCCTTTCTATCTCATACCAACATAAGCGTGCGGGCTTTGTATGGAAGGGGTGATTTTTGTATTAATTAAAGCACAGATAAAAAAATGGCAACCCAATGGGTTGCCAGAAGTATTTCTTGTGGGACATAAGTTAATCAAGCGCTAGCAGATTAACAGGTTCCCGAATGGGGGGATGATGATGAACAATTCAAAAACCAGTAAAGCAGTCTTAAAAATAATTCGGTTAGCATTGGTTGATGAGACCATGTTGATAAATTATCTTGTGAAGTAAACCGTGATGAAGGGTTTGCTTTACCATTAACGCTTACCAACTTGCTACATATACTCAGAGCGTTGCTATTCAAAAAGGTTCAAATAAATTTAAAATTTTTTATAAAAATATAAAAAACTGATTTTTGATGACCTAGAGTCTTGCCATTACGCCGCTTTTTATGAGTTTTAGCTAGTCGGAGAGGAGTACTATTATGATTGAGATGTCGATGTATTGGCTTACGTATTTAGAGCCATAAAAAAAGGCAATCAAATGATTGCCTATCGATCCACTTTGAGATCAAGGGGACCGCGCTAGAAGTCCCAGGGAGATGATGAAAGTGAAATCACACTGTCTTAGTAAGTAAGACTCTCCCTTCTCTGAATAGTTCAAAAAAAATACAATTTATTTTGATATTTCTTTTGATATGACTTTTGATAAATTTTTTGTGTTTAAATTCAGTGGGTTGATATTTATTTTAATAAGCCCTCAATTTCACTCATTAGGTTTTCCGGCTTTGTTGTTGGTGAATATCGATTGAGAACCTTGCCATCTTTGTTGATTAAAAACTTTGTAAAGTTCCATTTTATCGACTGACTACCTAATAATCCCTTAGCTTGTGACTTCAAGAAAGTATATAGCGGTGCTGAATCTGGGCCATTTACATCAATTTTGCTAAATAGTGGGAAGGTGACCCCGAAATTAATTTCACAAAATTCACTGATAGCTGCTTCGTCGCCTTTTTCTTGTTTACCAAATTGATTACACGGAAAACCTAATACCACAAAACCTTGATCTTTGTAGAGTTGGTATAAATGCTCCAGTGGTTTGTATTGATGAGTAAAGCCACATTCACTAGCGGTGTTAACGACTAACACAACTTTGTCTTTAAATTGTGCCATTGAAACGGTATTACCTTGAATATCAACTGCTGATTGATCGTAAAAAGACTGACTCATAGCTTACTCCTCATAGATTTGTTCTTACTATATCTGATCAACTCTAATAGCACAATTAAATTGTGCGCAATTTAATTTTTTGTTGTGAGTTAGATATCAAAAACACTGCTATTTCGTTTATTTTTTAGCAATGTCGTAATCAATATTTATAAGTAGCAAGTATGAATCATTTGGTTAAATTGTTATTAACGCGTTTGAAGTTTGTATGCGAGTGATTGATTTGTCACCAGCGTGACTGATTTATAAAGACTTAATAATAATGGTCAGTATAATCTCGGCAAATTATGATTCTTGATTGAGGTATTAACATGAGCAAAACCATTAAAGCTGCAGCCATAGCGGCAGTAAGTGCACTATCGTTGAATGCAAGTGCATCCGAATTAACGTTTGGTATAAGCGAACATGTGGTTTCTGCTGATTTAAAATCTTACCTTAATGAGCATACCAACCTTGAAGCGGGTTACATTTATTCTGATAAAAAAGGACATTTGGCTGAATTTGCGATGCACATGGTTCATCAAACTGGTCCACATACTATTGAAGTAGGCCCTAAATGGTCTTCAGTTTGGTTTGATGATAGTCCAAATGGCAGTGTGATATCAGTGGGTGGTCATTACAGCTTGGCGCTGAATAACAATTTATCATTACATGGTGATGCTTATTACGCACCTTCTGTATTATCTTTTTCTAACGTCGATGGCTACACCGAGCTAGGTGCAAAAGTGAAGTATAGCTTTAACCCGAATATGGCATTGTTTGTAGGTTACCGTAACTTAACATTCAAATATGACGACCGTTCAGATCGCTCATTTGATGATGGTTTCTATATTGGCGGTACGGCAAAATTCTAGCACTTTCATCGTTGGTCGTTCATATATAAAAAAGCAAGTTGCTGAGCAACTTGCTTTTTTTATGGCAGTCTGTCACTGATATTGGTTCGCCTCAAAATCTAATTCAGCGTAATCATCGGCATAACGTTTTTTGGTATCCTTTCTACGATGATTGACTTTTTTCGTTTTGGGCTTGGTTTCAACTTCTTCATCCCAAAGAAGATCGTCGATATCAAATTTATAGTTTTGAGACATAACTCTTTCCAAAGTGATGCTACTACAGCTGAGTTTTTAGGGCTGTCATAGCGTATATCATGACTGGTTACCCGTACTTTTTACCGAATTTTATTTTGAAGCGAAAGCAAAATATATGTGCTTTGTTGGTGAAAAATTCTTTCCGACCTATCTGGTATCATTCGCTTATGTTAGGCGGTAGCCGGGAAGCTAATTGCTAACAATGTATATCGACGACTGGACATACTGTTGGACATATAAGGGGAAGGCTTTTTTATGAGCTGATTTTATGAACTGATTTTATGAACTGATTTTGTGAACAATGTACTGCTCTTCGTGTTCCCCACGTATTCGTTGACTTTCCACATTCAATAAGTACATTTTGCTTTCTACAACTTGGTAAATTTGCCCTCGATCTAAATAGATTATATTTCCTGTACTATCCCAATTGAACTCACCTGAACTGACAAATGGGTTAGGGTCTTGTCCTAAGTGCTCTGTTGAAATGGTGTATTGATTAGGGGCAATTAAGGTGAGTATGGTTTTCATTCCGTTGCAGCTTGGACAAGGAAAAACGCCTTGGTAAGTGCCTGCCCAGTCAACCGTATGTAAGCTGCCTTTGAGAGGATCGGGGTCAAATTGTAACTTAGTGTCATTGCAGGCTGCTAACATCAGCAAAGTTGCTAGAGCAATTATCCTTATTGCGTCCATAACATTCCTTTTATCCAGCTAGGTAGTCTTGATATTAAAAAAGTCCTTAAAGGTGTCTATCTGTGTCATTGCGTCTTGATAACCTAAATCAATTAAAGCACTTGTGTAGGCTTTTTCAAATAATAGGTAAGAAACCACACTTGAGTCTGACTGACTATCTATACCAATGAATTTGAGGAGTATCCTTATCGCGAGGGGAAGATCTTTATAATATCTTGCTGCAATTTCGCTTAGGTCTTCACTAGGCTTTATAACTAACGTATTAATCTTCCTTAGGTTTATCATTTCCACATCTGCGCCAGGAATTAAATCTAAGGTGGTATTAATTCTTTCAAGCCGCTCAAGATCACTGTTTAAGGTGTCAGAAAAAATGGTATCGAGTAAGTGACCCGCGATGGTGGCAGCTTTTGGGTGAGCATCAATTTCGTGTTGCGGTTTTTTATGTGGGCTATCGAGGTTAATAACCATGATTTTATCAGCCCCCAAATGAATTGAACTTGATAGCGGGGATAATTGATGCACTGAGCCATCGCCAAAGTAAGCTTGATTGAGCTTAATTGACGGAAAAACCAAAGGAATAGCTGATGTTGCCATCAAATGGTTGGTCGTCAGTGTGCAGCGGTTTCCTTGCCGTCTGGCTCTTTGCCAATCATCGACACTATTATGGGCTTGGTAGAAGCTGTATGAATGTGAGTCGTTATAACTAGAAGCGTCAATACTAATTGCTTTTAGTGCGCCACTGCCAATGTTTCGCTCAATGCGTTGGAAGTCTATTAGTTGGTTAAGTAACTGACGTAACGGAGAGTTATCGAGCAAACTACCGGCATCAGTGTTCATTTTATCAGTCTGTAAGCCTTTTAATGCCATCTTGCAAAGGTGTTTGAATACATCCCAAAAAGAAGAGCGATATACTTTTTTCGTTTCAAAATGACGCCATACCCAATCGAGCTTTTTAACACCTAAATGAAAACACGATGCATGGGTTGCTAACGAAGTGGCATTAATTGCACCAGCTGAAGAACCACTGAGGATTGCAAATGGAATGTGGTGATTGCGAGGGTACAGTTGTACTAAGGCTTTTAACACACCAATTTGGTATGCAGCCCTAGCGCCACCGCCACCTAATACCAGTGCAATAGTCTCTGACAACGTTTATCTCCTTATTGTGTTTAACATCATGATATCAGTATGGTTAATATTATCTGGTTAGACGAGTTAATGAAGGTTTTTTTACAGCATCGTATAAATTTTTAGTAAAAAAAACGCACCCTAAGGTGCGTTTAATGTCTTTACTGAGGCAGGTTTTAGCTAGCCTAGTGAAGGTTTGAGTAAAGGTTTAGCCTTTAATAGATGACTTAATGAAGTCAACGATTTGGTCAAAAGGAATTTCTTGCTTTTCACCAGTGCGGCGATTTTTATATTCAAATACACCCGCGTCGATATTACGGTCACCAATTACGACAACGTGAGGTAGACCAATTAGCTCCATGTCATTGAACATGACACCTGGGCGCTCTTTACGATCGTCCAGTAAGATTTCAATGCCTTCAGCACTCAAATCTTTGTATAACTGCTCTGCCATTTCTTTTACACGATGCGATTTGTGCATGTTCATCGGTAAAATACCCACAGTGAATGGGGCAAGGGTCGCTGGCAACATCATGCCTCGGTCGTCGTGGTTTTGCTCAATTGCTGCAGCAACAATACGACTGACACCAATACCATAACATCCCATCAGCATTTCTTTTGCTTTACCGTTTTCATCAAGTACGGTAGCACCCATGGCTTCTGAGTAATTGGTTCCAAGTTGGAAGATGTGACCCACTTCGATACCACGAGCAAACTCGTAAGTACCTTTACCGTCAGGCGTAGGCTCACCTTCAACAACATTGCGAAGATCCATCGCTTGCGCCATTGGTAAGTCACGTTCCCAGTTGATACCAAAATGATGTTTTCCATCTTGGTTGGCACCCGCTGCAAAATCGCTCATTACAGCAACATCTTTGTCAATGATAACTGGCATTGTTAAGCCTACAGGGCCTAAAGAGCCAGTGCTTGCGCCAATGGCATCTTTGATTTCTGCGTCAGTTGCAAACTCAAGTGGTGCAGCAACAAGTTCGTGCTTATCAGCTTTTAATTCATTGAGCTCATGATCGCCACGTACGATTAGCGCTACAAGCGGCGCTTCATCAGTTGCACCTTTAACAATCAATGTTTTCACTGTTTTAGTGATTTCAACGTCAAATTGTTCAACTAACTCGGCAATCGTTTTAGCATTTGGCGTATCAACTAAAGTCATTTCTTGAGTTGGTGCGGCTAACGTTGTTGTAGGCTCAGCTGTTTCTGCTTTCTCGATATTGGCTGCGTAATCACTGCCGTTTGAGTAAGCAATTAAATCTTCGCCGCTATTTGCAAGTACATGGAATTCATGTGAAGCACTGCCGCCAATTGAGCCTGTATCTGCGATAACAGGACGGAAAGCTAACCCCATACGCTCAAAAATTTTACTGTATGCATTATGCATTTGTGCGTAGGTGTTATCTAAACACTCTTGGCTTAAATGGAATGTGTAAGCATCTTTCATCAAGAACTCACGAGCACGCATCACACCAAAACGAGGACGAACCTCATCACGGAATTTTGTTTGAACTTGATATAAGTTCAATGGTAATTGCTTATAAGAGCTAACTTCTTTACGTACAAGGTCGGTAATGACTTCTTCATGAGTTGGACCTAATACGAAGTCGCGATTGTGGCGATCTTGAAAGCGGAGCAATTCTGGACCGAATTTTTCCCAGCGACCAGTTTCAGCCCATAAATCGGCAGGCTGAACTAGGGGCATTAAGATTTCAACAGCACCAGCATTATTCATTTCTTCACGAACAATCGCCTCAACTTTACGCAATACGCGTAATCCGCTGGGCAGCCATGAATAAAGGCCTGATGCATTACGGCGGATAAAACCTGCACGTAACATTAATTGATGACTGATCACTTCTGCATTTGCAGGAGTTTCTTTTTGTGTTGAAAGCAGGTAATTGCTAACTCGCATTCCCAATGTCCACTTAGTAGCTATTAATGGGCGACATTTTAGCACTTGCAACGATGTTGTCACCAGATAATTAACAACATCTTGGCTTTAATATTTGGAACAAGGGCATTGAAATAATTAAACCAATAAGACGCTGGTTTAACATCGCTATGTTAGCAAGGAAAATTGAACGACAAGGCGTTATTGTGCAGCACTTTTTAACTACTTATCGCGCCTATCGCCGATTATTTTAGCAGGGTTTCCTGCAACAATAGCGAACTCCGGGACATCTTTGGTGACAATGCTGCCCATACCGACAATGGCTTGATTACCAATAGTGACACCATCAACAATACCAGCTTGTGCTCCAATCCAAACATCATCACCAATAGTGATCCCTTTGGCTGTAACAGCTTGTTGGTAAATAGGGTTATCGACGGACATCCCGTGATTAAATGCGTAAATAGTCACGTTATTTGCTATGCGGGTCTTATTGCCGATCGTGATACCTACTTTTCCGCCATCAAATGAACAGCCGTGGTTAATCGCGACCTCATCACCCAGTGTAATAGGGCCGTGGAGGAACACATCAGCTGCAATCATACATTGGTTACCTATATGAATGTCACGCCCACGTTCTGCAAAAAGGTTGGCTTCAGGAGCGATAAAACTGTGCTCACCAATATGAATAGTTTCAACTTGGGTTAAATGTTGTTGGATCTCGTCTTGCCAAGGCTTTGCCCAGACTAAGTGTTTTTCTTTTAACGAAAAATAAAGCCAAGGCATCCAAGATAGGCGTTTTTTATGCTGAGTTTGATAATCAGGTTTATTATTCATTATTAAGCCTAAGATTAAGTTAACGAAATTATTATTAAGACCGTTAGATTTAAAACATTGTTAGATAAATCAATTCGCCTAAAAATGGGTGAAAATGACATAGTTAATCGAAAAGCTAAGTTTATTTTAACATACGCTAGTCGGTTTAATTTCAATCACCTCAATCGTTTTATCATTGACTCGCCAAAATACATCTATATCAAATAAAGCAACTTGATAAATTTTAAGATCAACTTTGGCTTTTTTATATGCAGGCCTCGGGTCTTGCGCTAAAACATCCGTAATTACTTGTTGTAAATGCGATATATCAAGCGCTTTAGAGTGAGCCAAAACTTGTGTTTCAGCTAATGATGAATATTGAACCTCTATTAATTCTGGTGCTGATTGAGCAATGCCTCCAGTTGCATTATCAATGGCGTCAGAAAATGGAATATAGGGTTTTATGTCAATGATTGGTGTGCCATCTAATAAATCCATTCCAGATATTTCTAGGCAGACTTTACCGTTGCGTCTAACAACTGAATGTAATTTAACTACAGATTGGCCAATGCCATTTGGTCTAAAAGTAGAGCGGGTAGCAAATACGCCTAGCTTTTCATTTCCGCCTAGTCGAGGAGGTCTAACGGTGTTTTTCCAGCCTTGTGCTAAGTTTTCATGAAAACAAAAAAGTAGCCAAAGGTGTGAATATTGTTCAATACCCCTGACGGCATCGAGTTGGTTAAATTTGGGGGTTAACTCAACCCAGCCTTTGACATTAACTAGGCCAGGTTGCCTAGGAATACCAAACTTTTGTTTATATGGCGTGCGACAAATTGCAACCGCTTCAATATCAGATTGAAACGGCTGGTCAGAATGAGTAGTCATGAATTAAATAATAGTAAAAAGGTTATTGCACATTGTGCATTTTAATTGCTTGGCCGACGCAGAATGCTTGGGTAAAGCAAGTTTCTGTTGGTTGTTCTGTTAATAGACACTTCTTAACGATAAGTCCATTAGCACCCAGTTCATTGGCCTTTTTACGGGCTTGTGTGCGGGCATCGGCGACATTAGCGGGTACGCCAGTTTCCGTTTCTTGGCAAGACTCGCCTTCAACTAGGGCAACAATATCAAATGCGCCAGTTGGACGTTCACCGTCTTTAAATAGTTCAACGCTTGTTGGCTTGAAATACTCATCTATGGCTTTACTGTCTAAATTACTATTAAAAGTATAATCACTTGCGCAGCCTGATAATAAAAAGCTTGATACTAGTGCGAAAGACATCATTGGACGAGAAACATTCATAATACAGGCCTAATTGAGTGGTGTGCTGCGAAGGGGTTAGTTTACATGGCTTATGGCGTCGAGGAAATACTGTTTACTCACCCTAGATAACAAAAAAGCTTACCGAAGTAAGCTTTTTATCATATCGTAGATTAAGACTTATTCCATACCAGGAATTAAGAAGTCTTCCATTGTTTTACCATTATCTACTTGGTTTTTAAATACAGTTGGCATGCGGCCTTGACCAGTCCATTGAATTAATTCGCCATCAACTTCAATTTGATATTTAGCAGGGCGTGGGGCACGCTTTTTAGGTGCAGGCTTTGCTGTTACTTCACCTAAATCTTCAATTGATAAACCGCTATTTTCAATTTGAGCTAATATTTCAGCAATGCGGGCATTACGCTCAGCATTGGCTTCTAATTCAGCTTTTTCGTCTTCTTCTCTTTCTGTAATGATTTTTTCAAGCTTAGTAGAAAGTTCACGTAATTCATCTAGTGATAACTCTTTTACAGCAGCTTTAAAACGACGACCATGTGTCAAAATTTCTAAAAAGTCACTCATATCAATGTGCATCCTAATGATTTTAATTAATAAGTATCTCAAGTAATTCTGTGATGATTAAATAATACCTATCAATACTCTAAATTGGTTAATTGTTATCAAACTAGAGTGTAAATTGATGCGACTATTTAAATTGTTAAAACAAAAAAAGATAGTAAAAAAAGCACGGTTACTTGAATTGCTCTTAATAATAGAAAGTAAATTTGATTGGATCAAATAAAAAAACCTTTAAATAGGCAAATTTTAATTAAAAAGCGTTAATTAAGTCTAAAAGTAATATTTTATTTGCATATATAAGTTATTTATCAGCAGTCTCTTAACTAAAAATTATATAAACAAGTGTTTGACTTTGGTTGACGTTAACGTTAACAGGACGTAAAGTTATGCCATATTGCATTGGCTGAAGCCAATGTGCCATCCACATACATTGAAGGTGTAGAAGGAAATCCCATGAAAGTATTGGTGCCTGTAAAGCGCGTAGTCGATGCCAATGTGAAAGTCAGAGTAAAAGCTGATAACACAGATGTTGATACTGCTAATTTGAAAATGGCCTTGAACCCATTTTGTGAAATCGCGGTAGAAGAAGCCGTTAGACTAAAAGAAGCGGGAAGTGTCACAGAAGTTGTAGTGGTGAGTATTGGTGCCAAATCAGTACAAGAGCAGTTACGTACTTCAATGGCTTTGGGTGCTGACCGTGCCATTCATGTGACGACTGATGAAGATTTAGTGCCGTTATCAATTGCTAAAATTTTAAAAGCGGTTCAAGAAAAAGAACAAGCTGATGTGATTATTTTTGGTAAGCAATCAATTGATGGCGACAATAACCAGACAGGCCAAATGCTTGCTGCTTTAACTGATATGCCACAAGCAACATTTGCTTCTGAATTAACATTAACTGCTGACAGTGCTGAAGTGACTCGTGAAGTTGATGGTGGGTTACAAACATTAAAAATGCCGTTACCAGCGGTGGTGACTGCGGACTTACGCTTAAATGAGCCTCGCTATGCTTCATTACCTAATATTATGAAAGCAAAGCGTAAACCACTTGAAACCTTATCTATTGATGACTTGGGTGTAAGCCTTAAAGCACATCAAAATGTGATTAAAGTGACGCCACCTGCAGAACGTCAAGCAGGTGTCATGGTGAGTTCGGTGGCTGAACTTGTTGAAAAGTTAAAAAATGAAGCGAAGGTGATCTAATTATGGCTATTTTAGTATTAGCAGAACACGATAACGCAAGTTTAAAATTAGACACGGCCAAAGTCGTTAGTGCAGCAACTGCAATTGGCGGCGATGTCCATGTGCTTGTTGCTGGTAGTCATGTTGGTGCTGTGGTTGCATCTGCACAAGCACTATCGGGTGTGAGTAAAGTCCTTGTCGCTGACAATGCTGCTTATGAAGCGCAAATGGCTGAAAACCTCTCTAAGTTAATTGTTAATGTCGCCAGTGATTACGATTACGTGCTAGCAGCTGCAAGCAGTGTAGGTAAAGATACTCTTCCTTGTGTGGCAGCATTATTAGATGTTGCGCAAATTTCTGAAGTCGTAGATGTGGTGAGTGCTGACACATTTGTACGTCCTATTTATGCAGGTTCTGCATTGGCGACAGTACAAAGCTTAGATGACAAAAAAGTGATGACGGTTCGTACCAGTGCATTTGATGCTGCAGGCAACGATGGCAATGCTGAAGCGGTTAACGTTGATTTTGTTGCAGAAGCTAAGACAGTTTTTGTTTCGCAAACTCTCACAGAATCTGAGCGCCCTGAATTAGGCAGCGCTGGAGTGATTGTTTCTGGTGGTCGTGGCATGGGTAGCGGTGAGAACTTTGCTATTCTAGAAGCATTAGCTGACAAGCTAACCGCTGCCGTTGGCGCTTCACGTGCCGCTGTTGATGCTGGTTATGTTCCTAACGATTTACAAGTCGGTCAAACAGGTAAAATTGTTGCTCCTGATCTGTATATCGCTGTCGGTATATCTGGCGCTATTCAACATTTAGCGGGTATGAAAGACTCTAAAGTGATTGTGGCTATCAATAAAGATCCTGAAGCGCCAATTTTCCAAGTGGCTGATTATGGACTTGAAGCAGACTTATTTGATGCGATTCCAGAGTTAACTCAATCTTTGTAATTATAAACTGATTGTAGAAAAAGGTTTTTGTCTTTTAGGCAAAAACCTTTTTTTTGGGTCGCAGTTTATGGCGTGATTATTCGATAGTTTGTTTTAGTGTCAGTGCGTATTAAATGACATTGTTTTTCAGCTTTATCATTGCTAAACCTATTGAACGATATAAATACACCTGAATTAATTCAATAATCAGATTTTTTAAGCATATTAATCTCACTGTCGTTAATTGATGGATAATTCTTCGCTTGCTAACAATTCGTTACGGTGTCGATATCGTCTTGTGTTGTTTTTTGATTGTGATGTTATTTCTCACAAGATAAGCTAGTTTTATCTGGTAATTAACCTCGTGCTTATGTTTGTATGGTCTTGTGTCGCGGCAGTGAGCTTTTATAAAGCATTTAAACTGTCGTATACATAAGTAGAGGCGCATCAAATATCAGTATGGTTAAGTTGGTTGATACCAATAACTTAATTTGAAAGGATTTGGTGCCGAAGTGAATCGGTACGATCAATACCATTTGCTGGGGCAGTTTCCGAAAGGGGCTGCACTGTCATAGTAATTTTTATCCGTGAGGATAAAACAATGGATATCGATGTTGATATCGATATTACTGTGGAGTGCTACTGAAAAGATTCTTGTCTTCGCTTTATGCGATGTCTTGCCTTATCAGTTATCCTCCATTCGTACTCAACGAAGAAAATATATAAATGATGATAACAAGTTATGCCGATTCGGCACTCTCTCTTTTGCCTCCTGTTGTGGCAATTGTATTAGCAGTAGTTACACGCAAAGTACTTCTTTCATTAGGTTTAGGTATTATTGCTGGCGTGATATTGCTGACTGATTTCTCTTTTACTGGAGCTGCAAGCCACTTAGTGAGTACTGTCACCAGTTTAGTGTGGGATGACGGCGCACTCAATGCCTGGAATTTACAAATTATTGGCTTCTTGGTTGTATTGGGGATGATCACCGCTTTAATTACCGTGAGTGGTTCAGCACGTGCGTTTGCTGATTGGGCACACCAACGTATTCGCAATAAACGTGACGCCAAACTCATGACCATGTTCTTAGGTTGTGTGGTATTTATCGACGATTACTTCAACAGTATCGTGGTTGGCTCAATCGCACGTCCTATTACTGATCGCTACCATATTTCACGTGCAAAACTGGCCTACTTGTTAGATTCAACTGCTGCGCCAGTTTGTGTTATCTCTCCAGTCTCAAGCTGGGGGGCATACATTATTGCCCTAATTGGCGGTATCTTAACGGCACATGGTTTTGCTGATACCGGCCATTTAAGCGTGTTTTTACAAATGGTGCCGATGAACTTTTATGCCATTTTTGCGCTATTACTTTTATTGTGTGTTGCTATCTTTGGTTTAGACATTGGCCCAATGCGCCAACATGAGCGTAATGCGCAAAAAGGCGAACTCTTTGACGAAAGCAAAGGGTTACCTCCAGGCGCGACCGCTGATTTACCAGAAGCTGATACAGGTAAAATCATGGGGTTATTCCTGCCGATTTTTGTGCTTGTGGCGGCAACTATTTACTTTATGGTTTCAACCGGTGCTGATGCGCTGGCGGGTGAAGGCTTACCATTTAGTGTTTTAGGTGCATTTGAAAACACTGAAGTCAGCGAATCATTATTTTACGGCTCATTAGTGGGTCTAGTGGTGACGATTGCATTAACCATGCAGCAAAAAATTAGCACCAGCATGATGTTTACTGGAATCAAAGTTGGCGCAAAGTCAATGTTGCCAGCTATTTATATCTTGTTATTTGCTTGGACAATTGCGTCAGTGATTGGCGAGCTTGAAACGGGTAAATACATGGCGAGCTTGGCAACGGGTAATATTCCATTTGCATTACTGCCTGCAGTGCTATTTTTATTAGCTGGTTTAACCGCATTTTCAACCGGCACTAGCTGGGGTACATTTGGTATTATGTTACCAATCGCTGCCGATATGGCGATGGGCAGTGATAGCACTATGATGTTACCAATGCTTGCCGCTGTGCTTTCTGGTGCGGTATTTGGAGACCATTGTTCACCGATTTCTGATACCACTATCTTGTCTTCGACAGGAGCGAGCTGTCACCATCTTGACCACGTTATGACACAATTGCCTTACGCGATAATCGTAGCGGTTATCAGTATTGTGGGTTATGCCGTGCTTGGTTTCTCTGGTTCTGTTGCGATGGGCTTTATTACGTGTTCTGTATTGTTCGTATTAGCAATCTTAGGACTAAAAATAGCCACTAAGTAGTCCTAAGCACTTGGATTTAGTTTGTGACTTAATATGAGCTCGACTTGTTAAAGTCAGATCCCAGTTTAGGCTA
>BCQL01000060.1_pt1 | contig 14172 bp, 15 predicted proteins | sample 1008151 | NCBI WGS metagenome assembly BCQL01 (sample SAMD00035459, study PRJDB4067) | museum specimen metagenome | biome: marine biome; feature: sea shore; material: organic material | host: Otohimella japonica | place: Japan:Kanagawa | collected 1927
CCGCCACATTCATGATTTGCCGATTCATTTTCGGACCTGCCCGCCGATTTTTATTAATATTATGATGGCATAAACCGGACTAAAAGCTAGCATTTGGCGGACAATGTACGCAAATTCGGCCACATTGCAGACATTTTGGCAACGCCGGACCTCAAAGATGAATCTGGCGTGAATGTTTATTTCCTTTTAAAATCAGAATTTTACGCAAGAATGAGCAAAAAACCGCGATATGATCAAGAAAACGTTTTTCGTGTCAAAATCCCGCCCCATTCCAAAGTGTATATATGAGCCACTCAAGACGTGGTCTGACGGCACAAGGAAGCTGGCAGGACACAGGTAAGGACGAAGACTTAGACTAGAAATACCCTGAGGAGGGAAAGAAATGCTTAAATTTATCGAAAACTTCCGCAACGACGAAGACGGTGCCGTTACTGTTGACTTCGTTGTTCTGACAGCTGCGATCGTTGTGCTTGGCTTGGCTGTTGGTACGGCAGTCAGCAGTGGTGCTGGTGACTTGGCCAACCGGATCGAAACAGAGCTTGATGCACAGAACACTGGTCCTAACGGCGGCACAGGCGGCACCTCATAGGTCCTCGCGTTAGAATGGCGTAGGCAAGCACCTGCGTCTCGGAATGAGCCGCGCCGATGATGCATGGGCGCGGCTTTTATATACGGACTGTTTACTTTCGTCGGCTGAACCCGATCCTTCGAGATGCAAGTTGTCGTTTGTGCAGAGCGTTGCTTCAATGTATGCTTTGTAAACAATCGTAAGATGAAAGACAGAGGTAGGATGCGAGATCAATTTTTGACTTTTTGGAGAGACGAAGACGGCGCCATCACTGTCGACTTTGTCGTTCTTACTGCAGCAATTTGTACGTTGGGGTTTGTCATCTTGGTGGCCATCGGCTCTGGCGCCGAAGATTTGGCAAACCGAATCGAGACAGAGCTTGATGCGGTCTCTGCAGCCCCGAACGGTGGCTCTGGAACTTAACGGTGACCTGACAACGCCGGCGTCTCAGGTTTGGCTGAGCAACAGCATTGCCTTATATCGAATGTGTCCATGTGCGCGCATATAAAATCTTGCACGCTCCCCAACACTACGATGCGCTATGTGACGATGTCGGTTCAAACCGGACGACAAAGAATTCACTCACATGATCGACCGTCCGCCTATATCATCCGATTGCGGGGCGTTAAATCGTTTCGACTTAATCCTTTGTCGCTTATTCGCTGTCTCTACTTATTGGTCGAACGCGAAAAGTGGTCAGTGTCCGGTTCGCCTTGATAACAAAGCAATGTATCGCAAGGAGCACACTCAGATAGGCCAAAATGACCGTTATACTCGCTTTTTTTACCTGACGCCGCCATTTGGGCAGCGTTAGGGCAGCATGTGGTTGCGTTGTCATCTTGTATGATTGCAGAACTATGCAGTAGGTATACACGACGGGTCAGGCAATCAGTTCGTGAGCCCGAAGGGATTCTGTGGCAGAAAAGTTGGCCACATTGATGAGGGGAAGACTATGCGCGGTGTTTTCGGATTGGTCCTGTTGATCGGAATGGGCTTGGCAGGTTTTGCTGTCTACATGGTCAACCAATATGTGGGTGCGCAGGAAGCTGCACTTGAGCGTCAACGCCAGGTTGCCAGTCAGGCCATCCAGACCGTCGACGTCTACGCGCCCTCGCGCGATATCACATATGGTGAACTGCTAACCCCCGATGACGTTCAGATCATCAAGTATGATAGCAGCAGTACGCCCGAAGGTGTTTTCTCGACAGAAGAAGAGCTCTTTCCTGAAGGCACCGATACACCGCGTGTCGTTAAGGTGCCAATGCAGCTGAATGAGCCTATCCTCGCGGCAAAAGTCACCGCACCAGGCGCGCCGCGTGGTATCACCGCCCTGCTTGATCCCGGAATGCGCGCCTTTCCGCTGCCGGACGGCATGACCAGAGCCTTTGCTCGCGAACTGCGCAACTCCGACCGGATTGATCTATACTGGGTCGGTAGTGTCGGAGAAGGGAACAGTATCTCTCGCCTCGTTAAAAGCGGGCTCGAAATCATCGCAATTGAAGAGCCAGATGCCAACGGGAATGGTGGTGGCCGCGGTGTGGTTGTTCAGGTCACCCAGGAAGATTTTGCTGATCTTCAAGTCCTGCAATCTGCGGGCAGCTTGTCACTAACACCGGTGGCGCGGGCCGACGAAGATGGCGGCGATACAAGCATTGAAACCAACATTCAGGATGTGCTTGGCATTGTTGCACCGGTGGCGGCGCCGGCACCGGTTGTCGAGGAGGAGCAGCGCTGTTTCGTCACGGAACGCAGCGGTACCGAACGCATCCAGGTGGAAATCGCCTGCGCCGACTAACTTCAGTAAGTCATTAAAATATAATGATTTTGGAGTAATCTATCCTGACTGGTGGCCGCTGTCACGGGTCATTAATCTGGACAAGTGTTGCGCGTTGTCCACATCCGGTTCGCCCTCCAACACCTTGATTATTGCAATAAATGTGGTTCTGCCGCATGGTCCCAAGATCAAGGGCGCTTAAGACCCATAAATGAGGCGTGATCGGAGAGGCAGGTCACTTATGAAGTATGACAAATTTCTAAAGGCAGCTATTGCTGGCTTGACGTTGTCGCTTGCAGCGGCATCACCTACATTTGCACCGGCCGAAACGTTGCGCGTACTGCGTGGCGCAGCGTCCAGTGCGCTCAGCGTTCCGATGAACCGGGCCGTTGTCGTCGAAAGCGACATTCCGTTCGCGGAATTGTCCATTGCAAACCCGGGTATCGCCGATATTTCGTCGCTGTCTGATCGTACAATCTACGTTCTTGGCAAAGAGCCGGGGCGCACCACGCTAACCCTTCTGGGTGCTGATGGGCGTTTGATCACAAATGTCGAGGTGCATGTTTCACCAGACGTAGGTGAATTCAAAGAGCGCCTTACGCAGATCCTGCCTGGCGAGAATATCGAAGTTCGCACCGCGAATGACGGTATTGTTCTTTCCGGCACTGTAAGCTCAACCGCACGCTTGGACCGTGCCCTTGACCTCGCGCAACGGTATGCTCCTGATCGGGTGTCCAACCTGATGATGGTGGGTGGCACGCAGCAGGTAATGTTGAAGGTCCGTTTTGCGGAAATGCAGCGCTCTGTCAGCAAAGCACTTTCGACATCAATGCGCTTCAGCGGAACAGGGCTTAATGGTGATCTTGCCTTGAACGGCGGCACGAATGGTGTTGGCGCCGGTATTGCTACAGGTGGTGTTCCAACGCTAGGTACCGTTGTATCGGATGCAGATACCACCGGGGCAGTGGTGTTTGGCTTTGATGCCGGCGCACTTGAAGTAGATATTTTGCTTGAAGCGTTGGAGGCACGTGGTGTCGTCCGCTCGCTTGCAGAACCGAACCTTACAGCCCTCAGTGGCCAAGAGGCAACATTCCTGGCCGGTGGCGAATACCCTATCCCGATCAGTCAGGAAGATGGTGTGATTACAGTTGAATTCAAACCATTCGGTGTCGAATTGAACTTTATCCCTCGCGTCGTTGATACCGACATCATCAACCTGGAAATGACCGCTGCTGTATCGGCCCTTGATACTGCGAACGGTATCACAGTTGATGGTTTCGCAATCAGTGCGTTCACGCGGCGTGAAACATCCACAACTGTTGAGATGCGGGATGGGGAAAGTTTTGCCATTGCGGGCCTTTTGAGGGATGATTTCACCGATCAGAGTAGCCAAGTGCCGTGGATCGGCGATATTCCGGTTCTAGGGGCGCTGTTCCGCAGTGCCGACTACCAGCGCGCGCAAACAGAACTTGTGATCATTGTGACACCGCATTTGGTTACGCCGACCCGTGGTGAAGCGCTTGCGTTGCCCACAGATCGCGTGCGCCCACCTACAGAACAAGATCTGTTCTTGTTCGGTCGCGTGGCCCGGACAGGCGCACCAGCAGATGGCGGTGCAAGTGAAGTGGCGCGCCAGGACTTTAGCGGGTCCTATGGCTATGTCTTGGACGAATGATAGGAGCGTAAGTCGATGAAATATATGATGACAACAGCTATCGCAGTTGCCGCTTTGGCAGGCTGTACGTCGACAGACCCAACTTTTTCGTCCTTCTATTCAGAGGCTGGGGCGCAGATCGATTCGGGTGCCTTTGGTGAAGCCACCATGAACAACCGGCTCACCCAAACGGGAGACCTAGATTATACTGTCAACTTGGCACGACGATTTGCATCGGATGTGAACTCGACCGTCAATTTTGCGTTCAATTCGACTGTGCTTGACGCTGATGCGCGTCAGACACTGATGCGTCAGGCGGATTGGATTCGCCAGTTTCCCGAAGTTCGCTTCAAGGTCTTTGGCCACACTGACCTTGTTGGCACCCAAGGATACAACCGGTCTCTGGGTCTACGCCGCGCGCAAACAGTTGTTTCATTCCTGACCTCGCAAGGGATTGATCGCAATCGCCTGGAAGCTGTCGTTTCATTCGGTGAAACTCAGCCACTGGTTGTGACCGAGGGACGCGAGCGCCGGAACCGTCGGACAGTGACAGAGGTGTCCGGATTTGTTGAGACAAATCCCGCCTTGCTCAACGGCAAATACGCCGCCGTTATATTCCGTGAATATATCTCGAGTGCCGTACCAACCACGGCCGCAACGGAGACAACGATAACAGAAGGCGGCTGACTTCCGCCGATCCATTGACGCCGGAACCTCGGATTTCGGCGTCAACCCTTGTCATAATTTGGGCATATCGTCGCGAAACACCGCATAATGACGATTTTTTGGTCCAATTCTGGACATCTTTTCCCTCAATGATTGCCCAAGTGAAAAGTGCTTTGTCGCTGGGCAGTGGGCAAACAATTCTGTTATGCTAAATTTACTGTAATCAATGGCATATAGTTGAAGAAAGCCAAATGATGGGGGCATGGCCAACATGAGTATGAGTCCAGTCGTCCAAAGCGACCCGCCACAGATTGTGGCATGCACGATCAGTCGCGATGTTCAGAACTTCGACCTATTGATCGAGGATATGGAGTCGGCACTTGGCGATTCTTGGGGTGACCTAAGCTTTGAGGATGCGCCGACCTTCCTTAGCCAGCCTGAGGCAAAGGGCCTACAGTTCGTCACAATCGCGATGGACGCAGAGGACGAAGACAATTTGACAGGAATTTCCGCCGTGATTACGGCGGCGAAATCCGCACGGATCAAGGTGATCTTGATCGCGGAAGATGTAAGCCCAAGTGCACTGCATCAACTTCTTCGTGAAGGGGGGGACGAGTTTGTGCCCTACCCGTTGCCTGAAAATGAACTGGCGCGCGCGATCGAACGTGTGCTCGCAGCGGATGAAACACCGGCACAGGTGGTTGGTGAAAAGACCTTTAAGGCAACTGGTGACAAGTCTGGCGTGATCATCCCGGTTCATGGCCTTGCCGGTGGCACAGGTGCGACGATGATGGGCGTCAATCTGGCATGGGAGCTCGCCAATATCGACAAGGATGAACCGCCCAAAGTGTGCCTGCTGGATCTCGATTTTCAGTTTGGTACAGCGTCAACCTATCTTGACCTTCCGCGCCGCGAAGCTGTCTTGGAAATGCTGACCGATACAGAATCGATGGATAGCGAATCTTTCGTGCAATCGCTTTTGACATATGGCGAGAAACTGAGCGTGTTGACCGCACCCACCGACATGATCCCGCTTGACATGATCACGCCGGAGGACGTGTCCCGCGTGATTGAGATGGCGAGCCGCAACTTCGACTACGTCATTATCGATATGCCTTCAACCATGGTGGAGTGGTCTCAGACAGTGCTTGAAATGGCACATGTCTATTTCTCGATGATCGAGCTTGACATGCGCTCGGCCCAGAACACGCTGCGGCTCAAGCGCGCGCTCCAGTCAGAAGACCTGCCGTTTGAGAAAATCCGCTTTGTTTTGAACCGGGCCCCCGGCTTTACCGACCTGAATGGCAAAAGCCGTGTCAAACGACTCTCTGAAAGTCTGGGTATTTCGATTGAAGTTCTGCTTCCCGATGGGGGCAAGCCGGTGATGCAAAGTGCAGACCACGGTGCGCCGATGGCAGAGTCGATCCCCAAAAACCCATTGCGCAAGGAAATTGTGAAACTTGCCAAGTCCATTCATGATATCAATCAGGTCGATGCAACCGAAGCGCGAGCCTAAGAGGTAACGCAATGTTTTCAAAGTATAAGAAACCGAATGCGGGAAAGTCCCCGGCAGCGAACGCCGCCCCGTCCGCGCCGAACCCCAAGATCAACGTTGCACCCGTGGCCGTCGCACAACCCGATGACGCACGCCAGTCGCTGATGAAGACGATGCCTGCCAGAAAGGCGGCCGACGCTGGCCCGATGGACAAGGAAAAGCGACGCAAGGAACGTTTGGGCGAAATCAAGCTTGAACTGCACAAGTCCCTTCTGGACAACCTCAACCTTGCGGCACTCGACACGGCGTCCGAACAGGAATTGCGCACAGAGATCAATGCCATCGCAAACGAGACCCTTGAAGATATGGGGATCGTGCTAAACCGCGACGAACGCCAGACGCTCAGCCAGGATCTGTTCTTCGAGGTGACCGGCCTCGGCCCACTCGAAACGCTGCTGAAAGACGAGAGTGTCAACGATATTTTGGTGAACGGCCCACAGCAGATATTCGTCGAACGTGATGGCCGACTGCAGTTGACCGACGTTACATTTAAAGATGAAAAGCACCTGCTGCGGATCATCGACAAGATTGTGTCGGCCGTTGGTCGTCGTGTTGATGAAAGCAATCCCTACGTCGATGCCCGTTTGGCGGATGGCTCGCGTTTCAACGCGATGGTGCCTCCGATTGCAGTCGATGGCTCACTGGTGTCCATTCGTAAATTCAAGAAAGACAAACTTGGCATTGAAGAACTGGTCAAGTTTGGTGCCTTTACCGAGGAGATGGCCGCTTATCTGCAGGCTGCAGTGTCTACCCGTCTGAACGTGATCGTCTCTGGCGGTACGGGTTCTGGCAAGACAACGACGCTTAATGCGCTGTCCGGTTTCATCGACGATGCCGAGCGTATCCTGACGATTGAGGATACGGCGGAACTTCAACTGCAGCAGACCCACGTGGGCCGTATGGAAAGCCGACCGGTGAACGTCGAAGGCAAAGGTGGTGTTTCACAACGCGATTGTCTGAAAAACGCCCTGCGGATGCGCCCTGACCGTATCATTGTGGGTGAGACGCGTGGCGAGGAAGTGATCGACATGTTGCAGGCCATGAACACCGGCCACGACGGATCGATGACCACGATCCACGCCAACAGCGCCCGCGATGGGGTGTCCCGTCTGGAAAACATGATTGCAATGGCAGGGATCGAGATGCCGATCAAAGCCATGCGAAGTCAGATTTCGTCTGCTGTGAACCTGATCGTGCAGGCCTCGCGCCTGCAAGATGGCTCACGCCGGATGACCTCAATCACCGAGATCACGGGGATGGAAGGTGATGTTATTTCCATGCAGGAAATTTTTCGCTATCAGAGAGTTGGCCTGACACCTGAAAACAAAATCATCGGGCATTTCACCGCGACGGGCGTTCGAAGCCACTTCTCGGAGCGGTTCAAACTTTGGGGGTATGACCTGCCACCTGCCATCTTTGAGCCCATGGTCGCGGAGTAAACCTGATGATTTCTGCCGAACCGGTCATCTACATTCTGATTTTCATCGCCGTGCTGGCCTTGGTCCAAGGTGCCTATCTTGTAATCTTTGGCAAATCGATCAGCATGGATGGCAAGGTCAACCGCCGTCTTGAAATGCTCGACAAAGGCGGGAGCCGCGAACAGGTGCTTGATCAACTCCGCAAGGAGATGACCCAGCACATGAAGTCGCAGAGTATTCCAGTATACTCTCTGCTTGCCGAAAAGGCGCAGCGCGCCAACATCGCCTTCACTCCGACACAGTTGATAATCATGATGGCAGTCCTGAGTGCCGTTTCCTTCGTTTTGTTGACGGCGCTGACCGATGTCAGCACCGCCGTTCGCGGTCTGGTCGCGGTCTTGATGGGTGTCGGCGGCGTTTATGTTTGGGTCAGTGGTAAAGCCAAGAAGCGGATGACGTTGCTGGCTGAACAGCTACCTGAAGCAGTCGAACTGATGGTACGCTCCTTGCGGGTTGGACATCCGTTTTCGTCCGCTGTTTCCATCGTCGCGCGTGAGGTCCCCGATCCACTAGGAACAGAAATGGGCATGATCTCGGATGAGGCGGCTTATGGACGCGATATGGGTGAAACGCTCAAGGACATGGCCGAACGTCTGGACAATCAGGACATGCGCTTTCTCGCGGTGGCCGTGACGATCCAGCAGACATCTGGTGGTAACCTGGCCGAGATCCTGGACGGTCTTGCCAAAGTGATCCGTGCGCGGTTTCGGTTGTTCCGCCGCGTTGCGGCCATCACCGCCGAAGCGAAATGGTCAGGGAACCTGCTATCAGCCTTTCCGATCCTTGCGCTTATGGGGATCAATCTGGTCAAACCCGACTACTATGATGAAGTCATGCAAAGTCCGTATTTCATCCCTGCATGTCTGATCGTCGCCGGGTTCTTGGTCGTGAACATCATCGTCATGCGCGCACTCGTCAACATCAAGGTCTGAGGAACGTCTTATGGAAGCTATCCAAACTATGATCACCGATATGTTGGGACCTTTTGGTCCCTTGATTATTGTCGGTCTACTCGGAGTATTCTTGATCCTGATCACACTTCCCGTTCTCATGAAACGTGAAGTGGACCCGCTAGACAAACTCAAGGCGTCAGGGCGGGTGGCGCAAAAAGGCCCGCAGGGAAAGCAGTTGCGCTCTGCAGCCAACAAGGACAAGTTGGAAAAATACTCCAACTTTCTGGAACCGCAGAATGCCGAAGAATATTCTGCGGTCAAACTCAAGCTTTTACAGGCCGGGTACCGCAGCAAAAACTCTGTACGTATTTTCCACTTTGCACAGTTTGCGCTTGGAATTTTCGGTCTGCTAGCTGGTGGCGTCTATGCAATGATTCAGATGTCTCAGGTCGAGGCAACGACGCAAAATCTGGTCATGTGGATCATGATCCCGGGCGGTATTGGCTATGTCCTGCCCAAATATTGGGTCACACGCCGTCGCCAAAAACGGCAGGAGGAAATCATTAATGGATTTCCCGATAGTCTTGATCTCATGCTTGTCTGCGTGGAAGCCGGTCAGTCACTTGATCAGTCCATCATCCGTGTGTCGAGAGAGCTAAAATCTGGCTTCCCCGACTTGGCGGACGAATTCGAAATGGTCAGTCAAGAGGTCAAGGCCGGCAAGGATAAGAACACCGTTCTGAAGGATATGTCAGATCGTTGCGGTGTTTCCGACATTGCCAGCTTTGTGACCGTGTTGGTGCAGTCGGCCCAGTTCGGTACATCGATTGCCGATGCGCTGCGGGTCTATGCAGCAGAAATGCGGGACAAGCGCGTCATGCGCGCCGAAGAAGCAGCCAACAAACTGCCGACCAAGATGACACTTGCAACGATGATGCTGACGGTACCGCCGCTGATGGCGATGTTGATCGGACCTTCAATCTATTCCATCGCGGTCAACCTTAGGTAAGATTTTTACAGCGGGTTGAATAAAGATGACGCTGAGGCTGCCCTATCTGGGCCTTGTGTTGATCGTTTTGGCCGCCTGTACATCAGGCGGCCAAAACAATTCAACTGATGGCGTCTTTGCGCCCGGGGTCGCCGGCCCCGGCGCTGTTGATGGTCTTATTGTTGGCCACCGCCTTTTGGCCGCTGGCGAGTATGAACTGGCGCTCAAGGCCTACAACAGAGCGGCAGCGCAACAGGGTCTGAACGTAGACACGATGTCAGCGATAGGATCGGCCAACCTGAATCTTGGCCGACTTGGCCAAGCCGAAAGGTGGATGCGCCGCGCCGTGGAAGAAGATCCAAGCTTTCCGCCTGCGTGGAACAATCTCGGTGTCATTTTGATGGAAAAGGGCAATATTGCCGAGGCAAGTGAGGTTTTCCGACGCGCATTTGCCGCAGATAACGGAAATTCGGCCGAAATTCGCGATAACTTGCGGTTAGCGCTCGCAAATTTGGAAAATCCGGGCAATAATACCTCACAGGAAAATCAGAACTTTAATCTGATCCGGCGCGGTGCAGGCGATTTTGTGTTGATGTCGGACCTATAGGCAAGAGCAGCAAAAGGACGCAGAAACATGCGCCACCCAATCTTACTGACGCTATGTGCGGCGGCCATTGGTCTGTCTGCATGTGAGCAATCCGGCGAAGCCGAGGTCGAACGCGCGTTGAAAGACCTCAATGTTGTCGACGAAAGCAATCTGAACGATCTGATGCTGACGGTTGGCGACCCAGACGAAGCCGTGAACTATTTCGCAGGTGCCAACGCCAATGATCCTGGTCGCATTGACCTGCAACGCGGATTGGCCAAGTCGCTGGTGCGCGCTGGTCGGGCGAACGACGCCGTTCTGGCATGGCAAACCGTGGTTGCGCATGAAGAAGCGGTCAACAACGACAGGGTTGACCTCGCTGATGCATACGTGCGCAGCAACGAATGGGACAGTGCAGCGGCGACGCTGAACACCATTCCACCAACCTACGAGACCTTCAAACGCTACCGTATCGAAGCCATGGTTGCGGACAGTCGTCAGCAATGGGACAAGGCGGACAGTTTCTACGAAACGGCAGTGGGCCTGACGACACGTCCGGCGACCGTCTACAACAACTGGGGCTACTCAAAGCTAACCCGCGGAGACTATGCCGAAGCGGAACGTCTATTCGTTGATGCTTTGCGCTTTAACAACAAGATGTACACCGCCAAGAACAACCTTGTCTTAGCACGAGGCGCCCAGCGTAACTATACCTTACCCGTGGTGCAGATGACACAGGTGGAGCGCGCGCAGCTGATGCACACCATGGCGCTTACCGCGATCAAGCAAAACGATGTGTCGATTGGCAAGTCGCTTTTGACTGACGCGATCGAAACCCATCCGCAGTACTTTGAAGAAGCCGTGCGGGCCCTTGATGCCCTTGAAAACAACGTGGCGAACTAATCTCCATGGGAATGACAGCACAGGCAGCGCTATGGTTTTTGCCTGCTGTCATTCCTCTTTCTTTCTACATCGCATGGAACGACATGCGGTCGATGAAGATCACCAACACCTCTCTCGTTGCCCTGCTTTTGGTCTACACCTTGCTTGGCCCATTTGCCTTTGGCTGGCCAATGTACGCCTGGCAGTGGCTACATTTTCCCGTTGTTCTGGCCGTCTGTATGGCTCTCTGGGCCCTGCGCGCGATGGGCGGGGGTGATGCCAAGATGATCGCGGCAATGTCGCCGATGTTCGTGGTCGCTGACCTGCCGTTGATCCTGCGCCTTTTCGTGGCTTGTCTGGTGGCTGGATTGCTGGCGCATTCGCTATTTCGCTTTACACCACTAAAGAATGCAGTGCCGGATTGGCAAAGCTGGACGGCTGGAAAGTACTTTCCCAAAGGTTTGCCGCTAAGCATGACGCTTGTATTCTACCTTCTGCTCGTGGCGATTTATCGCTGACAGACCGGTCAATGCCTTGGACAGGAACATGTTTATTCACGATTTCGCCATATTACACTGTAAACTGGATGTGAATGGCCGCAGAATAGGCGGCGATCCTATTCTTATTCGACGGGTGGACCAGCAATGAATGTGCAAGCTTCCAATGTAATGGCGCCGCCTGCGCCACGTGGCCTGAATGCGATGCTGCTGCCGATGGCCATGATGCGCGACATCCTGATCAAAACCATGTTCCGCATGAACCTTGATCAGGTGTCCAACATCAGCCGTGCAGTATGTCTGCCCGTGCCTGTCACGCAAGAACTGGTCGATCTCGCCCGTGGTCAATTGCTTCTGGAGGCAACAGGGACGTTGAACGCCAACAGCGGAAACGAAATGGGCTATCAGCTGACAGATGCAGGTCGCGCGCGTGCACTCGATGCGTTGGGGCAGTCGGAATATTATGGCGCGATGCCAGTGCCGCTCGAAATCTATCGCCAGCAGATCCAGCGCCAGTCGATCCGCAACATCCAGATCACCCGCGATCAGTTGCAGACGGCCATGGGTCATTTGGTCTTGCCTGATGACCTACTCTCGAACCTTGGCCCCGCTGTCAGCGCAGGACGTTCAATCCTGATGTATGGACCACCTGGCAACGGTAAATCCTCAATCTCGAACGGAATCCGCGATGCGTTGGGTGACAAGATTTATGTGCCACGTGCCATCGAGTATTCCGGTCAGGTGATCACTGTTTACGATCCCATCGTACATAGCGCAGCCGAGGATGACGTGGACGACCCCAACAGCCTGCGCCGCACATCGGGTCGGTTTGACACACGTTATGTGCGGTGCGAGCGCCCAACAGTCATCACCGGCGGTGAATTGTCGCTGTCGATGCTGGACCTTGTTTATAATCCTACAGCGCGAACCTATCAGGCACCACTTCAACTGAAATCAACCGGCGGCATCTTTATCGTCGACGACCTTGGCCGTCAGGCGGAACCGCCGCAAACGCTGGTCAACCGATGGATTGTTCCATTGGAAGAGAACAAGGATATCCTCGCCCTGCAGTCGGGTGAGAAATTCGAAGTGCCGTTTGACACGCTCGTGGTCTTCTCCACCAACTTCCACCCGAATGCAATCTTCGATAAAGCGGCCTTGCGTCGTATCTTCTACAAGATCAAGATTGATGGACCAGGTCAGGAAGACTTCCTCAAGATCTTTGCGATGGTCGCGCGGAAACGCAAGATGCCGCTGGATGAGGATACGCTCGTTCACCTGCTGAATGTACGTTATCCTGAGATCAACAACATCTATGCGAACTATCAGCCGATCTTCCTCATTGATCAGATGATCTCGATCTGCGAGTTTGAGGGCATCCCCTACCAGATGTCACCCGGCCTGATTGACAGAGCCTGGGCTAACATGTTCGTCAAAGAAGAAGACATCATTCACTAAGCTCTTGTGGCGTTCTGATTGATGCAGCTTCCCCTTCGTTTAAGGGAAGCCGCTGTCGTTTAAGGACAGATATGATGCACGCCATCGGTGTTGCGGGCTGCGGCTGGATGGGGATGGACATGCTGCGAAATCTGCAACAGGCAGGTTTCGCAACGCGTGGGTATGATATGAAGCTGCTCAGATTACTCCAGACTGCCTCGGGACAAAACTGGTTTGCCTCCGGCTTTGATCAGATAGAGTGCGCGCGTGCGCGGTTATGCCACTGATAATAAGATTGGAATTCTGGCGAAGGATGTTGCCACAGCGTTGGATATTGCACTCGATGCTAACACGGCGCGGCGGGTAAGGTGCGTCTTGACGCACCTTACATTCGGGACAGTTTAGCCCCATGAGCACCCTTCCTTCTGTTTTTCAGAACTGGTTTACCCGGCGTGGCTGGGACATCCATCCCCATCAACAAGCCATGTTGGATCAGGCCCACGCCCCTGCCCTGATTCTCATCGCCCCTACCGGTGGCGGCAAGACGCTTGCCGGGTTCCTGCCTTCACTGGTGGAACTCGCAGGCGGCCAGCATGAGGGGCTGCACACGCTTTATGTCTCGCCGCTCAAGGCATTGGCCGCCGATATCAAACGCAACCTGCGCACCCCGTTAGATGACATAGGCCTGCCGATCCGGGTCGAGGATCACACCGGCGATACCCCTTACACACAAAAGCGCCGCCAGCGCGCAAACCCGCCGCATATTCTGCTGACCACACCGGAATCTCTCGCCCTGCTGACCAGCTATGAAGACGCACCACGCATCTTCAAAGGCCTGCAACGGATCATCATTGATGAAATTCACGCATTGACCGAAAGCAAACGGGGCGATCAGCTCATGCTCGCGTTGAGCCGCCTGCAAACACTCGCCCCCGATCTGCGCCGGGTTGGTCTATCCGCCACGGTTGAGGACCCGGCGGCGATTGCCAGTCAGCTCGCCCGCCACCCCGATCCCTGCCAGATCATCAACGCCGATCCCGGCCCTGACCCTGACATCGCGATGCTGGTGACCAAGGAAAAGCCGCCCTGGACGGGTGGCGGAGCCAAATATGCAATCCCCGCCGTGCTGGAGGAAGTCAAAAAACACAAGACCACCCTAATATTCCACAATACCCGCGCCCGGGCCGAGATTTT
>BCQL01000061.1_pt1 | contig 13987 bp, 12 predicted proteins | sample 1008151 | NCBI WGS metagenome assembly BCQL01 (sample SAMD00035459, study PRJDB4067) | museum specimen metagenome | biome: marine biome; feature: sea shore; material: organic material | host: Otohimella japonica | place: Japan:Kanagawa | collected 1927
CTGTTGCGGCATCAAGGGCTGAAGTCGCCTCATCTAAAATGACTAAATCAGGTGCTGAGATCCACATTCTGGCAATTGCGAGACGTTGCAGTTGCCCGCCTGATAATCGTGTGTCGCTGCGACCTAAGTCTGTATCTAACCCTTCTGACCAACTGGCTATAGTGGTTGATAATTCCGCTTTTTCAAGGGCTTGCCATAGTGTTGAATCACTTACATCAGCGCCGAAAGTCAGGTTTTCACGTAATGTGCCAGCGATAAGCTTAGGGTGTTGCGGCACGTAACCTACTCGACGCCTTAATGTGTTGATACCAAAGTCATCGATAGTCTGACCGTTTATTAAGATGTTCCCTGATTGAGCAGGGTAAAAGCCGAGCAGTAAATTGACTAAGGTTGATTTACCGCCGCCACTCATTGCTAGTAAGGCAACGGATTCATTGGCAGCAATATGTAAGTTAAGCTGGTGGAACAAGTTTGGTGTTTCGGCAAAACCAAAGCTGACATTATCAAATTCAATGGTTAAGCCCATGGCTTGTTGTGCTGATGTTTCAGTAAGTCGTTGTGGTTGAGTCACTTGTTTTGGCTGTTGCGTTTCCACTTCTGCGGGTTCAGTGTCTAACGCTAATAACTGATTGAGTCGTTCCATCGAGGCTTGTGCGCCAAATCGAGCATATTGAATGTTCAATAACTCTTGAATGGGTCCCATCAAATACCAAAGGTAACTGAAGATGGCAAAAATTTGGCCGACGGATAAGTCTGAAACCAACACCATAAAGATGGCCATCGCACGAAAGCATTCAAATCCCAGCAAGAAAGTAGTGAAGCTGAGTTTATTGAGCGCATCTGTTTTCCATTGGTTGGCAATGGCATGCTGGCTTAAATTGGAGGCTAAGCCAAATACACGTTGATAATAGTGCTTTTCTTGCTGTGCTAACCGTAGCTCTCTTGTGGCATCAATGGTATCGACGAGGGCTTGTTGAAATGCCTCAGTTGCTGCGTTTTCTTTACGACGTAATGTTTTGACGTGTTCAGCAAATCGAGAAGAGAAGTAGATAACCAATGGATTGAGCAAAATGATCATCAAACCCAATTGCCAGTTGAGCCATAGCAAGACACTGGCAATGGCGACGATAGTCAATACGCTGATGATCAGCCGTGACAAAGTGTCACTGACAAAGCGCTCAAGAGTATCAACATCAGTAATACAGCGAGATGCTAATCCTGCACTACCGTATTTATCAAACGCGCTTATTTGCATATTAGGTAATTGCATTAGCATGCGCTCACGCACATCTAAACTGATGCGTTTGGCGATTTTGGTGAACTCTCTGGCTTGGATAACTTGTGTCACCATAGTCAGTAACCGCAGCACAATCACAGCCACTAAAACAATAACAATATACACGCCAGCACTGTGCATACTGTCAGGCAAAATTGGGTGCAAGGTGTTTAATAGCCAACCTGGTTTTTCTAGCAACACTTCGTCTACTAGAAATGGCATTAGCATTGGGATAGGTAAGCTTAATAACGTGGCGGCAACTGCTATCATATTTGCCTGAAAGAGTTGCCGTTTATGAGCAAGAATCTTCTGTTTTAACCAAGCCCAATTAAGCTGTGGATGAGGTTGTTGCAAAGTTGCGTCCTTAACAAGGTTTTATACCAATCGTAATAAATAACTGTTCACCCTAGCTTGTGAAAACACGCGATAACGGTATTAGATTTTTTGACAGTAGAATAATTACTTATAAAAAAATCTGCCTTGTTCTCAAGTATGTTTCCTACGCTATTTCTGAACACTTACTTATCGTGATTGGTATTAGAGTAAAAATGGCAGTGACCTCCTAGCAATGGCTAGGAGGCTGCGCGATATTTGAATTTCTGTATATTAAAAAATAAGTGGAAGGTTGCTTTTAGGATCGATAACTAAGGTGGGCTTGTAGTGCCAAACTTTCTCGATCACTTCAGCGGTTAGCGCTTCATAAGGTGCGCCATCACTGACCACTTCACCTTGCTCGAGTACCACTAATCTGTCGGCATAACGGCAAGCTTGATTGAGGTCATGTAATACCACAATAACGCAATAGTTTTGCTCACGAGCCAAGCTTTGAGCGAGTTCTAGGACGCGATGCTGTTGAGCTAAATCCAATGCGGATGTGGGCTCATCAAGAAACAAAATTGGGTGACTCGGTGCCTGAGCAAGTTGGGTTAACACTCGCGCTAATTGCACACGTTGTTTTTCACCACCAGAAAGTGTTGGATAGCTGCGATATTTCAATGCAGACAGTGCCACTTGTTCTAATTGTTTATCCACCAATTCAGCGCCTTGTTGCTGATTAAGGGTTAATGGGTATAACCCCATCTGCACCACTTCGTGGACTTTAAATGGAAACGTGAGTGACGCATGTTGTGGTAATACGGCAAGGGATTTCGCTAGCTCTGCACGATCCCACTTGGCGAGTGGTTTGTTTTGTAAAGTGATCTCACCAGAGGTTAATGCCACTTCTTGGCAAAGGCTTTTCAACAGCGTGGATTTACCCGCACCATTAGGGCCAAGCAGCGCCGTCACTTGGCCGGGCATAATGTCTAGATTGATATCTGTTAACACGGCTTTTTTGCCAATATGAACAGATAAATCTCTGATATTAATAACCGATTGTGAGGCTTGCACTGCAGAGTGACTGAATGCATCGGGCTTTGACTTATGTTGAGTCAATGGCGTGTTGTTGGTATCAGCGCCAGCCAATTCTAATCCTGATAATGCAGGCGCAGATTTATGTGTTTTAAGCATGGATTTTAATTCTAGATTTCTCATCATATTACACCAACTTATTGCGCTGTTTGAGTAATAGAATAATAAAGAAAGGCGCACCTAACAGTGCCGTGACAAGGCCAACGGGGAGCTCAGATGGTGCAACAATAGAGCGTGCGCCTATGTCTGCAACCACCAATATTGCAGCACCTAACATCGCGCTTAAAGGCAATAATAAGCGGTGATCTGGCCCTATCATCATTCTCACTAAATGCGGAACAACAAGACCGATAAAGCCAATAATCCCAGTAGCTGCAACAGCAATACCGACGCCAATAGCACACAAAACAATTAACTTGAGTTTGAGCTTATCAACATCAAGGCCAAGGTGCCTTGCTTCTGCTTCGCCTAGCAATAATGCATTTAATGCCTTAGCACTTTTATTAAATTGCCAACTGATTAAGGCTAGGGCGATTAAGCTCAGTACAACATAATGCCATTGTGCTCCCGCGACCGAGCCCATTTGCCATAAGGTTAAGTCACGTAATGCCATATCGTTGGCCATATAGGTCAGCACCCCGATACCAGCACCTGCAAGTGCGGCTACGGCAACACCTGAAAGCAGCAGTAGCACAACAGAGGTACCGCTTGGGCTCGATGCTAAACGGTATACAATCAAGGTGGTAATAAGCCCAGCGAAAAAGGCGCTAAAAGCCACAAGGTATTCGCCACCTTGGGGAAATAACACAATACAAATTGCTGCACCAAGTGCTGCTCCTGAGGACACACCAATAATGCCAGGATCCGCCAGCGGATTGCGGAATAACCCCTGCATGACAGCGCCGCACTGGGCTAATGTTGCGCCCACAGCTAGAGCTAAAAGAGTTCGGGGTAAACGGACGTTATTAATCACCAGTTGCTCGTGGGGAGCAACCGCAGCTAATTCTTGTCCAGTTGCCCAATTCACCATGGCATTGAAGCTGGTGGAAGGGCTAATTTGTAATGGTCCGATGCTGACAGACAACAGGCTTGTTATCACCAAAGCGGTGAGTAAACAGGGCCAAAGCCAACGTTGATTTTCCATGATAGTTCCTAGTGCGTTAATGCAGCACGTTTAATATTTGCTATAGCCGTTCAACAAACTTAGCGCTGTTGGATCTCAATAAAGTCACTGGCAAGCTGATCGGCAGCTTCGACAGCACTGATCCCCAATCCGCCGAGCAATGCTTTAGCTGACAAGTTTTTAATCAGCTTATGTTCGCCTGCTGGGGTATGAGCAAGTAATGGCATTTGGGCTAATAGCGTTTCTGCAGGATCTTCTGCCACTTCTTCGCTGCGGTTTGAAATCAGAATGACATCAGGTTGCAGGGCTAAAATACCTTCTTGAGAAACGCTCTTATAACCTGAGAAACCCGCTATATTATTGCCGCCAGCAAGGTTAATAATGATATCTGCAGCAGTGTCGTCGCCGCCAACACGTGCTGGACGGTCAGGTTGTAGCAGTAGGAAAAGGACTTTAGGGGCATCACCTTGTTTGGCGATGGTGTGTTTTTTAGCATCAATTTCTGCAAAAGACTGTTGAATTTGCTCTGTGAGTGCTGCCGCTTGAGTTTCTCTTTCTAGTAGCTGCCCCATTTTTTCAACATTTTGCAGGAGTTGTTCTTTAGTATTGGCATTAGGTAGCGATACCACTTCAACATTGGCGCCAGCTAAAACCTCTAAGGTATTTTTAGGTCCCATAGCATCAGAGCCCAATAATAACGTTGGTGATAACGCTAAAATACCCTCTGCCGACAGCATTCTGTGGTAGCCAAGTTTTGCAACTGAGGTGAGTTCTTCAGGGACTTGACTAGTCGAATCGACACCAACTAACTCGTTACTCCCCTCCAAGGCAATCACTAACTCAGTGATACCAGCACCTGCGCTGACAACGCGCTGTTCAGCCATGGTTGCTGAGCTAAAAATAGCCCCAGAAAGTGCCATTAAGCTGGCGAATAAAAAGGTTTTAGATTGACGTGTTTGTTGCTTGAGCATAATTAAAACTCCGAATAAATATGATAAAGGCTCAAAAATTACTGTGGAAACCCTATGCGTTTCTTTTACTGTGAGTCGATTGTCAGTATTAGAAGCGCAGTCATTAGGGTTCCATTAAAATTTGGGTATTACTGATTTGCTGTCTTTGTAATAAAGCAAGTACGGTCATCAATGGTTGTACTGGCGCATTTTTATCTGCAGCAACCACCACATTGAGATCAGGTGAAGCATTAAACGCACTAATAAAGGCTGCTTCAAACTGGTCAAATTGGTCAAACGTTTGTCCGTCGAGTGCCCAATGTGGTGCTTCATCCATGATGTTGACTGAAAGGTGTTCTTCCTGAGATAAGCCCACCAGTTCTGACTTGGTTTCTGTGGGGACATCCACTGGTAGCGTCAGTAACTGGGTATTGGCTGTCAGTAGCAGAAACACCAATACGATAAAGATGATGTCGATAAGCGGCGTAAGATCGATGCCAATGCTACTTTGAGCCGACGATCCTATGCCTTGTTCAGAGCCAATCATCAGTTTGACTCCGACAAGGTTGCTGCCATTGGTGGTGTCATGTTTGATGATGTCTGTTGCTGACTTGCGTGGGTATTACTGGCTTTAAGGCAAGGTGCATTTGCGCCGCAAGGGACTTCACAACCAATATTTAATGCTTGGTCGAAGCCTTCTAACCATAAGTTAAGCTGGTTGAGAGCATGAGCCATTTTGTTGCAGCGTTTTTCAGCCCATAACCCAATCAAATGTGACATGGTGATGGCTGGCACGGCAATGATAAGACCTGCAGCTGTGGTATTCATTGCTAGTCCAAGTCCTGTTGCCAATTGTGATGGAGTGACGGGACCGTCTGAAATTCCCAGCTGGCTGAACATTTCAATAAGACCTAATACTGTGCCCAATAGGCCGAGTAACGGGGTGATGACACCAATAATATGTAATACTTTTAAGCCCGATTGCAGTTTTTCTTTTTGCTTGATTAGCCATAAATTTAAAATTTCTTCACGCATGGCTCTAGGATGGTCACCATGGGATAACAATAGCCCCGTTCCTTTAGCCAACATACTGCGGCCTTGGCTTAGTTGAGCAATTAATTGCTGACGCTGCTCTGTTGTCGCACTGCGAGTTTGTTTTCTCAGTTCTGTTAACCAAGCGTCACGTTTTAATAACTCATTGGCCATTAACGCAAGTCGTTCAAGAATGATAAGTGATGCTAAAAAAGCACAAATAAACAGTGGCCAAGTTAAGTAGCCTAATTGCTCTGAGAGCTGCAAATATAGTGGTTGAGACATGTTGGTTTCCTATCTTCAGATTAATTTAGCGCAAACTTCACCGGGACTCTTACTGTGTAAGCAAAAGCGGTTTGCGGTGAAGGTGCGGCAAATTTCCACTTTTCAACAGCATCAATCGCAGCTGCATCAAGTAGGCTATAACCTGAACTATTAACTAAAGTGAGCGAAAGTTGCTCACCAATTTGATTAAACATGACTTCCACTGTCGCTGTGCCCTCAAAGCCTCTTTTACGTGCTTTTCTTGGGTAATTAGGTTGTGATGGCGGCGCTGAAAATGTCGGTTTCTGTAACGCGACGGTTTGTTGAGTAACGCCTTGTTGGGCCTCCACTTGTTGCTGTTCATGGGTTGCACTTGCATCTGTGCTGGCAAGTTCGGTATCTGATATTTCGGTTTGAGGTTGCTCGGTCACAGGCGTCGGTGTGGGTTCAACGACTTCTTGCTCAATGACTTCTTCAACTTTTGCGATGACGTTATCGGGTGCTGGCTTTTTAGGATCGGTTTTGACGACTTTCTCAGGAATTGGCTTAGGTTCTGGTTTAACTTCTGGCTTCGGCTCTGGTTTAATTTCTGGTTTAATTTCTGGCTTAAGCTCTGGAAGCACTTCTTCAATGGTTTGCTCAGTGCTTTGAGCTTGTGCACTTGCTTGCATTGCCACCATGACACTAACAGCTTGATTTGACCCCATTGCAGACCCTGCCGCGAGCTGAATTTCAGGTTCAGTATTTTGAGAGGCGAGAACGCCTCCTTGGATTAAAACGGTTAAACATCCAAAAGCAAAATATCGTCTAGGTGTCATGATCTATATTCTTCTACAACAGCATTCGGTTAGATATTGACCATTCTTAAGAAAAGCAATTAGTTAGCTGAAAATCTTTACAATCTTTACAAAGCTAATAATTACAATCACTTAATAATAGTAAGTATCAAGATATCGCTAAACATACAACATAAGTAATGAGATCGCAAATGATAATGATTTTCATTTGATCTAAGTTTTATTCTCAGGTAAAGTGCGGCAATTAGTTAGGCGGTAATAATACTTTGTGATTAGTTTTTCTGAATGATTCATTAGCTTTTTCACTAACACAAAGTGGTCATTACTTCCCTCGAACTAAGCCGAATTTTGTATTTATACTTTGAGGATTTAATCATGACCAAGAAGCCACTCGTAGTAGCAATGGCAATGGTTTTCAGTACAACCGCATATGCACAAGAAAGCAAAACAGTCACCGAGTTTGATGAAGTTTTAGTCACAGCAACGCGTATCAGTGAAAAAGTCTCTGATACTAGCCGAAGCGTGACAGTGATCAGCGAAGAAAAAATGCAAGAGTCACAACCTTCTTCGGTTGCAGATGCACTGAAAAACGAAGCTAACGTTAGTGTGACTAATGGTCCTCGTGCTTCGTCTCAAGGTGTTGAAATCCGTGGTCTAAGTGGACAGCGAGTACTACAAACTATTGATGGCGCGCGTCAAAACACCAATTCTGGTCACCGCGGCACTTATTTCATGGACCCTGAGCTACTAAGCTCAATCGAAGTTGTGCGTGGCCCTGCAAGTAGCTTATGGGGAAGTGGTGCGATTGGTGGTGTGGTTGCACAAAATACCAAATCAGCCCAAGACTTTTTAGATGAAGGCGATACCTTTGGTGGCTACATCAAACAAGGTTTTGAAACGAACGGCGACAAGATCAAAACCAGCGGTACTTTATATGGTTTAGCTGACAATATTGATTGGTTATTAAGTGGTAGCTACCACGATAGCAACAATATCAAGATTGGTAACGACCAAACCCTTGAAAACAGTGCTTCAGAAGCAACGAGCGGTTTAGCTAAATTAGGTTGGGAACCAACTGATGATCAGCGTCTACAGTTTTCTGCACGTTTTTCAGATACTGATGAGTTAGTACCAAGTAACCCAGCGACTAACGTGGGCAGCTCAGTACCATTAGTTCAACGCAATACGACAGATCAAAACGTGACGTTAGATTACAGCTTAAACCCAACAGATAACCCATTGTTGGATTTAAACGCGACGCTATATTGGAATAGCACTAATTACGACGAAGATCGTGTGACTAAAGACCAAGTTGATAGCACGGAATACGACACCATAGGTTTTAGTCTTAATAACAGCTCTACCTTTGGCAATACTGTGCTGACATATGGTGTGGATGGTTACAAAGACACCATTAATACTGTACGTGACGATAATGGCCAAGCTGGTGAACGTCCTGATGATATCGACGGTGAGTCTACGGTTTGGGGGGCTTTCACTAAAGCCGATATTAGCTTAACCGATACCTTGGCACTAGATGCTGCAGTACGTTACGACACCTTCAAAAATGAAAGTAATAACTTAAACCAATCATCTGACGACAATGCGTTTACGCCATCTGTTGGCTTAGTGTGGAAGACGACTGATTGGTTAACCTTAAGTGCACGTTACGATGAAGCATTCCGTGCACCAAGCATGGAAGAAATGTACTCAACAGGGACACATTACTGTATTCCTTCTATCCCAGGTTTCTTGCCAGATGGCTTATGTAACACTTTCGAGATTAATCCAGATCTGAAAGCTGAAAAAGCGCAAAACAAAGAGATCAAAGCCGACATGCGTTTTGCTGATTTAGCGGGCGATGATGAGTTAGTGGTGACCTTAAGTGCATTCAGAAACGATGTTGATGATTTCATCGAACAGTCTGTATCTAACCCACTTTATGGGATTCCAGGACTTGAGCAAACGACCTCTTGGGATAATGTCGACGAAGCTAAATTAACTGGTTTTGAGTTCACCACTCGCTACCGTTATAAGCAAACTCGTTTGACCTTCAACTATGGTCAAACTGAAGGTAAAGATAAAGAGTCAGATGAGTATCTATCTAATATCCCAGCTAAGAAAATGGGCTTAGATTTATCGCAAGCCATTATGGAAGGCGATATGAAGTTTGGTACTCGTTTTACGTATGTTGCTGAGCAAGATCAGTTACCAACTGACAACCTAGAGCAATATGACTCGTACAAATTGTGGGATGTTTACGTAGCTTGGGAACCAGCAATGGGGACATTCGAAGGCTTGCGTGTAGATTTTGCAGTAGAAAATATCGGTGATGAGGAATATCGCCAAGCGTGGCAAACCTTGTATGAGCAAGGCAGGAATTTCAAATTGTCAGCGCGTTACTCGTTTTAATCCTTTTACCCATTAAACGAATTAATTAGACCGAAGTGAGAGAGCAATAGTGTGGATAACACTTGCTCTCTTATTTGGAAAGCCTCTCAAGGGTAAAAGCTTGAGCGGCTTTTTCAGGATTTAAGATTCGTATATTAGGGTTATTAAATATTTGGAGATATTCCATGGCTGTATCAGTAGAACAAATCAAGCAATACCTCGCCGACAACCCAGCAGCGATGCCAGGACAGGTTGCAGCTGAGTTAGCAATCACAGAGTTAGAAGTCGTTAAAGCACTGCCTTCAGAGCAGTTGGCTTTATTACCACTGACAGAAAAAGATAACTTACTGGCTTCACTACCAGAGTGGGGCAATATGACCACGATTGTGTCTGCATCAGGTAGCATTTTTGAATTTAAGGGTAGCTTCCCTAAGGGTAAGTACGCTCATGGTTACTACAACTTAATCACCAAAGGTGAAGGCTTACATGGCCACTTAAAGCTGGATGATATCAGTGCAATTGCCCTGATCAGCAAGCCGTTCAGAGGCACTGAAAGCCACTCAATTAACTTCTTCGGCGCACAAGGTGAAGTGGTTTTTAAAGTGTATTTAGGCAGAGACAAAAAGCGCGTGTTATTAAGTGAACAGGTTGAGCGTTTTCAAGCACTTAAAGATAGCGTGAACATTGCAGCTTAGTTGTTGATGACAACGTTTTTGATGACTGTTTGTCATCGCTGCTGATTAGAAAATAGAGAAAAGGAATGTGTGATGTCGACAGAAAAAGAGCAACGCTTACGAGAGAAACTTCTTCCAGAAATTGAAGAATTCAAAGCGCAACGTTCAACCTTACAATTGGCAACGCAAGATGCTGATGGTGTACCTAACGCCAGTTATGCTCCATTTGCATTGGCCGATGATGGTTTTTATATTTTGGTCAGCGAGTTAGCACGCCACGGCACTAACTTAAAAGCCTCTAATAAACTGTCTGTCATGCTAGTTGCTGATGAGTCTGAGTCGAAAAGTGTGTTTGCACGTAAGCGTTTAACCTTTGATGCGACAGCTGAAATTGTTGCCCGTGATAGTGAAACATTCACTAAAGGTGTGGCGGCATTGTCGGCACGTTTTGGCGAAATGATTGACAATCTAGCAGGATTAACTGACTTCAATCTATTTAAACTAAATCCGCATCATGGCTTATACGTTAAAGGATTTGGCCAAGCATTTAGCTTGTCAGGTGCAGAGTTACTTGATGTAGATTGGAAGCGTGATGGTCATCATGGCACCCCAAAAGAGCCTGCTGAAAAAGCGTAATCAGAATTCAGTTAGCCTAGGTTAACTGAGTTTTATGCTACTTTCTCGACATGGGGTTTGTAATGTTTTTGCAATATATTTGTAATGATTTAGTACTAGTTAAGTGCATTTCTAGATGTTACGATATTTGCCATGACAAGTGAGTGTGCTACTGCATTATTGTGGTTTTACTTAAACAAATACAATAACTTCAACCCCAAAAGATGATATTGTTTTAACAAGATTTGTTGCTCACTTTAATGGCAAAAAGCCCAAGTTTACTTAATGTAAACTTGGGCTTTTCCTTATTGAGGCCTTGGCCAAAAATTGTCGATTTTTGCTTATAAAATAAAAGTGGCCACTAAGTCATTAAGTGCCTTTGCTTGCCCTTTTAATTGCTGCGCTTCTTGATGGGCTGTGACGGATGCTTGTGCAATTTCATCCGTGACGTCTTTAATTGCCACTGTATTCTGCGTGATCTCATTTGTCACTTGGGTTTGTTCTTCTGCTGCGGTAGCAATTTGACTGGCCATATCTGAAATTAATGCCGCTGCTTGGGTAATTTCTTCAATGGCTTTATTCGCTTCATTGGCATCTTCGACACTGTTAGTCGCGAGTGCTTGGCTGCTTTGCATTAGCTCAACAGCGTTTGATGTGGTGGTTTGTAGCGTTTCAATCGTTTCATAGATTTCTTGGGCTGAATCTTGAGTACGACGAGAAAGTACACGTACTTCATCTGCAACAACGGCAAACCCACGTCCTTGCTCACCAGCTCTTGCCGCTTCAATGGCTGCGTTTAGTGCTAATAAATTGGTTTGTTCAGCAATTCCCTGAATCGTCGATAAGATGCTGGAAATAGCATTAGCATGACGGCTCAATTCACTAATCACATCCGTTGCTTGGGTGACTTCATTGGCCAACAAATGAATTGATTGACGGGTATTATCCACTAAGCTTTGGCCTTGTAAGCTGCTACTACTGGATTGTTGCGCTGCGGTAGCGGTATTTTCTGCACTGGATGCAATTTCATGTGTCGCACTGGCCATTTGAGTTACCGCAGTGGCGACCATAGTGACTTCTTGCTGCTGGATTTGAATTTCTTTTTCAGCATGACGACTGTTCACTAAGCTATTATCAGCATTTTGATCAAGTTGGTGTGCCACTTGTCTTATTTGACTAATGAGTAAGTGCTGGCTGCTGACAAAACGATTAAAGCTATCTGCTAACACTCCCACTTCATCTTTAGACTCAACGTCAATACGCTGGGTTAAGTCACCGTTTCCATCAGCGATTTTAAACAGTGCATTTGAGACACGACCGAGAGGGAGAAGTAACTTAGTCATTAACCATGAAATCACTGCCATACTTGCTAAAAGCACTAATGCAGCTAGTCCAAGTTGTTTGACAAGCAAGCTCGCTAGAGGGGCTTCAAGCGTTGCTTGATCAAGTAGAACAATCAGTTCCCAATCCGTTTGAGGAATATCCTCAACCCAGACTAATTTGTCACGGCCTTCAAGCTCAAAATGGATTGGAATTAATTGATCACTGCGGCGCTGTTGCTGCAACACATTAAGATCCAGTTGGTTATCAATATCGCGAATATGTCCCATCGCTTTTGATGCATCTTTATAAGCGATAACCGTACCATCTTTATGCATCATGATAGCGAAGCCATTAGAAGGCAAGGTCATACGGTTAACATCATCGACTAAGTCGTTAATATTCACATCGCTGGCAATGACGCCATTATGGATTTTTTCAGCAAGGGTAATCACGACTTTTTTAGTCGGGAAGTCTACATAAGGTTTGGTAAGAATCATCGCTTGGCTGGTCATTGCTTGCTGATACCAAGGACGAGTACGAGGATCATAACCTGTATTATCAATGCTAGTGTCTGCATCGATCATCTCACCGGTATCTTTACCAAAGTATGTGGACTCGAAGCGACCTGAATCTAATGCTTGTTGCAAAACATGAATGTCGTCGCCTTGGTTAATCCGTGATTTGAGCGCATTCAGAATATCTTTTTTAGATGATAACCAATCACTAATTCTTTCAGTTTGTTGGCTGCTGAGTCGCTGAACCTGCTCTAGATTTGAGGTTAACAACATGGTTTTTTGGCTGGAATAACTTTGCCAAGACAATAGGGCAATGACGACTGATAAGGCGATTAATACCGGAAAGATAATTTTCAATTTTAACGAATTAGATTTCATATAAACCAGTGTGACCTTGCTATTGAAAGGGGGAAGTATTTAGCAACCAATGCTTGCCCAAATAGGGCTATTTTTCAGCGGCGGATAATGTCATAAGTGGTCGTTTTTTCATAGCAAATTGCTGATTAAATCAGCAAGCAAAACACCTTGATAACGAAACCAGAACAGACGATATACAAGCTTGCTTTATTGCAATAAAAATTCATCCTTGTTCAAAATGCTATAGCTTGAAAGTAATAAAGCGACGTAGATTTGAGCTTTCTTAAACTCATCATTTGCAGAATAAGTTTGCTACACTCATGTGAATATTATCGAGGTGACACAATGGCAAATATCGTATTTATTGCAACGAGTTTAGATGGCTATATTGCCGATAAAAATAACAACATTGATTGGCTTCATGAAACGCCTAATCCAGAAGGGTCTGACATGGGGTTTAGCGACTTTATGGCACGCATTGATGGCTTGGTCATGGGACGAAATACCTTCGAAAAAGTATTGAGCTTTGATTGTGATTGGCCTTATACCAAACCCGTATTCGTGTTGAGTCGCACCTTATCAGAAGTCCCGAGTGAATTGACAAATAAGGTGTCTTTAGTGAAAGGCGATCTTGCGCAAGTGGTCGCTGAGCTTAACGCCAAGGGATTTAATGACTTATATATTGATGGTGGTGTGACAATTCAACAATTTTTGCAGCACGACATGATTGATGAGTTAATCATTACCACTATACCGACGCTGCTTGGTGGTGGTATTCCATTATTCGGTGATTTAGCTGAACCACTTAAATTTACACATATAAGCAGTCAACAACATCTTGGCTGCTTAGTGACCAATCAATTTAAACGAGTTCGATAGGTGTATTTTGACTATACGTTTGTTTTGATTATACGTTTTTTTTGCCTATAACGGGCTTTTCACCGCAAGTTTGATCGGCGCAGCATTCATTTTGTAAAAAGACGATGACAGACTCTAATTGGGTAAATTCGGCAACGCAAAATAAGGTGCGCCCTTCACGTCGCTGAGAAATCAGCCCCGCAGAGGCTAAACTGGCAATATGGTGTGAAAGGGTTGAACCTGGAATACCGAGACTTTCTTGTAAACTGCCCACTGCAATACCTTGAAACCCTGCTCGTATCACTTTGTTATATATGGTTAACCTTGTTGGATGACCTAATTCTTTTAATGTTTTCGCAACCGTATCGATTTCCATTGTTTAGTTCCTTAGGAGCCGTATAA
>BCQL01000062.1_pt1 | contig 13984 bp, 8 predicted proteins | sample 1008151 | NCBI WGS metagenome assembly BCQL01 (sample SAMD00035459, study PRJDB4067) | museum specimen metagenome | biome: marine biome; feature: sea shore; material: organic material | host: Otohimella japonica | place: Japan:Kanagawa | collected 1927
GTTACACCAATCAAGACCGCCGGTCCGGCGAAGGATTTGAGGTCAGCGACGATGACGGCACACTCACGCTTACCGGCAACGTTTGGAAGAAGATGGCGCTGGATGGCGATTATGACATTACAGCAAATACAGTCCTGCGGTTTGACCTCACAGTGCTGGAAGAAGGTGGTGAGGTTATCGCCATCGGTCTTGAAAATGATGCCGACTTTGAGAACAGCGATCATGTTCTTTACCAGTTGGGCGGCAGACAGAACTTTTCCTACTACATATCGCAGAGCGAGAACGGGCAGATCGGGGCCATTGGTAACGCTGTAAGCTATGAGATCTCGCTTGCTGACGTGGCTGGCATGGATTTCTCGCACATAGTGCTCATCAACGATCAGGATCGCAAACCGATTTCCAGCCAGATCAGCTTTGCCAATGTGGCGCTGGTCGAAGTCGTGCCAAACAACGGCGGGACCGAGGCACCCTTTATCTTTGGCGGTGCGCTGGCCGACAGGATCGTGGCTGAGGATGCACCGTTCCAGATTGACCTACCGTTCCTCGACAACGACACGCCGTTCGAAGACCTGGCCTTCAGCTTCACTGGATTGCCTGACTTTGTAACCGAACAAGATGGTATTTTGATCGGCACCGCGCACAACGATGACGTCGGCATCTACAGCATCGGCGTTACTGCGACCGATCCTGAAGGGAACGCTGTCACCGACAGCTTCCAACTGACAATCGAGAATACCAACGACGCCCCAACCACAAAAGGTACAGCCGCAACACAAAGCGCCATTCTCAATGAGGCGTTTGATCTGCCACTGGCAGGAGACCTCTTTGATGATGTCGATGTGGGCGACACTCTGTCCTACCGTGCCGAGGGCCTGCCACTTGGAATGGATGTCGACCCGGTTTCCGGCCACATCTCGGGAACCCCGACAGAAAGCGGAGACTTCATGGTCTCGCTCTTCGCGGCTGATCTCGATGGAGAAGAAACCTCCGCCACCTTTGCGCTGGACGTGGCAGACGGTCCACCACGGGTGGCCGTCCTGATCGAAGGCGAGGATTTCACAGGTCTGACCGACGCCAACTCGGATCTGGAGAACTTCGCGGTCAGCTTTGCTGCACCTGCTTCGGGCAGCGAGGTGATCCGGCTTGAGACAGTCAAAAACGGGACGGTCTCCACTGATCTGGACAGCACAGGGCTGATCCCCGGTCTTTATGACATCACCGTGCGCTACATGGACGAATTGGGCGGCGCTTCAACCGTGACCGTTCTACTGGACCTTGGCGGGGGCGCGCCACTGCAAGAGGTCGGCAGCTTCACCCTGGATCGTACCGATCTGCCGGGCCAGGGTGTCGGGACACAAGCGGGCAACCTGACCAGTACGACCCTGTCATCCATCGACGTGCCCACCGGTGCACGTCTTGTGCTAACCGCAGATGCGGATGGCACCGAGCAGGTACACATCGACAATGTGCTCTTTGAACCAGTTGAGAACGCGGTGCCTGTCTTTGACAGCCCGGTGGCCTTGTCCATGGATGAGAACGCAACAGAGGCTGGCGCGATCGTCGCCTCCGACGCGGATGGACAGACGATCGCCTATGGCATCGCTGGAACGGGCGCAGATGACACGGCCTTTACCATTGACGCAGACACCGGTGTGCTCAGCTTTCTGGCGGTACCGGACTTTGAGGTGCCAACAGATAGCGACCTTGATGGTGTCTATGAAGTGACTGTCACCGCTGATGACGGGCGCGATGTCGCCGAACAGACCGTATCTGTCACTGTGGCAGACGCGAATGATGCGCCAAAACCAACCGCACTTGTGGTCAACCGTACCGTGGGTGCCAGTCTGCCGATCATCCTGCCACCTTTGGTTGATCTTTTTACCGATCAGGATGTAGCAGATACGCTTGCCATTACAGCAACGGGCCTGCCCGCTGGCGTAACCATCGTCAACGGAGCCTTCACAGGCTCACCAACCGAGACAGGCACCTTCACGGTGGAAGTGACCGCCGATGACGGCACGGCTAACCCAGTGAGCGCGACATTCGACCTCACGGTCGAGCGCGATTTTGGCGCTGTGTCGCCGGACGAGGACCTTGATGGCGATCTGATCCTGAACGCCGCCGACCCGGACGTCGACGGTGACGGTGACGGTGACGGTGACGGTGACGGGATCGACAATGCAGACGATCTCTTTGTCTACGATGCGGCCAACGGCATGACATTGGCCAAGGGCGAGACCCGGACCTACGATTTCGACATAGACGGGACTATCTTTGAGAACGGCATGACCGGCTTCCTGCAAGGGACGGCAAACGGCGGCGTGTTCAACGAAGATACAGGAGCGACCAGTGTCGCGGGTGGTCTGTTGACAGTTGATCCGGTCACCGGTGGCGACACAGGCGGGCTGAACACGCCAGAAGATGACGCCGTCGTCGGCGTCAAGAACGGGACTTTCACGGCCAAGACCGTGGTTATCAACCCATGGGTGGGCGATGCGCCTAATCCGGGCGGCTTTGACCAGATCGGTCTGGTTGTAGGGCTTAATTCCGCCGACATGATCAAGCTGGTGTTTGGTCAGACAGCAGGCGTTGTCGAATTCCAGAAACAAGATGCGGACGTCAGCACCAAGTTCGGTGGCAGCGGCCCGAACGCCAACGTATCTTTGCCCGATGGTGTGACACTGGACAATTTCGCCAAGGCCGAGATTACATTCGATGTTGTCTCAACCGATGCGACGGCAGCGACCGTGACCGGCAGCATCGCCTTCCTGGGTGACGACGACTCTGTCATCGCCACCATGAACCTTGGCACTGCACCCATCGGCGGTGACCTTGCCGCAGCATTGGCTGACCCGGAAACAGGCGTGGCCGTTGGCTTTACCCACGTCGATCAGGCAACAGCCCCTGGCTTTGTCGCGCAGATGGAGAACCTCGAAATCTCAGTCCCGGATGATGATCCAACCGGCGGTGGTGATGTCGTGGTCTATCGCATCAACGGTGGTGGCGAACTGGTTGCGGCAACTGATGGCGGTCCAGATTGGGTCGAGGATAGCATTGCCAATCCACTGGAATTCCTGACCGTCACTGACAACCGCAACGACGCCTTCCCCTATTCTGGCGACGCAGGCGCAATCCCTGATGATGTGCCCGCAGCGGTGCTTAATACGGCACGCTCATCTGATGAAGTCTTCAGCTACGATATCCCTGTGTCGGAACTTGGGGGCGACGAAAACTATGAGGTGCGCCTCTACATCGCAGAACTCTTTGGCGGTGGCCAAGCGGGTGATTTCCGCAATTTCGACGCGACACTGGAAGGCTTAGTGCCAGCGGCGTTCAACAACATCGATCCAGGCACATTGTTCGGCGCGGATGTCGGGGTGCTGACGGCACAGGTCAAAGTGACCGATGGCACGCTGAACATCGGCTTCGCACATGACATCAAGCAAAACCCGATCATCAACGCGATCGAGATTGTGTCTCTGTCAACAGATGTTGAAAACCCGGACACACCCGTCAGCCCGGAAAATGCGATTGAGGCCTTCAACGCGCAGACCGACCTGGAAACCGATGCGACCTATACCAATGAAGTTGGCTCGGCGCTTCTGACAGTCATGACCGGGAACAATAATATCCAGTCATCTAACTTTGGTGCCAACTCGTTCCGGGTAACTAATACGGGCGACAAAAATATCTCAGCCGTGTTCATCGATGTAAGCTCTGCCTTGTATCAAGATTCGGTCTTTGATCCCGACGGGCAAGGCGGTGATGCGGCGGTCAAGGATTGGGCGATCAATTCAGATGGCAACACTGGTGCCTTTGTCAGCGGCACGGGCTACTTCCTGCCCGGCATAGATCCGATCCCGAATTCAGGCGGCTCTGGCGGGTCCAGTAACGGCGGCTTCAAGGGCGCGATGGTCAAGTTCGATGTCGACGACAATGGCGGTTTTGAAAATGGTGAAACCGTTGGCTTTTCCGGCGATATGGACCCCAACTCTGTCGCCGGCATGAGCAAGAGTGCGATTGACGGCTATGCCATCCTGTCGTGGGATGTCGGCGGGATTTCCGGGCACGAACTGATTGGCTCGCTCTTCACCGTGCTCTTTGACGATGGCACAACGGCAAGCGGTCAGCTAGCGTCCGACGGCAGTTCTGCCGGGTCGCATGCGGTCGCCGATCAAGGCGCACCGGCCAGCACGGCCCCCGGCCTTGCTGTTAATGGCACCCTGCCCGGCCAAAACGGCACATATGGTGGCACACAACCGACTGTAACCGTAAACGGCGATCCCGGCGACAAGGTACAGATCACACTCACCAAGGGCTTCAACCCCGTGACCGAGACGGACAACGGCATCGTTGGTCTGGTCGAAGATCGGCTTGAGCGCTACGACTTCCAAGCCAACAACGCCTTTGACGCCCAAACGGTCGTTGTGACCATTGGGGCAGACGGCACATTCGATGCCTCGGCCCTGTTCGACTATGACGATGCGATCAACAACAACGTGGGCTCTGGTACCTTTGCAGGCGACGATGTGGCGCAGATCGGTTTTGTCGCAACAAAAGTCGAGGGTGGCCAAGGCTCTTTGCCCGTCAGCGCAACCACAGCGCCCATCTATCTGACCAACGATAGCGGTCCGGTTGTGGACAATCCCACCGGCAGCGTGGACGGCTATTTCAAGATCAACGGATCGGGGAGCAATCAGTACTTCAAGATCCAGATCGAGGATGAGAACGGCAGCGGCGGCACCAACCCCGGTGGCAAGTGGTCCTACCAGACCGCAGCGGACGGTGACGGCAATCAGGCTGGCTTCCAGGGGGACGGCTACTACCTCTTCGGGTCCGAAAGCTCGACCGGGATTGACAATAACGTCGGCGGGAACGAACTGCTGGAGTACCAGATATTTGTACCCCAGTCGGCGTTGGGGACCTATACTTTCAGCTTCACCGCGTCGCGTGATGGGGATGCCGCCAGCGATCAGCAGAACGATGTCTGGCTGAACTTCAAGCATGCCGAAGACATCGGCAACGGCGATATCGAGGAATTCCTGACCGGGAATGGCGCAAATGAGGCCGAACCAACTGCTGGTGGCTTCATCAAGGTCTTTGGCGGGCCAAACAACGGGACCTGGGGCAATGCCGCGGGTGTCGATGGCACGCCAAACAACTTTGCCCCATCGATCGAGATCACCGAGGAAGGGCTCTACACCATTCAGGTCGACGGCCGCAGTCAGGGCTTCCACATCGATTACTTCGAGTTCTACAAGGGCAACAACCCTGGTGGCGGTGCGGCGAACTCCGACTTCGTGGTGGGCGATCCCGACACCATTGAAGGCACGGTCGTGATCCCTGTCGACAGTGCGGCGGACGATTGGGAACAGCGTGGCGGCGCGACCAGCAGTGATCTGGAGCTTGGCGACAATGGCGGACCACAATTCGTTGGCATCCGCTTCGATGACATCGACATTCCGGACGGGTCGGTTCTGGCAGAGGCCTACATTCTCTTTACCGCACAGGAAAGCAACAGCACGCCTGCCCAATTCACAATCCGGATCGAAGATGACGAGACCGCCGCAGGCTATACCACCGCTTCCGATCCGGGTGCACGCGATTATACCGCAGATGAATTCATCTGGGATGCAAAGGCCTGGACGGCGGATGAGCAGTATCAAACCGGTGATCTGAGCAGCCTGATCAATGATCTGATCGGTAAAGATGGGGTCACCGACGGTGCATTTGGCTTCATCATCGCACCTGAAAATGCTGGTGCGTCGCGGGTGGCCTATCCCTTTGGCTCTGGCGGTGATCCAGCAGAACTGGTGCTGGTCTTCGAAGAAGACACAACACTGTAAGCGTATGTAACGAATACTATTTTACCTTTAAACCGGAGACATCCAATGCGTATCCTAGTTGCCTTTTTATTCCTGGTACTTGCAGCATGTGGCGGCGGTTCGTCAGGCGATACCGTCAGCTCGATGGACACAGGAGGCATAACCGCAGCGCAGTTGGCATTTTCGACGCGGGCAGGCGCCGCGCAAAGCGACAACGGATTGGCGTTTGCAGGTCCGGCTTCTGCGGTAGGTGACGTCAGCGGCGCTGGCCCGATCAATGTGAAAGTGATTCAGGCGGTTACCGACTGGGACACTGGAACAACGAGCTTTGCCATCTCTGATGAGGTCCTTGTAGTGAGCCTGTTAGACCTCAATAATTTTTCGGTCACCATCAATGGTGAGACAGTGACATTTACAGATAGCGTATCGGCCAATCCAAATGCGAATAGCATTGCATGGGAAAGTGTCGTCGACAATACAGATTTGGGCGCGTTTTCCGGAAACGGTACCTACTATTCATTTGCCGGGGGCGAAGATCCAGGACTGACAGGCGAATTTGATACCCAAGCCTTTTTTGTATACGGCTTTGAAACTGATCCTGCCGAAATCGCCGCGCTTGTGGGCACCAATATGGGTGACGTGACCTATAGCGGCAACTTCAAAGGTTTCGGTCAGATCATGGACACCGACGGTGCAATTGTTCAAGGCAACGTGCAAACATCGGGTGCCATCAACATCGTTGCAGATTTTGACGACGCCAGCACCGTTAACGGCACTCTCAATGGCAGCATCGTAAGGGGCACGGCCAATCCAGCTTTCGTCATGGGCTTTTCAACAGATATCGTCGGCAACGGTTTTGCTGCCGACTTGAATTGCAACACAGGTTGCAACGACAATGGATCCATCATCGCCGGCGCCTTTTACGGACGGAACGCAGCGGAGACGAGCGGACTGATGGGTTTTGATGTCACGACGGACTTCGAGGACCCAAACAACGTCGGTCAAACAATCGAACGTCGCTTCATGGGTGGCGCGGGCTTCACGGCCACAAAGTAACAGCTATAGCATCACAACGGCCCTTGAGCCATTATTCAAACGCTTTAAAGCATTCGGCCTTAACCCTGAATCACTGTTTCGCTGCCTCTCCCTTCGGCCGAACGCGAAAAGTGATAAGCGATGTCTCAGGTTAAAGGCCGAACGCTATAAATGGATGGAACTCTAAATCACATCAACCCATGCAAAGCTATCCGATCACACGCCCAGCGTCCGCTTCATCTGTGCGGTTGTTGGCGGCGTCGCCTAGCCCGACCGGCCCCAAAACACATATTTGGGTCGCTGTAGCAATGACGACAAGGCGACCGTTTAGTACTTGGGCCTCAATGTCTGCTTCTTTGGCATCGAGTGGGGAGAATAGTGCTTGGTGTCCGTTGTTGAATTGACTAAGCATGCATCAACAACGGTTTGTTGTTTGCCAAATGTCGGAGAACAAGTTTCTTTTGCAGCTTTCCGGGTGGAATGGGAAAAGCACTTTCATTTGGATTTTCAAATATCTCCAAGTTCGGAAAAACTGTAGATATTTCTTCTCGCGCCTCTGGCGATAGCGCTTCCAAAGCATTTTCCCTTGGCAGAAAACTTTCGCTAGGTGCTGAGTTGGCAAAGATGACTTCGTGTTGTGAAAGCACGAGATGCCAATAAGTGACATCTGACACGGATTCATCCACGTCGATACCTGGTAGATCGGTAAGCTTGATCGCCGCGATCAACACTGCATTGCTTTCAAACATGCGCTGGCAAATTGCAGACGAAACATAAATTCTATGCTGTCGAGACACCCATGTGTCGCAGACAGGTAAGCCACAGCCAAGCGCACCTGCGGTTATTTTTACTGGCCTTAGTTTGGGATTTCTGCTCATTTCGCGGGAAGAAATGTATCTATTTGGGATCATCCGGATTTCAGCGTAACTGCCGCTCTGACACCGTACATGATCTCCTGGCTCAAGGGCCTCTATGGGCTTGGGGCCCGATGCGGTATCAATCAAGGCTCCCGAACAAAAACAGGTCACAAAATCATTGTAATCGCGAGAGGCCGATCCCGCCGGGTTTATCTCTGATGTGACTGTCAGTATAGTTCCTGAAGGCGGTATAGCACCTTCCCAAAAAACTGCGTCCGGAATTTCGTTGTCAGTATTTGGTGAGAAATTGAAACTTGTCAGCGTGTAGGAATTGCCATCAGAGCCACTGAACACGATGGTATAGGTGGGCGTCACCACCTGACCGGCCAAGTAGGTCAAACCGTCGAAGGTAACCCCGGATTGCAGTGTCTGGTCCGATTGCGCTTCGTTAAAGGTTGCGTCCGTATTGTCGGTGACTGTTACAAGCGTACTTTCACCGCCGCCCAGCCACGTCATTTGATCACCAATCACCAAGTCGGATAGAAAAGTGGCATCTTCGGCAGGTAGAAACCCTGGGTTTTGCGGATTCTCGAAGTTATCTGCAGCAAAAATTAAGACATTATAGTCAGGCATTGCGTTTCCTTTGGCGATTTCAGCCGTTAAGCTCGCACCGAGCCCCCGCAGTTCACTCACTCGTACCAATTCATGTAAGAAAAAGCCACCGCAAACGCCGACTTCGGTACGGCCAAGATACCTGTGAGTAATGTTTCGCCCTTACATTAGAATCACGAAGCTGCCTTTCATACACGGTTCGGTATCGGTCCCTATGGGCTTATACTGTTAAAAAACTCTGATCGCGACGGAACGCCTGACAAGATGCTCTCGATGCCGGAACCGCCGACGATTGTCTGATAACCATCGGGCAGGCGCCGGATCACCCCGTGCAATCCGGCGCGCTTGACCGCCAGAATGATGTCGCAATCCTCCGCATCCGGGTACAGGCTTGAGATGTTATCTGCGACTGTCCCATCCAGCAAATCCACACGCTGCGGCAGATATGCCCGTCGGCAAGATTTACCCAGCAGGGCGTGGGTTTATTCTCGCGGAACCAAAATTTTTCCGACGGCACAAAAAACGCGCCACGGTCACCCGCAGCGCGCCTGATCTCAGCTCTCAGGGCTTACTTCAGCGTAATAATCGAATACGTCCATCCGTGTAGGGCGTGTAGGGCGCATTGGCTGCGATGAACTCTGCCGTCACATCCGCCAGATCGGGGCCGTAATCATAGGCGTTTGCGGCATCTTCAAACATACCATAGCCATCACCACCGTTGCGCACGTAATTGTTGGACACTACGCCGTAGGTCGCGGCCAGATCAATCGGGGCGTCACCCACCATGACGTCCGATACGCGTGCCCCCGCGGGGGCCGCTGGGTCAATTGTAAAAGACATGCCCGCGACTTGTGGAAAGCGGCCTGCGCCTTCCTCAATCTGGCCGACACCGTTTTCAAGGGCGGCCACAATCGTCTCGCCCGTCACTTCAAAGGTAGAGAGCGTATTCTGGAACGGCAGCACCGTCAGCACTTCACCCATAGTCACCTCGCCCGCATCAATAGAGGCACGCAAACCACCACCATTCTGGATCGCGATCTGGATCCCCTGATCTGCAACCCGGTCCAGCATCGCATCGGCCACCAGATTGCCCATCGGGCACTCCATCGCGCGGCAGACTGACCGGTCACCCTCGATAGCTTCTGACGCATCAGCCACGACGCGCGTCTTCATCTCCTCAATCGGACCGGCCAGTTCAGCAACGCGTGCAACGACCGCTTCATCTTCGGCCACGCTGGCATCCAGCAGGATGCTGTCACCGGTGGCCGACGTGACATTGCCCGCATCATCAAAGACCAGTGTCAGAAGGCCCACATATTTGGAATAGGCATAGGCCTGCACGACCGGCACGTCACCGACCATCGTGGGATAGGCCATGGCCCCTTCCTCGGTGTTGGAAAAGAGCGTATGCGAGTGACCACCCACAACCGCATCAATCCCGTCGACGGCCTCGGCAATAGCCATATCCTTGGCGACACCGACATGGTTCAGCGCGATGATCTTGGTCACCCCCTCTGCTTGCAGGGTTGCAACGTCGGCGCTCAGGCTCTCAATCTCATCTGTAAAGATGACCGCATCAGAGGGGCTGGAGGTTTCCACCGTATCCGCCGCCAACGCCGAGACGATGCCAATCCGCTCGTCCCCGACCTCTAGCACGATGTGGTTCTCGACCTGACCGGCCAGCACGTTTGAGCTCGACACATCAATGTTGCCCGAAATCACCGGGAAAGACACCGCGTCCGTCAACTTACGCAGCCCCTCGTCACCATCATCAAACTCATGGTTGCCCACGGCCATCGCGTCAAAGCCGATCAGCTCGGCGAACTCTGCCTCAACGTCACCTTTGTATGTCGTGTACATCAGGCTGCCCTGATATTGGTCACCGGCGTCCAGAACGATCACATTTTCATCGGCCAGATCAGCCCGCAATTCGCTAATCTTGGTGATCACCCGCGCGATGCCACCAAAGCATTCGCCGGCAGCATTGTCTTCGGCATTGCAGGTCGAATCAAAGCGGTTGATCGGCTCGATCCGGCTGTGCAGATCGTTGATATGGATGATATTCAATGTGAAGTCGGCCTGCGCCGCACCGGCACAAAGCGCCAGAGCACAGGTTGTCGTCAGAATGCGTAAAGTCATAGGATCAGGTCCCCCAAGATTGGAATATCGCCAACTTGGCGACGGCACCGGGCAGAGTCAAATGGCTAGAAGCTGACGCCACGTTGCAGACGGTAAGACCGAAACGCTTGACCATCTTTTGTGCAGCCGCCATGACGGCCACATGCTGATTTACAAAATTTTTCGCGCCGATGAATGGGCCGCCTTGCAGGCGCAGGGTGATACAGTTGGGGCACCGATTGATGTCTCTGACGGGTACATCCATTTTTCGACGGCCGCGACGGTTGCCGCAACAGCCGCCAAGTATTTTACCGATGTCCAGGGTCTGGTTCTACTGGCGGTCGAGGCTGATGGGCTGGACCCCCTCAAATGGGAACCCGCACGTGAGGGCGTCTTGTTCCCCCATCTTTACCGCAAGCTGACCATGGATGACGTGGTCTGGCACAAACCCCTGCCGCTGGCAGGCGGCAGACACCAATTCCCTGATCTGGTATGAAAACTGTCGAAAAAATCGGTCTGATAGCATTGCACCGGTTTGATCCCGAGACGGCGCATGGGCTGGCATTGAAGGCACTGAATACCGGTTTGGGACCCAAGGGCGGCCCGGTGACCAACCCGCGATTACGGACAAAGGTTGCGGGCCTCGACTTGCCGAACCCGGTTGGCTTGGCCGCTGGTTTTGACAAGAACGCAACCACACTTGCGGCGCTGGCAAACACCGGCTTCGGCTTTATCGAAGTCGGCGCTGCGACCCCGCGCCCGCAACCGGGCAATCCCAAACCGCGCCTCTTTCGCCTGCCAGAAGACGAGGCCGCTATCAACCGCTTCGGCTTTAACAATGACGGGATGGAGACCATTGCAGATCGCCTTGCTGCCCGGCACAGCGGCGCGATTGTCGGTCTCAACCTCGGCGCCAACAAAGACAGCACTGACCGCGCAGCGGACTTTGCCACAGTCTTGATCCACTGCGGCGCGCATGTGGACTTTGCGACCGTCAATGTCTCCTCTCCCAACACCGAAAAGCTGCGGGATCTGCAGGGCAAAGCCGCCCTTGCCGCCCTTCTTGCAGGCGTGATGGAGGCGCGCGCGACATCAATCCCGGTCTTCCTGAAAATCGCCCCTGATCTGAGCATCGATGAAATCGCCGACGTGGCCGAGGTTGCGAATGCATCAGGCATTGATGCGATCATTGCCACAAACACCACGCTCACCCGCAACGGATTGCACGGACTACATAGAACCGAGGCAGGTGGGCTTTCCGGCCAACCGCTCTTTGAGAAATCAACGCGGGTGCTTGCGCAACTCGCAGAGCTGACGTCCCTGCCGATCATCGGCGTGGGCGGCGTTGGTAGCGCCGAGCAAGCCTATCAGAAGATCCGCGCCGGGGCCTCTGCTGTGCAACTCTATACAGCACTCGTCTATGGTGGCATTTCATTGGCAGGCGAGATCGCAACTGGTCTTGACGCCCTGCTCGAACGCGATGGCTTTGGGTCCGTGGCAGCCGCCGTCGGCTCAGGTCGCAGCGACTGGTTGTGAGGTGGGCATATCCGCCTGCGCCTCCAATCCCGGATACTTCCATGCCAGCGTCGCCCCGCGCACCACAAAGCTGACCAGCAAGCCCATCCACAGACCGTGATTACCAAAGGCCGCCATCAGCGGAATGACCGCAGCAAAGTAAATCAGTGTCGAGATGATCATCATGTTGCGCATGTCCCTGGTGCGCGTCGCCCCGATGAAGATGCCATCCAGCATCCATGCCGCGACGCCCACGATAGGTGCCGCAACCATATAAGGCAGATAGACGCGCGCCGCCGCGCGCACCTCCTCTGACGTGGACATCACGTCTATCACCATGCCACCGAAGAGGGCAAAACAGACGGCCAGCGCTGCGCAGATGATCGCGCCCCACATGCTGCTGAGCACCGCACTGCGTCGCAAAGCTGCCCGCGCCCGCGCGCCCAGCGCCTGGCCCACCAGCGCCTCGGCGGCGAAGGCAAACCCATCAAGCGCGTAGGCCGTCACGTTCAGAAATTGCATCAGGATCTGGTTGGCGGCCAATTGCACATCTCCGAAATCCGAGCCGTACAAAAGGAAGCTAACAAAGATCGCCTGCAACAGCACCGACCGGATCAGGATATCGATGTTGACTAGCGCCATATGTTTGAGCCGCACCACATCAAATACGCGTGTCCGCGTACGCCATACAGTCCCGACAAAGGCATCGCGGCACAGCAACAGGCCCAGCAAAAGCCCGCCCCACTCGGCCACGAAGGTGGCCCATGCAACGCCCTCCACACCCCATGCCAGCGTCAGCCCCAGATAGTAACTGAGGGTGATATTGCTACCATTCATCAGCACCTGAATGACCAGCAACGCGCGCGTGCGTTCCTGCGCGATCAGCCAGCCGGTGATACCATACAAGGCAATCGTCGCGGGCGCTGACCAAATCCGAATGACCATGTAATCCCACGCAAGTCTTTCGACCTCTGCACTGGCAGGTGACACCCAGAAGGCCCCGCGAAAGATCAGCACTTGTGCCGCAATCATCACGACGCCCGCCGTGATCCCGATCAGCAGCGCACGGGACAAAAGCGCCTGCACCTCATCCGCCTCCCCTGCCCCACTGGCTTGCGATGTCAAGCCGGTCGTGCCCATCCGCAAGAATCCGAAAATCCAATAGACCGCCGACAGGATGATTGCCCCAATGCCGACAGCCCCAATCGGGGCTGCTTCACCCAATTGACCAACGACGCCTGTGTCCACAACACCCAAAATTGGCACCGTCGCGTTCGACAGCACAATCGGCAGGGCAATCGCCAGAACGCGCCCGTTGGTCAGTACCGGCGCCTTAACCATCGCGTTGCGGCATCAAGAAATGCCCGGTGGCTTGGGCAAACAGGCGGGCACGATTGTCCTGCCATGTTTCCACATGGACAGAAGCATAGCGCCGACCCGACCGGTTCACCCGCGCCCGTGCATAGGCATCGCGCGGCAGGCCTGACCGCAAGTAATCAACGGTAAAATCGATGGTCTTGGGCAGTTGGATGCGCGGGGCGTCCTCGGCCACCTTGCCCGCCTCCATATCTTCCCAGATCATCGCCCAGCTGAGTTCCACAATCGCGGTCACTTCCAAAAAGGCCGCCGTCACCCCGCCATGGATCGCGGGCAGCATCGGATTGCCGATCAGCTTGTCGGCATAAGGCAGAACGGCGGTCAACTCATCACCCCGTCTGTCAATCTGGATGCCCAGAAACTGAATATAGGGCACACCGGCAACCAGCTTTTGCAACGTCGCGTCACGCCTTTGCTTGATGACCTGCACAGGTTCCAGCTTGCGGCTCATGATTTGGCCCTCTCGATCGTAAAAGCGCCCGTGGCCGTTGCAACCGGACGGCTGGGGTCGCCATCGACGGCGGTCGCGCGAACAAAGGCGACCGAGCGCGTCACGTGATAGCACTCTGCTGTCGCCGTAATGCGGTCACCCGGTGTGGCGGGGCGCATGTAATCAATGCGCAAGTCCAGCGTCGCGGTGGCCAC
>BCQL01000063.1_pt1 | contig 13860 bp, 10 predicted proteins | sample 1008151 | NCBI WGS metagenome assembly BCQL01 (sample SAMD00035459, study PRJDB4067) | museum specimen metagenome | biome: marine biome; feature: sea shore; material: organic material | host: Otohimella japonica | place: Japan:Kanagawa | collected 1927
GTACTGTGATTTTATTACGCCTTCAATGATCAATCGTGGCCGCATTCAAATTGCTATTTCAAGCGGTGGGGCGTCTCCTGTTTTAATTCGAAATATTCGAGAAAAGCTTGAAGCGATTCTTCCACAAAATATGGGATTGATGGCGGAGTTCGCTAACTCCAAACGTAATTCGATTAAAGAGGCACTACCGAGCGTCGACTTACGCCGGAAGTTTTGGGAGAGTTATTTCTCTCATCCAGAAGTAGAAAACGCTCGCGATAATCGCGAATTGGAAATCATTTATCAGCAAACCATGGCAAAACCTCTGGACGAGGAGGGAAGCTGTACTTGGATTCAAGTTGGGCAAGATGTCGAAATGCTGCCAATTAAAGCAGTCCGCTACATGCAGCAAGCCGAACTTGCCTTGTATTCGACGAAGTGCGAAGTGGACGTGATGGAATTAGTAAGAAGGGATGCGGAACGTGAACCTTTTAGAAGTGCCACCGAACTTGCTGATATGTTGACTAAAGCGAGAAAAGAAAACTTACGTGTGTGCGTGTTTGTACCTTCAGGGACGAGTGAATTCTCTTTATTGCAAGGGCAAGACCTAGTTATCTGATTATCTTGCATAAAGTTTACGGACATAAAAAACGCCGACGAATAACTCGTCGGCGTTTTCAATTCTTGGTTTCTTCAATCGACAGGTGTTAATTGAGGAACCGAATTAATCACGGAAGTTGTTGTACTGAAATGGGATACCCATATCTGCTTCACGGATCGCTGCAATCGTCGCTTGGAGATCATCACGCTTCTTACCTGTTACGCGAACTTTGTCGCCTTGGATAGAAGCTTGAACTTTAAGCTTTGCGTCTTTGATTAGCTTAACCACTTTCTTCGCGGTTGGTGTATCAATGCCTTGGCGGAAAGCGACGTTTTGGTGCCAGTTTTTACCTGTTGCTTCTGGATTTTTTGCGTCCATAGCATTTGCATCAATGTTGCGTTTAGCCAAGTGGCTACGCAGAATGTCACGCATTTGCTTGAGCTGAAACTCGCCTTCTGCTGACACTTTTACATTTTCTTCTACTAGCTCAAAGCTCGCATTCACATTGCGGAAATCGAAACGAGTAGACAGTTCACGGTTAGCGTTATCAACCGCGTTACGTAATTCGACGGTATCGATTTCTGAAACAATATCAAACGATGGCATGAAGATTCCTTGATTATCTTGTTATAGGGAAATTACTTACTGGATTTAACTGCGGCTGCCAGCATATCTAGCATGGTTACAGTATCATCCCAACCTAGACATGGGTCAGTGATAGATTGACCGTAAGTTAGGTTGTTAATATCAGTCATTGGCTGATTGCCTTCAATAATGAAGCTCTCTGCCATAATACCAGCAATACGTGTGCTGCCTGACTTAATTTGGTCGCAAATGTCTTGTGCAACATCGATTTGTTTACGGTGTTGTTTTTGGCAGTTTGCGTGACTGAAATCGACGATCAAACGCTGCGGCAAATCGAACTCTGCTAGCGCGTCACAAGCTTGCTTAACAGAAGCTTCGTCAAAGTTAGGACCTTTCTCACCACCACGAAGAATAATGTGACCGTAAGGGTTGCCGCTAGTGCGGTACACCGTCATACGCCCATTCTTGTCTGGGGAGTAGAAGTAATGTGATGCTTTAGACGCACGAATCGCATCAATGGCAATTTTCACGTTGCCGTTAGTACCGTTCTTGAAGCCAACTGGGCAAGATAGGGCAGACGCCATTTCACGGTGAATTTGCGATTCAGTCGTACGAGCACCAATTGCGCCCCATGTGATCAAATCAGCAATGTACTGGCCTGTAATCATATCAAGAAACTCAGTAGCAGTAGCAAGACCAAGCTTGTTGATATCCAGTAGCAGTTTACGCGCTTTGTGAAGACCGGCTTCAAGCGCATAAGAACCATCTAGGTTAGGGTCAGTAATCAAACCTTTCCAACCAACTACTGTACGCGGCTTTTCAAAGTATGTACGCATAACGATGAACAGTTCGTCTTTGTACTGATCTTGAATTTCGCTAAGACGCGTCGCGTAGTCAATTGCCGCTTCAGTGTCATGCACTGAACATGGGCCAACGATAGCAAGGATACGGTCATCCTCACCAGTTAAAATCTTTTCAATTTGTCGACGAGATTGAGCGATACGGTCAGCTACATCATCAGTGATTGGATGTACACTACCTAGCTCTGCGGGTGTCGGCATTGGACCCAAAGGTTGGGTTCTCAATTCATCTGTTTTTATAGGCATGTTATAGCTTTATTCTCTATTGCGAAGCGGTAAAGATAACGGAATTATAGTTAGGAATAAACCGTTTCACGGGATTCTTATCTAGTAAATACCGAATTGTATGTACTGCTGTTGGTATTCATTGGCTTTACTTATATATAAATGACAAAACATGCTCTGGATATCAATACATAGTTGTTTGAATTTATAACTGTTTTTTCTATTTACTAACAGAATAATTGTGCCAAATCGTAAGCAAAGCGTTGTAGGTTGGGAGTTTCATATATTGTGACCATGTCACGCGAAAATGCGCAAACGATTTGTTTTTTAACCAAGATCGATTTCTCGTTAACATTTCTTTGACATCTTTGAGGTTTGTTGATTGACTGGTCAGACTAGTCTAAAGGGAGTTTCAAAATGTTTTCAGCGGTTCGTCGTGCAAACCTTTATCTCAATCTGTTTGGCTTTTCAAAAGTGCCTTTAATTTGGCTGTGTCGACCGAAGATCCTTGCGATTGATGATCAGCATGTCGAAGTAAGAATCCCGCTCAAGCGAAGAACCAAGAATCATCTTAATAGTATGTATTTTGGCGCCTTGGCTGTTGGGGCAGATGTTGCTGGTGGCTTTCTTGCTATGAGTAAAGCACAAGAGCAAGGAGAGAAGATTTCACTCGCGTTTAAAGGTGTAAGTGCTGAATTCTTAAAACGCCCTGAGGGTGACGTACACTTTGTCTGTCATGATGGCCCAGTGATTGATGAAATGCTCAAACTCACGCTAGAAACCGGTGAACGCGTTAATCGAGATGTGAAGATCACCGCATTGTGTCCAAAGATTAATGGTGATGAACCAATGGCCGAGTTCTCTTTAACGCTCTCCATCAAAAAAGCAGCCCAAAAGCAGGCTGCTTAATTTAAGAATGGTGACTGACGTTAGTTTAATTCAATTCTATTTTCTCAATAGACACGATTTTCGAACGGTTTAACACGACTTTCCAACGATAGAAGACAGGCTCGTCAGTGTGGTTGTCTTCTTTCACAATCACGTTGACCAAGTGTCGCTTCTCTACAGACTCTTTACTCACTTGCCCTTCGTTCAGGCGATATACGCGGTTAGAGCTTTTGTCCATCAAACGGATAATTGGGCGTAAACTGATGTTTAGCGTTTCACGAGTTTGTTCATAGCCACTCAAAAATAACGATGTCGCCATCTCAGTTTTTGCGTGGTAATGAAGAATTTGTTCTTCACGCTGGACGACGCGTTTCTTACGAATGTTCTGAATGCGATCAGGCAAACTCGAAAGGGAGCGATAGTCCAACCATTCCAATTTTCGACCCACAACTTTCTTTGTTGTCGGGTCCATGTACTTCTTGCGCCACTTCGGTTTGCCTTTGCGGATCCAACGCCACATCGCGTCGCGTAGGTCATCTTTAAAGATTTCACGTAGAGCATAGATAAACGACATCGCAATGATAAAAGATGCAGAAATCTCTCCTAAGTAATCTCGGGCAAGAATAACGGTACTTGTGACCACGACCATCACCAAGCCCGTGGCTATGCCTTTAATCGCACGCTTGATGTTGTTTCCCATCGACATCGTTTTTTCGCTTAAAACGATAGGGTGCTCAATCAAACGTCTCAGCAAACGCATTTTATTCGACAAACGAGTTACATCTTCAACGACACTCGGCGAGTTATAGTTGTTGAGTTTACGGTGGGCTTGCTCTTTCTCACACAAAGTAATCAGGCGATCTTTAATTGTGCTGTAATCGCCTTCGCGAGGAAGGTGCGCGACAAGAGACAAAAATTTTTGCTCTGTGTACCAAGACAAGTAGTTATCAATGTTCACGTAATAACGTTTGAGATTTTCTTCGTAAGGAATGGAACGTCTCAAACGCTTAAGAATGTCGATAGTCAATTCGATGACTTCATCCACTTCTTCTGCCGTAACACTGTCGTTGTCATGCTTGTTCAATGCTGCAACGGCTTTATCCAGAGCCGTGACGTATTGATACGCAAACAAACTCAAACTTACGCGATATTGTCGATTAGATAGGCGCCCTCGTTTAGCCAAGCGGCTATGCACGAGAGGGAGTAGCACTTCTGTACTGTAGTAAGAACGTTTTTGCGTGATGGAAGTGTAATAGAACTCAGACTCGCTGATGATGTCGGAGTTTAAACCTAACTCACCAGGCACAAAAATATAGATATCAAGATCGAGCGTTTTGCTCTTTGCCAATGCGTGGCTAATTTTTAAGGTTATCGAATCCTGTTTGTCGACGGTGACCAAGGAAGGCTCCTGATTTTGCTAAAGCATCCTATACCCATAAGCGTCCATTAAGCACAATAACTTAAGGTCGACTAGGATAAGTAGTTGAACGACGACAGCATAGCAGAGAGGATGGTATTTCTCTCTGATTTTCTTGTCAGTTTGGGTATAATTCCCAGTAAATTTAAAAAGAGACAAATTCAATGATTAAAATTGGTCAAATTAACAGCTTAGAAGTCACTAAAACGGCTGATTTTGGCGTATTTTTGGATGGTGATGATTACGGTTCTGTCATGCTGCCTAATAAATATGTACCAGAAGGTACGAACGTAGGCGATCATATTGACGTATTTCTTTACTTTGATTCAGAAAGTCAGCTAGCTGCGACCATTGATAAACCCATTGCTCAGGTTGGCGAGTGGGGCCTAATGCAAGTCGAAGGTGTCAGTAGCACTGGTGCTTTCGTAAATTGGGGCATCAAAGAAAAAGATCTTCTTATCCCGTTTAGTGAGCAACGTGCGCGCTTTACCGCTGGTCAAAACATTCTGGTTTACGTGTACACAGATAAAGCATCTGGTCGTATTGTCGGTACAACTAAGTTCAATAAGTGGCTGGATAAAACGCCAGCAAACTATGAAGTGAACGAAGAAGTTAACCTAATCATCGCAGAACGCAGCCAACTTGGTTATAAAGCGATTGTGAACGGCGAGCATTGGGGAATGATCTTCCCATCGGATGTGTTTGGTAAGTTATTTATTGGTAAAAAGCTGAAAGGCTACATTAAGCAAATTCGCGAAGACGGCAAAATCGACCTTGCGCTACAAAAAGTAGGCGTGGCGAAAATGGATGATCTTTCGAGTAAAATCCTAGAGCTTTTAGAGAAGAAGGGCGGTTTTCTACCTCTAAACGATAAATCTACGCCAGATGCGATTTTTGCAGCTTTCCGTACAAGTAAAGGCACGTTCAAAAAAACCATCGGCGGTTTGTACAAGCAAGGTAAGCTCGTGATTGAGAAAGACGGTATTCGTCTCGCTGAATAGAGCTTTAAGTTGCTGGTGGCGGAGATTCATCAAGTTCAAACTCGATTTGGACGAAATTAGCAGTCAAAAAAATGGCCCAAACTCGTCCTTATTTTGGGCCTAGGGGAAACGGCTCCTTTCATAGAGCCTGCGCTAAACTTTTGACCAACACATATTGTTGGTGAACATAGAGAGAAATGCCGTTTCAAAGCGATGCTTTGATATCTTCAGTTTAGTACAGGGGACTCGAATCGCTAGTGAACCCAGTTCCAATCATGCTTTAGAACCAAAAAGCCATCGTAAATACGATGGCTTTTCATTTATTTATAGCATTTCACTTTGCTACTAAAATAAGTTCTTATCTCGCACTAATTCTCGTGGAAGGCCGTTTTTAATGCGGTTACTTACCCATTTACCAAGGCCAATGATCGCGCCTTCGTACTTCACTAATACTTCGCCTTTGCCGGTTTTCATCTGAGCTGGAATGTTTTGAGGGCGAACGTCTCGGCCCATATACCATTCACGAGCTTCGTCGATCGTAAGCTCAATCGCATTTTTCTCTAAACCTGTCGCCAGCGCCGTTGCTACTTGATGTTGCCAACGGTAGCCATTCTTATGCGCTTCAGCAATCTTGATACCCATGCGAGAGAAACGCAGTTCGCCAATCATCGGCTCCAGTGCGTCTGGGAAAAGCCACACATCTTTATCACGAATCCAAACCGTGCTGTCTTCAGGCAACTTGATGTCCATTGCGCTTTGAAGCTGGTTAGCGATATCAGCGGATTCTTTGTTAGACGCTTTAGCAAATGGGAATTTACCCATGCGTTTTTTGACTTTTGGTGCTTCTACGGCAGCAAGCTTACGTATACGTGCAACAAAGAAACCCTCACAGTCATACACTTGAGGGAAGATGTGCAAGAAGCCTTCTTCAGTCAACGCCGCCTCGGCATTATGAAACAGATCTTTTAAGCTCTCGAATTCAACCGCGTCACCAAATGTTTCTTTAAGATGGTGGCAAACTTGTTGGTTTTCTTCCGTGCTCAACGTGCAGGTTGAATAAACCATCACGCCGCCAGGTTTAAGAGCGTGGAACGCACTTTCGATCAAATCTTTTTGAGTGTCTGCAATTTCAATGACTGATGCTTGCGTCCAGTTCTTCATTGCATCTTCATCTTTACGCACTGTGCCTTCACCGGAACATGGTGCGTCTAACAGAACGGCATCAAATTGTTCTGGTAGCCAACCACCAAACACACGACCGTCGAAGTTGCTTAGTGCTGCGTTACGCACACCACAACGTTCGATGTTCGCGTGTAGCACTTTTACACGACTTGCAGCGTATTCATTCGCGACCAAAACGCCTTCATTGTTCATTAAGGCAGCTATTTGAGTTGTTTTAGAACCCGGAGCCGCGGCGGTATCGAGCACTGCGTCATACGATTCGTCATTCATGAATAAGGCGGATACCGGCATCATTGAGCTGGCTTCTTGAATATAAAACAACCCAGACATGTGTTCTGCGGTATTGCCTAATGGTACAAGCGATTCATCTGCTTCGATCCAAAAACCAGTCTCACACCAGGGTACAGGAGATAACTTCCAACCTTTTGCCTTTGCTCGCTCTAAAAACGCCTCTACGCTGACTTTCAACGTATTAACGCGAATACTCTTGCGCAACGGCTTTTGGCACGACGCTACGAAGTCATCCATGTTGAGGTGAGCAGGAAGAATGGTTTTGATTTTTTCCAGAAATGCTTCTGGGATGTAAACATTAGGATGCAAAGTGGAATCTCGATTGCAGAATTTGCTGCAAATGATATACGAAACTGGGTTAGAAACGAATAGCCACAAAGGCTACGGTAATAAAAAAGAGCAGCGATTGCTGCTCTTTACGTCGATATTGGTTATCTCCGAATCATGGTTTTGGGATTGCTGTGCGCCATTCCAACCAACTCTCTTCCGCTTGAGGGTACAAGTAGAAAGAGTGTCCTTTTTTCGCTGCTGGTGGAATTTGAGATTGCTCTGGTGTTGAGAAAGCGATACCACCACGTACAAGGCTATCAATTGTACCTGCTTTAATGTTTGCTCCACCTAAACCAATCGAAACATCAACGCCAGACACGTTCCAGAATACACTGTTCTGACGAACTAGGTAGGCATATTCTGGCTGAATTTCAATCTGGGTAATAACGCGATCAGCGAATTCTCCTAAATGCACATCCGTTACCTGACCAACTTCCATTTGACGGTATAGGATAGGGGTGCCAACCTGCACTGAGCCACGCTGTTCACTTTGTAAGGTAAAACGCATCCCTTGTGAGCGCGCATTACCTTTCTCTAGATCAAATTTGAATGCTGCTGCACCTTGGCCCGGTTCCACGCTAATGGATTTAGACACTAATGCGCCTAGGTTTTTAACGCCGCCTAAGCCAATTTCTGGCTCAGTCAACCAAAAGTGTGACCCGGTAACGGCAATGTCTTCCACATATTCAGGCAAAATACGGGCAGTCACTTCAACGATTTCTCGGCGGAAGTTAGGGACAACTAAAGTGACTTCACCGACTTTGACACCTTGGTATTTGATTGGCATCCCTTTGCTTACTTCCTGAGAACCGTCTGTTTCCAAAGCGATGACACGTCCAAACTTACGCGCTTGCTTTTGATCTTGATAGAGCTTCCAGCGTTGGCCAATTTTGTTCTCAATACCTGGAATTGAATCGAACGCGATACCGCCTTTAATTAAGGATTTAAGCGGGTGTGCCTTAACGGTGATTCCAGCAAGTGAAGCGTCGACTTCAACTCCTGAGCGATTCCAAAATACGGTTTGAGCCGTAATCAGATGTGCGTAGCGGTTTTCAATCGTGGCTTTTACGATGACGCCACCATCGACTAAGTTGAAATCAGACACGCTGCCCACGGGCAGATTTCGGTAGAGCAGAGGACTGCCTTTCGAAATCGGAGGCAACTCAGAAGCAAATAAGTTAAGCGTTTTCGAACCACTCTGGTTGTATTGCGCCAATTCAGCTAAAGATTCACTTTGGAATAGCTGGTACTCTTTTTGAATCTTTTCCGCGCCTTGGCTAACAAAGCTGATTGAACCTGTTAACAGTTGTTTGGCCGGTGGGACCGTCACACTGAGGCCCGATTCGGTGAGCTCGGCCGATGCACTGCCTGTTACATAGAAGCGGTTGTTGGATTTGATGAGGTGTTTGTATTCTTGATCAATCAACACATCCATGAAAACTTCATGATTGGCTTGCTGAGCTTTCTCTTCATCGAGTAGTCCTACTTTAATGATTGAGCCCACAACAATGCCTTTGTAGAGGACGTTTGCACCGCTATCTAAGCCGAATGAGTTATCCGAAACAAGGCGAATCGCTATCGATTTCTCCTGCTGCTGATTAAAGACGTTTTTACGAATAGCAGTAAACTGACGTGCACGTTCACCTTCACCCGGAACGATGGTTAAGAAATTGCCACGAACAAGGTTAGCGATATTTTCGACACCAGAAAGTGATACTTTTGCTTCTTCAAGAACAAAACGTGTACCAGAGGTAAGCATGTCACTGAATGCGGGTTGGATTGCAGCAGAGGCAAGAATGACCTCACGACCTTCAGATAGGTTTAAATCCGTGACTTGGCCGACTTCAATCCCACGATACATGATCGGCGCACCTTCAGCGCTGATTTTGTTGTCATCTGGAAGGGCAATTTTGATCGCGATACCACGGCCTGCGGTTTTAAGGTCTTTATACAAACGAAATTCTTTATAATCTTCGACTGGCTCACCATCGTCTGGTGAGTCGACCGCGATCGCACCACCAAGTAGGGCGCTCATGCTTTCTAGGCGGACATCAACGCCTTCAAAACCGATGCTTGCACCAATACCACTCACATTCCAAAAACGACTGCGGTTGTTGATGATGTGTCGGTATTGATCCTGAATGTTGGCTTGGATAGTAATGGATTTCGCATCTTCGTTTAATTGGTAGCTGTAAACTTCACCAATAGGGATTTTTTTATAAACAATCTGAGAACCAATGGAAACGCCGCCTAAGTCACGACTTTTTAGTTTGATATTGAGCCCTTGAGTGACGCGAAGATCAGTCGGTGCGGAGTCAAGTGCGTGGAACGACGTTTCAAACTCTTTACTGTCACCCGGTTGGATAGAAATGTAGTTACCGGAGACAAGAGCATCTAACCCAGATACACCAGTTAAACTTGCGGTCGGTTTAACGAGCCAAAAGCGTGTTTTCTCATTAAGCAATTTGGTTGCTTCTGGGTAAATGTCTGCATCGACATAAATGCTGCCTAAATCTTCAGACAAGTTGATGTCGCGTACCATACCCACTTCCAAGCCTTGATAGCGAATCGTCGTACGGCCAGCAATTAAACCGGCTGCATCAGAGAAGTGGATTTGTACCCGCTGTCCAGCGTCATGAATGGACTTAACGACTAGCCAACCGGCTAACATCATCGTCAAGATCGGTAGGAGCCAAAGGGGAGAAATGCCTTTGCTCCTCTTTATCTCTGGCTCGTATGACGTTTGAGAACTGTTCTGATCACTCATTAATTGACTCTTTTTCTGATTGTTTTGGGGCTTGGTCCCAGATAAGCCTTGGATCAATGCTCTCCGCTGCGAGCATTGTAAGAACGACAACCACACCAAACGCTACCGCACCGTAGCCTGGTGTGAAATCGAGAATTTGTCCACGATCGACCAATGTCATCATGATAGAGATAACAAACAAATCCATCACGGACCATTTACCGATCCACTTTACTGCAAAGTAAACCATCATTCGCTGTCTTCGAAACACCGAACGTTTAAATTTTATACATAGCAAGATGTAAGTGAGACCAAGAATTTTTGCCACAGGTACGACAATACTGGCAACAAAAATGATCACAGCGATACCGTACATCCCATTTTTGACTAAACCAGCAACGCCCGAAAATATCGTATCTTCTAAACGTTTGCCGTTCGTAAGCAAAATAGAGATAGGGATTAGGTTCGCCGGAAAAATAGCAATGGTTGCTGCGATTAGGTAAGCCCAAGTTTTTTGGATTGAATTTGGCTTACGATGGTAAAGCGCATGATGGCAACGGCGGCATTTATCACCTTCTGGTTGAGAAAGGTGACACTCGTGACAATGTACGTCTTTGTGTTCAAAGTCATAGCTCGTCTCAGACTGCCATGACTCCCAGTAGCGACGGACGCTAATACGAGAAATCAACAAAACAGTGAAGATTTGCAGAAGTACGAGGCCGATCAATCCTGGACCGACGAAAATGTCGGAGTAGTCCTGAAGCTTGAAACAGGAGATTGCGATACTGACCAAAAATACATCCAGCATGACCCAATGTTTAAGGTGTTGGATTAGCCACAGTGAAACCCTAAGTCCTTTAAACCAACGCTTGTGTAATGACCAATGTGCGGTTACGACAGAGCTGCATACGATGAGTGGGGCGAGGGAGCTGCAAAACAGAATTAAGATAGAAAGAAGGACAAAGCCTTCTTGAAACAGCGTAATCATCCCAGATGGCAGTGTTGCCGGTATCATTACTCCGAACAGACGAATGCTGATGAAATTAAAAAAATGTGAAGGGATGAACAGGAGAATGCAGGTAACCGCGATAGCAAGATTACCAGACAAGCTTGGACTGCCACCTCGATACAACTCAGTACCGCAGCGTGGGCAGTGCGCATTTCTTCGATTAGGTAAATCGACAATATCGACAGGTAACTCGCAACCTTGGCATAAGCGAACATTATTGGGTTGCGACGCATGTTTAGATAGAGAGGTCACAACGACCTCTCCACTAAGAATGGTTTAAGCGTGGGACTGAATGCCCCCGTATAGGGTTTGATATAAGCCTTCTTGCTCAACAAGCTCACCATGGGTTCCTGTTTGCGTCACTCTTCCGTCCTCAAGCACATAAATCAAATCAGCTTGCTTAACGGCAGATAAGCGGTGCGACGATTAGTGTCGTTCTACCACGTAAGAATTCAGTTAACGCCTTATGAAGAGCCGCTTCAGTTGCGGTATCCAATGCAGACGTTGCTTCATCTAGGATAACAAATTGTGGATTACTCAACACCATTCGTGCAATAGCTAAACGTTGACGTTGGCCCCCAGATAGGCGAATACCATTGCGTCCGATTTGCGTATCCAAACCGTGGTTTAGTTGAGAAATTACATCTTGCAACTGCGCAACTTCTAGTGCGCGCCACAATGACATTTCGTCAAAATCCCCACCGAGGGTCAGATTATGCCTCAACGAGTCATTAAATAGTATAGGTTGTTGTAAAACCACGGCAATTTTGTCGCGTATCACTTCAAAGCTAATGTCGTCTGTCAGTTCATCATTAAAACGGATTGAACCTGCGGTCTGTCTGTATACGCCAATCAACAGCTGAATCAGCGTCGATTTACCACCACCACTTGCACCGACCAAGGCTACTTTCTTACCAGCTGGGATGTGTAACGAAAGATCATCCAACACTTTGTTTTCATTATTGTATGAAAAATCAACATGTTCGATTTTTACATCAACTTCTTTATTTTCTTTGAAAGGATTTACCTTAGAGACAGGTCTATGTTCTTCTTCCAATTCCAATAGGTCGTTAATGCGTTTTAGTGCGGCTTTTGCGCTGTACCAAGAGAATTGGATACCCAGTAGTTCCTGGACAGGAGAAAGCATAAACCAAAGGTAACCGAATACTGCGAAGATTTGACCAATGGTGAGATCACTGAACATCACCATTAACATCGCAACAGCACGAAACAGTTCAAAGCCAATTAAAAATAAGAGGAAAGAAACTCGACCCGCGGCTTCGGATTGCCATGCATACTTGTCCGCATCAATACGAACTTGGTCAGCGTTGTTCTTCAATTGCTGTAGAAATTCGCGTTCTTTGTTTGCTGCGCGTAATTGATAGATACCATCTAGCGTTTCGACTAATCGATTCTGGAAGATTTCGAATGAATGGTTTTCCTTACGTTTTAGGTGTTTAACCATGCTCCCCAGTTTGCGAGAGAAGTAGATAACGATAGGGTTAACCAAAAGAATAAAGAGGCCGAGACGCCAGTCGAGCCATAGAAGGACAATGGCGGTACCAATCACCGTTAGAAAACTGATAACAAATTTAGCTAACGTAGAACCAATGAATTTATCAATGGTCTCAATGTCGGTGATAAGGTGAGCATTGATGCCACCGCTGCCTTTTGTCTCGTATTGTCGAATACTGATGCGACCGAGTTTGTCGATCATTTTACTTCGCATTTCAAACGTGATGGTTTTGGAGACTAAAGTAAATTGTCGGCTCTGAAGAATATTGAACGCTTGGCTGCCTGCCCGCATGAGCACAACCAAAAAGAGAGTAAAGAAAATATATCCCGTAGGTGTATGCCACGCTTCAGGTAAGACTGCATTCATTGCCGCAAGGCCTGATGCCGGTTTGTCCAATAAGACTTCATCCACCATTAAAGGCATAAGAAGAGGGATTGGAACACTAATCAAGGTTGCAAGAACAGCAATCAAGTTCGCCACAATCAACTTGGACTTGTGCTTTTTGACTTGTGTTATCAACCAAGAACGGCTAATAGTGTCGTTTTTCGGATTCATTGTAATTGAGAATAAGTCCTATTAAAAAGTAGGGCTGCATTGTAGCGCCATACTGTAAGAATGGAAGCCTAAATAAAAAGTAGGAAGTTAATATGAACATAGAACAATACCAAAGACTTACCAAACAAGCCGTAGCGCTGATCGAGTCAGAAAAAGACTACGTCGCGAACCTTGCCAACATCAGCTCACTACTATTTATGGAGCTTGACGAGCTCAACTGGGCGGGTTTCTACCTTAAAAAAGGAAATGAATTGGTACTTGGGCCATTTCAAGGCAAACCTGCTTGCGTTCGTATCCCAATGGGGCGTGGTGTTTGTGGTACAGCTGCTCAAACTAATACCGTACAAAGAGTATACGACGTTCATGAGTTTGAAGGTCACATTGCCTGTGATGCTGCGAGTAATTCGGAAATTGTTATTCCTTTTACTATCAATGGAGAAGTGGCTGGCGTATTGGATATTGATAGCCCAAATATCGGCCGATTCGATGAAACAGACGAAGAAGGACTCACTCATTTTATGTCAGAAGTAGAAAAGCTGCTTAATTCGCACGCTAACGACGCATAAATTCGTCCTCTAGTGTGGTTTTTCCTTGGCATGTCACTATAATACGAGAATATTTTTTCTTAATGCTTCGCGGAAATCCGCTCAAACCAGGAACCCTCATGACTGAAAAGTTAAAAAACAGCAAAGAAGT
>BCQL01000065.1_pt1 | contig 13749 bp, 12 predicted proteins | sample 1008151 | NCBI WGS metagenome assembly BCQL01 (sample SAMD00035459, study PRJDB4067) | museum specimen metagenome | biome: marine biome; feature: sea shore; material: organic material | host: Otohimella japonica | place: Japan:Kanagawa | collected 1927
GACAGTGTTGATCATCCTGTGTCGTTTTATGCTGCTACCAAAAAAGCCAACGAATTAATGGCACATAGCTATTCACATTTATATAGCTTACCGACTACAGGGTTACGCTTTTTTACAGTTTATGGACCGTGGGGTCGCCCAGATATGGCTCCATACATATTTACTAAAAAAATCTTAAACAACGAAACTATCGACATTAATAATAATGGCGATATGTGGCGTGACTTTACCTACATAGACGATATTGTAGAGGGAGTAGTACACGCGGCTGATGTTATACCTAAAGCAAACCCAGATTGGAGAGTAGAAACCGGCTCACCAGCTTCAAGCTCTGCTCCGTATGCCGTTTATAATATAGGCCATGGCAGCCCTATTAATTTAATGAGATTTATAGAAGCTATAGAAAGCGAATTAGGTATTGAAGCTAAAAAGAACTTCCGTGAAATGCAAGCTGGCGACGTTTATAAAACCTTTGCAGATACACAAGACCTGTTTGCTGTCACTGGCTACAAAGCAAAGGTAGGCGTTAAACAAGGCGTGAATGAGCTAATTAAGTGGTATAATAATTTTTATTGTTAATTAACTAAAGTGAAGGCTTCACTTGTACCTTTCAATTCAATATTTAAGAGCTCTTGCTGCTTTTATGGTTTTACTAACCCATGCTAGCTTTAAGCTTCAAAGTAATGGCTCTGATTTGCTTTCATGGTTTAACATTGGTGGCTATGGGGTAGACCTATTTTTTATTATTTCTGGTTTTATAATGTGCTTAACAGTTCAAAATAAAGCCATAAATTTCAAAAGTTTTATGAAGTCGAGAGTTATTAGGATTATTCCGCTATATTGGTTAATGACTTCACTTGCATTAATTATATATTTAATTAACCCTTCATTAGTTAACTCTTCTGGAGGGGAAACCTCCGTAGTTTCGTCTTATTTACTAATTCCCGACGGCTCAAAGTACTTAGTTAATAATGGCTGGACTTTGAGCTACGAGTTTTTTTTCTATTTAGTTTTTTCTTTTTTCTTGTTCGATAAAAGCAAACAAAAATTATTTACATCAATAACATTAATATTTCTCTTTATCATGGGTCTTGTCTTTAAGTTTGAAGAAGCTTTAATGCAGTTTGCTACTAGCCCTCTGCTGCTAGAGTTTGTAATGGGGATAGTGGCATACGAACTAATTCGTAAGTTTAAATTTAGTATTTGTTTTTCGTTTTTACTACTGTTCTTTGGTTTAGCTTTATTAATATATATGAATGAAAGCAACTACTACAACGTAACCTTCGGGAAAGCACTAACCTCAGGTATACCAATGTTTTTTGTATTTTTAGGTTTTGTTGGATTAGAGTCTAAAATTAAAAAAAGTACAATTTATTTTGAGCTGGGCATGTCGTCTTATTCACTTTACTTGGTTCACCCTTTTTCGCTTGCGGCTGTTACTTTTATTTTTAAATATTTAGGTATTTTAAGCTTCTCCGGTTTTTACTTTTTCGCAATGGTTACTGTGAGCCTCATATCAGGGTGGCTGTGTTATTACTATGTAGAAAAAAGGCTTGATAGGCTATTTAGATCTAAAAAGAAGGTTTCTGCTCCTACCAATAAAATGCTGGCTAGTTAAATGCACTACTTGGGTTATATTATTCAGCCCCCGTTTACATTTAACAGGTTAACTTAAAAATAATTTACTTATAAATAAATGACTACCCTTGAAAGCTGCTATTCCTGTTGCAGGCCTTGGCAAGCTTATGTTACCGATGACTAAAGTAATTCCTAAAGAAATGCTATCAATTGTAGATAAACCAGTTATTCAATACACAGTCAATGAGTGTGTAGCCGCTGGCGCATTAAAAGCAACGCTTTTACATATTTACCCAACTGCGTGAGCAAGCTTCACGCCTACAATAAAATCCTAAACCAACTTTAATGTTAAGGTTTAACTCCACGTAGGCGTCTTGCTTGCTGGCGCACTAAAAGCAACGCTTTTACAAATAAACACAATCCCAATACGGATATTTGCTTATGTTGTTTACTAATCCCGCTCGTAAAGGGTTTGCTACTATATACCTAGCTTGAGCTATTAAATCTTCATCATCTCTAATTTTGTGGTCATAATAATTTGATTGCCATATCTTTCCGTCTGTACCGTTATATTTATTAAATCTATAAGTTGTAATGTTCTTAAACTTTCTAACTAGGCTTGATAGTTCTGGGCTACGATTTAGTTGTAAAAGCCAATGTATATGATCAGGCATAATTACAAAGCAAATAGTGTTAAGAGAATTACTTTTGGAAAACACTGTAAGCTCTCTAGCTATCAACCGTGTATTTAAATAATTAGCAAATAATGGCTTACGGAAGTCGCAACATAAAGTTATGGAGTAAAAAGCATTAATGGTAGGGCGTCTACCTTTTAATCGTTTATGTGTGTTAGCCATGTAATTAACTTCCATTTTAATAAATCAATTTGTGAGGGTAAGCCCTTTAACCTCAAGGTTTAACTCCCACGTAGGCGTCTTGCTTGCTGGCGCATTAAAAGCGAAGCTTTTACATATTTGCGAAATTGCGTGAGTAAACTTCACGCCTACAATAAAATCCTAAACCCACCTTTATTTCTAATGTTTACCACCCGTAGGCGTCTTGCTTGCTGGCGCATTAAAAGCGCAGCTTTTACGTATTTACCAAATTGCGTGAGCAAGCTTCACGCCTACAACAAAACCCTAAACCGCCTCTAATATTAAGGTTTAACTCCCACGTAGGCGTCTTGCTTGCTGGCGCATTAAAAGCAACGCTTTTACATATTTACCAAATTGCGTGAGCAAGCTTCACGCCTACGCGGGTTCTTACACTCGGTGTATATTGGGTTGTAGGTGTCTCGCTTGCTGGCGCATTAAAAGCGCAGATTTTACGTATTTACCCAATTGCGTGAGCAAGCTTCACGCCTACGCGGGTTCTTACACTCGGTGTATATTGGGTTGTAGGCGTCTTGCTTGCTGGCGCATTAAAAGCGCAGATTTTACGTATTTACCCAATTGCGTGGCAAGCTTCACGCCTACAACAAAATCCTAAACCGCCTCTAATATTAAGGTTTAACTCCCACGTAGGCGTCTTGCTTGTTGGCGCATTAAAAGCGTAGCTTTTACCTATTTACCAAATTGCGTGAGTAAGCTTCACGCCTACAAAAAAAACCTAAACCCACCACTTATATAAAGGTTTAACTCCACGAAGGCGTCTTGCTTGCTGGCGCACTAAAAGCAACGCTTTTACGTATTTACCCAATTGCGTGAGCAAGCTTCACGCCTACGTGGACTCTTAAGCTCGTTGCATATTTTATTGTAGGCGTCTTGCTTGCTGGCGCATTAAAAGCAACGCTTTTACATATTTACCAAATTGCGTGAGCAAGCTTCACGCCTACAACAAAATCCTAAACCCACCACTTATATAAAGGTTTAACTCCACGTAGGCGCCTTACTTGCTGTCGCATTAAAACAACGCTTTTACATATTTACCAAATTGCGTTAGCAAGCTTCACGCCTACGTGGACTTTATACTCGGTGTATCTTGGGTTGTAGGCGTCTTGCTTGCTGGCGCATTAAAAGCAACGCTTTTACATATTTACCAATTTGCGTGAGCAAGCTTCACGCGTACAATAAAAGCCTAAACCCACCTTTATTTCTAATGTTTACCACGCCGTAGGCGTCTTGCTTGCTGGCGCATTAAAAGCGAAGCTTTTACGTATTTACCAATTTGCGTGAGCAAGCTTCACGCCTACAATAAAATCCTAAACCGCCTCTAACCTCAAGGTTTACCACCCGTAGGCGTCTTGCTTGCTGGCGCACTAAAAGCGAAGCTTTTACGTATTTACCAATTTGCGTGAGCAAGCTTCACGCCTACAACAAAACCTTAAACCCACCTCTAATATTAGGGCTTAATCCTCCGTAGGCGCCTTGCTTGCTGGCGCAATAAAAGCGTAGCTTTTACATATTTACCCCTTACCTATCTCAATTTTAACTTCACTACCTAACACCTCTTTATACTTACTTGCTAATACGCGCTTTGCCTCATCATCACCATGCACAATTTTTATATGGCTTGGCTTTTTACGCATGCCGGTTACAAACTTAACTAATCCATTTTGGTCTGTGTGTGCGCTGTAACCGCTAATGGTATGCACCTGTGCGTTAATTGTAATACGTGTATCGTTTATAAAAACATACCCATTGCGGGGGCCATATTTTTGTATATCGCGCCCCAATGTACCGCGGCCTTGGTAGCCAACAAACAATACATCGGTTGTTTTGTCAGGTAAAAAGCGCTCAAGGTAATTAACTATTCGCCCGCCACTGCACATTCCGCTGGCAGCTAAAATAATGGCAGGTGTTTGGCGCGAGGCTAAATAATTAATAATAGCGATATGCTCACTATGGGTATCAACGGTGGTTAGGTTTTCAAAGTCTAGCGGGTGGCGGCCTTTGGCTACTTTGCGTTTAGCCTCTACATCCCATAAGTGTTTAAACTTAATATATTGCTCTGTAAAATTGGCAGCCATGGGGGAGTCTAAAATTACGTGAATACTTCGCCAAGGCGAACCTTTAGCTGATTGATGTATTAGCTGCTCTAGCTCGTAAAGTAGCTCTTGTGTGCGGCCAATACTAAATGCCGGCACTAGCACCACGCCGTTATCTGCTACTGCGCGTTCAATTACATTTTTTAGCGTTTGTGTGCGCTCTTTTCGGCCTTGATGGTTTTTATTACCGTAGGTTGACTCTATAACTAATGTGTCGGCCTTATAAGGAGGTTTTGGTGCCGGTAATAGCGGCGTGTAGGGTGCCCCTAAATCGCCCGAAAACACAACTCTATGGCTTTTATTACTCTTTGCATTAATGGCAACGTCTATTTCTACATAGGCTGAGCCTAATATATGCCCAGCACGCTGAAACCGCGCTTTAGCTATTTGCTTGTTGGCACAAGGCAGCTCAAACCAAGTATTAAAATTAACCGCTATAACCTGCTTATTTAGCAAACTTAGGCACGCATTTATAATTTTTATATCGCGGGTAACCCCTACCTTTAACGCATCTTCAATCACTAATGGCAGCAAACTAGCCGAGGCAGGCGTAGTATAAATAGGCCCCTTAAAACCGGCTGCTAATAAATAAGGAATGCGCCCCACGTGGTCAATATGGCAGTGAGTAACAATAAGTGCGGTAATGTGCGCAATATCAAACTCTATTGATAAATCATCTTTTGCGTCTTCTCCTTGAAAAAGGCCGCAATCTATTAGCACGCTGGTTTTATTATTAATAACTAATTCGTGGCATGAGCCAGTCACGCCATTTACCGCTCCGTGGTGAAGTATTTTCATAGTGGTTTATTGTTTTGTTAATCTCATATTAATAATGTAGAACTAAAATGGCTGACTATAAAGTACTTAGCGGTTTGTTGTTGCTAAAGTCATAAAATGGTAACTTAACTCCTGTAAACATTATTGTATGAGCTAATTAGCTCTTAAACTACCAGTGGTTTAAGCGGTATAAACAAATTAAATTATAAATAAATCTGCCTAAACGCATGCTTAAAATGACTTTACATAGTTTATGGTCTATAAATTGTTTAGCCTTTTTATGTAGTTAATAAGTGAAGTAGTATCTATGAGTGCAAACCATAACCTTTATTCAAGAGGTAATTAATGGACTTTTGGTTCCCGTTGGTTATTACATTTATTGTTTCGCTTGTAGCAATTAAAGTAATAAATCCAATAGCAATAAAAACAGGATTAGTTGACTTTCCGTGCGATCGCAAAGTACACGACGGAAATATCCCCCTTGTAGGCGGCATAGCCATTTACCTATCAGTTTTAATCGCCTCTGCTTTATTTATTGAGCACAGTAGAAACCTTAATTTATACTTAGTTGCCTCAGCATTGGTGCTATTTTTGGGTGCGCTTGATGACCGTTATAGGCTATCTGTTAGAGTGCGTTTGGTTGCACAAGTACTTGTTGCATCACTAATTATATTTGGCACCGAAATATACCTAACAAGCCTAGGTTTTTTATTAGGAAATGTAGAGCTTAAGCTAGGTATGCTGGGCATAGTTGTAACCGTTATAGCCATAATTGCAGGGATCAACGCAATAAATATGATTGACGGAATGGACGGACTAGCCGGTTTGCTTAGTTTAATTGCTTTTACAGCGTTGGGTTTTTTATTAAGTAGAGTAACTAATGCATGGTACTTGTTGCCCGTGCTGTTTATTGCCTCATTATTAGGCTACTTAATCTTTAATTTAAAACTACACAGCTCAGTGTCAAAAATATTTATGGGCGACTCAGGTAACATGCTTATTGGTTTAACGCTAATTTGGCTTATGGTTATTGGCACACAATTAAGCACACCCGCATTAAAGCCAGTTACGGCACTCTACATAATAGCAGTACCATTAATTGATATGGTAGCCGTTATAATTAGAAGGGTTAAAGCAAAAAAATCTCCCTTTTTAGCCGACAGACAACACTTACATCACCTTTTAGAAGTAAAGGGGTATAGTACCAAGCAAGCACTTATTGTTATTTCGATTGCTGCAAGTATACTAGCAATGGTAGGCTGCATAGCTGAGGTTTACTCAATAGCAGAATGGCTTATGTTACTGGCCTTTCTAGTTTTATTTTTTAGTTATGCTGCATTTACAGAGCATGAATGGAAAAAAATTAGCGCTAAAAGCCAGTAATATTAAAGGAATATTTACGTGTTATATAAAAGCAGACTAAAAAAATTATGAAAATAAACTTAGCTCTTACGTCACTAATGCCAATTTTATTTTTACTTGGTTGTACATCATCTCCCCCAGTTCTTCATGCTACCCGTGCACTTATAAACGAGTCTGTAGTGCAAACTAATCAAAATGTAATTCCATTAGAATTTACACAACTAATTCAAAGTAAACCTGTTGGTTACCAAGGTAGCTATAAAGATATTGAGTTTACCCTAGGAAAAAAATATACCTCTGCACTGGGTGAACAATGCCGCGAGTTATTTTTGAATCAGCAAGGGCAAAGCTCTGCTCAAACTCGCCAAGCCATGTGTAAAAACAGCCAAACTGATCAGTGGGTAATGGCTCCACAAGTCATTAAAAACAAAAATAACACTATAAGTTTTGGAGCCTGAGCCAATTTATGAATACCTTTAACCAAAGCTTTAAGCTAATCTTTAATTTAATTATTGGCGCAAGCATTATTGTATCGCTAAATTTAAGCGCTGCTGAGCAAATGTCGCTAACACAGCTCGAAAACGCAGGTACAACGCAAACGCAATTACCCAATGCAGAGCTACAAAATGGCACATTTAGCAAGCAAGGGCGTTCGGGCACATTGTTACCAGGCGAAATGTCAGCAGCAGAACTTTTACCTAGCTCAGAGCAAGGCTTACCCCCTCCGTATGGTGCTAATTTATTTGCCGGCGGATACGAAAGCGAGCGCCTAGATGGTCTAAACGACGACTACACAGTAGCCCCAGGCGACAAAGTATCAATATGGTTATGGGGCGCAATTAACCAGTCTGAAGTGGTAACCGTAGATAACCAAGGTAACCTGTTTATAACCAATGTTGGCCCTGTTTATGTAGCCGATGTAAAAGCAAGTCAGTTAAATACCTACGTAAGCAATAAAATAAAAGAGGTATACAAAAAAAGCGTACAAATTTATGTAAACCTGCTTACAGCAACACCAGTGAGCGTTTACATTAGTGGAAGCGTAATTCGCCCCGGGCAATACGCTGGTATCGCATCCGACAGCATTTTATATTACTTAAAACGCGCAGGCGGGATAGACTCAGAGCGAGGCAGCTATCGTTCAATAAAAGTATTGCGTAATAACAAAGTAATTCAAAATATAGACCTTTACGACTTTATACTAACGGGTTACCTACCTAAGTTTAACTTTAAAGATAACGACGTAATATTAGTAGAGCGCCAAAAAGCCACTGTGGTTGTGTCGGGGAGTGTACGCGCGCCATTTAGGTTCGAATTTTTACAAAGCCACGCAACAGGCGAACAGCTTGCCAAGTTTGCATTACCACTGGCTAAAGTAAGCCATGTAGGCGTAGTTGGCGACAGAGCCGACGGCCCATTTTCGGTTTACTTACCCTATAACGAATTTAAAAACTTTGAGCTTAAAGATGGCGACCGCCTAATTTTTAACGACGACATGCGAGCCCAAGTTATCGATATACAAGTAGATGGCAGCTACTTAGGGCCTTCGTACTTTGCTGTTAATAAAAACACGCGTTTGCACGACCTACTTGCGCATATTCAAATAGATAAATCGTTAGCCGACTACCAATCTATTTATATACAACGTAAAAGCGTAGCTAAAAAACAAAAAGAAATGATAGACCAATCGCTAGAGCGCTTAGAGCGTAGCGTATTTACTGCGCCAGCCTCATCAGACGGCGAAGCAAAAATTCGCGCAGAAGAAGGTAAAATGATTTTAGAATTTACCGAGCGCGCACGTAAAATAATACCGTTAGGTAAAGTGGTAATTGCCGACCAAGGGCAAGTTGCCAATATTAGGTTAGAACAAGGCGACATAATACACATACCCGCTAAAACAGACCTAATACACATTGGGGGCGAAGTACTTATGCCGCAGGCATTAGTTTACAACCCCAATGCCACAATAGACGACTACATAGCATGGGCGGGTGGCTATAGCGAGCGCGCCAATTACGACCAAATAATGGTTATACACCCTAACGGCATGATTGATCTTGACGCTTACGGCACCTTAAAGCCAGGCGATCAAATTTTGGTACTCCCAAAAGTAGACACCAAATTTTTGCAATCGGTTAAAGACATAACGCAAATAATTTATCAAATTGCTATTGCGGCAAATGTGGCCACCTAAATGACAACCGTACTAAAACGAAATAACTGGGTAATATGGCGCGACGTTATATTTGCCCTATTTGTACGCGAAATCCGCACAGGCTTTAACGATAAATTAGGGCTTGCATGGGCAATATTTCAACCGCTAAGTTTTATTTTTTTATTATCGTATTTACGTGGGCGTATGGATGGTGGCGAAACGCATACTATCCCAACATTTGAATTTATGGTGTACGGTATGTTGCTAGTGCAGTTGTTCTTAGATTCATTTATGAATGTATCGAATTCCTTTAAAAAAAATAAAGCCTTATTTGCTTTTAGGCAGGTTCAGCCCATTAGTAGTGCAATAGCTGTTGGTAGCTTTTACTTTCTAATCAAATTAGCTGTTTTTATTTTAATATTTGTAATCATGTACTTTTTAGGTATGAATTTTGAGATTAATGACCCACTTTCTCTTATATTTAATGTATTGCAGCTATGGATTATAGGGTTTTCATTAGGGTTGTTATTTGCTATTGGGCAGTGCTTCGTCCCTGAAGTGGGTAAGTTGAAAATGGTTCTGTCCAGACCATTGTTTTTTATATCAGGTGTTTTTTTTTCGATGCAAGATATACCCAAAGAATATTGGGATTATTTAGATTGGAACCCAATTTTGCACGCGGTAGAGTTAACGCGCAATGCCGCTTATAGTACTTACCCTACAGAGGGCGTTAGCGAATTTTACTTATTTTCAGCAGCTTTTGTTAGCTTGTTTTTTACTTTATGTGTTTATCACATATCGTGGAAACAAGCTGTGAGTAGGTAGTGTCATGAAGCAGGAATTAATATGATTAAGCTGCAGAATATTACTAAATATTACCCCTCGACAATAGGTAAGCAGTACGTTTTTAAAAATGTAAGTTTTGAAATACCCAGTGGCCACAATATTGCTATTTTAGGCTCAAACGGTGCTGGTAAATCTACGTTATTTAAAATGTTAGCCGGCAGCGAGTATCCCAACAAAGGGGAAATAATTACCGACCTGCATTTATCGTGGCCTGTAGCACTGGCTACGGGGATTCATCCACAAATGAGTGGCGCCGAAAACGCCCGCTTTATAGGCATGATAAATGGCGTAGCCGACCTAGATTTATATGTGCGCCGTGTACGCCAATTTGCAGATCTAGGTCCAAAGTTTGATTTGCCAGTAAATACCTACTCAAGCGGTATGAAACCCCGCCTAGCGTTTGCGTGCTCAATAGGTATAGACTTTGACGTATACCTAATAGATGAGGTTACCTCGGTGGGCGATGCAAACTTTAGAAAAAAAACCCGCCAAGCACTTACACAAAAAAGTAAAAATGCCAATGTTATTATGGTTAGCCACGAAATGGACGAACTGCGCCATTTTTGCGATAGTGCTATTGTATTGCATAAAGGCGAACTCACTTTTTACAACGATTTAGAGCAAGGAATTGCTCATTACCAGGCATTATAACTATGAGTCAACAAGCGGTAGAAAAAATAGAACAACGCTTTACAGAGCTAGGGCTAAAAACCGATAAAGCTATTTGGGATAATGGCGAAAAGCTTATTGGGCTTGCGCAACAAGTTGAGCAAAACGATGTATACCTAGCAAGGCGTGTTATGCAACGCGCACGTAATTTAAACCCTAAAAATGAGAAAATAAATAAAGAGCTAGCTAGGCTTACTAACAAAATAAACAGCAAGGCAAAGCAAACTCAAACAAGTACATCTACCGAGCAAAATGTAAAACCCAATATAAAGCAATCTGCTATTGCTAAATTAAACAACAAACGTGGGCTGCATTTATTAACCAAACCGTGGTTTGTGCTGTTGGTTGTGCCTTTTGTATTATTTGCTTTTTACCAACTTGTTTTAGCAGCCCCAAGATATGAAAGCCGAGCACAGTTAATAATTCAGCAGCCCGATGGCATGAGCACAATGGACCCATCTATGGCGCTTTTAAGCGGTTTAGGAGTGGGCGGTAGCTCAACAGCCGATAGCGAAATAGCAAAAGCTTATATTCATTCGCAAGACATGCTTAACTACCTGCAACAGCACAGTAATTTAAAGGCACATTACCAACAGCATGGTGATATTTTTACAGGGCTAAGTAGCGATGCCAGCAGCGAAGACCTGCTAAATTACTACATTGATCACACCACGATTGAAATTGACGAAGACTCAGGTGTATTAAAAATATTAGCCCAAGGTTTTACCCCAGAGTTTGCTAATAACTTAACCAAAATAATAGTGAGCAGAGCAGAGTGGTATATAAATTCTATTGGCCATCAATTAGCTGAGGCGCAATTACAATTTATACGCTTAGAGCACGCAAAGGTAGAGCAACGCCTGCGCGATGCGCAAAAAAACATACTAGCCTTTCAGCAAAAAAATAACCTACTAGACCCAGAGGCCGAAGGCCTAGCGCTACAGCAAATAACTTACGGATTAGAGGGGCAAATAGCCACTAAAAGTGCGCAGCTTAAAGGCTTGCGCTCAACTATGACCGACAGAGCCCCGCAAGTAGTAATGCTTGAGGCCGAGCTAAATGCATTAAAAACTCAGCTAGAGCTTGAGCGTGAAAGGCTTTCGCAGCAAGGTTCGGAGCCCACAAATACAACAGCTAATAACAGAGCGGTAAGCCAAGTGTTAGCGCAGTTTTCTGATTTAAAAATAGAGCTAGAGCTTGCCTTAAAAGGGTATACCGCATCGGAGGTATCGCTAGATAAAGCCAGAATAGAGGCCTATAGGCAGCTTAAATATTTAGTAGTGGTGGAGACGGCAACGCTACCGCAAGACCACCAATACCCAAGCACGTTATACAATATTTTACTATTTGCAGTACTACAGCTAATGCTATTTGGCATTGGTAAAATAATTTTAGCAACTGTAAAAGAGCTAAGGTAGCACAGTGCTTAGCGCGCAAATAATAATTAAATAATTAGATAGACAGGAATCTACATGCATTCATTAACAAAGCCACAGCACAAGTCGGCCCGTAAGGGCATTATATTAGCGGGCGGCTCGGGCACACGTTTATACCCGCTTACAAAAGTGGTAAGTAAGCAATTAATGCCTGTGTACGACAAACCCATGATTTTTTACCCAGTGTCGACATTAATGATGGCAGGTATAACCGAAATTTTAATTATATCTACCCCAACAGAGCTACCGCGTTTTAAAGAGTTACTTGGCGATGGCAGCGCATGGGGCATTAGCTTTGAATACAAAGAGCAACCCAGCCCAGACGGCCTAGCACAAGCATTTTTGTTAGCCGAAGACTTTTTACAAGGGCAGTGTGCAGCCTTGGTATTGGGTGATAACCTTTTTTATGGCCACGACTTATCAATATCGCTACAAAATGCAACTACATGCGAGCAAGGAGCAACGGTATTTGGCTACCACGTTGCTAACCCTAAATCGTACGGAGTGGTAGAGTTCGACCAAAACGGCAAAGCCATATCAATAGAGGAAAAACCCGATAAACCTAAATCTAACTACGCCGTACCAGGTTTATACTTTTTTGATAGCCGAGTGGTTGAATTTGCAAAAAATGTTAAGCCATCAGCGCGTGGCGAGCTAGAAATAACCGACGTGATAGACCAATATCTCGCTAATAAAGAGCTCAATGTAGAAATAATGGGCCGTGGTACCGCATGGTTAGATACCGGTACATTAGATGACCTGCTTGATGCTGCTAATTTTATTCGTGCAATAGAAAAACGCCAAGGCTTAAAAATTAACTGCCCAGAAGAAATAGCCTACCGTATGGGTTACATAAACGCAGAGCAACTTAAACAATTAGCCAAACCGCTTAAAAAGTCAGGCTATGGTAAATACTTACTTGCGTTGTTAGATCAAACCGTATTTTAAAAGGCATTAATAATGAAGTTTACACAAACAAAAATACCCGATGTAAAAATAATAGAGCCACAAGTATTTGGCGACGAGCGCGGTTTTTTTATGGAAACCTTTCGCACTGAGTTATTTAATGAGCACTGTGGCGAGCACACATTTGTACAAGAAAACCATAGTAAGTCGGCGCATGGCATACTACGAGGTTTACATTACCAAACACAAAATACGCAAGGTAAATTAGTACGTGTTACCCAAGGTGAGGTGTTTGACGTAGCCGTAGATATGCGAAAAAGCTCGCCTACTTACGGGCAATGGGTTGGGGTGTTATTGTCGGCCGAAAACAAACGCCAATTATGGGTACCAGAAGGCTTTGCCCATGGCTTTTATGTAACCACCGATAGCGCCGAGTTTGTTTATAAATGTACCGATATATATAACCCAAATGCTGAGGTATCAATTAAGTGGGATGACCCAACACTTAATATAGAGTGGCCGTTAGTTGAGGGCAAACTACCGAAGCTTTCGGCAAAAGACGAAGCAGGCCTTGCATTTACAAATGCACCAACGTTTTAAGTTAACTAGTTAAAGTAGTCATTATGAAAGTATTAGTAACAGGTAAAAACGGCCAGTTAGGCTCAGAGCTACAAAAAAGCTGCCCAAGTAATATAGAGCTAATATGCTTTGGTAGCCAAGAACTCGATATAGCCAATGCAGAGCAAGTAAACGAGCTTTTAATTAGCCACTCCCCCGATATAGTTATTAACGCAGCAGCGTATACCGCAGTAGATAAAGCCGAAACTGATACTAAGCAAGCTTATGCCGTAAATGAGCAAGGCCCAGCTAATTTAGCTACTGTATGCAAGCACATAAACGCTAAGTTAATACATGTATCGACCGACTTTGTGTTTGATGGCACAAGTACCATGCCCTATACCGCTGCCAATGCTACTAACCCTTTAGGGGTTTATGGTGCATCAAAACTTGCTGGCGAGCAGCAAATTAGCAAT
>BCQL01000066.1_pt1 | contig 13738 bp, 13 predicted proteins | sample 1008151 | NCBI WGS metagenome assembly BCQL01 (sample SAMD00035459, study PRJDB4067) | museum specimen metagenome | biome: marine biome; feature: sea shore; material: organic material | host: Otohimella japonica | place: Japan:Kanagawa | collected 1927
TGGTGTATCCCACCCAACAAAGGAAGAAACAGACAAGCGCTAAAATATCGAATAAAGAAAAAAGCATCGCTCTCAATTGGTTATTGGTGATGTGTTTAATTATGCATCACATTCTCTAACGCTTAAACCGCTTTATTAATAAAACATTATTCGGTTAATTGAGCGGTTAGTGTTACGTATTCAATCTATTTGCTGTAAACGCGCTACTGCATATAACGCTAAACGCTCGATAAAAAGAGAAACGCTTTATATTGAAACGCAAACATACTTCATTTCAAGGTACTCATCCAAACCGTGTCTGGATCCCTCTCGACCAATACCAGAAGACTTAATCCCACCAAACGGAGCAACTTCAGTTGAAATCAGCCCTGTATTAACCCCAACCATGCCAAACTCTAACGCCTCTGAAACCCGATAAACTAAACTAATGTCGTTTGCATAAAAATATGCAGCTAAACCAAAATCTGTATCATTAGCCATTTCTATCACTTGTGCTTCATCATCAAACTCAAAAATAGGGGCGATGGGTCCAAAGGTTTCTTCTTTTGCTACTAACATGTTTTGCTGGCAATTGCTTATCACTGTGGGAGCAAAAAAGTGACCAGAGTCTGTAAGTGGCTGACCACCAACTAAAACTTTGCCATTAAGTGATAAGGCATTAGCAATGTGCGATTTGGCTTTATCAACGGCATCTTGGTTTATCAGCGGTCCAATATCAGTCTCTACATCAAAGCCATCTCCTACATTAAGCGCTGTAACCGCTTTGACGAACTTCTCAGTAAACTGTTTTATGATCCCTGATTGCACATAGATACGGTTTGCACAAACGCATGTTTGCCCAGCATTTCTAAACTTAGCTTGTATCGCCCCAGCTACAGCAGCTTCAATATCTGCATCATTGAACACAATAAAAGGCGCATTGCCGCCAAGCTCTAGTGATAACTTTTTTACTGTGGGGGCGCATTGTTGCATTAATTTAACCCCCACGGCTGTTGAGCCAGTAAAAGATAACTTTCTTACCTGATGACTTTCACACAAGATTTGACCTACTTTCTTTGCCTCTCCGATAACCACATTAAACACCCCGTTAGGAATTCCTGCCCTATGAGCAAGCTCGGCTAGTGCAAGTGCAGTTAATGGCGTTTGTGGTGCGGGTTTGACAATCATGCTGCAGCCTGCGGCTAATGCTGGTGCAGCTTTGCGAGTAATCATTGCTAAGGGGAAGTTCCATGGCGTAATAGCCGCAGTCACACCTATGGCTTGCTTTATGACGGTTATGCGTTTGTCTGATTGGTGCCCCGGAATTGTCTCTCCATAGACACGCTTTGCTTCCTCAGCAAACCACTCAATAAATGATGCGCCATAATTCACTTCAGCTTGAGCTTCCGCGAGGGGTTTTCCCTGCTCTAACGTCATAATCCTGGCAAGGTCGTCACTATGCTGCAGTATAAGCTGATGCCACTTGAGCAATATTTGTTGGCGTGCTTTAGCCGTTAACGCTTGCCAAGGGGCTAATGCCTGCTGCGCTGCGCTAATCGCAGAATGAACTTGTGATTCACTAAGTTGTGGCACACAGGCAACAAGCTCATTGGTAGCGGGATTGATTACATCTTGAGTGAAACCAGAATCCCCATCAATCCATTGACCATTAACATAAGCTTGTTGACGAAAAAGAGAGGCATCTTGAACTCGGTGCATAGCATGACCTTTTAACGAAAATAAGTACCTAACCAACACTCAAAAACTGACTCATCAATAATTGGGATGGCTCACTCGAATAAGTTAATAGTAACTAAGTTTCATAGACATAACGACCCAAGATCAATTGTGTATTCAATGATGCTTCAAATGTCGTGCTTCAGCGATGTGATCTAACCGTCATCCAACGTATTAATGCCCTAAATGGATTGCAATCTTATATCAGCGGAGTATCTTTATTATTGATAGTGTGTCTTTAAAGGATTGAAATTAAAAGGATCGATATATGCTTGAAACGGGTTTTAAAGTCCTCTTTGTATTAGTTTTTTTTGTCATTGCTTACAAACTTATTTTTTCAGGTTCTCGTGGACTAACAATATTTGAAATGCATTTCAAAGAAGGGAAACTGAATAAACATTCGGGCAAAATACCTGAACGTTTCTCAAGAGAGTGTAAAGCCATAGCAAAAGCTGAAAAGTTAACTTGTACAGTACGTGCTGAAAAGCAAGGTGATGTCAGATTACACGTATCTGCCAACGTGTCAGATAAGTTAACCCAACGAATTAGAAATGTGTTTCCATTTGAATATTACGATAAAAAACAGCCTGATAATTCAAAATTAAAAGGCTAATTGCGATACTGCTAAGGTTATTGTCTTCTTAATAACCTTAGTTTTGCTCAATCTGCTATAGATATTTTAGACAGTTAGCTAGCTTTTTAATAACTCTTTTAAATAACTCTTTTAATAACTATGGTTGCTTTTGAATAACCAAAGTCACTTGGGCAACTGTTACCCCAAACTTAATAATATCGCTTTTGTTAATGATAGTATTTTCATCCACTAAGAACATCCAGTCATCAAAGTGCACTTCATATTCTGACTCATCTACAATCAAGTTCATGTCATAAGCCCAACGTAACGCACTGCCCTTAGCTTCGCCTGTAGCAATACCTAAAATATCGTTAGCCTTTCCTTCATATTGGCCATTACCTAAATCGGTAATATGCCAAATTCGGGTTTGTTTTTCCCCATCATCATAAATAAATCGCTCGTCAATAATACCTTGATTATCTTGCCAGCTAGCATCCATCGAGACTGTAAATTTACGAGTCACAGTGCCTGAAAAATCCTGAACAATGCCGGCTGCAGTCAATTTACCAGCAAAAAACTGCTGCAAATCCAATACAGGGGTAGTTTTATCGTAATCCTCGATTGAAGCCGATGAGCAAGACATTAAAGATAAAGCTGCCAAGGTTGCTATGCAAAATGACTTTATTCTATTTAGTTGAGTCATTATTTATTGGCTCCAATTAATTGCTGTCTAAGTTCTGGTCTACTGGTTTGCTCCGAAAGCCAAATATCCAAAAATGCGGCAGCAAACCCCGGTTCTTGAATAATTGGTAATGCTTGCTCATTGAAGTAAAACTGGCCTCTATCTTGGCTGTGCATCATAAAACTTAATCTATCGCCTTCCTTAACATCTGGCCATGCTTGTTCGATCTGCTGTTGTAATCGAACAATTTCTTCACTGTCGATACCTATGTGCTGCCATTGGTCGACCGTCGCTTCAATCAAATCTTCAGCATCAATGTCGCGGTGATATTCAATCTCAAGCTTTAAAGGAAATTGGTCTTGTTGGTATTCCCCATCTACAGACATCAATTTTGCGCTATAAATAGAAAACCACAGTAAGTCCATATCTGCCTGCCCTACCATTTTCAACACACTTGATTCATTAGTATCTTGTTTAGTCGCAGGCATTGATTCTTGAACTGTTATAGCTGTCGTTGCAGCTTCAAAATCAGCGGTAACTGCGGCTGAAGAAAATGGGCTCAGAGTCAGGCATAAAGTCGCAGCGATTGTTCGCAAAGAATTCTTAGTATCATGTTTAATATTAAAACTGGCTAACCAACGTTTTTTTGTCGTTATTGATGACGTTAACATTGCCGCTCTACTATATAGTTTCATGCTCCTTCCTCCTTTATGACAGCTGATTAAAGACGTTATTTGAATAGTGTTTGGCTTGCTTTAGACCGATAGATTTTGCTAGATGCAAAAAAGATGGAAACAACACAAACCAAATAACAAACAATACAATCGCCGTTGTAGCAGTTCCTTGAGGTAGGGTCACTGCCCCAAGGTTAGCACCACCGATATAACTTAAGCTGCCAAATACGCCACCTAGCAGTGCTTGAATAGCAACGGGCAAATGGTTAAACAGTGCCAGACTGTAATTTAATGAGATAGCAAAATATGCCCAAAGTAGCCCTAACCAAATAGGGAATGAAGCGAACTCAAATATTCCAAATACCGTCAGCAATGAGTCGACTAAACAGCCCGCTAAGGCGCTTACCAGCATAACCTTAAGGTCCCACTTCTTTTGCTGACTCACCACAAAATGCCATACGATTAACAATGCTGGTATGACAATTAATTGGTTTCCGGCTAATACACCGGCCCACCAAATAACCTGAAATGCACAAGCATTAATAATGTTAGTATGGCTTTTCATTGTTAAGCACCGCTTGCTAAAGCAGTACGATACTTGGGACGAACAGCCACCAAATGCACCGCACTCGTAGTGCGCTCTAAAAAGCCACCTTCGCAATAACTTAGATAAAACTTCCACATACGAATAAAGTCTTCACCGTACCCAAGCTGTTTAACTTTTTGCTGCGCGTGATCAAAACGTTGATGCCAGTGAAGTAATGTTTGTGCGTAATCTTTCCCCATGTCATCAATTGACCAAACAACCATATCGGTTTGTTTTGCAACATGTTTGCTCATTTCACTTACTGATGGTAAACAGCCACCAGGGAATATATAACGTTGAATAAAATCAACACCTTTTCGGTAGCTGTCATAGCGCTGATCGGCAATAGTAATAGCCTGAATAAGCATTCTTCCTTCAGGCTTTAATAAGGTTTCAAGCTTCTTAAAGAAGCTCGGTAAATACTCATGACCCACCGCTTCAATCATTTCTATCGATACAACCCGGTCATATTCACCTGTCAATAATCGATAATCTTGTTTAAGTAAGGTAATACGATCACTCAAGCCTTCTTGCTCGACTCTGTTAGCTGCGTATTCATACTGAGCGTCTGAAATTGTGGTTGTGGTGACATTGACATCAAAGTGTTTCGCTGCGTAAATCGCTAACGCTCCCCAACCCGTTCCCACTTCAAGCAATGTTTGGCCAGGTTTTAAATCCAATCGCTCACAAATGGTGTGCAATTTGTGTAGTTGCGCTTCTTCTAGGCTGGCGCTGTTATGCGGATATAACGCACTTGAATAGAGCATTTCTTTATCCAGAAATTGCTCATACATTGCATTACCTAGGTCATAATGCGCTAGAATATTACGCTTAGAGCCTGATGTAGAGTTACGGTTGAATACGTGTTTGATGCGATTAACACCAACACTAAACCATGAAAAGTAGCGCTCAATATTGTCTAAAAGTGCAAGGTTTCGAGCAAACAATTGAACCACTTTAGTCAAGTCTGGACTAGACCAATGCCCTTGGATGTAGGCTTCACCAGCGCCAATTGAACCACCCCAAATAATTTGCTTGTAAAAACTAGGATGAGAGACTTGGATAGTGGCATGTAAATCTGAATCAAAATTGCCAAAACTCACACTTTGTTCTGCGCTAGCTTGATCATCGGAGCTCACAATCGTTAGATAGCCATCAGAAAGGTGCGTTAATGCTTTTAATAAAATTTTCTTGGCAAAACCTTCGGAAATAGTTGCTTGAGCTAAGTTGGCACCTGTTGCTGTATTTTCCATATCACTCTCCGCGTCCTACGTTAATCTGTTTATCATTATGATGTTGATATACGTAACAAGTTGTCATTTGGTTTAATTTAAGTTTGCGGGTGAACCACAAACGGGATCCGCTTTACAAACAGTTTTAAAGCTTGCCAATAAATACCCCACATTATTTTCACTGTCATAATAGGAAACCCTATCAACATCTTGCGAATGTTTGCGGCAGTAAATGTTCGACGCTTTAAGTAAAGACTCGCATCAAATAGTTTGTTATTAGCGTCATCTCGGTTTTGAATCGTGACGTTAAGTCGCTTACTGGGTGGGGTAATTTTCCAATGATAATGCATATCAAGATCAAGAAAAGGCGAAACATGGAACACTTTATCAGTGTGTTGTGTATCCTGCAGGTCCACTAAATAACAATGTCGCTCATCCCATGGTGTATTACTCACCTCTGCGAGCATATAGATAGGTTCGCCGTCTTGATAGCAAAAGTAAAAGTTAACAGGACTGAAGTAAAAGCCAAAATGCCTGATTTGCCCAGCAAAGATAACCGAGTCACATTGAGTGCTTGCCCCCAACTGTGTAATGGTCCAAAGCACTCGATGCTTTAAGCCGGCCTCAGGAGACATAACATCACAATCTGCCATTAATTCAATCACTGCTTCATTAGAAAATTGGCTAGTAAGATTGTTTAAATAATCACTTGGATTAAACTTCAGCAAACTCCATTTCGACAAACCAAAAATTTTACTGACTTTTTCTAGTTGGTTAACCTCATCTAAATCTATTGCCATCAAAGCCATCTCATATTCAAAAGAATGAGATTTAGGCGTAAACCGTCTGTGGCTTACCTCGCCTTGGTAAATACCACTATGGAATTTGTCAGACTCTACCACTGATGTCATAGGCTAATACCGAAGTTATTACATACATCTAAGCCACTGCGCACACCATCTTCGTGAAAGCCGTTATACCAATATGCACCAGCAAAATGAGTATGACGCACGCCACAAATTCGGCTTCGCTCTTTTTGAGCTGCCATACTCGCTTCATTAAATACCGGATGAGCATAGTTAAATTTGCGAAGAATTTTACTCTCATCAATCAAATGTGTTTGATTTAAGGTGACACAAAAGGTGGGGGCATCTTTAGGAAGACGCTGCAATATGTTCATATTGTAAGTCACACTGGCGGGTTTATTCGCAATATCACTCGCATCAACCCCTTGTAAACGATAATTCCAGCTTGCCCATGCTGCTTTTCGCTTTGGCAATAGGTTCACATCGGTGTGTAATACAACTTCATTATCTTGATAAGCCATCGCCCCCAGAACTTGACGCTCATCTTCAGAAGCGTCAGTTAGCATAGCTAGCGCTTGGTCACTGTGACAAGCCAATATGACTTCATCGAAGTACTGCACTTCTCCATCGTTAATTTTTATATTGACCCCATCATGCTTACGCTCAATTGACGTTACCGGAGAATTGAGAAACAAGCGCTGTTTGAATGGTTCAATAAGTGCAGGAATATAACTACGAGAGCCACCTTCAAGTACATACCACTGCGGACGGTCGCTGATATTCAACAATCCGTGGTGATGGAAGAATCGAATGAAAAATCGTAACGAAAAGGCACGCATATCGTTAATGCTGGCAGACCAAATGGCGGCGCCCATTGGTAAAATGTAGTGTTCACTGAAAAAATCAGAAAACCCTTGGCTATCTAAAAACTCGCCTAACGTGTCAATTTGATAGTCTTCTGCATCATAAATGGCTTTACATTGATTATTAAACTTAACGATTTCAGCTAGAAATCGATAAAAATCAGGTTTTAATAAGTTACGACGCTGAGCAAACATGCTCCAAAGCGTATGGCCATTGTACTCTAAACCTGTTTGGGTGTTTTGAACGCTGAAACTCATTTCTGTAGGCAAAGACTTTACATCTAATCGTGCCATTAATTTCTGAAATCTTGGATAAGTACGGTCATTAAATACAATAAAACCACTATCAATAGCGTAGGGTTTCCCTCCCACCTCGACATCAATTGTTGCCGTGTGCCCACCGATATAGTCATTCGCTTCAAATACAGTCACTTCATGTAATTGACTGAGTAAATGAGCACATGTTAACCCTGAAATACCTGATCCAACCACTGCAATTTTTTTCATATTAATCCTTTATGATTATTATTGTTTTAGACCATTTATACTGTTCTAGAGGTCAAAATCTCAGTTTTAACCATTTTAAGAGTGCTTCTACGCTTTAGGCGCAAGTAAATTGTTAATCAACCCCGAAGGTAAACAAGCTAAACATTTCAATATATAGGTAAAACGTTTAGGGAAATGAATCTCATCACGACCTTTTTTCAACCCACTAAAAATATCAATAGCCGCTTGTTGCGCAGAGATTTTCATCGGCATCGAAAAATCGTTTTTATCTGTTAGTGGCGTTGATACAAAGCCTGGGCATATCACACTGACTCCAATATCGTGTTGTGTTAAATCTAACCGCAAGCTACTTGCAAGGTAATTAACAGCGGCTTTTGACGCGCCGTAAGCTTCCGCACGAGGGAAAGGTAAATAGGTCGCACTTGAGCTCATTAAACCGATACGGCCATGAGCAGCAATAAGTGGTAAAAAAAACTGTAAACAATACCCCATTGCAATCAGATTAGTGTTAATCACTCTTTCAAATAAAGCGCCATCAAATTGAAGCGGATTATCGATATACTCACAACTCCCCGCATTGAGAACAACGGTTGTTAGCGTTAATCCTTTATTATTTAGCATAGTGCTAAGTTGCATTGATGCTTGTTCTATTTGATATTTATCATTGATATCAAACATCAACGGATATGCACCGCCAATGGTGTTGAGCGATTGCTCATTTCTACCACACGCAAACACATGGTATCCCAGCTCAATATAATGACGTGCTAACGCAAGCCCAATACCAGAACTTGCACCTGTGATTAAAATCGCTTCCTGTTTAGCTGTATTGGTTTTCATGACGATGCCCTAGACTTAACCATCCGAATCAATTTTCCCAATAGTGGAATGGGTTCATATAGCATCTGGCCAAGATCGAAGTAATCACGGTGAGAATAGATTTTATCTGTGAATTGCAGATGGCTCATGCCTTCAACATTAATAGGCTGGCCATGATTCAGCTTAGAATGCTGGTAAGTCATGATCCAAAAAACTGAAGCTTGGCTTGCAGAGGCACTTACTTGCTGTATATCAAAGTTGATAGCCTCAACATTGGCATACATGTTCGCAAAGTATTGGGTCAGCTCAGTTAATCCTTCTACTTTATGTAGTGGATCTTGAAACACGATATTCTCACTGTAGACCTGATTCAGAAGGTGCAAAGTATTCTTATTGAGCTGTTGATACATGTTAATGAAGTCATCAACAATTTGCGCCTGAACAGGCGTATCGAAATTCATCGGCTCAGGTAACTCACTAACGGTATTAGTGCTACTGTGCATTTAACTCTCCTTGAACCATTTCACTAAACATCATGTTTAATTTTTAAAAGCTGAAGTACAGTAAACAAAAAGCAATTAAAACGAATAGTTATCTATTGATAATAAGCTTAGTTACTGGATTTGTCTTAAAAATAATCAAACAAAACCTAAATATTTTATATACCCTTAAGTACGTTGAATTAGCTTCTAAAGATCAAAAAAAAGCACCTAGGTTACCCTAGGTGCTTTTTACTAATGCTATTCAGCTAAATGATCAACTTAGTATTGATTCACCAGCTTGCCAAAATTGACTGAACAGCTTATTGATAGCCTCTTACCGCGATTGGGTTCCAATGCTTTTCAACTTCATCTTTAATAAACATTTGTTTAGCTTCACTTAGTTTAGCTTCATTAATTCCCACAGCGGCATGTGCTGACTCTTTCGAGCTAATATCTGGATACTCAACCTTGTCCACTTTAAGACCTGCTAATACTTGTGCAAGTACCGCTCTTGCCATTTTAGCTTGAGATGTTGCTCGGCTCAGCAGCATACGGCCTTCGTCTGGGTTATGGGCATATAAACCGTGTGAAGCCATCGCAAAGTCCCAGTGCCATTGACCGTGCCTAATAGACATAATCGCACTATTCATTTGCTCCCAATTAGCACCAGCATCCCAAGCTGCTTTCGCTTCATAATGGGCTTTCACTAACAAGCCTTCAACCTCACGAGCCATTGCTTCAATTTCATGCTTATCAGCATCAAGTTGGGCTGTGATCGCTTCTTTGCTTTCATGGCACGCTATACATGTCTTATCAAAGTGCGGTAATGCTTTATCAACTTTATGGTTGGTAAACTCTTCACCTTTTGCATTTTCTTCAACTGGCATGTGGCAAGTAATACAAGTCACATTCGCCTCTGCATGTTTACTGCGGCTCCAGTGTTCAAACTCAGGATGACGCGCCTTGAGTATCGGCGTTTTAGAAATAGGATGGATCCACTCATAAAATCGGCGAGTATCGTAGTATTTTAAAATGTTGTCAGTATCACTGCCAAAAATCCATGGCATGTTAACGACGTTACTTTTTTCAGGTTGGAAGTAGTAAGTCACATGACATTGACCACATACTTGTGCCCCTTGCATTGATGCATCTTGTTTTTCAAACGGAATACCTGTTTTGCTCATTGCATTTTGAGCATGCGGACGAGGTAGTGCGAGTTCAGCACTGCCATCTACATGACAATCAGTACAGTAAACAACACTATTAATCTCCGTACCTAAGTCAGTAAAGTTAGACGCTGAATACCCTTCAAACCCCATCTCTTTAATTAAACGAGGTGCATCAGGTGTTTTACATGTCCAACAGCTTGCTGACGTGCCTTTTTCACCTTCCTTAGGTGGCACGCCAGTGCGTAATGTGTGGGTGACATCTGCAACCGCAAATTGGTGCCCACGGGGACTGTGATACTCTTTGGCAAATGAAGAGCCTGCCCATAAGATAATGTTAGCAGGGTAACTTGCTAACATATCTTCTCGCTCTGTTTGCTCTTCTGTTTCGGCCCAAGTTTTATATTGGTCAGGAAACTTAGTTTGATTGATATCTGTTTTGGCGCTTGCAGCGAAGCATGAAGCTAAGCCCAATACAGCAACAAAACTCGCTACACACTTTTTAGTCATCCCCAACACCTTGCTGTTATGTTGTTTAAACAAAGCTAATTGCTTATTCACAGTTTTTCCTTCCAACGTAATAAAATGTCATAGCTCATCAGGCTATTAACCAGGTCGTCCATCAATTCTTGGACGAGATAAAATAGGACTATAATGCCAAACGAATAGCGCAAAGGCCGTAAACCAAAAGCCACCCGCAATCCATAACCAAACCTGTGTATTAGCCGGCATAAGTAACGGCATCACCGCTCGAAATAAAGCTGCAATAGGTAGGCACGCAAATGCTAATACCATGTTTGGACCTTGATAAATGTTTCTGCTGGTATGTCCAAGTGACACCCTTGAAATCATTGATAAGCACAATGAAGCTAAACAGCCAATGGCAAACAGGTGCAATAGACTCCGATAGGCAAATTCATCATTGATAAACCAACCTAAACCCAACAATGAAATAGGCAAGGATAGATACGATAGATGTAATGACCATAGCATTGGCTCTTTCACTGTTTTGTGCGGTAACCAGCGGCTGATTCTGACTAAGTGCAATACGCCAGCACTTAGCAATAGCACTTGCTCAACCGCTATTGGAAAGATTTCAAAAATGGCTTGTATAACAAGCGTAATCATTAACACAAGTAAGCTTTTCTCAATGGCAAAAATTGGTTCAGCTTTTGGCAGCTTTACTCTCATCGCCGTGAAAAAAGGAATGACTCGACCACCTACTATCGTAATCAACAAAGCCAACCAAAATAACATTCCTTGCCAAATTTGATTAGCTAAAATGAAATTACGTTCTTGTAATGCGTAATAACTCACAAGATTAACCACAAGCGCCACTGTAAGCATGATAGAAAAACCAATATTTTGCCATTGCTTCACACGATAAACATTCCGCCACATGGTGAAGGCTGCAATGCCTAAAAACACGCTATCAAAAAAAGCAGGTAAAAATAGTGGAATATCAAAAGGCAATAACAACAATAGTCTGGCTAAAAACCAACTGGTAAATGTTAAAGCCAACATAGGCCCTTTCAAGCTAGGTTGATTAGTCCAAGTTTGTACTGCCGTCAGTAAAAAACCGCACACGATAGCCATTGCAAAGCCAAATAACAGTTCATGTGGATGCCACCATAAAGGCAATACATTTGACCAAAATTGACTATTAAACAAACTGTATTCGGGAATGTACCAACCCATTAACCACAATGGAATATAAAGCATAGCTAACGCCGCACCGCCTAAGAAAAAAGGCCTAAATGCTAATCGCCATATTGCTGCGGTTTTTTCAGTTTCTGCCGGATCGTCAATATTTAGCATGATATTCAAACCTTTTAACTTAACGTGAGGAATTGCTTTAAAGATGCATTTAAAATATATGTTTATTGTATGTTGTTAATTCTATTCCAGCAATCATTAAAAATGGTCAGTGTTACTAACCTAGTTGAAACTGTGATCTCTCGCAAATAAAGGCAATGAACTATTTTGATGACTTTGGTTTAAGTTAGATTTGAAAAGGCAGTGTTAACAACAAAAAAAGCCACTTAAAAGTGGCTTGTATTGATAAAAATTAGATAAGGCATTAACGCTTTAGCGAACTTAATACTTCTATAGCTCGCTTGCGTGCAAAGCTGTGCTCAACAATAGGCGAAGGATAGTTCACTGACTTGGCTTGCTTATCACTAAACAAATCATCAAACATTTGAGTGTCTTTAGTAAAGGTAGGTTGGTGAATTGTTTTTAGCAGCGCATCTTTCAATTCAGGTACATAGTGTTTAATAAAACTCGCATCGGGATCAAACTTACTGCTTTGATTCATCGGGTTAAACACTCTAAAATAAGGTTGTGCATCGCAACCTGTTCCTGCCGACCATTGCCAACCACCATTATTCGCGGCTAAATCACCATCAATTAAATGTTGTCTAAAATAGCGCTCTCCCCACCGCCAATCTACGAGTAAGTGCTTGGTTAAAAAACTTGCCACCACCATTCTTAATCGATTATGCATCCAACCAGTTTGATTAAGTTGCCTCATGGCAGCATCAACAATCGGGTAACCTGTTCGTCCTTCACACCAAGCAGAAAACTCTTCAATGTTATTCCGCCATTGAACGGAATCTCCTTTCTCATTAAAGCTTTTTTCTTTTGATAGCCTTGGAAAAGCCACTAATAAATGACGATAAAACTCACGCCATGCCAGTTCATTAATCCAAGTTTTCGCAGGACTAGTGTCGTCCACCAGCGCTTCAGGAAATCGATTAAGGGCAGAGGCTAAACACTGCTTAGCACTAATCACTCCAATCGCTAAATAGGGGGATAATTTACTGGTACTGTCTAAAGCAGGGAAATCTCGCTCTAAATGGTAATCTTGAATACTCTGCGAGCAAAATTGCTCTAAAATGCGTTTCGCCTCTCCTTCCCCTGCACGCCAAAGATGACTCGACTTTTTTTCTGCATCAAAGACAATTGCACTTGGCTCGGGTAAGGCCGCAGCAATTGGTTTCGGAACAGCAAGCGGTGCTATAGCCATACCTGCAGTAATCTCACGCCACTTTTTAGAAAAGGGAGTAAAAACTTTATACATTTGCCCTGATAGGTTGTTCACACAACCAGCGTTAACAATGCAATCTTGAGCCACAAAATCAATTGGAAGTCCTAATTTAAGCAGCTTCTCATCACGTTGACGTTCATTAATTTCGGGCTCTTGAGTTGCAAACACTTTTTCTATTTGGTGTTGCGCCAAAAACGATGGCATCCACTCAACAACATCATCAAATAAAGGAAGGTGCACTACGTGAAGTTTAACCCCAAGTGTTGCTAACCCTTTGGCTAAAATATTGACATGTCGTTCAATAAAATCAATTTGAATAGGAGCAACATCATGGCGGCGCCACTGCTCAGTGCTGACAACGTACAAGGCTTCGACTTGTTCGTTGCTCGCTTTTATTGGACTTGATAACGCAGATTTCGCGTAAGCAAATGCTTCACAAAGCGCTAGGTTGTCAGCAAGACGCAAGTCCTGCCTAAACCAAATGAGTGTTTTCATCATTAAGCCTCTATCTCAATAGGAACAATTATTAATATTATCAGTGAGATAAATTTAGTAGGCGTAACGTAGTCGTAATGCCTCAGG
>BCQL01000067.1_pt1 | contig 13704 bp, 15 predicted proteins | sample 1008151 | NCBI WGS metagenome assembly BCQL01 (sample SAMD00035459, study PRJDB4067) | museum specimen metagenome | biome: marine biome; feature: sea shore; material: organic material | host: Otohimella japonica | place: Japan:Kanagawa | collected 1927
GCCACAGCTTGAACGCCTGCCAATGGATCAGCGCCAAGATACGCCGTGACCCGAAGGGACGACGGAGCGCGGCCTTGATGATACTGCCATTGGTGATGGGCTTGCGCAGACCCGACAGTGTGGCAATTAACCCGCCATTGCCGCGCGAATAGTCGATCCATATCCCGATGCTTTCGGGCTGAATATCAAAGCGAAAGACATAGCTACCCTCAATCGGCTGGAACGGTGAGACATGCATCAGCTTTTGCGCGGCAATCGTGTCCGTCTTTGTGATTGCGCGCTCATCTTCATGACGGCAGAGGTAAGAATGCCGGTCGCCAAAGGTATTGGTCACCTCGGCAATGACTGTCGTTAACGCATCGTCTTCGTCGTAGCACAGCCAGAAGGACACCGGATTAAACACATGACCCAGCACACGCGGTTGCGCCAACAGATCAATCCGCGCGGCATCACAGATGTCATAGGCCGCGAGCACATCGCGTACCCAGCCCGCGCCCTTGCCAGCCTTTGGTGGCCCTCCATGGTCACGGTCCTGTAGCGACATCAGATTGCCGTTGTTGCGCGAGAAAAGGCCCGGCGTGTCCGGCGCGGTTTCTGCATCCAGCAGTACGTAGTCTATCGAATAGCGAAACACGTTTTTCGTCGCACCACGCCGCCCGTGATATGTTTCCCCGACGATATGGTGCACGATCGCCATCACTCTGCCGCGAGGTCCATCTGCTCGAGAGTACTGATACCGCGCACGACGTCCAGCGCGCTGGACAGGCCATCCTCGTGAAAGCCGTTTTTCATCCAGGCGCCGCAGAACCAAGTGCGGTTCGATCCGTTGATCGCGACCGCGGCCTCTTGGGCTGCAATGGCCTCAAGATCATAGACGGGGTGGCGCAGAGTGACCTCATCCCAGATCAGTTCTTCCTTGATAGGGCGCTTGCTGTTGAGGGTGACCATCATGTCCTGACCCTTCAGCCATGGCTGGAGTGAATTCATCCAGTAGGTCAGGTTGATCTCTGTATCCGTCTGCTGTACGTCCTCAGTGTAGGTCCAGGATGACCAGACCTTGCGCCGCTTGGGCATGATCGATGTGTCAGAGTGCAGCACGACCTTATTGGGTTGATAGCAAATGGCGCCAAGGACCGACTTTTCCACCGCCGTGGCATCAGTCAGCATCGCCAGCGCGTCGTCAGAGTGGGTCGCAAACACCACCTCATCAAAATGTTGCCAGTTTGCGCCGTGAGTCTTGATGTCAGCACCCAATGGTGTCCGACGGACGGCGTCAATTGGCGTGCCAAGGCGCATGTCGACACTGCGCTGCATCATATCCGCAGCAAGCCGGGTAACGTACTCACGCGAACCACCGTCGACGGTGTACCACTGATGCTGGCCCGTGGCGCTGAGCAGGGCGTGATTATCGAAGAAACGTATCATCGCGTAGGCGGGAAAGTCGAGGATCTTCTCTTTCGGTGTTGACCAGATCGCGCCCGAGAACGGTAATAGATAGTGATCGCGGAAGTAGTTACTAAGGTTCAGTTTCTCAAGCAGATCGCGGATCGTCAGCGAATGATCTGCGCTGGCCTCCAATCCCTTTGCGTTGAATTTGAGGATATCGCGCACCATGCGCAGAAACTTGGGGTTGGCGATGTTGCTGCGTTGAGCAAAAAGCGCGTTCATGCCGGCCAATCCATATTCCATCTTGCCGCCACTGAAAGAGGCGCCAAAGCTCATGTCGCTTTTGATGACAGGGACATCAAGATGATCAAAGAGCTTGGTCAGGTTTGGATAGTTGGCGTAGTTGAAGACGATGAAACCGGTATCGACTGGTTGGTCCCTGTTCTTGCCTGCCATCCGCGTGCGGGCATGACCGCCAAGCCGTCCTTCAGCTTCAAAGAGCGCGACGCGGTGGTCCTTTGCCAACGCATGTGCTGCCCCCATTCCAGAAATACCTGCACCGATTACCGCAATTTTCTTGGGCGCGGCTGTCCCGGTCTCGAATGGCATTCTGCGATTGCTCCGTCGTCTTTCTGTTGTCCATTTATTATTACGTCGCTGCAACTTGCGTGGATCACAACAAAAAAAGGGCTGACGTGATCCAAATGCTAACGTGCGTCGTAACAGGTACATGTTGACGGAAACGAACACCCTCACAAAAGCAGATGCACCGGCAGTTGTTGCCGCCTATGGTGGGTTAACAGCGCCGCGCAAACGCAAAGTGGGGAAACAGCAGGTGACAGCCGACATGGCGACAAAGCGCATGGCTTGGATGGTCCAGGTACATGCCGTTGGCGACACCAAGGATCGCGCTGCTTTTGCAGAGCTGTTTGGTTATTTCGCACCGCGCGTGAAGTCATTTTTGATGAAATCGGGGGCCAGCCCGGATTTGGCAGAGGAATGCACACAGGAGGTCATGGCGACCCTTTGGAACAAGGCGCATATGTTCGATCCGACCAAGGCAAGTGTATCCACTTGGATTTTCACGATTGCCCGAAACCGCAAGATTGATCTGCTGCGCAAACAGCGGCGGCCTGAACCCGAAGACCTGCCATGGGGACCCCAAGCCGAGCCTGACCAGGCCGAAGCAATGGGTCTGCAACAAGAAACGGAACAACTCGGGCGGGCCCTGGCCACATTGCCCGAAGAACAAAGAAAACTGATCGAACGCGCCTACTTTGGCGAGTTGAGCCATAGCCAAATTGCCGCAGAGACGGGATTGCCGCTGGGCACGATCAAATCACGGATTAGGTTGGCGCTGGACAGGCTGCGCCACGCAATGAAATGAAGACAGAGATGAAACAGATTAAGCACCACCTCACCGAACCAATTCTGATGGCATATGCGGCTGGCACCTTGCCGGAAGCTTTCAACCTAGTGGTGGCTACGCATATTTCGATGTGTGACACCTGCCGTGCTGCCTTGGCCGAATATGAGGCGGTTGGCGGTGAGGTCATGCTGGACGCAGACCCTGTTGAAGTTGCCGAGGACGCCCTTGCCGCAACCATGGCAATGATCGATGGTGAAACGCCCGCGCCCGCGCCAAAGCGAGACGTAAACAGCACCTTCCCCGGCCCGCTGCAGGATTACGTTCAAGGTGACGTTGATAATCTGAAATGGCGCAAGGTTGGCGGCGGGGTGAGCCAGCTGGTTTTGAAAACATCCAAAGACGCCAGTGTACGCCTTCTGCGCATTCCTGCGGGCACAGCCGTACCAGACCATGGACACCGCGGTACGGAGTTGACGTTGGTGCTACAGGGTGCATTCACTGACGAAGAAGACCGCTTTGGCGCCGGCGATGTCGAGGTTGCCAACGAAGATTTGCACCATACGCCTGTGGCAGAAGAGGGCATGGACTGCATATGTCTTGCGGCAACAGATGCGCCTTTGCGGTTCAACGGGCTTGTCCCGCGTATTGCGCAGCGGTTTGTTGGCATCTGACACCAAAATTTCCCAAGACCACTCAAAAAAACCAACAGCAGTTGGGATTTTTCCTTTTCTGCCACGGGTCGGTCGTCTTTGATGTAATAACCAATTTACAACCCAAGCCGATTGACAGATGGTCCAGCTGTGGATGCCAACTCAAATCTGACAATCGACTTCGTCACGATCGTTTTCTCGCAAGAGCTTGATCTGTTGCGGTTGCAGGCCCGTTCCATGCATCAGTGCGTGCCACCCCAGATGGTGGGACGTATCATTGTCATTATCAATGATATCGACGAAGAGAGCCTGTCAGAACAGGTCGAGGCCCTGCATGCAGACTATGGGGCGCTCACAGACAAGCTGTTTGTCTGCCGCCCTGCCGATCTTATCTCTACGCCTGCAAATCTATGGCAACGGCTCGAACGGTTCTATATCTCCACGCCGAATGCCCCCGGGCGACCCGCAAGGGGGGGGTGGCGCGGCAACGGTGGCTGGCGGATGCAGCAGAGCTGGAAGATACTGGCGGCCCGGCAGGCTGTTTCTGATTACGTATGTATTTTGGATGCCAAGAACATTATCGTGCGGCGGATGGCGCTCTCTGACTTCATTGATGAGCAGGAAAAGCCCAGAAGTTACCTGGTTCCACCGGCTGACAATCAGCTAAAATGGGTTCGCGCGTCGTTTCGCCTGCTCAAATTTGCCATGCCAGGCGGGGTCGGGCATCTGCCACCAACCGTGACCCCGGTGGTCTATCGCAGTGGCTGGCTGCGTGACGCAGCCAAGGCACTGGAACAAAGACTGGGTTTGCTTGACTGTTACTTTGCCTATCGCCGCAATGGCGCCAGCGAATTCATGTTGCTTTTTGCCATTGCAGAAAGTCAGCCCGGTGGTTGGAGCGGTCAATTCGGCATGGGTCTGGCCAAACCGCTAACCATCTTCGGGAGCGCTGCGCCAGATGCCGTTGACGCATGCCTTGATCAGGCACTTGCAGGAGAGGCCCCTGTCTTTTCCGTTCACCGCAAGCAATTTAGCTGCCTGAACGCTGGTCAGATTGAAAAGCTCTTTGCGATTTGGGCGCAAGCGGGCGTCGCAACAGATGCGCAAGAAGCACAAGCGATCATGTCCCGGCTGATTGCCAAGAACCAGCAGGGCTGATCTCGCTATGTTTATAGTTGTTGTCCGGCGCCTCTACAATTTCGGTGGGACGAGTGGCACAACCTTCGGATCATCCTCCGGGGCCAGTTCTTCAAAGTCAAAGTTATCCAGTCGGTCCGCCCGTTTTCCTGCACGGGTCGCGGCGGTCAGCACGCCGGACACATCATCGCCCGCCTGCCGCAGATGTGTTTCCAGTTTGCCAGCCTTTTCGCCGATAATCTCCACGTCGCGGTGCAGCATCCGCAGGGCCTTGCGAATTTCACCTGCCTGTTCGCGCATCCGCGCGTCTTTGAGGATTGCGCGCATTGTGTTCAGCGTGGCCATGCATGTGGTTGGCGAGACGATCCAGACCCGTGCATCAAAACCGGCACGCACCACATCGGGCAGACGCGCATGCAGTTCGGCGTAAACGGCCTCTGACGGCAGAAACATGATCGCGCCATCGGCCGTTTCGCCATCAATGATATATTTCTCGCTGATATCCTTGATGTGCTTGCGCACCGCATTGCCCAGATCGCGCAGTGCTACCTTCTGCAACTGTGGTGTATCGGCGGCGGCATAGGCCTCGTAAGCCTCAAACGGAAATTTTGCGTCGATCACGATAGGGCTGGGGGGATTGGGCAGATGCACCAGACAGTCGGCACGTTTGGCATTCGACAGCGTGTGTTGCAGCGCATAGCTGTCGGCAGGCAACGCCTTGGACACGATATCGGTCAGTTGGATTTCGCCGAACATGCCGCGGCGCTGCTTGTTGGACAGGATGTCTTGCAAGGACAGCACATCGCCAGACAGTTTTTCGATGTTCGTCTGTGCCTTGTCGATGGTTGCCAAACGTTCCTGCAATTCAGTCAGGCTCTTGGTCGTCTTCTCTGATGACCCGGTCAGTGTATCTTTCATCCGCTCCTGCAGCTCGGTCAACGATCGGGCCGATTTTATCGCATTGTCGGCCAACCGTTCCGCCATCTGTGCCTGCACCTCCGCCAGTCGCGCCTCCATCGTTTGCACAACATGCACCTGCGCGTTGGCTTGCGCATCGCTGACGGTGCGAATGTTGCCTGCGAGTTGCTGTTGGCCTTGGCCCAGCGACTGGACATCATGGCTTAGCCGACCCACCTGAGACGCGACAAGCTGCACCGCATCGGCGGACTTGCCCGCGCGGCGCACCGTCATGACCAGCAGGACCAACACCAGCAACGCGATCACGCCAGCGGCAATCACGCCGATCACCATTGGATCACTCAGGTCATAAGTTGTCTCGCCGATCTGGATCATGTGCGCCCGAACAGCCGCTCAATATCGGCGAGTTTGAGTTCCACATAAGTGGGCCGTCCGTGGTTGCATTGGCCTGATAGCGGGGTTGCCTCCATCTCGCGCAGCAGCGCGTTCATCTCGGTGGCCTGCATCCGGCGGCCAGAGCGGATGGACCCGTGACAGGCCACACGACTGAGGATCGCCTCGATCCGGGTCTGGACCGAGGCGCTGTCGCCCTGATCAATCAACTCGTCCAAAATATCCCGGATCATCACGGCGGCATTGACCTCACCCAGAATCGCAGGTGTTTCGCGCACCGCGATGGCGCCACCGCCGAAGGGTTCGATAGTCAGGCCGAAGCGTGCTAGCTCGTCCGAGATATGCAGCAACTGCGCGGCTTCGTTGTCAGACAGTTCTACGACTTCGGGGATCAGCAATGCCTGTGCCGCAACGCCATTCTCGGCCATCTGCTGTTTCAGCTTTTCATAGACCAGCCGCTCGTGCGCTGCGTGCTGGTCCACAATCACAATCCCGCTTTCTGTTTGCGCGATGATGTAGTTCTCGTGCACCTGCGCGCGGGCGGCACCCAATGGCAGGTCATCAGGCACATCCTCAACCACCGGCTCGATCCGGGCCGAAGGGGCCTCGCCAAAGCCCGGCGCCTGGGCCTGAAAGGTCATTGATCGCGCGCTGAAACTGGGGCGGTCCATCTGGTAGATGCGCGGTGTGGCAGGTTCTGGCATCAACGCACCCAAGGTGGCGTTGGCCACGGTGGTCGAGGCGCGATGCCCGGCCTCTGCCAAGGCGTGGCGCAAGCCAGAGACGATGAGGCCGCGCACTGTGCCTGGATCTCGAAAGCGGACCTCGGACTTTGCCGGATGCACGTTGACGTCGACCAACGTCGGGTCGCAATCGACGAACAATGCGGCCACCGGATGCCGGTCGCGCGACAGCACATCCATATAGGCCGCGCGCAGGGCGCCCAGCAGCATCTTGTCGCGCACGGGCCGCCCGTTGACGAAAAGATACTGTGCCACCGCCGCGCCACGCGAATAGGTCGGCAAAGCGGCGTAGCCCGTCAGATGAAACCCGTTGCGTTGTGTGTCGATGCATAGCGCATTTTCGGCAAAATCCTTGCCCAGCACTGTGCGCAACCGCCCATGCAGCGCATCGAATAGGTCGCCGGTCTCGGCATCCGCGCGGAAAGTGATACGACTGTTCCCGTGCGACGCGTCACGCAGACTGAAACTGACCAAAGGTTCGGCCATGGCAAGCCTTTTTATCACCTCGGTTACCGCTTGCGCTTCGGCCCGGTCGGTGCGCAGGAATTTCAGCCGCGCAGGCGTAGCGTAAAACATGTCGCGGAGTTCGATGACCGTCCCGTCAGAGAGTGCGGCCGGTTTGACGCCTTCCACCTTGCCGCCAGCAACAGTGATGTTCGCCGCGCCATTGTCTGTTGCGCGCGATGTGATCGACAGCCGGCCAACGGCGCCAAGCGAGGGCAGCGCCTCGCCCCGGAACCCGAAAGACGTGATGTTAAGCAGATCCGCCCCATCGATTTTCGAGGTCGCGTGGCGAGACAACGCCATGGGCAAATCGCCGGGCGACATCCCGCAGCCATTGTCGGTGACGCGGATCAGGGTCTTGCCGCCATCGGCGATCACGACCTCAATCCGGGTGGAGCCCGCGTCGATACTGTTCTCGATCAGTTCCTTTACGGCAGAGGCCGGTCGCTCCAACACTTCGCCTGCCGCAATCCGGTTGATTGCGGCCTCATCAAGCTGGCGGATCACCGGCCTGGGCTTTATCTGGGGGTCTGCGATGATCATGCCACAAAGTGTAGCATGGGACGCGGCGATTCTGCGAGGCACAAAAAGGGAGAAAGAAATTCTAGAATTTCTTTCTGACAGATCAATTTTCTAGAAAATTGATCGCAGACCGTGCGTCACTCCAGTCGGCGTGCCTCATCTACCAGCATGACGGGGATGCCATCGCGAATGGGGAAAGCCATGTTGCCGGGCGTGCTGACCAGCTCTTCTCGCTCCGGATCATAAGTCAGGGTGGCCTGCGTCATCGGACATACCAGCGCCTCCAACATTTTAGGATTGAAACGGGTCTCGCTCATTGCATCACCTCTTCACTGGATCCGCCACGCAAGGCGAACTCGATCAGTGTCATCAGGGTTTCGCGGCGTGTCGTCAAGGATGGTGCCTCAAGTAGCGCCTGTTTGTCCTCGGGCTCAAACGGACAAAGCATTGAGAGCGAGTTAATCAGCAACTCATCCTCCGCATCGCCAAGGCTTTCCCAGTCGGTCGATAGGCCCTGATTGGTTAGATAGCGACCCAACGCTTCCATAAAGGTGGGTCGATCGAATGTGCTATCTTTCTCAACTGGCCCCAGATCACGCTCAAACCCATGCCAACTGACATCGCAGCGGCGGTAGGGTGTGAACCCTTCAACGTCCGCCAGCACCCGAAAGCGCGACGCCCCCGAAAGGGTGATCATATAGCGCCCATCTTCGGTCTCCGAAAACGCTGTGACCTTACCCGCGCAACCGATCGAATGCAGCTTACCGCCACCAGGCGCCTCGTAGGGTTGGACCATGCCAATGAGCCGTGACGATGTCTTAAGCACATCATCCAGCATCGCGAGATAGCGCGGCTCAAACAGATGCAGGGGCAGCCGGGCGCGCGGCAAAAGCAAAGCGCCGGGCAAAGGAAATACCGGTATAGTATTTGGCAGGTCAGTCGACGATATCATGCGCATGAAAGTAGACCGAATGGTGTCTCAGGCAAATATCATCGACGAAAGCTTGCGACGACCATTCAGAACGATAGGATCCTTCGCCTCACGCGCATCGAAAATTGTGAAAAGCTGGGTCTTGGCCGCCCCGTCGTTCCAATCACGATCACGACGGAAAAGCTCAAGCAGTGCCGCCACCGCGTCTTCAACCTCGCCGGACGCATGTAAGGCGATGGCCAGATCGAACCGCGCCTGATGATCGTTGGGATCCGCATCAACCGCCGCCTGCAAATCTGCAACCGGTCCGGCATTGGCGGCTTCACGTGCCAGCCTGATCTGCGCATGAACCGCCTCCAGCAATGGATCGGTTGATATTTCGGCTGGCGCGCCGTTCAGGACTGCCTCTGCCTGATCGATATCGCCCAGAGCAAGATAGGACCGCACGAGACCTGCATAGGCGGCCGCATTGTTGGGCTCTTCCTGTAATATTGCAGCAAAAGTCTCTGCCGCGTCTGCGACAGCCCCTTCCTCCAGCATCTGCTCGGCCGCTGCATGGGCAGCAGCCAGCCCGTCGTCCTCTGGCGCACCCGCCATCGCAGCGATCTTTTCGACAAAGGCTGACACCTCGGATGGCGGCAGCGCGCCTTGAAACCCATCAACGGGACGTCCCTGATAGAAAGCATAGACTGTCGGAAGCGATTGCACCTGCAACTGGCCCGCATAGGCTTGGTTGGCATCCACATCAATCTTCACCAGCTTGACCCGGCCTTTGGCGTTGGTCACCGCCGCTTCGATCGCAGGCCCCAGGGTCTTGCACGGTCCGCACCACTGCGCCCAGAAATCCACAATCACCGGAACGGTTTGCGAGGTCTCGATCACATCCACCGGAAAGCTGGCGTCGGTGCCATCCTTGATCAGGTCTGTGGGGCCGTCGGGCTTTCCATCCAATTCGAGCATGCGCTCTCTCCTTCAATATCATCTTGGCCCCTATATGTGCACAATGGGGCGCAAGGCCAAGGGGCAATGGCGCTTTACCCCCCGGGTGTCTGCACATAGCCTGCCGTCATGACAAAAACTGTCCTGACATTCGGTGACAGCAACACCTACGGTACGCCACCCGCGCACGCGCGGGGCAAGAACCCGCGCTTTGGCGCAGACGTGCGCTGGCCCGGCGTGATGCAAACCGATCTGGGTGATGATTGGACCGTGATCGAAGAGGGCTTGCGGATCGCCTTGGAAAACCATGGGCCAATTGATCTGCTGGTACTGATGTTGGGCACGAATGATTTGCAAACGCACCATGCTGCCACACCTGAACAAATCTGCGGCGGCGTTGCGGGCCTTTTGGTGATGGCAAAGTCAGATCTTTATCAGGTCCGTCATCAGAGGTTTGAGGTTCTGTTGATCTGCCTGCCGCTGGTCCTGAAGCAGGGGACTTATCGTACGGCACTTCTAGGCGCGCATGACAAGTCCCGTGCGCTTCCCCCTTTGCTGGAAGCGCTTGTCAGCCATTGGAATATCCCGTTTCTGAATGCAGGTGATCATATCGGACCAAGCGCTGTCGACGGTGTGCATTTTGAAGCGCAAGACCGCGTCACCCTTGGCTATGCTGTTGCGGCAAAGATCGGAACGCTGTGATGCACCCTAGGCTTGCTGCCATCGCGGTTGTTCTGCATGACGGCCGCTTTTTGTTGGTCAAGCGCAAGAAGGCACCCAATGCGGGCACCTGGGGATTTCCCGGTGGCCATGTAGAGCTGGGCGAGACTGGGCTGGTGGCAGCCGTGCGCGAGTTGCGCGAAGAAACCGGGGTCATCGCCACACCGGACCGCTACCTGACGAACATTGACGTGGTTACGCGCGACGCTGACGGCGGGATTGCGTTCCATTTCCTGCTGGCCGTTGTCGTCTGCACCTATCAAAATGGCAGGCCCGTCGCGGCGGACGATGTCAGTGATGCAGGCTGGTTCACGCCGGAGGAGGCCGCTGCGCTGGATCAAAGCCCAAGCGTACAGACAGTGATCGAGCAGATGATCACGTAACGTAAGGTGGGTTTCAACCCACCACCCTACCGGGTTACCGCCACCATCGGCCCGAGCTGAAATCCAAAGTCATCCCGACCAAGTGCGGGGGCATAAAGCCGCGAGACCTTGCCATCGAAGTAAAGTGCATTCGGCAAGCCCAGATAGTCACGAAAGAAGCTGCCGAACGCGTGGAAAGTGACACTGCTGTTGGATATTACAAAGATAGCCGTCGTTCCATCCGCAGTCACCCCGACGCCGTTACGAATGAACCGCGATTTGCTGTCGGTCAAAAACCGCGGATGCAGCGCACCATCGATCACCAGCATTGGGCCTGATTGCGTTGCATCGCGGCAGTCCGGCGCCGCTGCCACATAGGCCAGCGTCTCATAAATCGCGACCCGGTCATCGTGGATGCAGAACACTCCATTGGGCAGCAGACCAAAGTTGCCGGGGCCTGCGTTGGTGATCACGCGCATTATATCCACACCATCCTCACGGTAGTGGCCGACAGGCGCTCGGTCCTCGTGATACATACCGGCGTTCATTGCAAAGCTCACTGTGCCAACGTCCGGCAGGTCTTCGATCGCGGAAAAGCTGCCCAGGATCGCGCCATCAGCGTCCTTGTGGAAAAGCTGCAGGCTCTCGGTCGTCGCATCGACCGTGCAGGCGGTGTATCGGTTTCCCTCATAACGCAGATTTTCGCAGGTTACGGCCATCGCAGGTGTTGTCCACAACACCAAGACCACCACGAGCCAGCGCATCAGTCGTCCAGATCCTTACGCACGTGATCCTCGGCCAGGAGAGCACGAGTAGCGTCCATCTGGTCAAAGGTGCCGTCGATCTCGAACCGCAGCTCAGGCGCGAATTTCATCGACCCGCCTTTGACGACCAGATGCCGCACTTCGTGCTTGTTGCGGCGCAATGCCGCGAGCGCCTCTTCCTTGCCTTGCCCGCCCAAGGGCAGCACAAAGGCCGTCGCAATCCGCAGGTCGGACGTCATCCGCACCTCGCCCACGGTGATCGACATGTGCGCAAGCTCATCATCATGGAGGTCACCGCGCTGCAGGATGTCAGACAGGGTTCGCCGGATCATCTCACCCACCCGCAACATGCGCTGCGTTGGTGCCTTGCCGTCTCGGTTTGAGCGTTTTGCCATGTCTGTCATGTACGCGTTGCAGGCGATGATGCCAAGCAAGCCTTTGCGTCAGTAGCCATCCATCGCTAAGACGGGGCAAGTTGAGAAGGATGAGACCATGACAAACACCCCCGGCATCGTGATTACTGGCGCTTCTGGCAAGATGGGTCAGATGCTGATCAAGACCGTGCTTGCGTCTGATAAGTGTCGGCTGGCGGGCGTTCTGGTGCGCGAAGGGCACGATTGGATCGGACAGGACGCGGGCGTTGTGACGTATGGACAGCCGGCGGGTGTCCCTGTCACCGATGATGCGGTTGCGGCCTTTGCTAAGGCGCAGGCGGTGATTGATTTCACCACACCGGCTGCCACGGTGGGTTTTGCTGGTCTGGCGGCCCAAGCGCGCGCAGTGCATGTGATCGGCACGACTGGCCTGTCTGATGATGACTTCAAGGCCATCAACGCTGCTGCCCGCCACGCAGCGATTGTGCGGGCCGGGAATATGTCACTCGGGGTAAACCTGTTGGCGCAACTGACCAAACGTGTGGCGGCAGCGCTGGATGATGATTTTGATATTGAAGTCATCGAAGCACATCACAATCAAAAGATCGACGCGCCGTCAGGCACTGCACTGATGCTGGGCGAAGCCGCAGCACAGGGGCGCGGCGTGAACCTGAAAGATGTCTGTGACAGCGGGCGCGACGGCGTCACCGGCCCGCGCAAGAAGGGTGACATCGGGTTCAGCGCCATTCGTGGCGGTGATATCGTGGGCGAACATGATGTCTTGTTCGCCGCAGCGGGTGAGCGGATCATCCTGCGCCATCTGGCCACGGACCGCAATATTTTTGCACGCGGCGCACTGAAGGCCGCCCTTTGGGGGCAGGACAAAGCGCCCGGCGAATATGACATGATGGATGTCCTGGGGCTCTAATCGCCATATGGCGCAACGCTGGTTAAACCAAAACGAAACTGGCTGCGTAATAAGAGTACTCTCTCAACAGGAGGTCTTGATGAAAAATGCTGTTCTTGCACTTGCCATGGCCACATCCGGGTCAGCCGTCGCTGCCGAAAGTTTCGTGCCGGTCAAAGATCAGGCCACGTTTCTGTCGCTCATTGATGGCAAGCAGTTGCGCAACTTCCTCTTAGGTGTCCAACTGAATGTCGGTCAGGGCGGGCAGATAGATGGTGAAGCCTGGGGATGGGGGATCAAAGGAACCTGGGCGTGGCAGGACGGGTACTTTTGTTGCCAGATGAGCTGGGGCGGTGATCCGACCCCCTATAACTGTCAGTTGGTCGAGGCGCGCGGCGATGATCGTCTGCGCTTTACGGTTGATCGCGGTGACGGCGATTCCGCGCTGTTCCGCCTGCAATAAGCTACGGCGGTGATCCATGCTTTAGAATAACCGGGACAACAATGCTTCTTCATCGGTCAAATGTCGATCCAGCAGGTGCTCTAGCGTAACCAGCGCCCCCTACATGGCGTCCGCTGCGGTCTGCAACTTGTCGCGATCCGGGGAAAGTAGTATGCATCCTTGATGGTGTGATGCTCGTGTAGGCCACCCACGAACATGCCGCTATGGCGCGACACCATCGCGGCATATCCATCCGGGTCGCCCGCGCGGTCCAAAAGCGCCTCGGTTCCTTTGTGCATCTCAGCCAGGATTTTGCGAAACATCAGATGTCTGTCCAGCCAGAAGCGGGTCAGCTCATCAAAGCCGGGGTCCGCGTCCCACCCGTCACGTGGGTAGTCCGCCAGCAACACGCGCAAGGCATCCGGTAGATCGTCATGGTTTTGTTGCACGAATCGGTTTGGTGGTTCATCTGGTTCATCTGGTTCATCTGGTTCATCTGGTTCATCTGGTTCATCTGGTTCATCTGGTTCATCTGGTTCATCCAGCATGACAGGCTGGGAGTTATGGGCAGTTGGCGACCGACGAATGACAAGACCCGGAACCGGTCGTCCCACAATGACAGTCTGAAGCGGCGCGGATTGCT
>BCQL01000068.1_pt1 | contig 13669 bp, 14 predicted proteins | sample 1008151 | NCBI WGS metagenome assembly BCQL01 (sample SAMD00035459, study PRJDB4067) | museum specimen metagenome | biome: marine biome; feature: sea shore; material: organic material | host: Otohimella japonica | place: Japan:Kanagawa | collected 1927
ATCAACTTCAGCGCTTGGTTCTACACCAACCAAAACCTACACGAAGCGCAACACACCATTGAGCTAGAGAAGAGCGGCTACATCACACTCAACCTTGACCATCAAGTGATGGGACTGGGCTCAAACTCATGGGGCAGCGAAGTGCTTGATTCATACCGCGTGTACATGGACGAGTTCCGCTATGGCCTAACACTGATGCCACTTCAAGCCGGCGATTGCAGTGCACAAGCCATGGCACACCATGATTTCGACAATGCGTTCTTCACTCAATCCAATACTCAAACAGCAAACGAGGCGTAATCCATGATCGTGTTAGACAACTTAGAACAATTCAAAGTCGTGTACCGCGACGGTCGTAAATGGAACCGCTGCGTGGAAGCGATTGAGAACATCACCAACATCAAAGACGGCGTGATGTATTCGATTGGTGACTCTCTGGTTTACATGATTGAAGACGGCACAAAACAAACCGAACTGTTTGAAGGTAACCGCCGCTACTTCGACGTGCATTACTACCTAGAAGGTCGCGAAACAGTGGAGTTCGCCGACAAATCCGATTTACGCCTAGAGCAAGCATACCGAGATGAAACTGACCGCGAATTTCTCTCCGGTCAAGGTGAGACTCGTGAGCTTTGCGAAGGCCAAGTGGCAATTTTTGATAACGATAAAGCGTACCGCTTCCACGGTGACAACCGAGTAAGAAAAGTGGTGCTCAAAGTGACCATCGAAGATGGCTATTTCCTAAATAAATAACGGCTTACAGGCAAGGCCAGACAACGCGTCTGGCCTAACAACAAAATAATTAAATAAACCCAAAGTAATTCAGATCACAGATCAGTTGTAGACCTCAGCAATCCAACGCGATTACGAATAGCATTCGCCCAAGGATGATAAAAAGGTCAATAGCACTATCACTGAGTTACGAAGGGAATTGACGTGATTCATCGGAGGACTCTATGTCTGAATCTATGCGCGGCACCATTGGCAAATTCGCCTTGCTGTCGATGACATTTGCGGCGGTATTTAACGTCCGTAACATCGTGAACAACAACATTGAGCTTGGCCTTAGCTCTGCCCCTATCTTCCTGTTAGCGACGATCGTGTACTTCATTCCATTTGTATTCATCATTGCTGAGTTCGTTTCGGCGAACAAAAACTCTGAGTCAGGCATGTACGACTGGCTTAAACAACCGCTTGGATCTAAAGCCGCTTACCTAGGTTCGTTCCTATACTGGTTCGTGAACCTATTTTGGTTTGTGTCTCTGCTACCAAACGTGATTGCTTACGCGTCTTACGCGATGCTTGGTTACGAATACACCTTCTCACCAATGGTCACGTCGGTAATTTCGATCGTTCTGTTCGCAGCGGCGACCCACATTTCAACCAAAGGCGCATCTTGGTTAGGTAAAATTTCTGAGCTGGTTGCTTACGGTGTGTTTGCCCTATTCGGCATTTACGTTCTCGGCGCGCTAATGGCGCTGGGCGGCGACACTTACACGCCAGCAGAACCAATCACACTAGAAGCAATGAGCCCAACCATTAACTGGGCAACGTTAGGCATTATGTGTTGGATCTTCCAAGCAGCAGGCGGTGCAGAAACCGCAGCGGCGTACCTAAAAGATGTAAAAGGCGGCCAAAAAGCCTTCATCAAAGTGATCATCATGGCGGGCATCTTGATTGGTGCGATGTACGCTATTGGCTCACTTTTGGTGAACGTGTTCGTTCCGCGTGAAGACCTAACATACGCAGGCGGCATGGTAGAAATCTTTACCGGTATGGCGCAATACTTCGACATTTCAACAGCATTGGTTGGACGCTTCGTTGGTATCATCTTGTTCATCGCGATGTTTGGTTCAATGATGATGTGGACTGCGGCACCAGTAAAAATTCACTTCTCTGAAATTCCAAAAGGTGTATACGGCGAGAAAACCACAGAGCTAAACGAGCATGGTGTACCAGTACGTGCAGCATGGTGGCAATTCGCGTTCGTTGTGGTGATGCTGATCGTCAACGGCTTTGGTTCAGAATCCGTGCAGGACATGATGAACCAAGCGATCAACCTAACCGCAGGTACGGCGATGCTACCGCCAATCTTCATCATGGTGGCGTACTTTGTTTTCCGTCTAAAACACGATGATACACCGCGCGACTTCCGTATGGGTTCACGCAAAGTGGGCATGAGTGTGGTGTCTGTACTAATTGCAATCTTTGTGGTGAGTATGACCGCGTCGGCATTCCCAACAGGCGTTGACTTGGTACGTGCGTTCTTCATCAACGTGTTTATGACTGCCGTCTTCTCTGCTCTGGCTTGGTGGTGGATCTCTCGCTTTGAAAAGAAGCAAGCTATCAAACAACAAGCAACGCAAGAAAAGGCGCAAGAGCCAGTAACTCAAGCATAAACGACCTCTAGCCCAGTTACTTAAAGGGCATCCTCGTGGTGCCCTTTTAAGCTCAATTACCTGTAATCAATTCTGCCACCAGCAGACGCAGCCAAATCCCTTTATCCTCGTTATTGCGACTGGTATGCCACAACATCGCGATATCAAAATCTGCTACCGTAATCGGCGGCTGGACACTCACCAAATCGTCCGAGAATCCTTCCGCTTGCGCCATTTTCTCCGGCACAATCGCAACCAACTCTCGCTGTTTAAGCAAGTTTCGAATCGTCAGGAAGTTACGTGAAGCAACGGTGACTTTTCGGCTCAAACCATGTTCGGCAAGCTTTTTGTCTACTTGTGTACTCAAGCTGCCATCAGGGCTCACGAGGGCTTGTTCAATATTGGCAAAAGCGTGAATCGACAATTGTGTTTCACCTTTCAACACTCGCTTATCACACAGACATACGTGCTTTTCTGTGTAGAGGTACTGGCTCTCAAAGTTATCGTCGAGCACAGGCATACTGCCGATGATGACATCTAACTTATCGTGTTCCGTGATTGCCACGTAATTGCTGCGGTTGACGTTAATAAAACTGATTTGGGCTTCTGGCGCACGCTTACGGATTTCATCATAAAGCAATGGCGCGAAGATGAATTCGGCTTAATCAGTTAAACCAATACGGCACACGCCGGCGTAGTTTTCTGGCAAGAAAGCGGACTTCGTCAGTAAGTCTTTGGCAATCGAATCCAATAAGTGATGCACCGTCGGCGCAATATGATGCGCGTGCTCCGTTGGGTCCATCTTATGACCTTTACGCTCAAACAATGGGTCATCAAACAACACGCGCAAACGCGACAAGCTGTGGCTCATGGCAGACTGACTGACAAAGCTTTTCTCGGCCGCCAAGCTCACACTGCGATAGCGATATAGGTAAGAAAAGGTCACCAATAGATTTAAGTCGATATTGCGCCACTGAACATCATCTTTCACAGAACACTTCATCCCATTTCATTCATAGATGAAATTAAAACTATTAATTTGAATCATCTTAGTACATTTCTTACAGTAGATGCAGTTTTATTGGAGATTTAACAGGCTCAACATGTTTACCATTTTTAAAACCTTTTTTTGGCTTGGTTGGATCAGTTTCGGTGGCCCTGCGGCGCACATCGGTTACTTCCGCCAAACGTTCGTTGAAAAGCTCAAATGGATTGATGACAGCGAATACGCGCAGATCGTCGCTTTGAGCCAATTCTTACCGGGCCCTGGTTCTAGCCAAGTTGGCTTTGCTCTGGGTTACAAACGCGGAGGCCTAGGCGGCGCATGCATGGCGTTTCTCGGCTTCACGCTGCCTTCCGTGATCATCATGTTGGCGCTTGCGATGGTAAGCAGCCAGATCACTGATACCGCGTTGTTTCAAAACATCGTTCACGGCTTGAAGTTACTTGCGGTCGTTGTGGTGGCGGATACGACTTGGGGAATGTACAAAAACTTCTGTCAAAGCAAACTAACAGCCGGCTTGTGTGTGGCAACCGCGATTGCGTTATTGGTTGCACCGAGCATCGCCACTCAAATGCTGGTGCTTGTGGTGGCGGGTTTGATTGGTACTCAATATCTAAAGAAAGAATCCGCAGCACCTGCCGAACCATTTAAACCAACCATTGCACCATTGGCACTGTTCGCAGTACTTCTAGTTGGTTTACCGTTTGTGGCTCATTCCCTGCCAATGCTTGGATTGTTTAGCGACTTCTTTCAAGCGGGTAGCTTAGTGTTCGGTGGCGGTCACGTGGTACTTCCGTTATTGCAAAACATCGTTGGCAATCAACTAAGCCAAGACGCGTTCCTAACGGGCTACGCCGCAGCGCAGGCGGTACCGGGGCCAATGTTTACCTTCGCGACTTACATTGGTTACGAACTATCTGATGCACCTATCCTAGGCGCGCTAGTCGCAACATTAGGTGTGTTCTTACCGGGCTTCTTATTGCTGCTTGGCGTGCTAAAGAACTGGCAAGCGCTGGCTGGTAAACCTGCAGTGTCAGGTGCGATCAACGGCGTAAACGCATCGGTCGTTGGTTTGCTACTAGCAGCACTTTACCAACCCGTATTCAGCAGCGCGGTAGTTGCCCCGATTGACATCGCTCTTGTGATAGCTGGCTTCTACTTACATAAGAAACTTAACTTGTCGGTACTTTGGATGATTATGTTCTTTGTCGCGGCAGGCATTGTGACTGGCATGATGTAAGCGCATAGCTAAGACAAAGATAAAGATAAAGATAAAGATAAAGATAAAGATAAAGATAAAGATAAGAGTACAACGCCCGCTTCCAGTTGGAGGCGGGCGTTTTTAGTTCCATCGAGTCAGTAGTTAACACCTATTCCGTTACTGGTGGCTTTTCCTGCTCATCTGCTGGGATGTAAACATCCGCTCTGCGGTTTTTCGAACGACCCGACGAGGTATTGTTGGTGGCAATCGGCTCAGATTCCCCAAAGGATTTAAGCGTGGTTTTCTGTTCACTCACCCCGTAATAATGCAATTCACGAGCGGTGCTTTTGGCTCGGTTATGACCCAAGGTTTGGTTATACGCTTTGGTACCAATCCAATCGGTGTGCCCTTCTACCGTTACTTGATAGTTCGTTTGAGCAAGTTGACGAGCCACATCACTCAATACATTTCTGGCCAACGGGGTAAGGTTAAACTTGTCAAAGGCGAAGTGCACTCGCGCAATCAATTTGCCTTTATCGCTGACCTCTCCGCTAAACTGAGCAATACCTAAATTGGAGATATAAGTCAGGCAATCATTAGGATTGGTAAGTAACGATGAGTTCTTCATCAGCGCCCACTTCAGTGCAGGATCGTTACTCACATCCGTTACTTGCAAATAACCATCACGATGCGATGCCACCCCCGTCACGTCGCCAACCTGAATCGAGTGCGAGTATTCATAATATGACGTCCCGCAGTATTCAGTCACTTTTGAACTGACTTCACTGGCATTCGCACTAACGGTCGTGAAACCGGCCACCAGCATCCCTGTAATTAGCATTGTTTTGGTCATATCTCTCACCCATATAGTCTCGATACACCATTACCACGAGATCCTTTCTGAATTAGTTCTTCGATTTTCTTAATGAAGTCTTCCGTCTCTGTTACATCGATGATGTCTTCGTCCGGATTCAACACACAATCTTGGAAACCACTTTGCGAAGATGCACTGAAGTTCACCCCAATCACACCAATATACAAATTGCCGTTCTCGGTTTGGAAGTGTTCACGCGCCTTATCGCACATGCCTTGATTTACTAATCCCGGAAGGATTTGTGTATAAGGGAACTCCATACCATCACTGATCACAATTAGCATTTTGAGGCGATCGTTGTATTGTTGCGTCTCCTCAGCATCGTTGCCACTTGGTCGTCCGGCTTCCATGATTTGTAGTCCGCGTAACATCCCTTGATAAGCAGCAGTGTTGCCGCCTGAGTTCATGGTTTGTACTTTCTCAAGCTGAGTTTTATCGGCTGTTAGAGGAATAGTGAAAAAGCCATTATCCCCCGTCATCGTCATGCTACCGTTGTACAAAGAGTTGCTGTTGGAACGGAAATGGAAGTTGAAACTAGGGTTGGCTACCTTGTTGTCGAACATGTGATTTACGGACTTGGTGTAACCAATGTAATTCGGAATTTCTAGACGATTATTGTTGATGTTTACGACATCAGCGACTCGTTGAGCATGTCGCTGCTCCCAAGCAAGCTGATTAGGGCAATTGACAACATCTGCGGCACAATTTTCTACATAGGTTTCGGAATATGGAGACCAATAGGACCAATTCACTTGTTCATACTTAATAGGAGAAGCACTGCTATGATAGTCATCTTTGTATCGCAATTGGCTTGTAGCAAACAAAGTACCACTGAGCTTTTCTTGAACACGAAGGTTGAATGGAATGATCGCGATTCGATTCAGCACCTCACTCTCCCCCTCTCTTGGAACTAGAATTCGGTCAGCAATTTCCTCTACTGCATCTTTCAATAAGTCAATTTTAACCTGTCCTTGCCAGTTGTTATTCATCGAACCTGAGAAGTCAGTAACCAAAACAAGGTCAATGATTTTGTCGCCTAAGTAAAACGGATATTTTGCCGCAACGGCTTGTCCTGCTAGTTTCTGAGTTTGCTCAAAAGAGGGAATAAAAGTACTGGCAAACCAAGAGTTGTGCGTCGTAACAGCATCAACGGAATACTGAATTTTCTCAGTATTGTCATTTTGTTCCGTTGGCTCTTGATAGGTACGTACCGTCTGGATATTCACATGAGAAACATCACGGACATAGTCATTAATGTAAAGTGTGGCTAATGCATCTGACACGTTCGATTTATCATCTATCGTAACTGCCAATGCCGCAGTTTGAGCGGCGTCGCGCAGACGACTGGTTTCTTGAATATAACGGGTGCCTTCAACGGCTAGAAATGTCATGCCGAAGACTGGCACTAAAGTAAGCGCAAACCAAATTGCCGCAACCCCTCTTTGGGCGCAATGCGATTTGATTCGGTTCAAATGTGTAAGGTTCATAGTTACCTCCCTACAACAACAGAGCTGGAAGTAATAGTCATGGTTGGAGACGCGTTATTGCCCCAAAAGCGAGCGAACCAAGAGTTCTCCTCTTGACACAATGTGACTTGATATAGCGAAAAAGTATTGCCATTTTCCACCGGAGCTAAGTCCGCTTTGTTCGCAAGACTATTCGCGTTACAACCAAGGTTTCGGTATTCATCGCTTTCAAAAGCATTGAGGGTAGATTTATCGTGCAATGCTTCAATTTTAATTGCGATACTGTTTGGCGTGGTATCAAACAAACGTGCCGCCAACGTCTTCATGTCTGATTCATCGCTGGCATTGAGCGTAAATCGCTCATCGTAATAGCGAGTCCTCTCTTTTAAGACATTCGCCAGCGCAAAGCTTCCTCTATCTAACTGCGCGCGGCTTAATAGCTTATGACTAAGGTCAGTCATAAAGTAGAAAACAGCAATTAACGCAACGAGTACTATGAATAGCTCAATCGCAAAAACGCCTTTTTGACGGGTAAGAGTTTTCATGGTGTTTCCTCCTCCCATCCTTCATGTTCTAGGTTTATCAAAGTACTGCGTGTAATCGGAACAACATCTCCGGTGAACACGCTAAACATTGGGCTGTGATCATATTGAAGAGTAAACTCGGCGATCGCATAACCACCGCCACCTTCATCCATTTGTACGTCGGTGTAACTCACGTTGGAGATGAGATCTGAATATGACAAATAGTACTGTCCCGTCAGCGTAAAGTTCTCTGCAGGAACCAAAGTCGCCCACATCGAATCCGATTCGCCTAACGCATTATCGAGTGTTAACTTGTAATTGTCGTAAGAGTCGCCGCCCTCGTAAATTTTGGTGCTGCGAACCGTCTCTCTTAACGCGTACTCAACCAAGTTCGTTACATAAATTCGAAAGCTCATCTCAAAGAGCATGAGCATAGCGACACCTAAAACAAGTGCGCCCAACACAAACTCGATGATAGTGACACCCTTCGATTTCGATAGAGTATGCTTCATAGCTATCACCTCATTACTGGTGTAACCTTCGCGAAATTTCCAGCACTTGAGAGTCAGTAAAAGACCCTTCTAATAAATCTCGCGCCTGATGAATATCCCCTACTTTGAATAATGCGATGGCTAAATTTGCACGCACCTTCTGGTTGCTAGGGTTTTCCTGATAAACAGGAACCAGCAGTGTTATCACGTCGTCATACTGTCGTTGAGCAAGGTAAACTACGGCTAAGTTATTTTTTACCGCCACGTCGTTATAGCCTTTTAGACGGGCTTGGTTGAATGCGGTTTTGGCTTGGTTAAATTGATCGGTGTTGCAATAGGCAATCCCTGACAGAACATAGATTTCTCCGGTATTGTTTCCTAATTCAATCGAATGTTTGTAGCGATTAATCGCAAGTTTATCCTCTCCCTCTTGGCTGTGGATTTGTCCTCTGAGTTGAAGTAGAGCAGCGTTTCGAACACCCTTATCGAGCAAATGATCCACATAGAATTTTGAGGATTCGGTATCACCTTTATCAAAATAGACTTTGGCCAACTCTTGCATTATTTGGACGTCTTCAGGGTCTTGTTCCAGATGGCCCTTATAATGCTGAATTAATCCTGAGTGGTTATCGACACGCTCCATGCTCTGAACGACGTCGATATCGTTGCTAGAGCTTGATGAGCAAGCACTTAACAAGACGACTGCGGAGAAAATGGTCATATCCCTTATGATCTTCATCGTTGTCCTCCAAAACTGTTCAGGTCAATTTGCATAACACCAGGGGCAAGAATAAAAATGACGATTGGAAACATAATCAACAAAATCAAAGGAATACTCATTTTTGCTGATAACTTACCCATTTTCTCCTCAACTCTTAGCAGCTGTATGCGGCGCATATCTTCTGCGAGATCACTCAATACATTGGCAACGGACGCGCCATAGTGGAGGTTTTGGATAATCGTCAACACAAAGCTGGAAACCTCAGGCGCAGGTAAGCGCTCGGATAAGTCATGCAACGCTTTTTCAATGCCATGTACCTTGCCAGCTTCGGATGTCTTTTTAATCTGATAACAGAGGTCTTTATCGAAAATTTTCAGTTCTTTAGAGAGATAAGCAAAGGAAGCCTCTATCGTCATACCTGTTTGTACACACACCGACATGATGTCCAATACATAGGGCAGATTTTTCGAGATACGCTTAACCATCAGCCTTTTGCGCATTTCAAGTAGGAAGTCTGGAACAATAATGACCACAACCAGCGCGATAGAGAACACGAGAGCTTTGGTCAGCAAGTCGACATTCAAAAACAACACGACAACAGCAGCGATCATGACCAAAGTGATTTTTATCGGGAAGTAATAACTAGCCAGTTCTTTGTTGTAGTAACCCGCATTTTGTAATTTTTGCTCTAAGTCTTTTCGGTTCTCTTTACCGAACTTCACCAAAAAAGAGTTCAACTTTGGTTTTAAGTCTTCTTTGTTTGCGCCTTTTAAATATTTATCTAAAGCCACCGCCTTACGATGACTGAAATACAGATCGTAGGAGATAAAAGCGAGCGCACCGAGCACTAAAATGATGCATACAATCAACGTCATTGCCTTACTCCTTTTACAAGCAGCCAAACAATAAACAGACCAAGTACCTCGCTACCAACAACGTAATAAAGAATCCAACGTCCATTCGGGTCGTTTAAAATGAAGTTGATATGGTCTGGACTCACTTGATTCACCATCAAGGCAAATGCAACGGGGATGGCAGCTACGACTTTGGCTGAAATTCTCGCTTCTGATGTCATGGCCATTTTTTTGGTTTCTAATGTCCTAGCATCCACCAAGATACGAATAAGTCTCGCCAATACATTTTTAAGCTGACCACCTCGATTGATGTTGGCGCGGATAGTAATCGTGAAGAAGATGTATTCTGGATATGGAAACGCTTTACACGAACGTAAAAGGACTTGTTCTGCACTTTCACCCAGCTTCAACCGGTCCCCCATTTCCTTGAACTCTCGCCCTACTTCACCATCCATGTTGTCCCCAACAAATGAGAAAGCGTGCATAAGACTTTCACCAGCCGTCACGGCACTCATCAAAATATTCAAAGCATCTGGGAAGGTTTTCTCAAACGTTATTCGACGTTTATCCTGTAGCCAGTGATAGGCCCAAACGATAATGAGGAAGAAGATACCACCAGCAACAAGTAGCGAATTGATTTTTAAAAACTCATAAGTCACGTAGTAAGTGAGATAGGCAACGATAAAGACAAAAGCGACAATGATAAAGTTTGCTCTTGGTCCAAGTACCTGAATCGTTGGAGAAAGGTTGTTTTTAAAACGCTGCCAACGCTTTTGTTCCATCAGAGAATTGAGGTTAATCGCACTGATAATTTCCTCATCTACTTCAGACTCAGGAAAGTATCCGCTGATCTTACTTTGCCTATTACTCAGAAGTAGATAAAGCGCTAAACCAAACAAAATAATGGAAATCCAAAGCATCATGAGCGGACTCCTTGGAAGGCCACCATAAGCTCTTCATATAGGCCATAGAAATGTGCTTTTTTCACAAGTTCAGATCGCTGCATGATGCCTTCGGTAGCAAAGCGACCTCGTACCGCTTCTCCGTATCCGACTTCGTCATATTGGAAACGGAAGATCTCTTCCATCACCACGCTATCGCCTTCTAAACCAACAATCTCAGAGATACTGGTGACTTTTCTCGAACCATCTCGAAGCCGATTTACTTGAACCACCAGCTCAATGGCGCTAACAATCGCGCGTCGGATCGCGTCGAGAGGCTGATTCAAATTCGCCATCATTACCATGGATTCCACGCGAGATATTGCGTCTCTAGGTGAGTTAGCATGCAATGTCGACATGGAACCTTCATGGCCCGTATTCATTGCTTGCAACATTTCGAATGCTTCAGAGCCACGACACTCACCTAAAATGATACGGTCTGGACGCATACGCAGCGCATTAATAACTAAATCACGCTGAGTCACTAAGCCGGTATGCTCAACACTCTCCGCTCTCGTTTCTAAGCGGACTAGATTTGGTTGTTCGAGACGAAGCTCAGCTGCATCCTCAATCGTTACAATACGTTCATCATCGCTAATGTATTGAGATAAAGAATTGAGCAGCGTGGTTTTACCTGAACCTGTACCACCTGAAATTAGGATATTCATTCGGCATCGAGAAGCGATAGAGAGAAGCCTAGCCATATCCAAAGACATAGAACCAAAGTCCACTAGCTCTTCTAAGCCAATGTTTTGCTCTCGGAACTTACGAATAGAGATAGAGGTGCCGTCTAGGGCGATAGGAGGAATGACGACATTGACACGGCTGCCATCTTCAAGGCGAGCATCTACGGTTGGCGATAACTCATCAACGCGTCGGCCAACACGCGATGCTATCTGTTTAGCAATACTGAGAACTTGAGCCTCATCGACAAAAGTAATCTCTGATTTTTCGAGTTTACCGTGCTTCTCAAAAAATACATTATTCGCCCCATTAACCATAATATCCGTGATGTTTTTATCATCAACAAGAGACTGAATAGGCCCCAAACCAAATAGCTCATCAAGCATACTTTTGACCAAGCTCGACTTCATCATTGAGGTCACAGGTCGCTCAAAGTTACTTGCCAGTACATCAACCGCATTTCGAATCTGCACCTCAATCTCAGGTCTTGATAGGCTTTGTATTGCCTCAACATCTAAGGCTTCGAATATCTGCGAACGAAATGTGATGTATAACTCTTTGTTTGAACTCATCGTGCCCCCAATCTGGATAACCAGCTCGTTGAATGATGTGTTTGCTGACCGTTAATCAGGCGAGTAAGGTCTTCTATTGTGCGGTTTATAGAACGGTCATGCTTATGAGCACGCTTACCTTCAAGCAGCAAATGAGACAAAGATCGGCAGTAAGGCATGTCCAAGTTAACCTCGGAACCTAAGTATTTTTTAAGATCAGTTTGCTCGATGACAAAGGTATTTTCAGGACGGTGATGGTTAGCAAGCGTGATGGTTCGGATACGCTTACTCATTGAAACCTGCTTGCTCTCAAGTTGTTCGAGCAACACTTTCGCATTGCGAACAGACGACACTGATGGCTCAAAGACCACGACCACGACATCGTAGTTCTCAATCAACCAATGCGGATCGACTCTAAAGTCAACACTTCCAGAAAAGTCCTCTATGATGAAGTTCGTATTTCTGCTGAGCAATTCACAAAGTGTTTGGTTGTAACTGAAAATATCATCTTGATTGCGCTCACTCTGTAACGCGAGTAGACGAAGGTTTTTACGAATTTTAGTCAGGTAACTAAGCGCCCCTTCCGTATCTAACTCGTGGATAGGGACAGAAAACTCATCAATCGCTCGTGACTTGAAATCTTCCATTGCAAGAAGTACGTCGATGTTACTGTCGTTGTATTGATGATCGACTAAAATCGTATCGATGTTTTGTGAGGAAAGCTTCGAACTGAGTTCCGTTGTAATTAACGATGTTCCTATCCCACCTTTACTACCAACAACTGCGACTCGTTTCGCTTTACGTTGTTTACTCACTCCCGAATAAGTCTGTAAGTTGCGATGAACATTCATCACAAAGTCGGCAAATTCGTGTTTATTTATTGGCCAAAATAGGTAATAAAAGCCCATCTCTTTAAGTTGACGGAGCGTTGAAATCGAGTCTTCTTTACCTATCACAATGATCCCTTTATGAGTAGGCAAATGTGTCGCAAAGTGCTGGGCATCTCGTACGATGTCGTCGGATTCATTTAACTCCAAGATAACGATATTACCGCTCTGCTCAGAGTAAAAACTCTGTGGAATATTTGATTGCTTGAGACAGTTGGGAGAATTCCACCCTTCAAACTCAAACATCTCTTTCACCAAAGACATACACTCAAGACTTTGATAAAGCAGTACGCACCCAGCTGGACCATGCGTGTTTTCAATAACCTGTTGTGTGTTTGTCTCTTTTAATGTTTTCCCTAAATCGAACATCTACAACCCCTCCACTAAACGTTCCTTGTGCGAGATTTGCTTCATCCTAGCCACTTCGGAGAAACAGTTACGACTGACATCTGCTTCTTCTATTTCTGAAGGTTGACAGGGCTGAGTCAAAAGCGAGTGATAGGTAATAGTCAGTTGAATATCATTGCTCAAAGCATTGTTGCGACGCAGAGAAAATGTTTCCGCCCTTAGAGGGAGCTTTTCTCTTCCTTTCATTACACCATCTAAGACTTTTTTGCCTTTAGTGTTCCTGTACTCAAGGAGGTAGCTCGCCCCAGAGTCATTCTCCTCAACGATATCCAAAATACTCGCGATTTGATTTGTCGTTTGCTGTCCTGATTTCACGGTAAATTGGTATACATGCGTTTCTGGATACACAAGCGCTTCAGTGCTTGAACCGTTAAAGTAGCGCTCCGCACAACCAGATAACAAAGCGGTAACTAGCATGGTAAATACGATCGATTTCATTCGATAAACCCTCCTTGAGAAAGCAATTCAATGGTTGGATCGTTTCCTCTATTACCGTCTTCACTGTCCGATATTTTTAGCCAGCGGCGTAACGTTGATGTTTTGTTCATGTAGGGCAGCTGAATTTCTTTGTTTTTCATTGGCTTCACAAGATTCACTGTCGCAACAATAATGAGCTCCGTTCGTCTTCGATCCGTTGAAGCTTTGCGAAATGCAGCACCGAGAACAGGAATATCGCCAAGCAGTGG
>BCQL01000069.1_pt1 | contig 13664 bp, 16 predicted proteins | sample 1008151 | NCBI WGS metagenome assembly BCQL01 (sample SAMD00035459, study PRJDB4067) | museum specimen metagenome | biome: marine biome; feature: sea shore; material: organic material | host: Otohimella japonica | place: Japan:Kanagawa | collected 1927
GCATCCCCGAAAGACCTAGAAAATGCATTGGCATAAAAGTTAGATTCACTCCTATAAAAGTTGACCAAAAATGAAGCGGTGTGCCAAAGCCGGTTGTGATGACACCTGTAAATGGATCGGCTGAGGTCACGGGCAAGAAGCTCAGCACATCAAGCGAGGCGGCCCAAAGGTAGCGGTTCACTGCGACACTCTCTGCACCACGCGGGGTGGGTGCCGGACCGCCGCAGGCGACAAGCGCGCCAAGGGCCAAGACAACAAGGGCTTTGCGCCATACACCAGAAATCAAGGTCAACCTACTTCCCTTCAGTCGGGTAAACATCGTTGGCGGAATATGTAGCGAAGGGTGGGGGTGGTCACAAGCGGTTAAGCCAAAGCGGACCTTACAAAAGAAAAGAGCGGCCTCCAAAGGCCGCTCTCTCTATTAGATCGATCTGCTTCGATTAGAAGGAGAACGAAACTTCAACAGTTGTACCGGCCTGGTAATCAGGGCCACCAACTTCGTCGTCACTGATTGTACCACCAGCGTCGGCTTCAGCATAAGAAACCAGAACCTCTGCCCCACTTCCAAGGTCATAAACAGCAGCAACGTAGTAGTCTGTACCTTCGTTGTCATACACTTCGCCATTGACCGTTGTGGTACCGTCATCGTCGGACTGCTCATAGACGCCAGCCAGGATCGTCAGGCCATTACCAAGATCGTAAGTTCCATCAAGGGCAACTTTCTGGACTTTCTGATCATTGTCGTAGTCCAGAGTGACAGTAACCGGGCCGCTTGCATAGGCGATGGTCGCACCGAAGTTGTCTTCGTTAGCGGCATCGTCCTCAGACACGTAGTAAACTGTCGCAGTCACTGGGCCGAAAGGATATGCAACCTGGATACCTGTTGAAGTCTCATCTTCGTCAGCTACGTCAGAAATTTTTGCATAGGCAAGTGTGATGTCCGCACCAGCGACTGAAACGCCAGCCGAAACACCATAGACCTCATTCAGAGTGAAATCGTCATTTTGACCACTGGGATCATAGTCGGTCACATCAGCAATAGTGGTCACGCCGTTGTCGCTAGACTTTTCTTGATAAGCAGCCGCAAATGAGAACATCCCAAAGTCGCCGGACACACCAAACGACAATTGGTCGTATTCTTCTTTAAAGGTATCATCTTCGCGGGCCAAACCACCAGCAGCGTCAGCGAAGACAGCTGAAATTGATGTGTCGACGCTACCGAATGACATGTCAGCGCGGAACGAACCTTCACCATCATTGTTAGAGAACCCGTCAGATTCCATATCGCCTGCAGCTGCCCAGTGTGATTCCGCAGCGAAATCCTGGTCACCAATCGAAACACTTGCAGTCTCTGTTGCCAATGTTGCGATGAATTCGTCAGCGCTTAAGTCGCCGAAGGTCGCGTCGCTAACAACGTCGATTTCGAAACCGGCGGATGCTGTGATACCGTTATCAAGCGCCGCAGTACCCAGCACATCAAGATCGGTGTTCAGATAAAAACCGAACTCGTCGCCGACAACTTCGCCTTTATCTTCGTCTTTCCAGCTGTTGTAGCCGAACTCGGTGTTACCGGTGAAGGTAACGCCGGTGTGGCCGTCAGCGAATGACGCGCCAGCAACGGCGATCAGTGCTGTCGTTGTAAGAAGGATGCTTTTCATGGATATTTTCCCTCGTGTTTTGCATTCCCAAGAATGCCAGTTGTCCTAGCATTGGGTTGTTAGTGCGCCCTTCGCCCTTGGCACTCAAGCGAATTGGGTATTTTTAAGGCCCGTTAAGGGGGGAATGATGCATCAAGGACACACAAATTTTTTGATCGTGACCTCCCCCCAAATTCCCATTATTTCAGGCCGAAATCTGTTGTGATCCTTATTTGCCGGAGCCTTGCATGCCACTTGCCGATATTCAGGCCCGCGTTGCCGTTTCTTGTGATGCCGCGAGGCGTCAGACGGCAGATGTGACACTGATTGCTGTTTCAAAGGTGCAGCCCGATAAAAGAGTTGCTGCCGTTCTTGACGAAGGTCACCGGTTCTTTGGCGAAAACAAGGTGCAAGAGGCCGCTGGAAAATGGCCCCGATTTCGCGAACAGTATGACGGGATTTCTCTGCATTTGATTGGCCCGTTACAAACCAACAAAGCCCGCCAGGCCATGCAGTTGGCCGATGCTATCCACACAGTGGACCGCCCTAAACTTGCCACAACGATAGCACGCCTTGCACAAAACTTGGGATTCTGTCCGGATCTCTTTATTCAGGTCAACACCGGAGAAGAGCCACAGAAGGCGGGTGTTTTGCCGGGTGAGGCTGATGCTTTTGTGGCGGAAGTGCGCGCCCTTGATCTGCCGCTACAGGGTTTGATGTGCATCCCGCCGGTGGATGAGGAACCGTCGCTGCATTTTGCCTTATTGGCCAGGATCGCGGCCCGCAATGGGCTGACGGGACTGTCCATGGGGATGAGTAGTGATTTCGAACGCGCGATTGCACTGGGCGCCACGCACATCCGTGTCGGTTCTGCCATATTTGGTGCGCGGGACTACGGGTGAGCGACTACACCCCCCCGCAGGACCCGTTGGACATCCTGCATGACGATCATGAGGTTCTGCTGGTCGCCAAGCCCAGCGGGTTGCTGTCCGTGCCGGGGAAAGGCCCAGATCTGGCTGATTGTTTGCTGACCCGCGTGCAGGCAGCATTCCCAATGGCACTGCTTGTGCATCGGCTGGATCGGGATACGTCCGGTGTCATGATTTTTGCGCTGACACCCCATGCGCAGCGGCATCTGGGACTGCAGTTTGAAAAGCGTCAAACCAAGAAAACCTATGTCGCGCGGGTCTGGGGCGAGATGGCCCAGAAAACCGGCACGGTGGACCTGCCGTTGATTGTCGATTGGCCGAACAGGCCTCGCCAAATGGTGGATCATGAGAATGGCAAGCAGGCTATCACCGACTGGCGTGTGATCCGCGCCAAGGATGGCGAAAGCCGGGTGCGCTTGATGCCGCGCACCGGCCGGTCGCATCAGTTGCGTGTGCATATGCTGGCCTTGGGCCATCCTATCTTGGGTGATCCGTTTTATGCGACGGGTAAGGCGCGGGATAATTCGCGCCTCATGCTGCATTCGGAGGCCCTGCAGTTCCGTCACCCTGACGGCGGTCAGGGCATGCGGATCAAAGCGAAGTGCCCGTTTTGAAGCGTTTCGACTTAACTTTTTGTCATTTATTCGCGGCCTCTCCCTTTGGTCGAACACGAAAAGTGATCCATGATGTCTCAATGAAAAGTCGAAACGCTATAACCGACAAACGCCGAGACTGCCGCTCTGCGATTGCGTAATCTTGTGCCCGCTGGGGTGTCAATGCAGTAAGACATCAGCGCCTTGGTCGCTCAGGCCGTCTGCAAGTGCTTGCGTCGTTGGCGCCGGGCAGAAGCTGTTCGGCGAACCCGTGAAACTGATCCTCCGTTCCCCCGGTGGCATGGAAGGTGAGCAACAGCACACGTCTTAGGCCAAAGCGGACATCTTGCACATCAAACGTGGCAAAACAGTCCAGCCAGGCCTGTGATGATCCAGCAGGGATGCTGAAGGCGGTACGCCCATGCACATGACGTCATTCGACGGCCCAGCCCGAGATGGCTTTGACCTCCAGGAATTCCTCGATCCCTCAAACGCCACCTTCACGCGCGCGGCCGGACATTTTCACCCCGCCAAAGGGGGAACCGGCGCCGCGGTCTTCGCCATTCATCTCGATCATGCCTGCGCGCAAGGCAAGCGCCATCCGGTTGCGCCGTGCGCCATCTTGCGACTGGACATAGTTGGTCAGACCGTAAGGCGTGTCATTGGCGATCTCGATCGCCTCGGCCTCATCCTCAAAGGGGATGATCGACAGGACCGGACCAAAATTTCCTCTTGTGCGATCCGCATCCGGTTGTTCACGTCGGCAAAGACGGTAGGGCGAACGTAGTAGCCGTGGTTCATACCCTTGGGCAGGCCGGTGCCGCCGGCCACAAGGCGGGCGCCTTCGTTGATGCCCACTGCGATCATATCCTGAATTTTGTCCCACTGGATTTTGTTGACCACTGGGCCAATGTGGCGACCTGGCTCTGACGCGGGGCCAACGTTGATCTTGTTGGCCATTTCGGTGGCGGCCTCGACCGTTTGGTCATAGATCGACCGCTCAACAAGCATCCGCGTTGGTGCGTTGCAGCTTTGGCCAGAGTTGTTCATGCAATGCAGCACGCCGCGTTTGACGGCCTTTTCATCAGCATCTGCAAATATGACGTTCGCCCCCTTGCCGCCCAGTTCCAGCGTCACCCGCTTGAGCGTCTCTGCCGCCACCGCCGAAATCGCCTTGCCCGCACGGGTTGAGCCGGTGAAGCTGATCATTGCCACATCTTCGTGGCGCGAGAGCTGGTTGCCTACGCCAATACCATCGCCGTTGACAAGGTTGAAGACACCGGCAGGTACGCCTGCATCATGTACGAATTCTGCGAAGAGGAGTGAGGAGAGCGGCGCTTCTTCCGAGGGTTTGAGGACCATCGTGCAACCGGCAAGCAAGGCCGGGATCACTTTCAGCGTTATCTGATTCATGGGCCAGTTCCACGGAGTGATCAGACCCACCACACCGATAGGTTGCATCGCGATGCGATCATTGGGGGCATGCGGGCCGAGAGGGCGAATCCATGCGATGTCTTCGACTGCATCAAGGGCGCTTTCCAGGTGCCAGGGCAGGCAGGGGGCCTGGCTGCTGCGCACCATATCAATCGGCGCGCCCATCTCAAGGCTGATCGCCTTGGCCATTTCTTCGACCCGGGCCTCATATTAGCCCAGGATCCCCTTTACATATCCGATGCGTGTTGCGAGGTCTGTTGCGGCCCACGCCGGAAAGGCTGCGGATGCCGCCGCAACAGCTGCATCCACATCTGTCTGATCCCCCAGAGAAATGATGGCGCAGGCCTTCTCGGTTGACGGGTCAATCACATTGTGATCTCGCGCCATGACAGGGGGGCACCCAGGCGCCGTTGATATAGAAATTGCGGCTCTCGATCATCGCGGTTTTCCCCATGGGTTCCGATAAAACTTGTGGCACCGCGGCCTGCCCAAGGCAAGTCACTGTAGCGCTTGATGTGGGTGCGGCCTATACTGCGCGTAATGCAACGCAACAAAGGAATATCACAATGGGTCTGCGCATTAACGATACGATCCCTGATCTGACAGTCGAGACCGATCAGGGCACTTTTTCGCTGCACGAATGGATCGGCGACAGCTGGGCGATCCTGTTTTCGCACCCCAAGGATTTCACGCCTGTTTGCACGACGGAATTCGGGGCCGTCGCACAGCTTTCCGCCGAATGGGACAAGCGTGGCACCAAGGTGATCGGGGTCAGTGTTGACGGGGTTGAAGACCACAAGAAATGGAAAGGTGATATCGAAACTGTTGGCGGCGCGCCTGCGGGCTTCCCTATCATTGCCGATGCTGGGCTGGAAGTGTCAAAAGCCTTCGACATGCTACCTGCCGAGGCCTACCTGCCCGATGGACGCACACCAGCGGACAGTGCGACGGTGCGGTCGGTCTTTATCATTGGGCCCGACAAGCAGCTGAAACTTTCGATGACCTACCCGATGACGGTGGGGCGGAACTTTGCCGAGGTGCTGCGCGCGCTGGACGGGTTGCAGACGTCAATCGGGCGTGGCGTGGCGACACCTGCAAATTGGAACATCGGGGATGATGTGATCATCCCGGCTACCGTCAGCAATGAGGACGCACAGGCCAAGTTCGGCGATTTCACCACCGTGCTGCCGTACCTGCGGACGACGAAACTGAGAGACTGAAGAAAATGGGCCGCCTGATGCTTCGGGCGGCCCATTTTCGAACGTTTTAAAGCGTTACGTGATGCTTGATGTTTCAGGTATTTCGTCAAACGCTCTAGAAACGGTAGGAAACGCCAAGCGCAATGTAGGGCAACGCATTGATGTCGCTCGCGTCATCAATAGCATCCTGGATGTCCTCATCGTTATCGATTTGGCTTTGAAGGCTTGCATCGTCCGCCTCAACCTCCATGTCTAAGCCACCTGAGAGAATAACCCCGATTTCAGAGTTGAAGGACCAGCCATCCCCAAAGTGCAAGTCGTAACCGGTTGTAATCATGGGTGAGATCTTATTCTCAAACGCCATCTTTATAGTACCTTCAACATCGCTTGCGCCTTCGATCTCTATATCGCCGCTTGCATCCAATTCGGTATTTGAAAAGAACAGACCGCCAGAAATACGCCAGCCAGACTGCGTCGGGTAGTAATCGACCAAAAGTGCGGCGCCACCAAGATCAAAGTCGCCATCAACATCGCCGTCAATATCATCTACATCACTTTCGGAAAACTTGGCGCTGGTGCCACCCATCAGCGCACCACGTGCACGCCAGCTTGGGTCGATCTGGTAAGAGCCTTCGAAGTTCAGACCAAAGGTAGAAAGGCCTGCGCCGATAGTGATGTCACCGGTCTGCTGAGCACCCGCCATCGCACCAACTGTGGTCAATGCAGTGGCTGAGAGAAGTGTTTTCAAATACATAATGATTCCTTTCAGGATAGTGCGATTTGGATTCGCGGTGAACTGCAGTCTAACTATCGGCCTGTCTTGACGAACGAAAATTCAGAATAGCAAAATTCTGTATTTGACTTTTTAAGTCAACCAAAAGCTGCCCTAAAAAACACCCGAAAAATCATTCCGGGTGTTTCCAACACTCTAACGGTGTCACTGCTTACTCTGCAGCGTCTTCTTTTGTGATCTCCTGACCGGTCTCTTGATCGACCATCTTCATGGCCAAACGGACCTTGCCGCGGTCATCAAAGCCCAGCAGTTTCACCCAGACTTCCTGGCCCTCTTTGAGGACATCAGACGGGTGGTTTAACCGCCTATTCTCGATCTGGCTGACATGCACCAGACCGTCGCGCTTGCCAAAGAAGTTCACGAACGCACCAAAGTCGACCAGCTTCACAACTGTCCCTTTGTAGATCACACCTTCTTCGGGCTCTGCCACGATGGAATGGATCATGTCGTAGGCTTTCCTGATCGCCTCGGCATCGTTCGATGCCAGTTTGATCACACCGTCGTCGTTGATATCGACCTTTGCGCCGGATGTTTCCACGATCTCGCGGATGACTTTGCCGCCGGACCCGATCACTTCGCGGATCTTGTCGACGGGAATGTTCATCGTTTCGATCTTGGGCGCATGCACAGAGAACTCCTGCGCGCCGGTCAAGGCTTTGCCCATCTCGCCAAGGATATGCAGACGACCTGCTTTGGCCTGCTCAAGTGCTTTTGACATGATCTCTGGCGTGATGCCCGCGATCTTGATGTCCATCTGCAAGGATGTGATGCCGTTCTCGGTGCCTGCAACTTTGAAGTCCATGTCGCCAAGGTGGTCTTCGTCGCCCAGAATGTCGGACAGGATGGCATAGTCGCCGTCCTCTTCCATCACCAGACCCATGGCCACACCGGCAACCGGTGCTTTCAGTGGCACACCGGCGTCCATCATAGACAAGGAGCCACCGCAGACAGATGCCATCGAGGATGACCCGTTGGATTCTGTAATCTCGGACACCACGCGGATGGTGTAGGGGAAATCCGTGGCCGCAGGTAGAACCGCCTGAAGCGCACGCCATGCCAATTTGCCGTGCCCAATTTCGCGACGGCCAGGGCCGCCAACACGACCGACTTCACCCACCGAATAGGGGGGGAAGTTGTAGTGTAGCATGAAGTTGGACTTATACATGCCGGTCAGCGCGTCGATCATCTGTTCATCATCGCCGGTGCCCAATGTAGTCACAACGAGGCCCTGGGTCTCGCCACGCGTGAACAGGGAAGAGCCATGGGTCCGTGGCAGAATACCGGTCTCGGACACGATTGGACGGATGGTGTCGAGCGCACGCCCGTCGATCCGCTTGCCGTTCTTGACGACATCACCACGCAAAACAGAGGATTCCAGCTTTTTCAAAGCGGCTCCGAGGTTGCCATCTTCCTGCTGCTCTTCTGTCAGTGCATCGACAATCGCAGCTTTGGCGGTAGATACGGCAGCAGTACGGTCCTGCTTGTCAGTGATCGCATAAGCGGTGCGCATCTTGTCTTCGCCCACGGCTTTGACCGCTGCGGACAGGTCCGAATAGTCTTCTGGTTGGAAATCAAACGGGTCGTTGGCACTCTCTTCGGCCAGATCAATGATCAGGTCGATCACCGGTTGAATGGATTGGTGCGCAAATGTCACCGCACCCAGCATCTCATCCTCGGTCAGCTCGTAAGCTTCGGATTCGACCATCATCACCGCGTCTTTGGTGCCGGCAACAACAAGATCCAAACGCTGCTCTGGGTTCAGCCGCAGATTGTGCATGTCGTCGATTTCGGGGTTTAACACATATTCGCCATCAACAAAGCCGACGCGGCAGGCCCCAATCGGGCCCATGAATGGCGCACCAGAGATGGTCAGCGCGGCTGAGGCGGCAATCATTGCCACCATGTCAGGATCATTCACCATATCGTGGGACAGCACGGTGCACATCACCAGAACTTCGTTCTTGAAGCCCGGGACGAACAGTGGGCGAATAGGACGGTCAATCAGGCGGGATGTCAGTGTCTCTTTTTCAGTCGGACGCGCCTCGCGCTTGAAAAAGCCGCCGGGCACTTTACCCGCAGCATAGTATTTTTCCTGATAGTGGACAGTCAGGGGAAAAAAGTCCTGACCTGGCTTTTGCTGACGTGCGAACGTCACATTGGCCATGACGCTGGTTTCACCCAACGTCGCGATGACAGAACCATCGGCCTGGCGGGCAACCTTGCCTGTTTCCAGTGTCAGCGTTTCCTCGCCCCACTGGATTGATTTTTTTACTTCATTGAACATCATGTTTTCCTAGTTGGCCGTGGTTCGGCCTTTTGCGTAGGGGGCGTATTCCCCCTCACCCCGGTATCTTTTTTGGCAGGCGCTGGAATGCGGGCGCCGGACAGATTTGCGCGGCTTAACGCAGATTGTGGGAATTGAAAAGAGCACCTGTCGGTAGGCAGGGTGTGTCTGATGCGAGCCGTACCAATCGGAGCGAAAGGTGCCGGATAGCGTGCGGTGCAGACTGAACGACAGACAAACCGCGATCAGCGCTTATAGCGCTTCGACTTTAATGCGAGTTTCAGTCGACGCGCTTTAAGTAAAAAATAAATCGGAAGGCTATAACACCATAAGTTGCAACACCTGTGCAGATGTTATTCGGACGGAGATCGTCATATGATTACTACTTGAAATGGTCGGAACCGCTGCAACCGGTGACGACGCCTTAAGCTCCGCTACAAGTTTCCTATTATCTTGGCTGTATCAACCGTCATCATGATGATTGCTGTTTCGGCCATGTCCTATCTCAAGGCACGCAACGTGCTCGACACGCAGCGCTCATTGGCCTTTACCTAGCTGCTTGAAAAACAGGAAAATGCGCTCAGCAAGTGATTTGAGAATGCAGCGCAAGATGATGCTGTAGCATTTGGCACTGCTTGGACTAATTTGAAAGCGGATCCGCGCCAAATCCTGCAAAGCCTTTACATCACCGACAACCGCTATTCGACCGGTGAGAAGGACCAACTTCTCGACGCGGGCGATAGTTCGGGGTGGTCGGATACGCATGCCACGTTTCATACGGGATTTCGCAGTTTTCAGAGCCTTGATGGCTATTACGATCAACTTTCGCACGGGTGACTATGCTGACAGCGGGCTTGGCGATGCATTTCTAAGGGCTACTGCGCTCCCTAAGGGAGAACTATATCACTGATTTCGCCCCTTATACGCCCAACTTCGGAGCACCAGCAACTCTTTCGCGCGCCAGCTAGCGCCCTGTGGGTGACTTGGTGACGGTGGGTGTTCGTAAACAGTTGGCGGGCCATCCGCAGCTTTCGAAAGCGAGCTTATTGGGCAATTGAGCCATCAATCGGACCGGGTTGAGTTTCTGGTTTCTGCATGACAGTGACTGCATATATCATCAGGGCAGCACGGTACAGGCGCATCATCAGGTGGCGCAAAGAGGATGTCGCTGCAGACCAAGATGCCACCTGGCTGCAAAAGGCGTGTTGCTTCCTGCAGGAACGCTGCGCGGTCGGGAAAATGGAACATGGCTTCGAGCGATAGTATGCGGTCAACGCTCGCCGTTGGTAATAACGTCGATCCGGCATCGGCCGCGACCTACTGCAGCCTGTTCCCGTTTCTGGCAGTGATTTCCCGGCAGTTGGCCAACTGCCGGGGATCAATATTGACCCCGATCAATGTTGTATCATGCAACAGCTTGTTGGCGTTGCGCAAGTTGCCCCAGATCCCACAGTCAATATCCACCAAGGTCTGGCCATCGCGCAAATCAAGCACCTGCAGATGCAGATCAGTCATCGCCTGTTGCGCCTGTGGCCAGGTCAACGCATTGCCTGAAGGCCAATAGCCCAGATGCACATGATCGGTGGCAAGGCCAGCACGATATGCTGCAATTAGGCCGGGGATATAGTCAAGCTCACGACCGCTCATCCCCAACAGTAAACCTGCGAACCATCCTTGGCCAATGCCATGAAGCTGCAGGCGGTCCATCGGGTGCGGTCACCTTGCACCTTGCTGACGCCGTGCAGATAGCGGCTGGAATGCAGGATCACCATTTCTCCGGGTTCCAGTCGAATGGAAACTTTTTCGACATCGCTTAGGTCACGCTTTGCCTGCCCGGTGTCAGCATTGCGAAAGTGGTGTACATCATTGATAGAGGTTGGGTTGTAGACGCCCAGCGCGCCGCCAGCCTCCGCTGGATCGATGCACATCCCGAAGGAATAGATGCTCGGTTAGCACAGCACTAGCGACATGCTTGTATGTGGACCGCATCGCGGCCTCATTGTCGAAGTGGGCCGGGATGTAGCCACCGGTCAGATGGGCACGCAGGGTTGTAAAGAAGTGCCTGGCACCGTTTGGGCCGGGCGCGTCGGTATTAGGGACGACCCTCGTCCAACAGTGACAGCAAATCGGTGATCCGGGCCTCGAGGGGTGCGCCGCCAAAATCCAACGCTGCGAGCTTGTCACGAAAATCAGGTTGAGCGGCGAAGTATGGGACAAGACCACGGTCCGCGAGGTTGAAGTTGATTCCGTAAAAGAAAGCACGGAACGCTGGCGGGAAGGAGGTCTTGACAAAGTCCAGCGCGTTTTTGGCGAGGATCGGTGGCAGCCTTTTCAGCATCTCTTTTGGATAGGCACCGCGCAGAGGCCACCTGCGCGCAGACGGGCTATCGTATCGGTTGTGGACGTAATGTCATCCGTATGGGTGTCGGTGATTTTGAGAAATGATGCTGTCATTGCGGGCCCCAAGCGTCTTAACGCGTTTTGACTTAAACCTTTTGTCCCTTCTTCGCGGTCTCTCCCTTCGGTCGCACGCAAAAAGTAATCCATGATGGCTGGATGTAGCGCCGAAACGCTATAATCCAAACTATTGTAAAGCCGCCCAACCGTGGCAACGTCAACCACATGACCAACAAAAAAACGCCCACCTGACTGATGAGCGTTTCAAATGCGTCAGGTCATCCGACCTAGCGGCGCAGGCCAAGTCGTGCGATCAGGCTCTGGTAGCGCGCTTCGTCTTTGGACTTTGTATAGTCCAGAAGTTTACGACGCTGAGCAACCATTTTAAGTAGCCCGCGGCGACCATGGTTGTCTTTTTTGTGGGTCTTGAAATGCTCTGTCAATGTCGCGATGCGACTGGACAGGATGGCAACCTGAACCTCGGGCGACCCTGTATCGCCTTCTTTGGTTGCATATTCTTTCATGATCCGTGCTTTGTCTTCTGCAGTAATCGACATCGGGGTCTCCTTTGGTTGAAGTGTGATGGCGCGATCCGGGATGTCGTCCAGAAAGGCCCGTGGAGGGTCCGTGCAGAGGGATTCCCTACGTGGATGCGTGCTGGTACGGGGGTTTTCCGCAAAAAGAAAGAAATTTCTGGCGGCGTCTTTGTAAAAAGCCAGACTCATTTGATATGGTCTGCAATCATAGATTTCTGCGCGGCAGGTTATGATCTATGTCGCAATGTCCCGAGACGTATTTTATGCGGCGACCAAGCTGACCGTGGCCGTATATAGTACTGTGAGATTTGTGAAAGTGGTGACAACGTCATCATTTGCCAATAGGGCCAACCCATCCTCTGTCTGCGAGGTGTTGAGCATCGGTGGGTCACCTTCATAGGCAATTTCGATCAGGTCTTCTTTGGCATCGAAGTCCTGAATGGTCACATTCGACCGCTCAACAAGTGCAAAGACGTCATTACCGCGCCCGCCTTGCAACGTGTCGTCGCCTGCGCCCCCCGATAAGCGGTCGTTCCCATCTTCACCATCCAGATAGTCATCGCCACCGCCGGTGACGACAACATCATCATCTTTGCCGGAAGAGATGAGGGTATCGTCATCGCTGACGTTGATCAGGCCATCTACCGGGATAATCTTGACACTGGGATCTTCGTCCTCTTGAGGCTGCGGCGTGCTGTCCTCGTCGGTCTGTTCATCGGAGCCCGTAAAAGCAAACGCCGTCAACGCAACCCCATCAGTCCAAAAAGAGATAGCATGCGACATAACCCATACACGATCCACTCGCCCGGCAGGATATCATGGCCAGGCTGCAAAACCGCCCGAAATCTTATCAGATGGTTAACGCTGCCTTCCACAGGATCGGTTGTTGGCTGTAACGGATATAGAGTGGATGTTTGGGATGCCCGTGTTTGCTAAGGCCCAGTGAATAAAGCGGTTTGCCCGTACCGCGTAATAACGCGGCAACCTGGGGGCCACGGTCAAGATATGCCCCATGGATGCCCCAGGCGGCGATGATCTGATCCGCCCAATCCGTACCTTCCAAGATTACTGCGTCATTTTCGGGACCAACAGGGTTTGCCGCTTTGCGCATTTGACATGGATCGGTATCGCGCCAGGCGAAGATGTTGGTTACTTGGAACGCCCCAAACGCCAGCGCGCGGGCACGGCGTTCGCAGCGTTCAACCGTTGGGTCATTATGGACCTCTGTTGCCTGTGAGGGGTTCAGCATCACAAAAAGGACGCGCTTGCCTTTCGGGTCCCAGGTGCGGGTCAGCGCATAGCGATAGCGTTCGCAATCCGAATAGGACGCAACGGATGGCGCGTCACCCTTGATGTGCGTGCGGGTGATCAAGGGTCAGCTGACAAACACACGCGAGGGGTGCAGATCACCACCGCGATAGGTTCCAACGGCGATAGCCCGGCCACCGTAGGACGCCCATACTTCTTCGCCGAACTCAATATCACCGGCGATCACGCCGGCCGGATTGCCATTGCGCAGCTTTACCACGCTTTCCGCCAAACAGCGGACCTCGGGCAGGGCGGCAAGACCCACCTCCAACGGTTGCAGATGGGCATCGAGTTCCGGTGTCCTGGCCGTCGCGTCTACTTGCGCAAGCGTCATGCCGTCGGTGGCCTGAAATGGCCCCGACCAGATGCGGCGCAGGGATTTGACATGGGCACGGCAGCCCAAGACCGCGCCTAAATCACGTGCGACCGAGCGCACGTAGCCGCCTTTGCCGCAGGTCATTTCCAGAACCGCGTGATCGGCGTCAGGACGATCCACCAAGAGCAGTTTTTCAACCCACAGCGGCCGCGGGGCCAGGGTCATCTCTTCCCCATCG
>BCQL01000070.1_pt1 | contig 13542 bp, 14 predicted proteins | sample 1008151 | NCBI WGS metagenome assembly BCQL01 (sample SAMD00035459, study PRJDB4067) | museum specimen metagenome | biome: marine biome; feature: sea shore; material: organic material | host: Otohimella japonica | place: Japan:Kanagawa | collected 1927
AACAATGACCAGGAGCCACAAAGCAAATATGCAACACAGGCTTCTTCGCATTGTCTTTGTTCCACATCAGACCTTTACCACGCATCGCTTGACGCATTGGTACCGTGAACTTACGGCAGAACTTCAATAGCTCTTTCGCTTCGTTGGTGTCTGGGGTTTCAATACGTAGATCACCACAACGTGGGAATTCTTCCATTTCAGACAGTTCAGCAAGAATTGGACTGATACGGTCTTCGCTTGGCAGAGCTTCAAATTCAGCAGCAACGGCAAACATTTGGCGAGCAAAAATCAATGCGCTGAAATCTAGACCTTTCGCTAGCTTATCTGCGTCTCCATCTTGGTAACACTCGAAGACAACATAACCTGAATTTTTCTTCACACGAGGGAAGCCATACACTTCAAGTTTTGTTGCTTTGTCCTGAATTTCACCAGCACACTCTTTCTCAAAGCCAGAACGGCAATAGAGCATTAGTTGTTTCACTTGGAGACCTCTTTGATATTAAACGCAGCAAAAAAGAACAAACACCAACCGATCATGAACAAGAATCCTCCCATAGGGGTGATTGGTCCAAACCACTTGATACCTGTCAGCGCCAGCGCGTAAAGACTGCCGCTAAAACAAAAGATGCCGATGATAAAGCAAATCGCCGCGATGAAAAAATACTTTTGTGCTTTTTGTCCCAAATTTAGTACGAGCAAAATGGCACAAAGCGCGATAGCCAAAGTATGGATGAATTGGTACAAAACACCGGTCTCAAACACACCGAGTAAATAAGGCGAGAGCGTTGCTTTTAAACCATGAGCAGCAAACGCTCCTAGCGCAACAGAAGTTAAACCGGAAAGTCCTGTAAAAGAGAGTAACCACTTACTTTTCATTGGATACCTCTTTAATAAATGTCGCTAATTGCTCTACCGTCAAGGCAATATTGCCTTCTTCCGTAAAGCCGGAACGTTTACGAGGCTTGAAGCCATGGTCGCCATCGGGCAAGAAACTCACCGTTACTTGGTCAGAAAGAGCAAAGCCATCGAATTCTTCTCGCTTGCCAAAGGTATCTCGCTCCCCTTGTAAAATAAGCGTCGGCTTATTGATCGTCGCGAGATGCTCACCTTTGTACTTTTCAGGTTTGCCTGGCGGATGGAACGGAAAGCCCAGACACGCAACGCCTGCTACTAGGTTATTGTCTGCAAGCAGGCTCGACATACGGCCACCCATCGATTTACCACCAATGACAATAGGCTGTGAAGTAAAGTGAGTGATCACTTCTTCATATGCTTCCAGTAACTTTGGCGCACGATCTGGCGGACGTTTTTTACCATCTTCTGCTCGCTTAACCATATAAGGGAAATTAAAACGCACCACACGAATACCTTGCTCAACTAATCCTTTGGCTACAGCAATCATGAAGTCATGCTCCATACCGGCACCTGCACCGTGAGCAAAAATAAAAAGTGGTCCGTTCTCAGGCCCTTCAGCTATCCAATGGCTCATCTAGTACTTCCTCTTGTTCTTTTCGTGCGGTCGCCAACATCCAATCCCTGAACGTCGCGATGCGTCCCATATCCGCTTGTTGTTCGTGACACACCACGTAGAAGGCATTCTTAGAAACCAGCACCTCATCAAATGGTGCAATCAAGCGTCCCGCTTCCATTTCAGGTTTAGCGAGTACGTTGTTTCCTAGTGCAACACCTTGCCCATGCGCCGCCGCCTGCAACACCATGGTTGAGTGGCTGAAGATTGGACCATGGTTTACGTTGATACCTTCGATATTTTGTTGGCGAGCAAACTGCTTCCAATCTTTACGAGAAGTATCGTGTAACAAGGTGTGTAATTTAAGGTCACTTAGAGATTCTAATGGTTTGTTACCTAAAAGTAACGATGGTGAACAAAGTGGGATCAAAAACTCTTGGTAGAGTTTATCGGCACGCAAACCAGGCCAATTTCCACGACCATAATAGATAGCTACATCAACATCATCAGTCAGTGAACCTTCATCCATATCCACCGCTTTAATGCGCACATCAATGTCTGGTTCTTGCGCGTTAAAATCGGCTAAACGAGGCACTAGCCATTGGATGGCAAAACTTGGCGGCAAACTGATGGTTAACGCACCTTTTTCACTACGTTCCAATACCTTATCGGTCGCTTCAGCAATGGAAGTGAAGATATCTTTAATGTCTAAAAAGTAACTTTGCCCTTCTTCCGTCAGTAATAACGAACGATTACGACGACGGAAAAGTTTCAGCGATAAGAACTCTTCTAACGCTTTAATTTGATGACTCACTGCGGCTTGAGTAACAAACAACTCTTCAGCAGCACGGGTAAAACTAAGATGGCGAGCAGCCGCTTCAAAAACGCGAAGCGAATTTAACGGAGGCAATCTGCGAGACATTATGGGACCTCAAGTAGGATTAGTTTTTTTAATCTGAAACATTATAAAATGTCCGTTGCCGAACAGCCAGATAAATTCTATATTTCATCCCGCAACACGAGCCTGAACGGCTTGATTCCATTTGTGAATCAATTGGCTTCGTTGTTGCGATGTTGTGTTTGCAAACTCGTATTTCGAGTTCGGTAGAATTCTACCATGATGTTTTGTCCACACTCCCTGTGACAAAACATATACTTCCTGTATTTATTTTGACCTGTCTGTCAAATTTCTTGCACCGCCTAATTAGGCGGTGTTTTTTTATCTAAACCATCCACATTTCTTCTTTTATAAAAAATTGGCATCAACGTCACTTTTCATCCTCATTTCGGATTATCTATCGTTATATCAATACAAATTTCGAAACGTGTGATTTAACGCAATACTACCACTTTAATACACTCCATTTTGCGCGCGCTAAAACGAAAAAAGCGCAAACTGATTTCTCAATTTGCGCTTTTGTGATCTTCTGTTTTACAACGATTCTATGGGCGGTAAACCTTCACGTTGTTGAAACCTTGCTCCTGCAAGTACAATGCCTGTAGACGGCTCATCACACCACGGTCACAATACAGAAGGTAAGTCTTAGATTGGTCTAAGTCTCCGAACTGAGTACCCAGCTTGTAGAATGGGATGTGCTTAACGTCCACACCATCGATTTCTAATGGGTTATCGTCTTCCTCTTCAGGGCTACGAATATCCAAAACGATAGCGTGCTCTTCTACAGCTTGAACCTGCTCTACTTCTGGTGCTGCTTGCTCAGACTCTTTTGCGATATCACGAATGTCCATCACGCGAGCTTCTTGCACAACTTGCTCAAGAATCGCAAAGTCAAACTTCTCTTCTTCCGCGTTCAGTCTGCCTTTTACCGCTTTCACTGTTGGCTTCTTAGAGATAACACCACAGTACTCAGGCATCGTCTTAGCGAAGTCTTCAGTACCGATGTCACGCGCTAGGTTGATGATGTCTTCTTTATCCCAGTTGATAAGCGGACGAAGAATCAGGGTGTCAGTCACATTATCGATATGACGCAAGTTAGTCAGTGTTTGGCTTGATACTTGGCCTAGAGCTTCACCCGTAACCAATGCTTCGATCTTAAACTTCTCTGCCACCATACCAGCGGCACGCATGAACATGCGCTTCAAGATCACGCCCATTTGGCCGTCGTCGACTTTTTCTAGGATTTCAGCAACTACTGGTTCGAAATCAACAGAGATGAAGCGAACTTTTGCAGAAGAACCGTACTTGTTCCATAGGTAATGAGAAACCTGCTTAACGCCGATTTCGTGTGCTGGACCACCTAGGTTAAAGAAACAGTAGTGAACTTTTGAACCACGCTTGATGTGCAGGTAACTTGAAACACCAGAGTCGAAACCACCAGAGATCAGGCTTAGTACGTCTTCTTGTGTACCTAGAGGGAAGCCGCCTAGGCCTTTGTGACGAGCCAACACTTGGTTTAGCTTGTCATTGGTTACTTCAACGTTAATCGTTACGTCTGGCTTGCTTAGCTTAACACGAGCACTTTCTACCGCTTGGTTAAGACCACCACCTACGTAACGCTCTAGTTCAATAGAAGTAAAATCATGTTTACCACGGCGTTTAGCACGCACAACGAAAGTCTTACCTTCGATCAGTGAACCGCTTAACTCCAACACTTGCTCGTAAATATCGTGCAAGTCTTTGAACTCAGTTTGCTTCACCTCAAGAACGTGGTGGATACCAGGGGTATGAGTCAGGACTTCTAAAACTTCAGCGTGAAACTCGTCACTCTCAGAGGTCACTTCAATGTGATCACGACGGTTGAATACCGCGACAGATTCCGTACGGCTCTTAACGATGTTACGAATGTTGCACTCTAAAATCTTTGTGAAGCGCTTACGCACAGATTCACTTTTTACAAAAATTTCTGGATGGGGCTTTACAATAAATTTCATAGTCTAGTTCGCAGGTTAGTTTCGCAATCAACAATGAGTGATACTCCGCACTAGGTGTTCATACGTAAAAATATCGCGCATGTCACACTCAAACTTTTGAGCTCACTTTTAAAGGCGCAAGATTATACACCCAAGCGAAATGGAATGACAAAAAAAGCGAGCTTGACGCTCGCTTTAGTATAAGAATAAATACTCGGTTATTGAATTACCGGCACTTCTTCGCTGTAGAGTGGTTCACCTTGCATGATGCTGATTTCGACGCGGCGGTTAAGCGCTCGGTTCGCATCCGAATCATTTGGTGCCAATGGCTCAGTATCCGCCATACCACGCACGCGTAAGCGTTGATGCGAGAAGCCTCGTACTTTCTCCATTTCTTGAGCAACCGATACCGCTCGTTGCGACGACAGGTCCCAATTGGAGCGATACAGCTCAGAATCCAACGGTTGGTTATCCGTATGACCAGAAACTCGTACGATGCCCGGTACATCTTTCACCAATTCCGCAATCTGACGCACCAGCGGTCTAAACTTCGGCTGGAGGAACGCAGAGCCTTCAGGGAATGCCCCTTTCTCTCGCATTCGAATCACGATCTGTTGGCCAAGGTTTTCGACCTCTATTGCCCCTTGCTCAATCTCACGCTCCAACGCTTTCTTGATACTTTCCATCAAGGTATCCATCTCTTGCGAGGTTTGCTCAGACTGCTGTTGTTGCATGTCTGATTCCGCCGATTGGTTGTTTTGCGTTGACGTTTCTGGTGATTGACCACCGGTTAACTTCCCTTGGTCACGCTTAGTGCCACCAGCTCGGTCAGATTCCCCTTCATGAAACTCCAACGTCTGCTGAGTGATGTCCATGGTTTGTTGCATGATGACATCAATCGGTGTTGGCTCTGGGCGACCTGGTCTGAACTCTTGCGCAATAATGCTGGTGCCTTTAGGTATGTCCTTAACCTCAAGTTGGTTCTGAACACCAAAAGCAAATTTCATAGAGCCAGCGATCTGTTTGAACTTCAGTACGTCCATTTCCGAGAACGAAAGCAACAATACGAAGAAACACATCAACAAGGACATCAAGTCAGCGAACGTCCCCATCCATTGGGGGAGGCCGGGTGGCGGACAATCACATTTGTTATCTTCATCCATTAGATGACCTCCAGATTACTCGTCAATCTCAAGGACGCGTTTGCCCTCGTTGAGGTAGTTCTTCAGATAGCTATCGATAACACGTGGGTTCTGACCATCTTGAATTGCGAGTACACCGTCCATAATCAAACGACGGTTGAGTGTTTCTTGATCGCGGCGTAGTGAAAGCTTGTCCGCAATTGGGAAAAACACCATGTTAGAAAGAATTGCACCGTAAAGAGTGGTTAAAAGTGCAACGGCCATCGCAGGACCGATCGCTTTTGGATCATCCATATTTGAAAGCATGGCAACCAAACCAACCAAGGTACCGATCATACCCATTGCCGGAGCGACATCACCGAATGCTCGAAAAACGCCCGTGCCTTGCGAGTGGCGCTCATCGGTCAGTGCAATGTCTTTTTGCAAAGCAGCACGCACCACATCCGCATCATGCCCATCCACCAGTAAGTCGATGCCCTTTTGCATGAAGCTATTATTAATCTCCATCTCTTCCAATGCTAGGAAGCCACCTTTACGCGCTGCGTCTGCCATTTCTACGATCTTAGCAATCAGATCTTCTGGCTCGTCCGATTTGAACATGAACGCTTTGCCCGCAATTTTGGTCGCGCCGAAGAATTGCCCCATGGTGAACTTCATCAATACTACAAACGTTGAACCACCAACGACGATTAGGATTGAGGTGACGTCTACGAACATGCCAATGCTGCCACCAAGCACCATCGCCATAATGACGAATGCAAAACCACCAATCAAACCTATTAGGGTTGCTAAATCCACAAAGCACTCCTCACGCTATACTCAAACATTGCCCAGTCAGGCGAATTATTACTTGTATCGACAACTAGAGCAGAATTTTTAGAAAAATCTTGGTTAATACATCACAAAAAGATCGTTAATACCTTAACTTATTAATGGTCTTCGTCTCATCAGACCCGTTGAACGCTAAATTTGTGACAATTATATAAGGTTAAATTTGACCAAGTTACTAGGCTAAGGTAACTTGCGTGCATTCTATTAGAGGCTTGATTAAGGCAGATAAAAGATGGCGGTTAAGAAACCAGAAAACATGACCTTTGAAGCAACCATCGATGAGCTAGACAGCTTGGTTGATCAACTAGAGAACGGTGACCTTGCTCTAGATGATGCTCTACGTAAATTTGAACGTGGCATTGCACTCGCTCGTGCTGGTCAAACGAAACTGAGCGACGCCGAACATCGCGTTAGCATTCTTCTAAGCGAAGATGATGAAGCACCACTGAGTGACTTCAACCCTGAGTCAGAATAATAAATCAGTAGTGAGCAATGTGATGCAAGAGACATTGACGTCTTATCAACAAAGAAATAACCAACAGTTAAATCAATGGCTTGAGCAATTACCTCATCAAGAACAGCCGTTGATTCAAGCCATGAAATACGGCCTACTCCTCGGCGGTAAACGTGTTCGTCCCTTCCTTGTTTACATCACTGGTCAAATGCTGGGTTGTGAACCTGAAGACCTAGATACGCCAGCTTCTGCGATTGAGTGTATCCATGCCTACTCTCTTATCCATGATGATCTGCCTGCTATGGATGACGACGACCTGCGCCGTGGACAGCCGACTTGCCACATCAAATTTGATGAAGCGACAGCCATTCTGACCGGTGACGCACTGCAAACCCTCGCATTTACGATCCTTGCGGAAGGCGAACTGAATCCGAACGCAGAAAGCCACCGTATAAAGATGGTGCAAGCCCTTGCACAAAGTTCTGGTGCGAATGGCATGTGCGTTGGTCAAGCATTGGACTTAGGTGCAGAAAATCGTCGAGTGTCTCTCGCAGAATTGGAAGAAATTCATCGCAATAAGACTGGTGCACTGATTAACTGTGCCGTAAAACTGGGCGCACTTGCCTCTGGCGATAAGGGCCTAGAAGTTATGCCTCACCTTGAGCGCTACTCTAAAGCGATCGGTCTGGCGTTTCAGGTTCAAGACGATATTCTTGATATAATTAGTGATACAGAAACATTGGGTAAGCCTCAAGGTTCAGACCAAGAGCTAAACAAGAGCACTTACCCATCTTTACTGGGGTTAGAGGGAGCAATGGAGAAAGCTCACACTCTGTTGCAAGAAGCACTTCAAGCATTGGAGGCAATCCCATACAATACTCAGTTACTCGAAGAGTTCGCCCGATATGTCATCGAGCGCAAGAACTAACACTATAAGCGCGCATTTATATGACTCTTGATATTTCAAAGTACCCAACACTGGCGTTAGCAAATACACCGGAAGAGTTGCGTCTTCTTCCGAAAGAAACATTGCCAACTTTGTGCGATGAATTACGCACGTATCTGCTAAATTCAGTGAGTCAGTCTAGCGGACATTTAGCGTCTGGCTTAGGCACAGTAGAGCTAACCGTTGCTCTGCATTATGTTTACAACACTCCAGTGGACCAATTGATCTGGGACGTGGGTCATCAGGCTTACCCACACAAAATTCTTACTGGCCGTCGTGACCAAATGCCAACCATCCGCCAAAAAGGCGGCCTTCACCCATTCCCATGGCGTGAAGAGAGCGAATACGACACGCTATCTGTTGGCCACTCATCGACTTCTATCAGTGCAGCGCTCGGTATGGCGATCAGTGCACAAAAAGAAGATGAAGGTCGAAAGGTGGTAAGTGTTATTGGTGATGGTGCAATCACAGCAGGTATGGCATTCGAGGCCATGAACCATGCTGGTGACGTTCATCCTGATATGCTAGTGATTCTAAACGACAACGAGATGTCGATTTCAGAAAACGTCGGCGCATTGAACAACCACCTTGCTAAAGTCCTTTCTGGTAGCTTATACACCTCTATCCGTGAAGGTGGGAAGAAAGTGCTGTCTGGCGTTCCTCCAATTAAAGAGTTGGTTCGTCGTACAGAAGAGCACCTTAAAGGTATGGTTGTTCCTGGTACATTATTCGAAGAGCTTGGTTTTAACTACATCGGCCCTATCGACGGTCACGATGTTAACGAGTTAGTCAAAACGCTGAAAAACATGCGTGAGCTGAAAGGCCCTCAATTCCTGCACATCATGACCAAGAAAGGCAAAGGTTATGAACCAGCAGAAAAAGATCCTATCGGCTACCATGGAGTTCCAAAGTTCGACCCATCACATAACAGTTTGCCGAAGAGCAGTGGCGGTAAACCGACCTTCTCTAAGATCTTTGGTGACTTCCTATGTGATATGGCCGCGCAAGATCCTAAGCTAATGGCGATTACGCCAGCGATGCGTGAAGGCTCTGGCATGGTTCGTTTCTCGAAAGAGTACCCAGAACAGTACTTTGATGTTGCAATTGCAGAGCAGCATGCTGTAACGCTAGCAACAGGCATGGCGATTGCCGGCGATCACCCGATCGTCGCTATCTACTCAACCTTCTTGCAGCGTGGCTACGATCAGTTAATCCACGACGTGGCGATCATGGATTTACCTGTCATGTTCGCTATCGACCGTGCAGGTCTGGTTGGCGCAGATGGTCAAACTCACCAAGGCGCGTTCGACCTTAGCTTCATGCGTTGTATCCCGAACATGGTGATCATGGCACCAAGTGATGAAAACGAATGTCGTCAAATGCTGTACACCGGTCATAAACACACTGGACCAAGTGCAGTTCGCTACCCTCGCGGCAGCGGCATGGGCACAGAAATCGAGCCAGAATTTACTGCACTTGAGATTGGTAAAGGTCGTGTGCTTCGTAAAGGCGAAAAAGTCGCGATTCTAAACTTCGGCACCTTCTTAGGTAACGCGCTAGAAGCGGCTGAAAATCTGGATGCAACCGTCGCAGACATGCGCTTCGTGAAACCACTTGATGAAGAATTGATTCGCCAGCTAGCGTCTGAGCACGATGTATTAGTCACGCTAGAAGAAAACGCAATTGCTGGCGGTGCGGGTGCGGGTGTGATTGAGTTTATGATGCAAGATAAGATCATCAAGCCTGTGCTAAATCTTGGCTTGCCTGATCGCTTTATTCCTCAAGGCACACAAGACGAACTTCATGAAGAACTTGGCTTAGACGCGAAGGGCATTGAGAAGTCGATCAACGAATATCTCGCGAAGTAAGTTAACGCAAACAAGCGCTAAAAAGTAAACACCAAAAAGGGATGCCATGATGGCATCCCTTTTGTTTATCTGTCGATTGTTAAAGCGGTATGACTACATCCAACCTGCGTATTTCGCCACTAAGAACAGTGCGATACCCGCCATGATACCGGCCACGATATCATCAATCATGATACCCAAACCACCGTGAACACGTTTATCCAACCAGCCAATTGGCCATGGTTTTACCATGTCAAAGAAGCGGAACAAAATAAAACCAGTCAGCAACCACTTCCATTCCGTGACTGGGATATTTAGTGCTGGTACTAAGCTCATGGTGATCCAAAAGCCTGCAAACTCATCCCACACGATTGAGCCATGGTCATGAACCCCCATGTCATCTGATGTCACTTGGCAGATCTTAATACCAATAACACAAGAGATGAGTACTAATACGACATACAGTGGGAAGGGTAACTGCGCCAGTAACAAGAATAACGGCACAGCTGCCAACGTCCCCATAGTTCCTGGAACCACTGGTGATAAGCCGCTACCAAAACCCGTTGCCAAAAGATGCCACGGGTTCTTTAATGAAATCAGAGAGAGGGGATTGGTCATTTCCTTAAACCTATACTGCTAGTTGGTTTCAATCTTAGGCTAGAGCCTAGCTCAGATTATCTAAAGTGGTCAAAGCCACTGAGTTCCCAATCAAGAGGTTGATTGTTGTCGTGCAGCTCAAACGTACCTTTTGGTCGAATTTGGCCAATGCACGTAAACTTACACCCAGCGTGCGACAACGCACTTTGCAATGAACCGTTGTTCTGCTCAGGCACAGTAAAGCACAATTCGTACTCTTCACCACTGGATAAAGCATACTGCTGTGCGCTTACCTTATCATCTAAAAATTGAACCAATTCTGAAGATATCGGCAGTTGGGACACATCTAAACTGACTCCAACATCAGAACGCTTAAGAATATGTTTGATATCAGAAATTAAGCCATCAGAAATATCAATTGCTGATGACGCTAAGCCGACTAATGCTTGCCCAGCCAACACGCGTGGCGTACTGAGATAATGTGCTTTCTCTAACTCTGGGGCAGCTATTCGAGTACGTAATGTGTTATCAAGAACGACATCCAGACCAGCTTTGGCATCACCAAGGTTACCTGTCACATACACCCAGTCACCGACTTTTGCTCCAGAGCGAGTCAAAGCTTTGCCCTCTGGTACAAAGCCTTGCACCGTAAGCGTCAGGCTTAGTGGACCTTTGGTCGTATCGCCCCCAATAAGTTGAATACCAAAGTAATCAGCTAACTCAAAAAACGCATCACAAAAAGGGGCAAGCCATGCTTCATCTGGCTCTGGCATAGTTAACGCAAAGCTTACCCAAGCAGGTGTTGCACCCATTGCAGCTAAATCACTGATGTTTGACGCTAATGCTTTGTGCGCCACCCACGCAGGGTTAGCATCAGAAAGAAAGTGCGTGCCTGCCACCAGCGTATCGGTACTAATAGCAATTTGTACATTCGCAGGTGCTTTCACTAACGCACAATCGTCCCCCGCTGCTAGATGGACGTCTTTGCGCTGGCTTTGGCGTCCAACAAAGTATTTGTCGATAAGATTAAATTCACCAGACATAATTCACTTTCTTTTTGATGTAAAAGCTTTTGATACAAAAAAGGTCAGCATGTGCTGACCTTTTTAATGAAGAAATCGTTATTTCTTACGTACGTGTGGCGCCGCTTTATCTAGCACACCATTCACAAATTTGTGGCTGTCTTCTGCCGCGAATACTTTTGCAAGTTCAATCGCTTCATTGATTACCACTTTGTAAGGAACATCTTCGCGACGAGTCATCTCGTACATAGCAAGGCGAAGAAGAGCAAGTTCCATCATGTCTAGATCCTGCATTGGACGAGACACGTATGGACGGATTTTGCAATCTAGCTCTGAGTGGCTAAGTACAACACCGCTTAGTAGTTCACGGAAGTAAGCTACGTCAGTTTCTGGAGCAGCAAGTGCTGGCTCAGATGCATGAAGTTCTTCTTCATCGTATTTGTCACCAGACAAAAACTGTTCTTCAATCGTGGCAACATTGTCTTTAGTAATTTGCCATGAGTAGATCGCCTGTAGAGCGAATTGACGTGCGTTACGACGTGCGGCTGGTTTCACACTGGCCCCCATTAGGAATCAATTTCAGATAATACGTTAATCATTTCAAGTGCGCTTAGTGCAGCCTCTGCACCTTTATTACCAGCCTTGGTTCCTGCGCGTTCAATCGCTTGATCGATAGTATCAACAGTCAGTACGCCAAACGCTACTGGAAGGCTGTATTCCAGAGAAACTTGTGCAAGACCCTTGTTACATTCACTACAAACATAGTCAAAGTGTGGTGTACCACCACGAATTACTGTACCTAGAGATACGATAGCATCGTACTTACCAGTTTTAGCAACTCGTTGAGCAACTAAAGGCAGTTCTACAGCACCAGGACAACGAACAACAGTGATGTTGTCTTCGCTTACTTGTCCGTGACGCTTTAGTGTATCGATCGCACCAGAAAGTAGGCTTTCGTTAATAAAACTGTTAAAACGAGAAATAACGATAGCAATTTTTGCATTTGGCGCTGGGAAGCCACCCTCGATCACTTTCATAAGCCTTCCTTTAACTCTATTTTTAAGTGAAAATTGTTCATCAAGTGAGAATCGCCGGATTCTATCACAAATTTGTGAGCAATATCTAATGGAAATTAGAGACGAGTCACCAAGCCCTAGCCGTCAGCAGAATAAGCCGAGACTTGGCTAGGGGGGGAATCGTTCAGTTGTTATTCGCAGATGTATTCAACAACATTCAAGCCAAAGCCACCCAATGCATGGTACTTTTTGTTGGTTGAAGAAAGCAGACGCATATCGTGCACGCCAAGATCCGCCAAAATCTGAGAACCAACACCTACACGACGTGATGTGCCCTGCTTCTTAGCAAGAGTAGGCGCCTCGCCTTTGTCTTGCGATTCAAACATTTTTACACGATGAATAAGCAGATCGGTCGAGTCTTCATGACCAAGCACAACCAGAACACCCCCTTCTTCACCGATTCGCTTCATCGCTTTATCCAGCGTCCAACTGCGTTCTGCGTTACGATCACTGCGAAGCACATCGGTAAATACGTCTTGTAAGTGAACGCGAACTAACGGTGCATTCGCAGTTAAATCACCTTTACACATCGCGTAATGTACTTGGTTATCAATCGTGTCTTTGTAAGTCACCAAAGTGAACTCACCGAATTCCGTTGGCAGTGCACACTCAGCAACGCGTTCAATCGTTGTTTCCGTGTTGTTGCGGTATTCGATAAGGTCTGCAATGGTACCTAGCTTTAAATCGTGTTTTTCAGCAAACACTTCAAGGTCCGGGCGACGCGCCATCGTGCCATCGTCGTTTAGGATCTCAACAATAACCGATGCAGGCTCTAGACCTGCAAGACGAGCCAAATCACAGCCGGCTTCTGTATGACCAGCGCGAGTTAGAACACCACCGTCTTGTGCTGCTAGAGGGAAGATATGGCCCGGTTGCACTAAGTCCGCCGCTTTTGCACTTGGCGCGACTGCCGCTTGTACAGTGCGAGCACGGTCAGCTGCAGAAATACCAGTGGTAACACCTTCAGCGGCTTCAATAGAAACCGTAAAGTTGGTGGTGTATTGCGCGTTGTTGTCTTGCACCATTGGCGGCAAGCCAAGGCTCTCACAACGAGTTTTTGTCATGGTTAGACAGATTAAGCCACGGCCATGCGTAGCCATAAAGTTGATAGCTTCCGGCGTAATGTGCTCGGCAGCCATGATCAAATCACCTTCATTCTCGCGGTCTTCATCATCCATTAGGATGACCATTTTGCCTGCGCGAATATCATCAATAATCTCTTGAGGCGTGCTGATAGGCATATTCTGTTTCCCGTTATTCAAAAATTTATTATTGCAGCAGCAATGCG
>BCQL01000071.1_pt1 | contig 13534 bp, 9 predicted proteins | sample 1008151 | NCBI WGS metagenome assembly BCQL01 (sample SAMD00035459, study PRJDB4067) | museum specimen metagenome | biome: marine biome; feature: sea shore; material: organic material | host: Otohimella japonica | place: Japan:Kanagawa | collected 1927
TCCGCCGCCCCCCGAGTCTTCCCCTCTTCCCCTCCCCGACGCTCTCCCGATCTGCTCCCGCCGTGGACGCGTGCGACCAGGCCTCGGTCGGCCAGTTCCTTCACGTCGCGGCGAACGGTCACGGCCGTGATCTCCAACCGCTCGACGAGGTCGGATATCCGGACGGCGCCGTGCTGTCGAACGGCGGAGAGGATGAATTTCTGCCGCTCGGCGGAAAGGGTCATGATCGCTTCCGATTCCAACCACCCGAATGCGTCGAACGTCCGTCCGGTCGAGCTCGCCCGTCGGGCGTCGCCCGTTCGCCCGAATCGGGGAGCGGGATTCGGGCGAACGCACATCGGGTGGTTTCGTTTTTGATCGATCGTGAACGTCTGATTTCGATTGTGTTGACTCGGAACTATGCCACGCGGTGAGGTGACTGTCATCACCCGGCCACGGAAGGAGCGGGAGGCTTCATGGACGAAGCGAGAGGTGGCGAGCACCGTTCCGGTCAACGGCGAGCGCCCGTCTCCCGCCGCACGCTGCTGCGCACGGCGGGCGCTGGTGCGGGAGCGATGCTGGCCGGTTCCTCGTCCGGATGCGCGTCGCGCAGCGCCCCTTCCGGCGCTACCAGGGTCACGATGTGGTCCTGGTTGACGGGGCTGGATCGCTACGTGGACGCCTTCAACGCGTCGCAGCGCGAGGTCTTCGTCGACCTGAGCGTGCTCGCCGGCGGACTGTCCGGGGGGTACGCCCAACAGACCAACGCCATTCGCGCGCACAACGCGCCGGACATCATGCACGTCGAGTACCAGGGGCTCCCGCAGGTGCTGACGACCGGTGGATTGCGCGAGATCACCGAGGACATGTCCGATCTCGCCTCCGGGTACTCCTCCGCGGCCTGGCAGTCGGTCCGGCCGGACGGTCGCACCTGGGCGGTTCCCTTCGACGTGGCCCCGATGGTCCTCTTCTACCGAAAGGACCTGTTCGACGCCCACGGTCTCGCCGTGCCCGGCGACTGGCGACGGTTCCGCACGACGGCCGAGGAGGTGCGCCGGATCGATCCGGCGGCTCGGCTCACCACTTTTCCGCTCAACGACGGTTCGTTCTTCGCCGGGATGGCGTGGCAGGCGGACGATCCCTGGTGGGAGATCCGGGGGCGTAGCTGGAAGGTGAACATCGATGGTTCGGGCACCGCGCGCACCGCGCGCTACTGGCAGGAGCTGATCGACGAGGACCTGGTGCGCAGTGACGGGATCGGTACCCAGAACTGGATCGCCGCGATGCACGAAGGCAGGTTGTGGAGCCTGCTGGGGGCGGCTTGGAGTGCCGGGACGCTGAACAAATCCATCCCGCGGGATTCCGGCAGGTGGGCGGTCACGACGCTGCCGACCTGGGACGGAGTCGCCTCCACCGGGATGCAGGGCGGCAGCGCGTTCGCGGTCTCGGCCGAGAGCGAAGTGGCCGAAGCGGCGTTGACCTTCCTGCGCTGGCTGAGCACCGCTCCCGCGGTTCCGAGGATCGCCGCTTCTTTCACGACGCTGTTGCCCGCCTACGTGCCCAATCGGGCCGTGGCTCGGCAGAGCTACCGGAGCGGCTACTTCATCGGTGACCCCATTTACGACGTTTTGGACGAAGCCGTGCGTCGCGTGGCCGAATGGACCTGGGGGCCGACGGCGCTCGGTCTCTTCTCGACCCTCGAGAACCGGTTCAGTCCGGTCGTGACCGGGGGGAGCACGCTTCCGGAGGCGATCGATCGGGTTCAGCGCGATTCGGTGCGGGCCATGCGTGACTCGGGGCTCTCGGTCGTCGAGGGGGGTTCGACGTGAGCCAGCGCGATTCCGGCGGCAGAGCCGTTCTCGGCGGGAAATCGGCGGGGCGGGTGCCTCGTTTCGGCGGCGCGGCGTTGTTGTTGAGCGCGCCCTTCGCCCTGCTGCTCCTCGGTACGGTGCTGGCGCCGGTCGCGTACGCGCTGTACCTGAGCCTGTTCACCGAGCGGTTGAGCGGATTGGGGTTCTCGGGGCCGAGCCGCGCTTTCGCCGCCCTCGGCAACTATGCCGAAGTCGTCACCGACCCCGATTTTCTGCACGGCGTCGGCAACGTCGCGCTGTACGCCGTGATCCAGGTTCCGCTGATGCTCGGTGGTGCGCTGATCGTGGCGCTGCTGATCGATTCCGCCGTGACGCGGGCGAAGCAGGTCTGGTTGCTCGCGGTGTTCCTCCCCTACGCCGTTCCCGGAGTGATCGCCGGGCTGATCTGGGGATATCTCTACAGTCCCGACATCGGCCCGATCAGTTCCGTGGCTCCGATCGACCCGCTGGGGGCGAACGGAATCCTTCCGTCGGTGGTCAACATCGCCACCTGGCAGTGGATGGGATACAACATGATCATTTTTTACACCGCGCTGCGGACGGTGCCCCGCGAACTGCTGGAGGCGGCCCGCGTGGACGGGTCCGGACCGGTACGCACCGCGTTCTCGGTGAAGATCCCCTCCATCAGACCCACCCTGTTCGTGGGATTGGTGTTCACCATCATCGGTGCGTTGCAGCTTTTCACCGAGCCGCTCGTGCTGCGCAGTTTCACCGGAGCGGTCACCAGCACCTGGACGCCCAGTCTCTACGTCTACGACTCGGCCTTCGTCGCTGGTGACTACGGCCGGGCCGCGGCCGCCTCCGTGCTGCTCGGCCTGGTCTCGGCGGTGCTCTCGGCCGTGGTGATGCGGATTTCCGCCCGGAGGTGGCGATGAGCGCGTCAACGGCGGTCGAGGCCACGTCCACGGCCGGTGGCCCACCGGGACGGGCCGGTCGGCGCGGCCGGAGGGAACCATCATTGTGGACTTCGCGTGCCGCGGTCCACGGCATGCTGGGAATCGTCGCGCTGTACAGCGTGCTCCCGCTGGTGTGGTTGATCACCTCCTCGACGAAGTCGCTCGGTGACTTCTCCACGACTTCGGCTTTCGAGTTCGCCGAGTGGAACCTCTCCGCGAACCTCCGGGCCCTGTTCACCGAGGCGGACGGAGTCTTCTTCGCCTGGGTGCGCAACTCCGTGCTGTACGCGGGCGTCGGTGCCGTGCTCGGAGCGCTGATCTGCACCGCGTGCGGGTACGCGGTCGCCAAGCTGGAGTTCCCGGGGCGGCGCACGCTGTTCGCCGTGACCCTGACCGGGGTGCTGGTTCCCACGACGGCTCTGGCGCTGCCGCTCTACCTGATGGCTTCCGAGCTCCGGCTGGTCGACACGTTCTGGGCCGTGTTCCTGCCGTTGCTGACCAATCCGTTCGGCGTGTACCTGGCGCGGGTCTACGCCGAGGCCGCGGTGCCGGACGAGGTGCTCGAGGCGGCTCGCATCGACGGATTGGGCGAGCTGAGAACGTTCTTCAGGGTCTCGTTGCCCATGATGCGCCCCGGTTTCGTGACCATCATCCTCTTCCAGTTCGTGCAGATCTGGAACAACTTCTTCCTGCCGTTGGTGATGTTGACCGATCCCAGGCTGTTTCCGCTCAGCCTGGGGCTGTACCAGTGGAGCACTCGAGTGTCACAGTTTCCGCAGTACAACCCGCTCGTGATCACGGGGTCACTGCTGGCCGTCCTCCCGATAGTCATCGCGTTCCTGGTGCTGCAACGACAATGGCGGTCCGGTTTGACCGCGGGGAGCGTGAAATGAGTTCGGAACTGCCGGAGACGCTGCTGGTGATGGACCGGAGAACACTGCGCACTCAATTCGGTCGGCAGGAGATGGGGCGCTTGCGCGAACTGGCGTCTCTGGGAGAGCCCGAGAGCAGCGACGAATTGAGCTCTGCCGGGGTTCGTCGCCGACTGGCCGAAGTGGAGGTGCTGATCACCTCCTGGGGGTGTCCCCCGCTGGACGCGGAAGTCGTGGAGGCTGCTCCCAAGCTGCGAGCGGTACTGCACGCGGCGGGGAGCGTGCGGGGACACGTCGGTGACGAGGTCTTCGATCGGGAGGTGCTGGTCACGACCGCCGCCGATGTCAACGCGGAGCCGGTGGCGCGCTACACGCTCGCCGCGATCCTCTGGTCGGGCAAGAAGGTGCCGTTTCTGCTCGGCCGATCGCACTTCGTCACCGGTGACCGGCGGGTGCGCATGCTCGACGAGCAGACCGTCGTGGTGGTGGGGTTCTCGCGGGTAGGCAGACGTGTCGTGCGACTGCTGCGGGAATTCGACTCGAGCAGGATCCTGGTGGTCGACCCCGTGGTCGACCCCGCGGAGATCACCGCGGCCGGTGCGCTGCCTGCGACGCTGGAGCAGGCGTTGCCGCAGGCCGACGTGCTGAGCCTGCACGCGCCGCTGCTGCCTCGCACCCGCGGGATGATCGGCGAATCCGAATTGGCGGCGCTGCACCCCGGTGCCGTGCTCATCAACACGGCCCGTGGTGCGCTGGTGGACACCGCCGCCCTGCAGCGAGCGTGCCGTCGCCGGGACATCTACGCGATCCTCGACGTCACCGATCCGGAGCCGCTGCCCGCGGACTCCCCGCTGCACGAGTTGTCCAACGTCGTCCTGACCCCGCACATCGCCGGTTCCCTCGGTGAGGAGACCCGGCGAATGAGCGCGGCGGCCCTGGACGAACTGCACCGCTACGCTTCGGGGCTTCCGGCCAGGGCGCCCGTGACTCGCCAGAGTCTGGAGGTGCAGGCGTGATACCGGCGGAGAATCGTGAACTGAGCCCGTACACGGGTTGGACGAGGCAGCACTGGACCAGCACGGCCGATCGGTTGTTGAGCGCGGTCCAGCGGTATCGGTCCCCGCTGGGGGCGCGCTTCGACCTACCGGGGCCGGTCAGCGCGAACGGTCCGGACGCGGACGGTCTCGAAGGTTTCGCGCGCACGTTCCTGCTGCAGGGATTCCGGATGGTCGGTGAGCAGGGCCGTGATCCGATCGGTTCGCTGACGCGGTACGCCGAGGGGCTCGCCGCGGGCACGGATCCCGCTTCACCGGAGCGCTGGCCCCGTCCGGACGAACTGGGGCAGGCCAAGGTCGAGGCGGCTTCGATCGCTCTGGTCCTGCAGATCACGCGGCGGTGGTTGTGGGACGAGCTCGACGACCGCGTGCGTCAGCGGGTCGTCGATTGGTTGTCCACGGTGGTCGGGCAGCCCTACCCGCCCATCAACTGGGTGTGGTTCCGCGTCATCGTGGAATCCTTCCTGCGGGAAGTGGGCGGTCCTTACTCCGTCGCCGACATCGAGGAGGACCTCGCCGTGCACGCGTCGCTGCGGCGGGGCGGCGGCTGGTACAGCGACGGGGACGAGCGGGCCTTCGACCACTACGTCGGCTGGGCGCTGCACCTGTACCCGATGCTGTGGACGCACTGGTTCGACGTCGTCGGGTCGCTGTGCGCGACCGAGACCCACCGCACGTGGTCCACCGACCTGGCCCGTTACCTGGACGACCTCGTCCACCTCGTGGGGTCCGACGGTTCGCCGCTGCTGCAGGGGCGCAGCCTGGTCTACCGCTTCGCCGCCGCGGCACCGTTCTGGGTCGGTGCCATCACCGAACGCGGAGGGCAGCCGCCGGGGCTGGTGCGTCGGGCGTGCAGCGGTGTCCTGCGGCATTTCGCGGACCGCGGTGTGCCCGACTCGGACGGCTTGCTGAATCTGGGGTGGCACGAGTCCTGGCCGGGAATGCGGCAGGCCTATTCCGGTGCGGGTTCGCCGTACTGGGCGAGCAAGGGGATGCTCGGGCTGGTCCTGCCCGCGCACCATCCCGTCTGGAACTCGGTCGAGACCCCGCTGCCCAGTGAGGATTCCGATCATTCCCGAGTCGTGGCCGCGCCGGGATGGCTGGTCTCGCATCGCCGCTCGGACGGTATCGCGCTCGTGCTCAACCACGGCACCGACCACGCCGAGCCCGGTGAGCGCAGAGCCGATTCCGCGCTGTACGCCAGGATCGGCTACTCCACGGCGACGCTGCCCCCGCTCACCGGAGCCACCGTCGCCGCTCCCGTGGACAACGCGGTGGCGATCGTCGACGCGGACGGCAACGCCACGCACCGGACCGGGTTCGAGCGGCTGTACGCGCGCGAAGCGGCGGGCGGCATCCTGACGGCGGCCACCCGCGGCCGTGCGTGCTGGGTCGATTCGCACGACGACGAGGCGGCCGACCACGGATACGGCAGGCACGGCCCGGTCGTCGAGGGGCCGATGCTGACGGTCGCTTCGGTGCTGCGCGCCGGTGCGGAGGTGCGGTTGGTCCGGGTGGACGCCGCCGGCTCGGAGGGGGTCGCCGCGGGCCGCTTCGTCCGGATGGGCGGATGGCCCGTCGCCTCCGACGGCGAACCCGCGGCTCGCGAAGGTGCGCGGGAGGCCCGGGTGTCGTTCGAGAACTCCGAACTGCGTTCGCTGGTGTCCAACATTCGTGGTTTCGGCAGCTGCGGGCTCGTAGTGGACTTCGGCACGAGTCCGCTCGGAGCGTGGACGGCCATCCCGTGGTTGGCCACCGACGGTGTTCCGGTGGGTGAGGTGCTGGCCGGCGGTGTTCTCCTCGATCGCGGGGGAGCGGAACCGGTGGTCCCCACCGTTCTGGCGCACTCCGACGGGGGGAACGGACACGACGTGACGGTGGAATGGCCGGACGGGGCGAGCACCACGGTCGAGCTGCCCGGAATTCCGTGACGGGGCTTTCGTCGAGCACCACCGGACGAGCGAAAGACCGGACACGAGGAGCGCAGCGACATGCCCCGAACGATTCGGTTCCCCGCGGCGGTGCCGCCGGAGGCCAGGGGTTCGTGCAGCCGAGCGACCACAGCAGTCCGGTCGACCTGAACAGGAGTCATCGTGGGATACCGATCGTTGTCGCGGAATTGGTTCACCGGGTCCCGCTGGGACGGGCGGATCGCCTACGGCGCCGATTACAACCCGGACCAGTGGTCGCGTCCCGTCTGGCAGGAGGACGTGCGGCTGATGAACGAAGCCGGGGTGAACATCGTGTCGCTCGGGATATTCTCCTGGGCCCGCATCGAGCCCGAGCCGGGAATCCACGATTTCGGGTGGCTGGACGAGGTCATGGACCTGTTGCACGAGCACGGGATCGCGGTGGACCTGGCCACGGCGACGGCCTCCCCGCCTCCGTGGATGGCCGTTCGTCATCCGGAGATCCTGCCGGTGGACCGGCGGGGACGGACCCTGTGGCCGGGCGGGCGTCAGCACTGGCGGCCCACGTCCCCGGTGTTCCGGGATTACGCGCTGCGGCTCGTCCGAAAGATCGCCGAGCGGTACCGCGACCACCCGGCCCTGGTCGCCTGGCACGTTTCCAACGAGCTCGGCTGCCACAACGTCCACGACCACTCCGATGACGCCGCGCGCGCCTTCCGTGACTGGCTGCGCTCTCGTTACGGAACCGTGGAACGGCTCAACGAGGTGTGGGCGACGGACTTCTGGTCGCAGCGCTACGGCGCTTGGGAGGAGGTCCTGCCGCCGCGGCTGGCCGCGGCGTTCCCGAACCCGACTCAGCAGCTCGACTTCCAGCGCTTTTCCTCGGACTCGCTCAAGGAGCACCTCCGAGCCGAGCGGGAAGTGCTGCGCTCGATCACCCCGACGGTTCCGGTGACGACCAATTTCATGGTCATGGGCAACGCCAAGGGGATGAACTACGCGGACTGGGCGGGTGAGGTCGACTTCGTGTCCAACGATCACTACCTGGACCCCGGGTCGCGAGCCCTGGACGAGTTGTCCTTCTCGGCCAATCTGACCGGTGGGATCGCGGGAGGAAGGCCCTGGTTCCTCATGGAGCACTCCACCGGTGCGGTCAACTGGCGTCCGGTGAACAAACCGAAGAAGCGGGGCGAACTGAGCCGCGACTCGCTGGTCCACGTCGCGCACGGCGCCGACGCGGTGTGCTTCTTCCAGTGGCGGCAGTCCCGAGCGGGGGCGGAGAAGTACCACTCGGCGATGCTGCCGCACGCGGGCGAGGACACCGAAACGTTCCGCGCGGTCAAGGAACTCGGACGGGTCCTCGACGAACTGTCCGCTGTGGTGGGTTCCGGTCGAGCTCGGGCGCGGGTCGCCGTGCTGTTCGACTGGGAATCGTGGTGGACCAGTGAGCTCGACTCGCATCCCACGTGCCTGCTGGACTACCGACGGGAAGCCCTGGACTGGTACTCGGCCCTGATCGAGCTGGGCGTCGTGGTCGATGTGGTCCCCACCGATGTTCCCCTCGAGCGGTACGAGGTGGTCGTCGCCCCGTTGCTGCACGTCGTGCCGAGCGAGCTGGCCGAGCGGTTGCACCGGTTCGTCGAGGGCGGTGGGCATCTCGCGACCACGTACTTCTCCGGCACGGTCGACGAGCACGACCACGTCTGGCTCGGTGGCTACCCCGGGGCGCTGCGTGAGCTGCTGGGCATCCGCGTCGAGGAGTTCGGCCCCCTGTTCGAGGCGGAATCGGTGGAGCTCGACGACGGTTCGACCGGCACGCTCTGGACCGACCGGATCGAGCTCACCGGCGAGGACGTCGAGGTGCTCGCCTCCTACCGGACCGGCGACTACGCGGGACGTCCGGCGATCACGCGCAATCCGAGGGGGAGCGGTTCGGCCGCCTACGTCTCCACCCGGCTGGGCGCGGAGGGCCTCGCGCGCGTGCTGCGCGTGCTCCTCGACCGGGCGGGCGTGGTCAGCGAGCTCCCCGAACAGCTGCGGGGACGAGTGCAGCTGGTGGTGCGGCACGGCGCGCATCGCCGGTACTGGTTCCTGATCAACCGTGCGGAGCAGGACGTGGAGCTGGCCGGGGTGGCGGGAACGGAGATCGCTCGGAGCGCGCGTGCCCAGCAGCCCGGTACCGCCTCCGTGGTCCCGGCCCGGGGAGTGGTCGTGCTGGAGAGGACGCCCGAGTGAGACCGCGTGCCCGCTGAACGAGGTCGAGACCACCGCTGAGGGGTGGAAGTCCCGCCGACCGCAGGCGTGGCGCACTGCGGCCGGCGGGAGCAAAGGGGGGCTCAGCCGAGCCGGAAGTTGGCGACGTGCACGGGTGAGGGGGTCGTTCCCGTCGACGCCTCCTGGTACAGCACGGACAGCACACCGTCGACCGCCAGCCGGGAGGTGTCCACGTTGACCTCGCCGAAGGCGTTCATGCCGGGGCGGTCGAACACCACGGTCCAGTCGGTCCAGTCGCTGGCTGCGCTGGCCGCCACGATCTTGCCCTTCGGCATGACGAGGTAGGCGTTGTCGTCCTGGTCGAAGACCAGCTGCGTCCGCTGGGTGGAGTTCGGCGGGACGGGGACCTCGCGCTTGGTCCAGTCGCCGTCGTCGCCGCGGACGAGGTGGAACGTGCGGCCGTGGTCGGTGCGCTGCTGGGAGTAGTCCGTCACGCACCGGGTGAACCGGCCGGGCACGTAGCTGATCACCGCGTGCGGCGTGTTGGTGGAGTCGACCGCTTGGCTTTCCTGGTTCATGAGCCCGTGGTTGGGGCCGAGCGGGTCGGCCACGATCCCCGGGGAGTTCACGGTCACCGGGTTCCGACCGGTGACGCCGACGGTCTCGCCGGCACCGTTGCGCCAGGTCCGGCCCTGGTCGTCGCTGTAGACGTAGCCGGTGTCGTGGTTGGTCAGTCCGCCCGGGTCGCACAGCACCGACCGGTTGCCCTCGCGCCAGGTGAAGGTCGCGTGCAGCCGCCCGCTGTCGTCGTAGGTCAACCCGTGCAGGTACATGTTGCGGGTGTTCGACACCGCGCCGTTCGGGGCGGTCCACGCTCCGGTCGCCGAGGTCCAGCCTCCGAGTTCGTCCCAGGTGCCGTTGGTGTACTCGGCCAGCTCGTTGACGCCGTTGCCCGAGCCTCCGGTGCGGTAGCTGAACTGGAGCTTGCCCTGCGGGGTGACGATGAATCGCGGGTAGGTCATCGCCCCGAGTTCCTCGTCACCCAGCGTACGTCGGACCTCGCCGAACATCTCGGAGGTCCAGGGGTGGGCGGCGGGTCGGGAGACCAGCCCTTCGGTGGACCTGACGTAGTGGATCCGGCTGTTGTGCGTGTCCATCGCGACGTGCAGGCGCCCGTCGGCGGGTGAGATCCCGATGGAGATGACGTTGTGCGAGTCGTTGACGCTGAGTTCGTGCGGCAACGTCACGGTCTGCCACCCGCCGTTGCCGTGCAGCGGTTTGCGGCCCACGACGGCGTTGCGGCTGTCCGTGTACCAGGCGGCGTACTGGTAGCCGGCGTAGGTGCGGATGGCGTCCTGCTGGAACGAGTTGTTGTTGACCAGGCCGTCGTAGGAGACGAAGTACAGCGCGGACTGGTCGAGCACCGTGTCCGACAGCAGGGTTGCGCCTGGTGTGGCGCTTCCGGGGTTCTGGGCGAAGTCCGGCGGGTCGGCCGCGGCGTTGGTGGGCATCACGAGTGCCGCGGTGACCAGCAGGATCATGAGTACGGCTCTGCGCATGTCAGACGGACCCTTCCCGCGGTGCTGAGTGCGGTAACTCGGCAGCGGTTTCCCAGCGCGTGCCCATGCTTCCTCCTGAGGTTGAAACGTTTTAGGGTGTGCTGAAGTTAAGTGAGTCACAGCCCTCCGTCAAGAGGTGCCGGCGTCGCGTGGGAATGAAATCGGGACGGCTCCGGTGGTTCGTCGGAGCTGGGTGGGGTGCTGCATGCTGCTCGCGGCGCGCTCCGCGACGCGCGTCATAAAACGTTTTACTGAGGCTGTTCGCGGTGGCCGTGCCGGGGCGTTGGAGCGGATCGATTTCGGGCGGGCGAGCCGGGGTGATTTCGCTTCTGATCGATTGTGATCGTTTGGGTGCGATTGTGTTGACTTGGGATCGCGCCGCGCGGTGAAGTGACTGTCGTCACTCGGATACGGAAGGGGAAGGCCGCGTGGGTGAAGCGAGGTGTCCACAGTTTCCGGACCGTTCCGGTCCGCCGAGCGCTCCTGGTCGTGGCACGTGCGGACACTTTGCCCGTGACGGGGCCGCGAGCACTCCTGTGAACCGACTTTCCGGCAACTGGTCCCCGGCCTGCGCAGCACAGTCCCGGGCAGCATCGACCTTGGGGAGACCATGATTCCGTTGTTCGCCAAGCGCGCCCCCGAGCGGGAGCGTTCCAGCGGTCCTGATCGGGCACGTCGCCGTCGCCGTGTGCTGGCGGTCACGCTTTCCGCGTGTCTTGCCGTGCCGTTCTCCGCGCTGTCGTACGCCTCGGCGACCGCTGCGGAGCGGCCCGCCGACCGGCCCGCGGGGCAGGCGGCGGGGCGAGCCCACTCGGCCGCCGATTTCCAGGGGGTGAACTGGGCCAGGCCCGGCGACAACTTCGTCGACGGCCCCGTCGTTCCCGAGGGGCTGAACGTCTCCGACGACTACGCGACCGTCAAGGCCAAGGCGAGCGCCGTCTACGAGGAGTTCCGGGAGACGAGCGGGGCCAACACCGTTCGGCTGCCGATCAACACTCACTCCGTTCCCGGCACGGAGTGGGGCGACGCCTACGCCGGGGCCGTCGACGCCGCGACGGAGAACGGCTTCAACGTGATCCTGTCCTACTGGGAGGACGGGGCGTCCTCGGACGGGCGGATCGTCGACGCGCGGGCCTTCAACGCGATGTGGGACGCGGTGGTCTCCCGCTGGCGGTTCGACGGCCGAGTCCACTTCGAACCGATGAACGAACCCCACGGCTACAGCGCCGCCGAGTGGGCCGATGTCGCCGCCGAGTGGATCGCCGACCGCCCGTCCGTCCCGCGCAAGCGGATCTTCGTCAGCGGGCACGGCTACAACGGTGACGTCACCTCCGTGTGCCACGACAGCCGCCTCGCCGGGACGTACCTGTCGCTGCACCTGTACGCGTTCCAGTTCGACTCGATGAGCTACGACGAGTGGCGGGAGCTGTTCGACTCCCGGATCGGCGACTGCGGCGCCCGCACCGTCCTGGACGAGTTCGGGGCTCCGACGGACGACGGCAGGAACTACGGCGAGGCCGACAGCACGGACAACTTCGTCCGCTACATCCGCGCGGCCACCGACGCGGTCCGCGCCCACGACATGGGTGCGGTCTACTGGCCGGCCCTCGGCGGCAAGCACACGTACCGGCCCGACTACGACTGGTACTCCCTCTACGCCCTGGAGGGCGGCGGTACCGATCTGACGTTGCGCGTGCGCAACACCAGCATGATCGCGCGGCTCCGCTACGCCTGGGGCGGTGAGGACGCCGCGGCCCCGGCGACAGGTGAGCACCGGTCCCCGAGTCCGACGGCCGTCCTGGGGCGGTGACGAGCTGCCGCGACCGAAGTGACGGGACATCCGACGGAGCTTCCGCCGGGTGTCCCGCCACTTCTCGGGAAGGATGGTCGCGGGCAAGACCGGCCGCGACCGTCGGGGTGGCGCAGCATGCGCGAGGGAGGAATCCCATGGGTTGGAAGTTCGCCGTGAGCACGCTCGGGATGCCGGGCACGCCGGTTCGGGACGCCGTACGGGTCGCGCGTGAGCACGGCTGTCACGGCGTCGAGATCCGGGTGCATCCGGACGAGGAGGTCCGACCGGGGATGGCGGCCCGGAGAGCGGAGGGGACGCGCCGGCTGATCGAGGGGGAGGGGCTCGAGGTGGCGTGTCTGGCGGGTTACGTCAAGGTGTGCGAGCCGGGTCCGGACGAACCTCCGATCGCGGAGCTGCGTTCCCTCGTCGAGCTGGCCGGGTCGATCGGTGCGCCTTCGGTGCGGGTTTTCCCGGGAGGGGATCCCGGTGAGGACGGTCCCGCTCAGGACCGAATCGGTGCCGTCCTTCCCGACTTGGAGCAGCGGGGCGTCACGCTGCTCGTCGAGACCCACGACTCGCATCCCACGGGCGGGCTCGCGCGCCGGTTGGTGGAACCGTTCGGCGCTCCCGGCACCGTCGCCGTGCTGTGGGACGCGCTGCACCCGTGGCGGACGGGCGAGTCTCCGGCGCAGACGCGGAACCTGCTGGGCGACTACCTCGGCTATTTCCAGCTCAAGGACGCGCGGCGGGCCCAGCCCTGGACACCGGTCCCACCAGGCGAGGGCGATGTCCCGCTCGCCGAGTGCGGAGCGCTGCTGCGGTCGTGGTCGGGATGGATCTCGCTGGAGTGGGAGCGTGCCTGGTACCCGGACGTCGCCCCCGTTTCGGTGCCTCTGCGCGCCGCTGCCGACTGGTTCGAACGTTGGCATCGCCCGGAGTGAGGCGTACGGCAGCGGTGCGGAGCGCGGTTGCTCGGAGTGCTTCGTGCCGCTGTCGAGTCCGGAACGCCGCCGGCTGCTTTGCGAGCCGGGTCGACTGCCGGCGCTAGTATGCGTGTCGTCGGTGCCCGGCGCACCGACCCCGAAACCGATGACGAGCCCGCATCGGCGGAGCAGTCCGGATTTCGCGTTGACCGGGTTTCCGATGGGAGGGGCGTCAGGGCATGGTGGAGCACGCTGCGAGCGTGAGCGTGGCGCCGCTGGGGATGGACCGCGCGGCGTGGTCGAAAGATTTGGTCGAGGAGGGGTTCCGGGCGTATGAGGCTATTGTGGCCAATACAGCCGGGGTGTTTAGTGTGGGTGATTCTATTACTATGGCGGATGTGTGCTTGGTGAGATCGGAAGAGGGTCGGGGTGGGGAAGAGGGGAGATCTCGGTGGGCGCCGGA
>BCQL01000072.1_pt1 | contig 13432 bp, 12 predicted proteins | sample 1008151 | NCBI WGS metagenome assembly BCQL01 (sample SAMD00035459, study PRJDB4067) | museum specimen metagenome | biome: marine biome; feature: sea shore; material: organic material | host: Otohimella japonica | place: Japan:Kanagawa | collected 1927
AACTAAACTATTGTTTTAAAAGAATATAAAAATTAAATAAAAGAAATCAACTCGATTAAAGAATATGAAAACCTACAGTAAGGTGAGAGATCTCTTACATTGCTAATTAACACTTAACCAGAGTTTTTCTTGAGGCCGAGTTTATTTTTTAACATTTGTGCAAACATGACCCAGTCAGCAAGCAAACTATAAAAGGGGTACTCAAAGGTGGCAGGTTTATTCTTTTCAAAGAAGAAGTGACCAACCCAAGCAAAGCCATAACCAATTACGGGCAATGTCCATAAAAGCCACCATTGTTGTGATAACAACACTATAATCAACATGACCACAATAATTCCGCTACCGATATAGTGAAGTCGTCTGCATGTTACATCTTGATGTTGAGATAAATAAAAAGGATAAAAAGAATTAAAGTCTTGGTATTTTTTCGTGCTCATTTTCCATCCTACCTAGCGATTAAATCAATACGCTCACTATATAAACTGCGAACCGAGTTATTTACTCGAATATATCAATACTTCACCATCTACAGTGCCGATCGTTAGTTGAGAAAGGTGCTGAAAACCCTCACGGATAAATAACTCACCGTGTTTAGGATTATTAATAAACACGCCGATACCATCGAGTTCAGGTTGGTCATCACACCAACTTAACACAGCGTGAATCAATTTAGCGCCATTCCCTTTACCCTGTTCAATGGGCGATAACGCTATAAACTGCAGAATGCCATATTGATTACTTGGTAGGCTTTCTAAAATACTATTCTCTTTGTTGATTAAGGCTTGCGTGGAGCTCCAACCGGTTCCCAGCACCATTTTCAAACGCCAATGCCAATAGCGGCTTTCACCTAATGGCACTTGATGAGTAATCACGCACGCAACACCAATCAACCTTTCACCATTAAACCAGCCAATTAAAGGCTGCTCTTGCTGCCATAATTCAGTTAATTCTTCCCTGATAGCGGCACGTAATTTTTGCTCGTAACTGGCTTTATTAGCCGTGGACAAAGCTTCAATGAAAAACGGATCATCAAGATAGGCGTTGTATATTATCGACGCTGCCACCCGTAAATCTTCTGCTGTCAGGTACACTGCACGATATTCCGCCATAGTAGTCTGTTCCATAATTTCAGTCTCATTGAAGTTCAGTGAATAGTTACAAGTTAACAAGTTTGAAACATATTGCAATTTTAATCCGCTCGCCTAGGCTTAATGCAGATAAGTCCATTCACTTCTTAATAAGGTCGTCATCATGGATACCACCTCAATAACGTTAAACCACCTATTTGAACAACTCGGACTGGATGCATCACCGACTGGAATTGAGCACTTTATTACTACGCATAACATTCCTAACGAAATACCAATTACCCAAGCTAGCTTTTGGAATGAAGCACAAAAAGCATTTATTACAGAGGCCTTAACGCAAGACGCCCAGTGGTCAGAACTCGTCGACCAACTGGACGTATTATTAAGGCAATAACAGTAACTACAGTCTAGATTTTTTGGTAAGCCGTATCGCCCCAACCAACTAATTTATTATCACTGATCACCACAGGAGTACATTCATCCTTAGTGGTTTTACCATCACCTTTGCTCCACTGAGTACGATAAAAGAATACATGGACTTCTTTTTTCGGACTGTCTGCGTCAGCTTGAGTAACATAAGCCTCACTGAAATCAGCAGTACCCATTAAAGTCGTTACTTGATCTCGCGCCATACCAATCGTCAACTTAGATAAATTAGTACGATTAGTTTGTTGTTGTTTTTCCCAATAAGAACTGCTGCGATTACCTTCGTGATCACCCACATTCAACACACAACCACTCAATGAAAGACTGCTTACAGCCATTAACAATGCTAAACCCAATTTTGCTTTCATGATACTTCCTTATTATTAAAATGATTCTCACGTAATTTCTACTCAAACTGTTTTTGAGATACGTTATAATGTTGTCCATTATGATTAAGCTAAAAGCATGCCAAAAGTTACATTGTTGATTTTATTATATTTTTAAAATAACATTTGATTAAATCATCATTTTCACCAATCAACATTGAGGATTTTCACTAATTATGAGTCCAATCGAACAAGTCCTCGCAGCGGCCAAAACCATTGCAATGAATGGCCACACTCCGACGATGGCATTAGTAAAAGGAAAACTGGGTGGTAAAGTGCCAATGCCTTTGTTAATCCAAGGCTTGCAACAGTTTAAAGCTATCCCAAAAGATCAGTGGCAAACCTTGCCAGACCTGGGCGATGCGCTAGAGTCGACCAAACAAACAGCCAATACTGAGCGACAACAACTTGAGCAACTATTTCAAACGCAAATTCAACAAATGAAAGCTGACTTTGACAAAAAAATTGAATTGCTAGAACAGCGTATCGCCCAATTAGAAAATCAATCATAAGACTGTTATTAGTTTAAATTAGATTGACCACAAGACTTTTTAACGACACCCAAACACTTAACACATTAACGGAACCCCCATGTTTGTCACTGAGCTCAGATTTGAATGTTTTGCGGATACCACCATCACCGCGGCAGAAAAAGCCATCAACCATTATCTCGAATCATTACGAGCAAACGGTCAAATATTGGGAAGAGAATTTGCAGTCGCCTTTAACGAAGGCGAGTTTAAAGTGCGATTGTTGATGCCAGAAAAAACCAGCTTAGCAACTCGTCACAATAGTCCTTGGACTAAACAAGCCTTACAACAATTAACAGACGCAAAACTGTTAGCACCGCGCGAGAAATATATAGGCCAAGATATTAACTCTGAAGTCAGCAATACGGAGCAGCCTAGCTGGCAAGTGTTATATACCAGCTATGTGCATATGTGTTCACCTATCCGATCTGGCGATAACTTGCTCCCCATTCCACTGTATCAGCTGCCTGCAACCTTTAACGGCGATCATAAACGCGTCATTCGCTGGCAGACAGAGTGGCAAGCCTGTGATGAATTACAAATGGCAGCGGCCACAAAGGCTGAATTTGCAGCATTAGAAGAAATTACCAGTCATCAAAGTGATTTATTTAGACGGGGCTGGGATATCAGGGGCAGAGTTGAGTATTTAACTAAAATCCCAACTTATTATTATTTATACCGTGTCGGTGGCGAAAACCTTGCCAGTGAAAAAAACCGAGCTTGTCCACGTTGCGGCTCAAAAGCGTGGCGTTTAGATGAGCCATTATTAGACATGTTCCACTTTAGGTGCGAGCCATGTCGAATTGTATCGAATATCTCATGGGATCATCAGTAAAATTATCTTCTCGTCAATAGATACTAATACAACGAGTTAGCTGATAACGCATTATCGGTTCATTCAATAAAAAAGCCAGACCGCATCTATAGCCTGGCTTTTTTATTTTATGTCCGAATAAGCAATTATTTCTTGCCTTTAATCAAATCATTCCACATCATTTTCATTCGCTGCCAAATACCTGGGTGAGCAACATATTCCTCTACAATCGGCTCTACCGGCGGCGTTACTCGTGGTGTTAGCGCATCAATAAATTCCGCAAGACTATCGGCTAATTTATCTTTGGGCCTATCACCTGGAATTTCAATCCACACACTGCCATCTTCATTATCGACAGTAATCATCTGTTCGCCATCGCCTAAAACGCCAACAAACCAAGTTGGTGCTTGTTTAAGCTTTTTCTTCATCATTAAGTGGCCAATCACATTTTGTTGCAAAGATTCAAAATCTTGCTGGTTCCAAACCTGCAGTAACTCCCCTTCTCCCCATTTAGAATCGAAAAAAAGTGGCGCAGAAAAAAACTCACCATAAAAGGCATTAATATCTTGATGAAGCTTGATGTCTAATGCATGTTCTACATTACTGAAATCTGAATTACTTTTTCGTTTTACCGCTTTCCAAAAAACCGCATCGTCAGATTCAAGATCATACTTGCCTTCAATACAAGCGGAACCTTGTCCGAGTGGGAAATAACGGGGTAACTCGTCTAATACATCCTGATAAGCTTGTATATAACGGCTAGAAAAATGTTCCAATGAAGTTGAACAAGACACTTAAGATGCTCCAGTTTTGGGTTATAATAAAAGTCTATTTTGACACGGAAACAGACTAGATGACACACAATCACGACCCCTATAGTGATGCAGATGCACTTAAAGGACTCACTTTAGGTCAATCGACGCAATATCAAGCAGAATATGATGCTTCACTGCTGCAAGGGGTTCCTCGTAAACTTAATCGCGACGCTATTGAATTAACTGATACTCTGCCGTTTCAAGGGGCAGATATTTGGACTGGCTACGAGTTATCTTGGTTGAACACCAAAGGTAAACCTATGGTCGCAATGATTGAAGTTTACCTTGCTATCGAAAGTGATAATTTAATCGAATCAAAATCGTTCAAGTTGTATTTAAACAGCTTTAACCAAACACGTTTTGACAGTGTAGAGCACGTTCAGCAAACCTTAACCACTGACTTAAGCCAATGCGCTAATGGTAAGGTAACAGTGAAAGTGATTGAGCCTAAGCATTTCAATACTCAACGTATTGTTGAACTACCTGGCAATTGTATCGATGAGCTAGATATTGAAGTCAATGATTATGAATTTAACCCTGAGTACTTGCAAGACAGCACTGAAGAGAAAAATGTTGTCGAAACACTCACGTCAAACTTATTAAAATCTAACTGTTTAATCACTTCACAGCCTGATTGGGGAAGTGTGATGATCCGTTATCAAGGCCCAAAGATTAATCATGAAAAGCTATTGCGCTATTTAATCTCATTCCGCCAACATAATGAATTTCATGAGCAATGTGTAGAGCGTATTTTTACCGACCTAAAACGATACTGTCATTGTACTAAACTCACTGTTTATGCACGTTATACTCGCCGCGGTGGATTGGATATCAACCCATTCAGAAGCGACTTTGAGCAACCTCCAGAGACGCACCGTTTAGCAAGACAATAAATTGCTTATTCATCAATCAGCTTAATGAATAAAGCCTAATCCCTAGGCTTTATTCATTTATTTTCTGTCGTAATACCGAGCCCTTCATGCCTACAGACAATGTTACTTGTTTAACACCAACAACTGACGATATTCAGTCCCATAAGCATTTCAAAATATTTAAACCCTTTGGTTTTTTAAGTCAGTTTGTGCCTGAAACTCGAAAGAAAAAACACTTATTGGGCGAGTTATGTCAGTTTCCGGATAAAACCATGGCAATTGGTCGATTAGACCATGATTCTGAAGGCTTATTACTGCTAACAACTGACGGCATGATGAGCCATAAAGTGAGAAGTAAAGGCATCGAAAAAGAATATTATGTTCAAGTGGATGGCGATATTGATGACAAGGCGGTGTCACTTCTACAAAACGGAGTTGAGATTGGCATTAATGGCACGAAATATCTCACTCTGCCCTGTAAAGCAATCAAGCTAAACGCAGAGCCAATGCTTCCCTCACGCGGTAAAAAAATCCGCGATGCAAGACATGGCCCCACCAGCTGGGTTTCAATCACATTAACTGAAGGTAAAAACCGTCAAATCAGAAAAATGACCGCTGCCGTTGGCTTTTCCACATTAAGGCTTGTTAGGGTCAGAATTGGTAATATACATATTGATGATATGCGAGCTGGCGACGTTATTGAACTCAATAACTTAGATTCAGTAATAAACCCTAACCTTAGCTAACCCATAAAACGGGGCTATTCATTTATCGGCTTACCTTACTAGTTATTGGTTAAATACACTTTCTCCATCGCAGACTCCACCAGCTCCCGTAACCACTTTATCGCAGGGTCTTGATGATTACGTGTTGGCCAAATACTGTAAATCGAAATCACTTGGCTTTCAAAAGGCAAGTCCATCAAAATTAAATTAAAAATAGATTGATAGTTTTTCGCGTAGGTATAAGGCGCAATACATATGGCATCGGATTTACTCACGCCAGATAACATCGTCAGTAAAGAGGATTTTTCACCATACATATCTCGTTCAGGTAAATGGTCTGTTGAAATCATTTCTGCAACTCGCTGGTTATGACGATGAAGTCGATAAAACAGATGCTTAGCCGCGAAGTACGACACTTCATCTATTCCATGTTTAAATTGCGGGTGCTCAGCCCTAGCAACACAAACAAGCTTTTCGGTGGCAATTTGCTTACTGGTAAAGCTCGCTTCAGTTGGCGCAACAATATCTAGCGCTAAATCAATTTGCTGATTTTTAAGGGCTTGATATAAATTACCCTCATCTAAAATCGCTTCTGTAAAAATGATTTCAACGCCTTTATCCGTCAGTGACTTTTCGATATCTGCTTCAATCAAATCAATAATTGATTCATTAGCGCTGACATGAAATACCCGTTTTGACAACGAAGGGTCAAAGGCTTTAACACTATTAATGCATTGTTCGATTTCGATGAGTGGCAAACTTAACTGTCGGTGCAAGTGCTGACCTATCGCAGTGAGAGCGATCCCTCTTCCTTGCCTAATAAATAGTTCAACACCCACAACCGCTTTAAACCGATTGATAGCATTACTGACTGACGACTGAGTTAATGCAAGGTGCTCCGCTGCAAGCGTAATAGATTGATAATCACATACACAGCAAAAAACTCTAATAAGGTTAAGATCCAACTTAAGTAATTGTTGTTGCATAAGAGCATCAGACTCTAAGTTCTCTTGCTTCATCACTTCTCCCATAACACATATCGCCAAATACATTCACACGGTAAATGTATTAACCACTTTTAGCTATAGTTATATTTGGGCTTTTTATTGTTAACTTATCTTTAACAATAAAAAGTACCCGAGGCCTACATGAGAAAAACACGAGTTGCTTTAGTCATCAGTTTATCATTTACCAATGCAGTGGCTGCTGCGCAGCACGAACATGACCACATAAGTCTTGATTACCAGGGTAAGCCTGCGACGCCCATTACCGCAGAGCACAACAAAGCCATAGCACAAAAGTTACCGTTCGAAGATAAATCCGCTTTTGAGCGCTTTAGTCGACATAAAATTGCCTCTTTTGATGAAGCCACCGCCAAGATACTGCGTGCAGAATTTAACTTTATCAGTGACACGCTTCCTGATTCAGTCAACCCTTCGTTATATCGCCAAGCTCAACTTAATATGGTACCAGACGGGCTCTATAAAGTGACTGATGGCATTTACCAAGTACGAGGCACTGACTTATCTAACTTAACCCTTATTCGAGGTAAAACGGGTTGGATTGTATATGACGTTTTATTAACTAAAGAAGCTGTTCAGCAATCATTAACATTTGCTTTTGCTCACTTGCCTGAGGGCAAAGATTTACCTGTTGTGGCAATGATTTACTCTCACAGTCATGCAGATCATTTCGGTGGTGCCCGTGGCGTTCAGGAACGCTACCCTGATGTCAAAGTGTATGGTTCATATAATATTACCCAAGAGATAGTGGATGAAAATGTACTCGCGGGTAATGTCATGAGCCGGCGAGCTGCTTACCAATACGGCGTTACACTCGATAAACACAATCACGGAATTGTCGATGCAGCGTTAGCAAAAGGTTTATCAAAAGGCGAAATCACTTACGTCAAACCTGATTATGAACTTCATCATCAAGGCAAATGGGAAACCTTGACCATTGATGGTCTTGAAATGGTCTTTATGGATGCATCTGGCACTGAAGCTGCCAGTGAAATGATCACATATATACCATCTATGAAGGCGCTATGGTCAGGCGAATTAACATATGATGGTATGCACAATATTTATACCTTACGAGGCGCTAAAGTTCGCGACGCATTAAAATGGTCTAAAGACATTAACGAGATGATTAATGCATTTGGCGAAAATGTTCAGGTACTATTTGCTTCACATTCTGCGCCGGTATGGGGAAATAAAGAAATTAATCATTACCTTCGCATGCAGCGAGATAATTATGGCCTCGTTCATAATCAATCTTTACGTTTAGCCAATGAAGGTGTGGTAATACAAGATATTGGTGATGCAATCATGGAAACCATTCCACAAAATGTCCAAGACGAATGGTACACCAATGGTTATCACGGTACATACAGCCATAACGCTAAAGCTGTGTACAACATGTATTTAGGCTATTTTGATATGAACCCAGCCAACTTAAACCCCTTACCTACAAAAGCTGAAGCAATTAAGTTTGTAGAATATATGGGCGGCGCCAACAATGTAGTATCAAAAGCGCAAGCAGACTTCAATCAAGGCGAGTATCGGTTTGTCGCCACTGCATTAAATAAGGTGGTCATGGCCGAACCACAACACCCCCAAGCCCGAGAATTACTTGCCGATACCTATGAGCAACTTGGCTACCAAGCCGAAGGAGCTGGTTGGCGAAATATTTACTTAACCGGTGCGCAAGAGTTACGTATTGGCATTAAACCTGGCGCACCTAAATCCGCATCCGCTGATGTTATCAGCGAAATGGACATGTCCACTTTATTCGACTTTCTCGCGGTTAAAGTTGACAGCATTAACGCCGCCAAGCTTGGCAATATCACTTTAAATGTGGTGACACAAAGCGGCGATAAAACTGACACGCTCTTTGTAGAGTTAAGTAACGGAAACTTGAGTAATATCAAAGTAGACGAGGCTAAAAAAGCCGATGCCACACTGACAATTAATAAGTCTGATGTCGTGGCAATATTATTAGGTAAAGCAGATATGAAAGCGCTAATGCAATCAGGAGCTGCGAGTATGCAAGGTGACAAATTAGCATTTGCCAAAATTGCATCAACACTGGTGCAATTTAATCCTGATTTTGAAATCGTACCGCTACAGCATACTCATTAGCTCATAACTTAACGAAATTCGGCTGCAAAGTTTTTCACTCTGCTTCTTTGCTGATATTCACTACTTTACCAAGAGTAATGACATGAGAGTTTAAAGCAAAAATGACCGACTAAGACAAGTGAGGGAAGATTGTTCTGATAAGCCGTTTTTGATTAGCAGTTAAACATCCAAAAAACCTTAACAGTTCGATAAATCAGTTGGTTTTTATGAACATTTTTATTTGTTCATGCCAGCTGATTTTTTTTGCCTTTAATTGAAGTGTTAATGGCTTTTCGCCAAAAGCGAACTCGCCTACACTCACAGCAAATCGATATGAATTATTAAGCTTACCTAAACAACATTGCCATAAAGGTGAGACTTCATAACAAGACTCAACATCATTAGTCTGTTCAAGCTCATCAACGTCTGTAGGCTTCAATAAGCTAAGTGAAATATCATGCTGAATTGGCAACAACTGATCATCTAATGTTAAGTTAGCTAAGCTCGGCGCAGATAAGTCAAATGCAAACGATTTAAGCGACAAGGCCAGTCCCAGTCCCTTTGCTTTAATATAAGATTCTTTCAGTGCCCATAAATCGAAAAATCGCTCACGCTGCTGACTTTCAGGTAACGCCAATAATGCAGTTTCTTCTGGTTTTGAAAAATAGTGATGTAAAATTGAATGGATATTCGTGCTTTCTCGGCAGCGTTCAATATCGACCCCCAATTGAATGGGCATTGAAGCGTCATCTTTGGAGTGAATGACACCAATAAGCAACCAGTTACCACTGTGACTTAAATTAAACTGTAAGCCCGTTTGTTTATATTGCACAGCCGATAGCCTAGGTTTGCCCTTCTCACCATACTCAAATTGCCAATCGTCTGGTTCGATATTTGCAAAGTTCGATAATACGCTGCGCAAATACCCACGCACCATTAACCCTTGCTGTTGAGCAGCCTGTTGAATAAAACGATCCACTTTATTTATCTCAGCATCAGATAACCATGAACGCACTGTAGAGACGGTTTTCTCATCTAATAAATTGGTATCTAAAGGACAAAAAAATAATTGAATAGTGGGTAAAGGGCTCAAACCAAACTCGCATTTATAATAGCAATAAGACATTGTCGCTTGTTCTAGGTCGCTAATTCAACACATAAACAATCTTGATTGAAAATGTCGTCTAAGGTTTAAGCAAATAATGGAAGGTTTAGACAAATAAAAAAGGGTTAAGCCATCCTTAACCCTTTGCATATCATCTGTTATTTCAATAAGTATTAGCCAATCAATCTACCAGTGCTTTTACCGCCTTTTTAGGTAAAACATCATAACGGCTAAACTGCATTGAAAACTGACCTTCTCCACCTGTCATAGATTTAAGCTTTGAAGAGTAGCTACTGACATTGGCAAGTGGCACTTCAACGCTGACTTCAACAAGTCCATTGGCATTTGCCTGCGTTCCACAAATAATGCCTCTAGATGCACTAATGTCACCTGTCACTTCGCCGACATGCTCTTGCCCAACTAAAATGCTCATATCAACTAATGGTTCTAACATTACAGGTTTTGCTAACGATACCGCTTCTATAAAAGCTTTTTTACCCGCCATCACAAAAGCAATTTCTTTAGAGTCTACACTGTGGTGTTTGCCATCCAATAACGTGACTTTTATGTCTTGCAATGGATAGCCACCTAACTCACCGGCTAGCATGGCTTCTCGCACGCCTTTCTCTACTGCTGGAATATATTGACTTGGCACTGAGCCACCAACCACCTTCGAAATAAACTCAAAGCCTTCACCACGCTCAAGTGGCTCAATGGCTAATTCAACTTCACCAAATTGGCCAGATCCGCCTGATTGTTTTTTATGGCGATAACGGCATTGTGCTTTCTCGGTGATGGTTTCTCGATAAGCCACCGCCGGCGTATCAGTATCCATGTCGAGGTGGAACATATTTTGCGCTTTTTCAAGCGCAATTTTTAAATGCAAATCCCCTTGACCTTGCAATACGGTTTGCCCTTCAACTTCACTTCGAGTGATGTGTAAACTTGGATCTTCAGCGACCAGTTTATTGAGAACATCGGAGATCTTTTGTTCATCACCACGACGCTTGGCTGATACAGCCAAACCAAAAATAGGTTGCGGCACTTCCAGTTCTGGTAAATGAAATTCATCTTCATCATGGCTATCATGCAGTACAGAACCAACACTTAATGCATCCAATTTTGCAATAGCGCAAATATCGCCAGGAAACGCTTGGGATACATTAATTTGTTTATCGCCTTGAAGCTTCATTAAGTGAGAGACTTTGAAAGGTTTGCGGCCTTGGCCAATAAACAGCTTCATGCCAACATTCAGCGTCCCTTGGTACAACCTAAATACACCCAGTCTTCCTAAAAATGGGTCAATTGAAACGCTAAACACATGGGCTAAAACATGATCTGTTGCCTTTTGTGTCACTGTTACTGGTGTCGCCTGTTCACCAAATCCTTTCATAAATTGTGGTGCATTGGCTTCAAGTGGACTTGGCATGAGTTTGATCAGCATTTCTAACAATGAACTAATCCCAATATCTTGTTCTGCACTTGTAAAGCAGACTGGCACTAAGTGCCCCATTCTGAGTGCTTTTTCTAGCGGAGCATGAAGCTGCTGAGGCGTTAACGACTCACCTTGCTCTAAATACAAGGTCATTAACGCTTCATCTTCTTCAAGTACCGTATCAACTAGCTCATCTCTAACACTAGCAGGTTGACTAAATAATGTCTCTGCACTTTCATCACAATGTAAATAACAATCAACAACGGCTTTTCCATCGGCACTGGGCAAGTTAACCGGTAAACATCGGTGTCCAAATTGATGCTGAATGTCGATCATCACATCTGACACTCGCGTGAGATTACTGTCGAGGTGGTTAATGGCAATAATCACCGCTTTACCTTGCGCTCTTGCAGCTTCAAAAGCACGTTTAGTCACAGACTCTATGCCAACAGCGGCATTAATAACTAACAATACTGACTCAACGGCAGGCAAAGGTAATAAGGCTCGCCCGAAAAAGTCAGGTAAGCCTGGCGTGTCGATAAAGTTGATATGATGCTGTTGATACTGAAGGTGTAAAAATGAAGGCTCTAAACTGTGACGGTGGGATTTTTCTTGGGCAGTGAAATCAGCATGATTTGTGCCCTTGTCGACCCTGCCTTTTAACGATATTGCCTTAGCTCTATACAGCAATGCTTCAAGCAAGGATGATTTGCCTGCTCCAACATGTCCGAGCACAGCCAAATTACGGGTTTGCTCAGTAGTAAACTCAGCCATAATGGCCTCCTGTTTTCACATTATTAAACTTTCCATATTCTTGTCTAACTTTGTTTACGTTTGGCTATTTATTGCGCATAAAAATAGTATACGGGGCTAACAACTCAGATGAATTGACCTAGATCAGTGTTTACATCGGCAACGTTTTTTATAACAAAATCACCCATTCGGCTTACAAGTGTTAGCTAATTCTGGTCGTATCAGTGATTAATTAGTTTCGGGTGATTGTATCGACCCGAAACCTCAGGTACTCTGCATGCTCGATTGTGCTAAAACGCTAATTTTGAAGATGAACAAACGTTAATCTTCACGTTTTTATACCGAGTCCCAACAGATTGTACGGAGTATTCATCGAACTATGGCAGTCCTTAAATGACCGCAAATAGAAAAGCTCACGCTGTAACTCAAACAGCCGCTAAGAAAGCCACATCAGAAACCGATGTTGCGATGGCCCCTGTTCGCCATCGCAATGCAACAACGACTCCTGAAATGCGTCAATTTATTCAGACTTCTGATTTCAGTGTTAGTCAATTGGCTAAGATTCTTAATATCTCGGAAGCCACTGTCAGAAAGTGGCGCAAGCGCGACTCAATCAGTGATACGCCCAATACTCCACATCATTTGAAAACCACTCTTTCACCAATGGAAGAATACGTGGTTGTGGGACTTCGTTATCAATTAAAAATGTCACTGGATAGATTGCTTCACGTCACACAACAATTTATCAACCCTAACGTCTCTCGCTCTGGTTTAGCCCGATGTTTAAAGCGCTACGGCATATCAAAACTAGATGAATTTGAAAGCCCTCATGTGCCTGAGCGTTATTTTAATCAGCTGCCTATTGTTCAGGGTACAGATGTAGCGACTTATACACTGAACCCTGAAACGCTCGCTAAAACCCTTGCATTACCTGAAGCGACACCAGATAACGTTGTACAGGTTGTATCGTTAACGATTCCACCTCAACTCACTCAAGCTGACAGTTATTCCATTTTGCTCGGTGTCGACTTTGCAACCGACTGGGTGTATCTCGACATATATCAAGACAATCACACACAAGCGACAAATCGTTATATCGCTTATGTGTTAAAGCACGGCCCGTTTCATTTACGTAAGTTATTAGTCAAAAATTACCACACCTTTTTAGCCCGCTTTCCTGGCGCAACAGTTTTACAATCCACGGAAGCGGCAAACCAACCAGCAAGATCATCGAAGAAGTCGCCGACCAATGGGCGTTTCTGGTTAAGAACCTTAACTTCGAATTACCAAGCGGCTATTGAAACGCTCGGCGTTTCATCCGGGTGGCCGTGGAGGGTTGGTGAGCGAGTGGCTGTCGAATC
>BCQL01000073.1_pt1 | contig 13400 bp, 12 predicted proteins | sample 1008151 | NCBI WGS metagenome assembly BCQL01 (sample SAMD00035459, study PRJDB4067) | museum specimen metagenome | biome: marine biome; feature: sea shore; material: organic material | host: Otohimella japonica | place: Japan:Kanagawa | collected 1927
GCAACTAAGCACAGTAAAGCTCAACCGGGTCTTGGCGGCGAAAGCCCACGTAACCATTCTAAGCCTGGTGGCAATAAGCCTAAACCGGGTGGTAAGAAGCCAACAGGTAGCCAAAACAACGGCAATCAGGGTAACGGAAAGCAGAACGGTAATGGTAATAAACCAGCGACTGGCTTCATCAAAAAAGCCCCTGGTAGCCAGCAATCGCAAGGCAATAGCGGCGGAAATAGCAAGCCAAACCGCAGTAAAGCGGGCAATGGTCAAGGTGGTAAACCTGCGAGTAACGGCAAGAATCGCCAACGCGCAACACAGCGTTAATATAGCTATAGCGACTTCATTTACTTGGTTATCATATTAATAAAAAGCGCAGCTATTTAGCTGCGCTTTTTTGTATCTTGAAACATGACGACATTATCTTAAGTACCACCAACTATGACCGCTGCCATTGATTAGGGTAATGGATAATATTGTGGAAAATGGCTTTTTCTTGCCCTGTATTTTTATAACCATGACGCTGTTCTGCATTAAAACGAACGGCTTGTCCCGAGCTTAACTCATGCCAACTATCATCAAAGAAAACCGCCATTTGACCTGAAATACACAAAATATGCTCCGTCACACCGGCACTATGAGGTTCAGAGAAATGTTGATAGTTTTCTGCCAACCTAAGCTCATACAATTCGAAGCCTACAGATGGCTCAAAAGGGAACACAACACTTACCGAGAAACCGTCCTTCAAGCTTTCGTCGCGTAATATATTCGCATCTCGGAACAAGCTCACCAGTTCGTTGTTTGAAGAAGGCAAAATCAAACTTGAGAATGACACATTAAACCCAGTAGCTATTTGCCATAGTTTTGCGACCGTTGGACTAGACTCACCACGCTCAATCTGACCAAGCATAGCTTTGCTTACCCCAGTCGCTTTCGCGGTCGCATCGAGGCTCCATCCTTTTTCTTTACGAATCCGCTTTAGATTTTGGCTTACCTGCAATTCGGTTTTCACGTTCAAGTTATTTTGTACACTTAAAGCTTCTCCTGCATTCGAAACTTCATCTGCTTTCAAACGACCTTCGGCATTCAGGCTACCCATTACATTCAAGCGGTCTTCTGTATTAACGTTTTTCGACATGTTTTCGTTCATCTACCTATTTGAGTTTGCTCGTATATTAAATTGTTACGAATAGCTATTACGAACAAGTTTATACAAATAGCACTTGTGCGCTATAACGCACAAGTGCTAAGTTACTCCTATGTATGTTATAACGCACAACGAGAGTGGTTAATATGGATCAAGTTAAGTTTTCTCACATCAGTACTGGTTTCATTGCAGTATTTATCGGTTATGCGAGTGCGGCGGCGATCATTTTCCAAGCTGCTAGCAGTGCTGGCGCGAATCAAGAGCAAATTGCATCTTGGTTTTGGGCACTTGGAATAGGTATGGGCATGTCAACTCTTCTACTGTCATGGCGATATAAGCAACCGATTGTGACGGCTTGGTCTACACCGGGTGCGGCTTTACTCATCTCATCGCTGGATGGACTCACCGTAGAACAAGCCGTCGCGATCTTCCTATTTAGTTCGCTCCTCATCACCATTACAGGTCTAACAGGGGTTTTTGAAACACTTCTTAAGCGAATACCTACGTCAATCGCCTCTGCAATGTTAGCGGGTGTGTTGTGGATGTTTGGCATCGGAATGTTTTCTTCTATGTCTCAAGAAGCTGTCATCATCAGCACTATGCTAGCCGCTTATATTCTCGCTAAACCTAGGTTTGGGAATCTTTTGATACCTTTTATTCTACTACTCGCAGCCATGATGAGTGGCATCGCGGGAAAGTTGGATTTATCGAATGTGAACTTAACGCTGACTCAACCTATGTTCATCACACCCGATTTTGACTGGTCATCTTTATTGAGTGTAGGGATTCCCCTATTTATTGTGACAATGGCATCCCAGAACTTACCGGGTTTCGCCGTATTAAAAGCCAATGGTTATAACCCACCAGCATCTCGAATTATAACCACAACAGGCGTTACCGGTTTATTGCTTGCGCCATTTGGCGGTTTTGCTTTTAATTTATCGGCACTGACAGGGGCAATATGTATGAGCCCAAACGCGGATCCGAACCCGAAGAGCCGCTACAAAGCGGCTTTAGCTGTAGGCGGTTTCTATTTATTGGCAGGAGTATTCGGAACAACCTTTGTCTCTCTGTTTTCGTCTGTTCCTCAATCCATCATCGTAGCTATCGCTGGGCTAGCTTTGCTACCGACATTGGCTAACAGCTTAACAACCGCACTTTCGGATGAAACACATAGAGAAGCGGCGTTATTCACTTTTTTACTGACCGCATCTGGGATTAACTTTGCCGGAGTCGCCAGCGCATTTTGGGGGCTTTGTTTAGGTTTAATTTGCTACACAATCAAAAACTGGCAGTTAGAAGTCGCTAAAACAAAACAAACCCAGCCCAAACGGGCAAACACAGGAAAATAGCAGAGTCAAAGCTACCGTTCTCCTCGCTTAGCAATCACCTTAAATGGAAGGCAAGTCATTGGATGGCTTGCCTTCCATTTACTTGCCTAACGAGTAAATACCCAATATTGACTGAACAGGTAGTTAGTCACCATACCAACCAAGGTGCCGACGGCCATTGCGATAAATACAACCCCAGTAATAGGGGGAAGCAGACCCGTCATTAGTTTGAAGCACAGTATATTAGGTACTGCAGATATCGATGCCGAAAACATGAATTTTTGCCACTGAATCAATTTTTCAGACCAATTACCCTGCCCTCTAAACCCAAAAGTAAGCACGCGATTACCAAACCATGTGGTCGTTGCAGCGGCAATGAAAGAACCAATTCGTGCAATCATTAGGGGTACTCCAAAGACGTAATGAAGCAATGCAAACACTAAGCAATCAACAACAAAACCGCCAACACCAACCACTGCGAACCGAACCATCTTGTGATGGGACTGCAGCCTTTGACTGTGTATCTGCAGCTTGTTATTGAGCATTCGTAGCCCTGAGTTAACGCTGAACATCACTTTGGCTTTTAATATGACTCAACGACAAAGTTGGTTTGCTCGCTTGGCTATGACAGCTGAACAAAGCGCGTTTTATTTTCACCGTAGGTTCCAAAATACAGGTTAACGCGTTGTCTTTAATCTTGGTTTCTACTTCCACCCTTTTACCTATCAAATAGAACTTGTCGATTCCGTCTAGTTGCTCTACATCAAGTAGCTTTTTCGCTTGTCCTTGGCTATAAAATTGCCCAGAGAACGGTCGTTTTCCTACATAAAAACTTGGCGCTGAATCGGTGATCTGTTCGAAGATAATACGGTCACTCTTCTCGTTCGCCTTACCTAAGTTTAGGTAAACCATCGCAATCATCAGCAACACTGGCAGAACTAAAGCTACGCTCGAAAACCACTTCTTATCTTTTTCCACAACAAGTATCGCGACCAGTAAACCAAGGGATGGAATACCCGGCAACACATAAGCGGGAAGAATATTTCCCGCCATAGTAAAAAGAATCAGAGGTGAAATTAACCAACACACAAGGAAGGAAAATAACCCACGATTTTTGGCATTAATCTCTGCAATTTTCTTACGTCGAGTAAACGCCAATACAGGTAATACAAGCGACCAAGGGACAGCAGCTTGAATCCAGAATACCCAGATCATACCTCTCGCTTGATCATGTGCAGAACCGTATAAATCTCCCTCCCAACCACTCACCACAAAACGCTTAAAGTGCTCGCCAACAATGAAGTAATCAATAAAACCCGGTGTTGCCATTTCGGCCATGATGTACCAAGGTAAAGCGATCACTAGCATCACACCTAAGCCAGACAACAATGGAAAGCGTTGCCAAAGTACTTTAAAAGCACCAAACAAGCCGTGTTGTAAAACCAACCAAGGGAATACAGCGATCCCCATAATGACAATTGCAACAGGCCCTTTTGCAAGCAGACCTAGTGCTAACCCAATAAAGCCGACATAGCCCCACAAAACTCCATTAGGCTGCGGACTTCCTTCTCTTTCCCAATCCTCTCCACCTAGCCAACATAAGTAAAAGCCCAGCATCGCAATAGTCATAGCTAACGTTAATGCCATGTCTGTCATGACGGCACCTGCCGCGATAGAGAAAATGCCGCATGTCGCCAATACAACTGCAGCGACCAAGGCACTTTGACCGGTTCGCTTAGCCATGTACGCAACCAGCAAAATCGTCGTAAAACCAGCTAACCAATGCGGAGCACGCACAGCAAACTCACTCAGGCCGAACAACTCAATACCAGCCGCACTCATCCATGTGAACAACGGTGGCTTGCCCCAGAAAGGAATGCCGTAATCAAACTGAGGCGTTAACCAATTCCCAGTTTCAACCATCAAGCGAGCCATCTCCCCGTAGCGCGCTTCGGTGGTGTCCATTAACGGGTATGTCGCCAAAGATAAAAGTCTTAAAATCAGTGCAAAAGCCAACAAATACCATAGGTGTGTTCGGTTCAGGCTCATGCTGACTCCTCTAATTTAAAATGTGTTTTTAATGCAGGGGTATCGACCACCGATTGGATCAGATAAAGAGGGCGATTCTTGGTTTCAATGAAAATACGACCTATGTACTCCCCCATTAAACCAATACTCAGGAGTTGAATGCCGCCAAGAGCCAGTTGTACGACCATCATTGATGGATAACCCGTGGTTGGCTCACCAAACATCATGGTTTTAAACACGATGACCATTCCATACACAAAAGCAATCAGCGCGACTAAGCCACCCAATGCTGTAGCAAGGCGCAGTGGTCGAATTGAGAACGAGGTAATGCCATCCATCGCCAATCCAATAAGCTTCAGGTAGTTCCATTTGGTCTCACCACAGAAGCGAGCATCACGCTTAAATTGGAGCGTTGCTTGTCGGAAACCCGGCCATGAGAAAATGCCTTTCATATAACGGTTACGTTCTGGAAGTTGATTAATATGGTCGACAACTTCTCGGCTTAACAGTCGGAAATCACCCACATTCTCAGGAACATCGATCTTCGCAGCCACATTCATTACTTTGTAAAAGCTCGCTGCTGAAAACTTCTTAAACCATGTTTCACCGTCGCGCTGGCTACGCTGCATATTGACGACGTCATAACCCTCGCGCCACTTGGCAATCATTTGCGGGATCAGTTCGGGTGGATCTTGTAAGTCAGCGTCTAGCAAAATCACCGCTTGTCCACGACAGTGCTCAAGGCCTGCGCTCATCGCTGATTCTTTGCCAAAATTACGGCTTAAACCGATAACAGAAATTGAGCTATTGATTGAAGTGAATGAACTCACCAACTCCAAGCTGTTGTCTTTACTTCCATCGTCGACATAAACGATCTCGCTCGTGATCGGCAAGCTATCAAGAACTTTAGTGAGCCTAGAGTGGAACTCTTCCAACACCTCTTGCTCATCGTAAAAAGGCACAATAATAGACAGAGATACAGCAGGGTTGATCTGCGATGTAGATATCTTAGGGCGGCTAATATGAAGTTCAGACATAATACATTCTTCCATTGACTAATCTGCAGTCAATCTACTCGCCCATAAGTGAAAGTTATGTTATTGACATATTTTTCACGCTCACTCAGGATAATGTTACCGTCTATTTCTGTATGAGAATCAAAATGAAACGAGTTCTATTAGTCGAAGATAACCGTGAAATTGCCGGGGTCTTATTTGATTATTTTGAGTGTATTGGTATGGAACTCGATTACGCGGACAATGGCGAACTTGGACTGCAGCTCGCAATGGAAAACTCATTTGATATCATCCTATTGGATCTAATGTTACCGAGAATGGACGGCCTAACGCTTTGTAATAAATTACGAGAGCAAGGCAATGCGACACCGATTCTGATGCTGACCGCCTTGGATAGCCGCGAAGATATGTTGAAGGGTTTTGCACATGGTGCCGATGACTATCTCACTAAGCCTTTTGATTTGGATATTTTGGAAGCGAGAATGAACGCATTAGTTCGTCGCTACCGCGGAAAAGTAGCCTCTTCTAAACTTCAATTCGATGAACTCACCATCGATCAAAAAACCCGTAAAGCTTACCGTCAAGACAAACTGCTCGCACTCAACCCAACGACTTACACCATACTTGAGATGCTGTGCCAAAGTGCACCTGAAGTGGTCACTCGTGAAGCTATCTCATACCAGCTTTGGGAGGAAGACGAGCCCAATAACGATGTGTTACGGAGTCACATCTATCAATTACGAAACCAACTCGACAAGCCCTTTAACAACCAAATGTTGATTACTGTCCCTAAAGTAGGATTCCGTTTGGAGTCTTCAAATTGATTTTGAACGTTCTCACTAGCACTAAAACTCTAACTGGCCGCCTAGCGGTTTTCTTTGGGGCAATGGCGGTCATTGTCTCGGTCTTTACCTACATAGTGTTTATGTCTGCACTTTATCTATCAGAAGATCGGGTGGGCGAAAGACGTATCTTGATTGACCGAAACTATGCGGTTGAGCAATTTCAGTCAGGGGAGAGTGGTAAAATTCGCATCGATGGTCTTACCATGGCATACAATGACCCTTCATTCATCCCTATCGAATACCGGAAATACATTGAAGGTAAAGAGAGCTTTGTTGGTGAGGTAGGAGAAGAGCCTGATTCACGAATGGTGTATGTCGGTGAGTATTCTGACAAAGGGAAAACCTATCCAATCATCCTTTTATCTGAAGTTGACCGCGTCGAGTTTAGCCATGACGAATTAGTGTACGCAACAACATTCGTTTTAACATTACTTTCCATTTTAATTTTTAGCTTTGGCGCTTTGCTCTATCGATTATCGAAACGACTGATAGAACCTTTCAACTTACTTTCAGAGCAACTCGAGACAAATAAATTAAACCTAAGTGAAGAGTTCGGTGTAAGTGATAACGCCGCCGTTGAGTTTCGCCAATTAACTGATCAGCTGAATCAATATCGTCGTGAAATTAATTCATTACTCAAACGAGAACAAGCCTTTGCTCGATACTCTAGTCATGAGTTAAGAACGCCACTGACGGTTGCTCGTGGTGCAAACAAGTTATTACTAAGAAGCGAAACAACGGAGTTTCAATCTCGTCAGGTCGAACGGATAGATGATGCGATTGTACAGATGTCAGAAATGGTCGATGCCTTACTGGGCCTTGTGCGTTATGAAAGAAACAGTGATGACGCGCCGCTGCGCTTATTTTGCCAACAAGAGTTAGAAAGCATCATTTCGAAGAACTCGTTACAGGCAAATGACAAACAAATAGAAGTATCCTTACAGGTTCAATCAGAACCCACCATTCAAGCCACCAGTGCTATCATGAATATGCTGGTCGGCAACCTATTAAGGAATGCCATTGCAGCGACCAATAGTGGCACTGTCATGGTTTCTTTGTCCGAAGAAAGTATTATGATTGAAGACCAAGGTGAAGGCTTACAGGAACAGTACAACCCCAATGGCCATGGATTAGGTTTATTGATCGTCGACGACTTATGCCAACGCTTCAATTGGGGCTTTGAGCTCGTCAATCGTAATGGAGGTGGATGTAGCGCCAAGATCACCTTTGAAACGAGCTCAGCTTCATCGACGTCGATAGCAACTGAGCAAGTAAACTCTTAACATCGAACTCGATATCCAATGAAAACTTGATTTAGTTGGTTTACAGCGCTTGTAGGCTACTAGATACTCATTAGTCCTATTTGATATAAAAATGCTGGCTTCTTAGTCAGCATTTTGTTTAAGTGCAATGAAACTAAATAATAGCCCTGTAACTCAACATCTATACAACGACCACACCTTTTTCTTGAAGCGTGACGATCAGCTCCACTCTCATTTTTGCGGCAATAAAGCGCGAAAGTTCATGAAACTTCTCGAAGACGAACACCCTAATACGACAACCTTAATCAGCTACGGTTCTGCGCAAGCTAATTCGCTATTCTCTCTCGCTGCACTGGCAAAGATTAAAGGATGGACCCTTGAGTTCTACGTCGACCATCTGCCTCAATGGCTACATGAACGCCCAATCGGTAACTATCGTGGCGCTGTAGACTTGGGCGCTAAAGTCATTTCAGTGAGAGATGCTGGGTCGCAGCTACATCCAAAAGAGTACATTGAACAAGTTAGACAACCTGACTGCCATTGTATTGTGCTACCTGAAGGTGGACGCTCTCAACTGTCTGAATATGGCGTAAAACAACTGGCGATGGAAATACTCAGCTGGACACGTTTCGAAAGTCAACATGAGTTCGTCGTTGCCTTGCCAGCAGGCACAGGTGCTACTGCACTCTACCTTCATAAACATTTAAAGTTACATAACATCCCTGTATTAACTTGCGCCTGTGTTGGTGGTAGCGACTATTTAACGCAGCAATTCAATGAACTTGGTGAAGCCGACCATCCACAGATCTTACCGCTCAAAACTAAACATCACTTTGGTAAATTATATAAAAAGGATTATCAAACTTGGTTGGATCTTCAAGAACAAACCGATATTGAGTTTGATCTACTTTATGACCCATTAATGTGGCAATGCTTAGAACAGTGGCAACAAGACAACCTGACTAAAACCATTATCTATGTCCATCAAGGTGGCATATTAGGTAATGAATCTATGCTGCCACGCTATCAACGCAAGTACCCTGATATCTTCAGCAACAGTAACAACGCATCTTGGTAGTCGTTTTTTACCCTCTCTCATAATCAAATAGCCACAGCATCTCATCACGGTGGCTTTTTATTGATCGTACTATCACTCTATGTCTACCTTAAAAATCAAACATCAAACATCAAACATCAAATATGAAGAAGGAATCTGGCGAGAATCCTAGCGTTATCTATACTTTTGATTGAATTATCATTTGTCATCTAAAGGATTAACGCATGCGAACACTCACTACGCTAAGTTTACTTGCAGCTCTACTTCCCTTTTCTGTGATTTCTGGAGAAAACGTTACTTACCAAGTTGACGGTGTGGACTATGAAGGTTATTGGAGTGAAGCCAGCGACCAAGCGCCTTTGGTGCTGCTAATACATGATTGGGATGGCTTAACCGACTACGAAAAGAAACGTTCCGAGATGCTCAATGAACTGGGGTACAACGTGTTCGCCATCGATCTATTTGGTAAAGACATTCGTCCAACCGAAGTGAAAGACAAAAAGCAACACACAGGCGAATTGTATCAAGACAGAGAAAAAATGCGTACGCTGCTCAATGCTGGAGCCATGGAAGCGGAAAAGCTAGGTGGTAACTTAGATAACAACGTGATGATGGGGTATTGTTTTGGTGGCGCAGCCGTATTGGAGGCCGCGAGAGCAGGTATATCCTCCAAGGCTTACGTCACCTTCCACGGTGGCTTATCGACACCAAAAGGACAAGATTACTCTCAGACAAAAGCGCCAGTTGTTGTGTTCCACGGAACCGCTGATGCCATGATATCAATGGAAGATTTTGGCAACCTCGCAGCTCAACTCGAAACAACCAAAGTCCCACATGAAATGATCACCTACAGTGGTGCTCCGCACGCATTTACCGTGTTCGGCTCAAATAACTATCAACAAGAGGCCGACCAGAAATCGTGGGAGCGCTTCACTCATGTATTAGAAACAACCACGAGATAAATATTCGATATAAAACTTGAGCCAGTACCCCATTCTTAACGATGAAGATACTGGCTCGACCATGACATCATTCAGTTACAAGTAACGAGCAATATTCAAATCATCGGCTTTAATATCAGTTGTAGAGCCACTGACCACACTCGCTAACAACTTTCCCGAGCCACACGCCATTGTCCAACCTAGCGTCCCATGTCCTGTATTCGTAAATAGGTTTTCGATTGGCGTTTTACCGATAATAGGCGTGCCGTCGGGTGTCATTGGCCTTAACCCTGTCCAATATTCTGCCTTAGTAAAATCCCCCGCCTGAGGGAAAAGATCTTTTATCACCATATCTATCGTAGCTTTGCGTTTTTCAGGAATATGGTAGTCGAAACCAGTCAGCTCAGCGGTACCTGCAATCCGAATACGGCCATCAAATCGGGTCATCGCGACTTTGTAGGTTTCGTCCATCACGGTAGAGGTTGGTGATTTCTCTTCATTAATGATAGGCAATGTCAACGAATACCCCTTCACTGGATACACAGGAATTGTCAGGTTGACCTGCTTAAGGAGATCTCGAGAGTAACTGCCAGAAGCCACCACATAAGCGTCCGCTTTAAATTCACCTTGGGTGGTGGTGATGCTTTCAATAATTTGATTCTGATGATTTAACTTAACCACTTCGGTATCAAATTCGAACCGGACTCCCAACCTCTTGGCTTTCTCGGTCAAATTTAAACAGAACTGATGACAATCGCCCGTTTCATCGTGAGGTAGATAAAGGCCGCCAACGAGCTTATCTTTAACATCTGCTAAACCCGGCTCTACAGCTAAGCACTGAGCGACATCAAACAGAGAATGTTCGATCCCACTCTCTTTTAACAGCTTCATATCCTGCTGAATGAAGTCCAATTGCTTCTCGCTGCGAAACACTTGCAATGTACCTTTCTGCCTACCTTCATAAACCAAGTCTTCACTGGTTCTTAGGTGAGTCAGGCAATCTCGGCTGTAGTTGGCTACCCGCAACATGCGCGATTTATTCTGGGCGTACTTGGCTTCATTGCAGTTGGTGAGCATCTTAGTCGCCCAAGAAACTAAGTCAGGAGACAGTGACGGTTTCACTTTCAAAGGCGAATGCTCTTGAGTGAGCCACTTCATTGCTTTTAATGGAATACCAGGAGCAGCCCATGGTGAAGAATAACCGTAAGAGATTTGGCCAGCATTAGCAAAGCTGGTTTCCTTACCACTAGAATCTTGGCGGTCGATTACCGTGACAGAGTGCCCCTCTTTCGCTAGATACCAAGCACTGGTCAATCCAATAACGCCACTACCAATAACAATAACTTCCATGCTCTTCCCCTAATGCCCAGCAAAAACTCAATTTTCTGGGCACCGCTTTCAATTCAGATACTACTTTCGTTAATGGTTTGTAACTTGTTCTCCAGGCGTTGACTTAACAATAGTTAAACTGTTGATAAAAAGTCAATTTAGCTTAGAGGCCAACCCAGAAGTTTAGAACTGTGAGGTTGAGTACGTAGTTAAGTTGTAGTTAAGTGGAAGAATAAGTTGCTCATACCGTTAGAGAGTTAACTAGAGGAAGACACGAACTGGTAAGCTATGGATAAATACACAACGGTAACGATTTAGAGCATCTCTATATCAACCTAAATATTATAAGCATCATGACTCAAGAACGTCACATTCTCGAGTAAGAAATCTAACAGCGTTTCGGCTTGAAGCGTCAGTGCTCTGCCTTTTAAAGACTGAACCTTAACGGTCGCTTTCGAAAACATTTCCAACTCTGTGGTCACCACTTCGATTTGCCCCGATTTAATCTCATCAAGCACGGTAAGCTTTGGCATAAACGTGACGCCCAACCCTGCTGACACAAAGTTAGTGAGAGCTGTTACCGAGTTAGTTTGAAGCTTTGGTTGCAAAGTAAGGTGAGACATTTGTTCTGCATGCTTCACTAACCGTCCCATGCCAGTCGAGTTATCGATTAATGCGACAGAAACATCTTTAACGTCTTGAAGTGTTACTGGCGCTTCTTTCATCGTCAAAAAGTGCCCTTTGGGAGCGATAAGCTCCAACGGATGACTACGCTCAACGTGTGAATGCAATTTAGGGTGTGGAGCAGACGCGTAGGTAATCGCAAAATCTATCTGTTGATCTTCCAGCATTTTAACCGCATCTAACGCTCCAGCAATCTCAATCGACAAATTAATATCCGGATAACGAGTCATGAAAGTTTGCATCGGCTGAGAAACCAAGTTGGTTATAAAACCTTCACCAATTGCGATACTGACATTGCCACCTTTCAGGTTTTTCAGCTTAGTTAGCCGAGTTATTAACGCCGTCTCTCCCCGAACGATTGAACGGTAGTAATTCAGTAGCTCGTTACCCGCTTCTGTTAAAAGCGACTGTCGATTATTACGTTCCCATACTTTCATTTCCGCTTGCGCTTCGAGCTGCGTCAGCATTCGACTCATCGCCGCAGGATCAACGTTCATCATCGTTGATGCCTTGCGTAGTGACCCATATTTTGATAACGCATTCAGATATTCAAGTGCTCGAATATTAAAGTGGTGCATTCAACTTCCTTGTGGTTCGACTAACACAAAGTAAGCCTCTCATAATTCTCTAATTTACCCATCTAGGAATTGAGATGGCAGCGCGGCAAGTTTGGAAGTTGTGGGCTGAGTCACCAAGAAAAGCATTTAAAGCAGGCAAAAACGCTATACAAAAAGTGAACATACACATCTTCATAAAACAAAAACACAACTCAATTCAGTAAAGAAGTGAGTTGTGTTTGATGTCTATAGTCGACAGTTCAAAGACTACAGCCACGAGCTATTTTATGGCAAGCAGCTTATCGACAAACTCAGCGAAACCGTATCCACCAGGCTTGCTCATCACCACTGATGGATGATGCTCTAAACGGTTCCAGTAATGCTGAATATTCGCCACACCGACACTGTTAGGCAAAATTTCAAACATGTATTGGTCGTTCATCGAATCTCCCACATAGCAACTACGTTCAACTATCTCTTGGTTAGATAGCCCCTTCTCCTTAAGAAAAGCAGTCGATGTCGCTTTCTTAGAGTGCTCACCATACCAAGCATTAATGTGAATAGAGCTTGCTGTAGCGTGAGCGCCTAGCTCGTGAATCTTAGTTACGATTTCTTCAATAATAGCGTCGTCGACTTTTGGACGATTTTGACCAATATCGATCGCTACCTCACACAAACGATAAGACTGATCTAGCGTTAAATTGAGCCCTGGGTAATCGCTCAAAATAGCCAATACTTGTTCTTTTAGTTTACTCTGGTTGGCACTGACTTCTGGTAAAGGGATATCAGAGCGCAACGTAAGAAAGCCGCCTTTCTTTTCCAGAATAAACGCACCGTTCTCACCGAGAACCGCATCAACAGGCCACAACTGAGCAATGTGATCACACCAACCGGCACAAGCGCCTGTTACTGCAACCACTTTTCTCCCCGAATCACGAAGTTTACTCAGTGCTATTAGGGTTTCCGGTGGCAATTGACCTTGCCATGTTAAGGTGTCATCCACATCGGTTAACACCCAATCTATGTTTTTCCATTTTGGGTTCAATTCATTCGATACCGAATTCATTTCTACACCTCTAAATAATTAATCACAAAACAGTGTTAAAGCAAATTCGGTAAAAACATCACTAAGCTTTCAGAGAAAGTCAGCAACATCAGAACCGTGAGTAGTGCTAGCAACAACGGAGCCACTTCTTTCACGAAGTCGACCAT
>BCQL01000074.1_pt1 | contig 13356 bp, 11 predicted proteins | sample 1008151 | NCBI WGS metagenome assembly BCQL01 (sample SAMD00035459, study PRJDB4067) | museum specimen metagenome | biome: marine biome; feature: sea shore; material: organic material | host: Otohimella japonica | place: Japan:Kanagawa | collected 1927
ACGAGCGGTCGCCGCGGTCGCCGCCTGTGCCGAACACTTCGGGAGCGATCTGCGGGAACTCGACGTGAACCCGCTGCTGGTGCTGCCCGAAGGCAGCGGCGCGCTCGCGGTGGATGCGCTGATCCGCACCGCCGGCCCGGCCCACGCTGCCGAACTCGACACCACCGACGGAGGAGAAACACCGTGACGGATCCTGTGCGCACCGAAACCACCGACGGCATCCTGATCATCACGCTGGACAGGCCGAAGGCCAACGCGATCGACGTCGCGACCAGCCGAGCCCTGCACGCAGCCTTCGAGCGGCTGCACCACGACGACGAGCTGCGCGTCGCCGTGCTCACCGCAGCGGGCGGGCGCTTCTTCTCGGCCGGGTGGGACCTCAAAGCCGCCAGCAACGGCGAAGCCATCGACGCCGACCACGGCCCCGGTGGATTCGCAGGCCTCACCGAATACTTCGCCCTGGACAAGCCCGTCATCGCCGCCGTCAACGGATTGGCCTTCGGGGGCGGCTTCGAACTCGCGCTCGCCGCGGACCTCGTCGTGGCCGCGTCCTCGGCCGAATTCTCACTTCCCGAAGTGACCATCGGCATGGTCGCCGACTCGGGCGGGGTGCTTCGACTGCCTCGCCGGCTGCCGCGCGCCATCGCCGACGAGTTGCTCCTCACCGGCCGGCGCATGCCGGCAGCGGAAGCGGCCGGCTGGGGGTTGGTCAACCGCGTCGTGCCCGACGAGGAACTCCTGGACTCGGCGATGGAGCTCGCCCGCGAGGTTCGCGCCGGCGCCCCGCTCGCCCTCGCCGCTGTGCAGGAGATCCACCGCGCCACCGAGGCGCAGGACGTCGCGAGCGCCTACGACACCCTGCGCTCCGGCAGCCTGCCCCGCTACCAGGCGATGCTGACCTCCGAGGACGCCGCGGAGGGCCCGCGCGCCTTCGCGGAGAAGCGCGCGCCCCGCTGGAGCGGGCGCTGAGAACTCCGCTCGGGCCGGTGGCCCTGCGCCGGCTCCAGCACGGCCCTGGAAGACCTCGACCCCGCGTGCTGGGCCGGGACGGATCGCAAGCGCGGAGCGCGCTCGGTGAGTTCCTACCGGCGCGCTCCGCGCGCGGGCCGCACGTCCTCGCGCAGGTCCATCTCGCGGCCTTCGCGCGTGGCCAACACGCACGCTCCGGCCAGGAGGAAGGACAACGCCCACACCGCCGCCAGCAGCCACAGCTGCCCGCCGGCCACCAGCACCAGCCCCGTCGCGGCCATCGGCGTGAAACCACCACCGACGGTGGAAGCGGTCTGGTACGTCAAGGACGCACCCGTGTAGCGGACGCGGGTGGGGAACAGCTCGGCCGCGAACGCGCCGAACGGGCCGAAGATCACGCCCTGGATCACGCTGTTGGCCAGTAGCAACCCCAGCGCGAAACCCCACAGCGTCCCGGTCTGCAACAACCACAGGATCGGGAAGGCCAGCACGGCACCGGCGACCGTGCCGCTGAACATCACAGCCCTGCGCCCGTGGCGGTCGCTAGCCCGTGATGCGAACCAGACGAAGACCACCGTCAACGTCGCTCCGACGGCCTTCACGTTGAGCACGTCGGTGCGGTCCAGTCCCGCATCGATCACGTACGACACGGCCCACACCGTCATCAAACCTTGAACGGTGTACGAACTCATGCCCGCGACCACTCCGAGGAACCAGTTGCGCGGGTACTCGGTGAGCACTTCGGTCAGCGGGATCTTGCGCTGCTCGGCCGTCCGCTCGAGTTCCAGGAACAGCGGGCTTTCCATGACCTTCAGGCGCACCGCCAAGCCGACGACGACGAGCAGGACGCTCAGCAGGAACGGCACGCGCCATCCCCACGCCAGGAAGTCGTCATCGGGCAGCGTGGAGAACAGCGAGACGACCAAGGTGCCCAACACCGCACCGGTCGGTCCGCCCATGTTCGCGAAGCTCGCCGCGAACCCCCGGCGGGAATCCGGGGCGTGTTCCAACGCGACGAGCATGGCTCCGCCCCACTCCCCGCCCACGGCGAGCCCTTGCACCACGCGCAGCAGGACCAGCAACACTGGCGCGGCCATTCCGATCGTGTCGGTCGTCGGCAGCAGTCCGATCGCCGCGGTGGCTCCGCCCATGAGCATCATGGACACGACCAGCACGGTCTTGCGGCCCACCAGGTCGCCGAAGTGCCCGAAGATGACGCCACCCAGCGGACGCGCGACGTACCCGACCGCGAGCGTTCCGAAAGAGGCGAACAGCCCGACTCCCGGCGTCAGGTTAGTGAAGAACACCTTCTCGAACACGATGCTGGCGGCCATCGCGTAGAGGATGAAGTCGTAGTACTCGATGGAACTGCCGATGAAACTCGACGCGAGAATCCTCCGCAACTGCCGTGTGTTGACAGTAGCGGATCGCGCGGTCGAAGACGTGGTGTCCTTCATGCACCTCACCTCGTCGCAGCCGGTGCGCCGAACTCGATGGTGTCCAGGTCGGACGGAACGAGGAACGCACCGTCGAACTGGTCGGCCGCGCGCCACCACACCTCCGCAGGGGCGTTGCCCGGGACGAGGTGATGCAGCGCGACCGTTCCCGCCCCGGCCCGCTTCGCCATCGCGGCCGCGTCCGCGGGACTGGTGTGGGACCTGTGGTGGTGGTCGACCGACGCCCGGCTGAAATCGTCCGCGTGCCCGGCGTACGTGCGGTGCACCCAGTCGAAGTCGATCGCCTCGTGCAGCAGCAGATCCGTGTCCTCGGCGATCCGCACGAGGTTCTCGCACGGAGCGGTGTCGCCGGAAATCGTGACCGATGATCCGCCCGCCGTGTCGAACCGGAACGCGTACGCCGGTGCTACTGGCGGGTGAAGCACCGGGATCGCGGTGACCCGAACGAGCTCGTCGCGGTAGACCACGAACGGGTCCATCGGCGGCGTCGGTTGCTCGTCGGGGTCGAACCCGCAGTCCTGCGGCAACGCGATGTCGGCGCAGTCGAAACAATCAAGTGGAGAGGGGCGGAGCGAACCGAGCACGCGGTAATTCAGGTCAGTGGCGTGCGCGGCCATGAGCTGGCGGAACATGGACACCGTCCCACCCGTGGGGTTTTCCGGGAAGAGCGGGCTCGGTGGCGTGCGCGCTTGGTGCGAAACAGGTGGCAACGCGCCCCGCTCCCCCGGGCCGAGGATCCGCACCGGGGGTAGTGCGGGGTCGGTCCGGTAGAACAAGCCGAAGACGGCCAGTTCGTCGAGATCCACCGTGTGATCCGAATGCAGGTGTGTCAGAAAGACCCCGCGCAGCGAGGAGATCGGCAGTGCCGCTTTGACGAGTTGGTGCCCGACGTCACGTCCGCAGTCGACCAGGTACACGGCGCCGTCCACGACCACGGCGGTGGCGATCCCGGCCGAGTGCTGTTCGGTCATGCCCTCCCACCACCGCGGCCCGCCCACGGTGCCGAGGGTGACCACGTAAGGCGCGTGGCTGGGTGCTGACGCCATGGATTCCTCCCGAAAATGCCGGTATTGACACGTCACCGGTGTTTTTCCACCGCATCCGCCGGTTTTCGCAGAAGCGGTGAACGACGCGGTCCATTGCACAACCGGGTGCGGCCGAAGGCAAAGACCGGCTGTGCACCCCTCCGCATAGCTTTCTGCTATGTCGCGGAGGGTTCGAGCACGAACTCGCGGAATTCCCTGGCCGCCGGGGACAGGCGGCCCGGGCGGCGCAGCAGCTGCAACTCGCGGCGCAGTGGTGGCACCACGGTCGCGACCACTGCGCCCTTCAACGCGGCGATGTCGGCCAACGGCGCGGGCAGCAACGCACACCCCGCACCGGCCACCACCAGGTGCAAGGCGGACTCGCGGTGGGAGACCTCCACGACCGTGCGCAGCGACATGCCGTGCTCAGCGGCGCGCGCGGCGAGGACGTCGCGTCCGAGAGTCCCCGGAAGCCCCGTGACGAACTCGCGCGTCAGCAACTCCTCCCAGGACAGGGCATGCGACTCCGGAAGTGGTGAACTCGGAGGCAGAGCGGCCACGAAATCCTGCTCGCCCACGTGCTCGGTGAGCAGCTCGGAGTCGGGCTCAACGGCCGCATCGGCGAAGCCCAGCTCGGCCCGCCCGGAAACGACGCTGTCGCGGACGGCGGCGCGCTGCTCGGGCTGCACCATGTGCAGGGTGACGTCCGGCCACGCCGCGCGGAAACGCCCGATCACCGGAGCCAACGGATCCAGCGTCAACGTGGGCAGGCTGGCGATGTCCAACCGGCCGGCTCGAATTCCGGTCACTTCGCGCACCAACGCACGCCCCACCTCGAACTCGAGCAGCGCCCGCCGTGCCGACTCCAGGAACACCTCCCCTGCCGCGGTCAGGCGAATACCGCGGGGCAGGCGGTGGAACAGTTCGGCGTCCAGTTCGCGCTCGAGGGTCTTGATCGATCGGGACAAGGAGGGTTGCGCCACGTGCAGGGCGTGTGCCGCGGCGGTGATGCCCCCGTGCTCGACGACGGCGACGAAGTATTCGATCTGACGGCGTTCCACCGTGCACCCCCGAAGAACCGCTCAGCGCCGACCGCGGTAGTCGACCCCGGGGAACATATCGGACGGCGCTGGTGCGCCGGTGCGCTGTCGTCGGCGACGGGCCAGCTCCCGGCGGACGGGCAGTCGGCCCGCGCCGACGATCGCTCCAGGGGTCGGGCATCGCCGCCGGGGCACGACCAGCAGACCGATCGGTTCGAGGCCGAGACCGGTGATCGTCTCCCCTGCTCCGCCACGAGCGCACCGCAGGGCGGGCAACGCCACCGCGGCGGGACGGCACGGCTGATCCCAGCCCCGGAGAAGTCAGCGGAACAGGCCGTTGACGTACTCCTCTCCGAGACCGACCGCCGCGTAGTGCCTGCGGCACATCTCGATGTAGTCGTGCACGTCGAAATACCCTGCGGTTTCCCCGTTCTCGTCGAGCCAGATCAGCGGCCCCTTGACGATGAACAACGTCCGCATCGGTTCGGGGCTGTCGTAGGCGACCAGGGTGTGGCCCTCCCCCGGCGCTTCGTACACGAAATCACCGGCGGAGGCGGTCCAGGGCTGTTCCAGGTATCCCCACTTGCCCGAGATCGTGTAGGCGAAGACCTCGTGCGGGTGGTAGTGGCGGTTGACCAGGCCGGCGCTCTTCGCCCGCAGGATGTCCGCCCACGAGTTGTCCTTGACGTTGATCCACAGTGGCCGCGAGCCGACCGTCTCGGTGAATGGTGCGTAGTAGCGGTCGTCGTCCGTGGCCACCTGCGACAGGTACACCTCGGGCAACGCGTCCGTCTTGAACGAGTTCGAGATCGGGGTGAGGTTCCGCCAGAACTCCTGGCCCTGCTGTTCGGTCATGTCCGTGTGCTCCCTTCCGCGCACGATGCGGGATCTCCAGTACACAACATCATCGGGAGAGGTGTCATGCCCGTTGCGCATGATGAGCGCGTCCGTCCTCCTGCGAGCCGCCCGCACCGCGGGGAGATCTGGCTGCGGTCGAACCCGCTGCGGTGCGGACCACCGCGGTCGGGCGCATCCTGGAGCTCGTGCCGATCCGGTCACCGACCGGGTTCGCACCCGTTGCCCGTTCGACAGGGGAGAACATGCAGGACGATTCGCGCGCATCGGCCGTGCTCTCCGGCCTCGACGACATCCGGGAGTGGCAGGAGCACTTCTACCGGGACCTGCACGCCCGCCCGGAGTTGTCCCACCAGGAGCACCGCACCGTATCGGCGGTCTCGCGGCGACTCCGCGAATGCGATTACCAGGTCCACGACGGGGTGGGCGGTACCGGCGTGGTCGGGATGCTGCACAACGGGGACGGGCCCGCGGTCCTGCTGCGCGCCGACATGGACGCCCTGCCCGTCCGCGAAGCGACCGACCTGCCCTACGCCAGCACCGTCACCACCGACGGGACACCGGTCATGCACGCGTGCGGGCACGACGTGCATGTCACGTGCCTGCTCGGTGCCGCGCAACTGCTGGCCGCGAACACCGGGCAGTGGAACGGCACGGTGATCGCGCTGTTCCAGCCGGCCGAGGAAGTGGCCGACGGCGCCCAGGGCATGGTCGACGACGGGCTGGATGCGCTCATCCCGCGGCCCGACATCGCACTCGGGCAGCACGTGCTGCCGATGGCGGCCGGCCAGGTGGCCACCAATCCGGGCCCGACGCTGGCAGCCGCCGACAGCATGCGCATCACCGTGCACGGACGAGGTGCTCACGGGTCGATGCCGCAGTCGGCGATCGACCCGGTCGTGCTCGCGGCCATGATCGTCGTCCGGCTGCAGACCGTCGTGGCTCGCGAGATCGCTCCCGATGAGCCGAGCGTGCTCACGGTCGGCAGCATCCGGGCCGGCACCAAGAGCAACATCATCCCCGATCAGGCCGAGATCCAGCTCAACATCCGCACCTACGCCGAACAGACGCGCACGGCCGCGCTCGAGGCGATCGAACGGATCACCCGTGCCGAGTGCCAGGCGTCGAACTCGCCCCGCGAGCCCTCCTTCGAGCTCGTCGAACGGTTCCCGGTCACCGACAACGACCCCTCGGCCACCCGACGGGTCGCCGAGGCCTTCACCGGCTTCTTCGGCGATCGCGCCGGCGCGCTGGGGCAGTGGGCCGCCAGCGAGGACTTCAGCGAACTCGCCGACGCCTTCGCCATCCCCTACACCTACTGGGGCATCGGCGGCATCGATCCCGATGTCTTCGACCGCGCCGCGCGGGCAGGACGCGTGAACCAGGACATCCCGGCCAACCACTCGGCGAACTTCGCACCCGTGATCCAACCGACGCTGACCACCGGAACCCAGGCCCTCGTCGTCGCCGCGCTCGCTTGGTTGTGACCGGTCCTTCGCAGCGCGCCTGCCGCGGTTGCAGCCGCTGTGCTGGGTGGTTGCGGCAGGACCTGCAGGTCAACCTCCGCTCCACCGGCGCTGCTTCCGCCGAGCGCTTCGGGGACATGTGTGGATGTGCGGGATCCACGGCCGGCTGGAGGTCAGTCGCGGCGCCCGGGAGGGAAGGGGGCCTGCCAGCCGAAGTAGACTCCGCCCATCCGCACGACGAAGCAGACGGCGACCGCTGCCAGCGCGGCCGGCACACCGTAGATGTCGGCCTGGACGGTACCGACGGTGACCGCTGCCCCCAGCAGAGCCGGAATCGCGTACAGATCACTCCGCAGCACGGTTGGAATCCGTCGAACCAGCGTGTCCCGGATCGTACCGCCGCCGACCCCGGTGATCGTACCCAGCAGCAGCGCCGGGCCGATCCCCAGTCCCGCCTCGAGCGCCTTGCTCGCACCGATGACCGCGAACGTGCTCAGCCCGACGGCATCGAGCACGTTGATCGGCATCTCCAACCGGCGCAACCACTGGCTCAGCGCGAACGCGATCAGCCCACCGGCGAGAGCCAGGACCAGGTATCGCCAATCGCGGAAGGTCGCGGGCGGTGCCGCGTCGATGAGCACGTCGCGGATGATGCCGCCGCCCAGCGCCGTGATCATGCCGAGGGCGACGACGCCGACGATGTCGAGCCGTGCGGCGCGCACCGCCGTCAACGCACCGTTGAGCGCGAAGGCGAACGTGCCGATGAAGTCCAGCACCAGCAACGGTGGTTCGCTCGTCATGCGGTCCCCTCTCCGGAGTGAGCGGTCCGCACCTCCGCACCAACGCGGGACGGCAGCGGAACCCGGTCGGAGGCACCGTAAACGATCCAGCGGGGCGAACGCCGCTGCGCATCCCCGGACGATGCTGCACCGCAGTTGCGCGGTCACGGCCGTTCGCGACCGCGACCAGCGCTCATTCCGATTCCGGAGGGGCGCAGCCGGCGGACGTCGTGCCATCTCGCCGCCGGGTGCGCAGCCTGTCGGCGATGCCGATGACGCCGGTCGTTGCCACGGTGAGCACGATGGCCAGGAGCACGCTGGCCCAGGTGGAACCGGGCAGGACGGTCCGTCCGAGTGAGGCCAGCCCGAGTCCGTAGGCCGTCCACAGCACAGCACCGATCACGGCGGCGGTCAGAAAGCGCGGGAGCGGATAGGCCACGATGCCGGCGGACAGTCCGACCGCGGTTGTTCCGCCCGGGATGAATCGACCGGCGATGACCAGTCCCTGCCCCCAGGTGGCCTGGTGCTCGTCGAGCCACCGCAGGGCGCGCCGGCCACGAGCCGAGCGGGACGCGTTGTGGCGTGTTCGCCGGCTGAGGCAGCGCCCGAGCGCGTAGACGGTCAGATCGGCCAGCAGCGCACCGAGCGTGGTCGCCAGCAGCACGGCCGCGAGGTTCAACTCGCCCGCCAAGGCCAGGGCGGTGGCTGTGACGAGCAGGGTTTCGCTCGGCAGTGGCGGGAACACGGCGGAACCGATGATCACCAGTGTGATGCCCACCGGTGCCCACCACGCTCCGAGGATCAGGTCCCAGGGCACCATGCCGCCTCCTCACCCAACGGCCGGTCCGCCGGGAACGGTGGCTGCTCGGCGGTGGGCTCCCTCTTCCGGGTGGTGCAACGACCGGCCCGTCAGGCTCGACCAGCATCGAGGTCGAGGCGGTTTTTGATGTCGGTGAAGTGTTCCAGCATGACGGTGCGCAGGAGCCGGGAGTCTCCGGAGCGAAGCGCAGTGACGATGGCGCGGTGCTGGGCGACGGTGTGGGTGTTGTCGGCGGCCGCCGGCCGAGTGAGGGCCGCCTGCGCCGCCTGGTACGAGTCCCAGAACACGTCGACCAGCTGCTCGACCAGGGGATTGTCGAGGGTGGCGTAGAGCGTTCGGTGGAACTCGCGGTCCACGTCGGGATCGAGGTTCGTGCGCTCCATCGCGTCGCACAGGGCGTCCAAGCGGTCGAGGGTTTCCTCCGGGAGCGTGCCGACGAGCCGGTCGACCACGCCGACCTCGACCAGTTCACGGATGTCGACGAGGTCGCGGAGACCCCGCAGGTCCTCGGAGGACCTGTCGGCGAGGGCCCGGAAGGTCAGTGCCGGTGAGAGCGCGCGCAGCGGGGCGTCGCCGACGAACGTGCCGTGCCCGTGGCGGATGTCGACTATTCCGAGGGCGCGCAGGGCCCGCACTGCTTCGCGAACGCTGTTGCGGGAGGCGGACAGTTCGTCGATGAGTTCCAGTTCGGTGGGCATGGAGTCGCCGACGCGCAGTCCACGTTGGTGGATCAGCGCGAGGATCTGTTCGGCGAGCGGATCCAGGGCTGCCCGACGGGTGTGCTCGTCGACCGTGTCCGTCATTCTCGGATGCTCCTGTCCTCGGTCTTCGCTGATGGCTCTTTACAGCTCGCTGACTGGGTTCTAGCGTACCGCACAACATAGGACGTCCCACGTCCAACGTCCTACGTCTTGGGCAACGCCGCCGAGGGCGCGAGGAGGAAGCAGTGCGCCACGAATCGAACGCGTCCACACGCTGGTACCGGCAGATCACCCGTACGCAGTGGAAGTCCTTCCTGGCCGCGTGGCTCGGCTATCTACTCGACGGCTTCGACTTCGTCCTGATCACCCTCGTGCTGACCGAGATCAGCGACACTTTCGGGCTGACGACGGTACAAGCGGCCAGCCTGATCTCCGCAGCGTTCATCTCCCGGTGGGCGGGCGGCATGGCGATCGGCGCGCTCGGAGATCGCTACGGCCGACGGATGGCGATGATCCTCAGCATCGCCCTGTTCTCGGTGGGCACCTTCCTCTGCGGACTCGCTCCCTCCTACGGGGTGCTGTTCGTGGCGCGTCTGATGATCGGCCTGGGCATGGCCGGCGAGTACGGGTCCAGCTCGACATACGTGATCGAGTCCTGGCCCCGGCACATGCGCAACAAAGCCAGCGGTTTCCTGATATCTGGTTACTCGTTCGGCACCGTCGTCGCCGCGGGCGCTTACCAGCTCGTGGTCCCGGCATTGGGGTGGCGCGCGCTGTTCTACATCGGACTGGCGCCGATCGCCATCGCGATCTGGTTGCGGCGCAGCCTGCCGGAGTCGCACGACTGGGAGCAGACCTCGGCTCAGTCCAAGCAGCCGACGATGCTGGATGTGCTGTTCCGCGGACGTCGCGCGCTCGCCAATCTCCTGCTGGCGGTCGTGGCCTTCACGACGTTGACCCTGATCTTCACCCGAACTGTCACCGGTCCGGTACTCGTAGGTGTGCTCGGTGTGGCGTCCGCCGCGGTGTTCGTGGCCTACATGGTGCAGTTCAGCGGCCGCCGGTGGCCAGTGGGCCTGATGGTGATGGTCATCGTGTTCGCGGCGTTCCTGTACTCCTGGCCGATCCAGGCGCTGCTGCCGACCTACCTGAAAAGCGATCTCGGCTACAGTGCTGCGGAAACCAGTGCGGTGCTGTCCTTCTCCGGACTCGGCGCGGCCGTGGGTTGTTGGGTCGCCGGCTTCACCGGAGACCGCTTCGGCACCGCGCGGGCCTACTGGGGCAGTCTGCTGATCTCGCAGGTGCTGATCTTCCCGGTGTTCCTGATCGGCGGGCGCAGCCTCGTCGCGCTCGGTGTGCTGCTGTTCGCGCAGCAGATTTTCGGGCAGGGCATCGCCGGCCTGCTTCCGAAGTGGATCGGTGGCTACTTCGACGTGCGATCCCGGGCGGCCGGACTCGGATTCACCTACAACGTCGGTGCTCTGGGCGGAGCCGTGGCACCCGTGCTCGGAGCAGGACTGGCCTCGACGATGAGCCTGGGCACCGCGTTGATGGTGATCTCGTTCGCCCTCACCTTCGTGGTGGTGGTCCTCATCGGCATCGACGCCCCCACCCGGTTGCAGAAGCTCCTGCGACCCGACGCCGTGCGAAGCGGTGACGCGATCGATGGCGGTGAACGTGCCGTGCCCCGCGCGACAGCCGACCCCCGGGCCTGAGAAGCCAATCCACAGCGAGAAAGACACGAGGAATCCACAGTGATCAACGAACCCCTGCACGGTGTCGTCCCGCCGATGTGCACCCCGCTGACCCCCGAGTGGGAGGTGGACGTGCCATCGCTGGAAAGGCTCGTCGACTTCCTGCTCGACGCCGGCGTGGACGGTCTGTTCGCGCTCGGCTCGACCAGCGAGGTGGCGTTCCTGCCCGACCAGCACCGCCAACAGGTCCTCGAGACCGTGGTGGAACGGACCGCGGGCCGGGTTCCGGTGCTGGCCGGGGCCATCGACATGGCCTCCCTGCGCGTACTTGAGCACGCGCGGGTCGCGGAGAAGGCCGGTTGCGACGGGTTGGTCGTCACCGCGCCGTTCTACACCCGCACCCATCCCGCCGAGATCGAGCGGCACTTCCGCACGGTCGCCGACGGCACCGATCTGCCGGTCTACGCCTACGACGTGCCCGTGTCGGTGCACAGCAAGCTCGACGTCGACACGCTGATGCACCTGGCGGCCGACGGCGTGCTGGCCGGAGTGAAGGACTCCAGCGGGGACGACGCCGGCCTGAGGCGTCTGATCCTCGCTGCGCGCCAGGACGCTCCGTCCTCCTTCAGCGTGCTCACCGGGTCCGAGCTGACCGTCGACACGTCGCTGCGCATGGGCGCGCACGGTTTCGTGCCCGGCCTGGGCAACGTGGATCCGCACGGTTACGTGCGGTTGTACCGGCACTGCACGGCCAGCGAGTGGGAGGCCGCGGCCGCCGAGCAGGAACGGTTGATCGAACTGTTCGGCCTCGTCGACGCGGGGGAGCCGGCGCGGATGGGGCGTGGCTCCTCGGCGCTCGGCGCGTTCAAGACCGCTCTGCGACAGCGCGGGATCATCGACAACGGGCTCACGGCACCTCCGCAGATCCCGCTCAACGACGCGGAGGCCCGGCACGTGGCGTCCCACCTGGACGCCGCCGCGCTGCTGTGACCGACGGGACCGCGCCCCCGCGATCGGCGTCGACATTGGCAGCACCAAGATCGCGGCGGGGATCGTGCACCGGCGCGGGGCCGTGACGCGGGTGGTGCGCGCCCCGACGCCCCGCGAAGGCGGGGAAGCCGTCCTCGACACCGTCGCCGAGCTGGTGAGCGACCTCTTCCCCGACGATGGCGCCGAGGGGCATCGGTGCCGGACTGCTGGCAGGCGAAGCGCCCCCGGAGAGGAGCTGATGGGATTGTCGGCACCAGCCCGCGCGATGGCGATGCAACAGCTCCTGGAGCACATCAACCGGCGGCTGATCGTGTCCTGCCAAGCCGGCGACGGGCACGCGCTGCGCGACACGAGCACCGTCGTCCGCATGGCGCGCGCCGCGGTGGACGACGGCGCGGCCGCGATCTGCTGCGGCGGGCGAGCGCCGGCTAATCCCCGGAGAGCAGGCCGAGTTGGTCCGGCAGCCACAGGGACAGCTGCGGGACGAAAACGACCACCAGCAGCACTGCGACCAGCGCCGCGAAGAACGGCGCCAAGCGGCGGATGACCGGTTCGATCTGCTGTTGCCCCACCCGGGAGGCGATGAACAACACGTTGCCCACGGGGGGCGTGATGGTGCCCAGACTCAGATTGAACACGATCATGGTGCCGAAGTGCACCGGATCGATGCCGAACTCCTCGACGATCGGCAGGAAGATCGGGGTGAAGATGAGGATCGCCGGCGTGGGATCCATGAACGTGCCCGCGAGCAGCAGGGTGATCATCATCAGCAGCAGGACGACCGCGGGGGTTTCGGTGATCCCCAGCAGGCCGTTCGAGATCACATCGGGTATTCCGGTGTAGGACATCAGCCACGACAACACCGAGGAGACACCGACCAGGAGCATGACGATCGCGGTCGTCCGGGTCGCGTCGAGCAGGAGTTTCGGAAGTTCCGAGATCTTCAGGTTCCGATAGGCGAATCCGAGGGCGAGGCAGTACAGCACTGCGATCGCGGCCGACTCGGTCGGAGTGAAGATCCCACCGAGGATGCCGCCGATGACGACGAGGACCATCAGCAGCGCGGGAACGGCCCTGCCGAGCACGCGCAGTGCCAACCGCAGCGGTACGCGCTGCGTGCTCTTGAGCTCGGCCCGCTTCCGGGAGTGCAGGAACACCACCAGCATGCAGGACAGTGCCCACAGCAGTCCCGGTCCGTACCCCGCGACGAACAGCGCGGCGATCGAGCTGCTGCTGACGAGGGAGTACACGATGAACGTGTTGCTCGGAGGTAGCAGCATGCCGGCCGGGGCGGACGCCGCGTTGACCGCAGCGGAGAAGGCCGGATCGTACCCCTCCTCCTTCTGCCGCGGACCCACCGCGCTGCCGACCGCCGCGGCGGAGGCCACGGCAGCACCGCTGACCGATCCGAACATCGCGTTGGCCACCACGTTGGTCTGCGCCAGCGAACCGGGCGTCCGCCCCACGAGCACCTTGGCCGCGTCGATGAGCCGCGCGGCGATCCCGCCGTTGTTCATCAGCACGCCGGCCAGCACGAAGAACGGGATCGCCAGCAGGGTG